>PDWI01000738.1_pt1 | contig 52883 bp, 41 predicted proteins | sample 1430891 | NCBI WGS metagenome assembly PDWI01 (sample SAMN01162508, study PRJNA174530) | Oral metagenome, whole genome shotgun sequencing project. | biome: Marine environment; feature: Marine mammal; material: Swab sample of the gingival sulcus; isolation source: swab sample of gingival sulcus... | reverse complement strand
CAGACATTGAAATAGCGTAAGGATCTTCTCCAGAATTTATTGCAGGGTGAGGGATCAAAATATAACACCCCATATTGATAACTGTTCAATCTGCATTTTGGGGGGGGAATATTGTTCTTTTCCCCATCGATGGCATGCCACTGTTTTATCTCCTCACTGCATTGATCATCTATGGCTTTCACCCTCCGGGCCGTAGTCTGCGTGTACGGCTGCGGCAGCCAGTCAAGCAGCGAAAGATGGTTGATGTTACCAACTTTTACCTGCCGACGTAACTCATCTGTCCCTTCTTCTTGACTCGGCCATTTCAACTCCGGCCAGTGCTCGCGTTCAATGAAGGTCCGATGACGACGGACAAGTTCTTCAAATTCGGCGCGATGAGCGTTGAGATGAGCGATCATCTCCTCATCAGCGGGCAGGGGGACAGCCAACCACAGATGGCGAACACCATACCAGCTGAGAACGAGGCAAAGACCCGAAAGCAGAAGAAACGACAGCACCTGAAATCTTCGGTGCCGGCGCCCGGAACGGGGAGACTGCGCTCTCCTTTGCCTCTCTGTGCGAGCTGCCATAAGGGGTCCCTTAAAATACTCCTCTCTGAAATTGAGTCATACGTGAGGCGCAGAAGAAAATTTTCCACAGGATATGCGTGCTGTTCCGGGGATACATTTTCGACTGCAGCAAAGAGGATGGATAACGGACTGCTGACATCCCGGCTTTCGGTACCGCGCATCGCAACATAAGACCGGATTTCTGAAAGGCAAAGTCGCTCCGAAAATCAAGCAGAGCAGAGATATCCATCTCCCGTCAGAGATGATCTTCATTCATTGTTGAGGCGCACAGGCGATATCAGCGGTGATATTTTTCTCCGCTTTTGATCGTGTATCCCCGGTAGAGCTGCTCGAGCAGCAGCAGACGCGCCATATCATGGGTGAATGTCATCTGTGAAAGGCTGATCGTCATCGTTGCCGAATCAAGGACCTGACGACAGTGCCCCTCAGGGCCGCCGATAAGCCATGCCACCCCTTTGACTCCGCTGTTTTCCCAGCGGCTGAGCTGGTCTGCAAACGCCTCGGAACTGAACTCTCTGCCGGCGGCATCAAGAACCACCCGGACGACCCCGGCGGGAACCGCATTCAGCAGCACCGCTCCCTGCCGCCTCCGCGCCTCCTCTCCACCGCCTCCTGCGCACGGATCTTTCAAGATCCGGGTCTCAACGCGGGTATAGTGTGCCAGCCGGCCGGCATATTCGTCGATACCGCGTTGTATCCATGTCCCTTTGGCCCTGCCAAGAAAGAGAAGATGGTGACGCACTGGTTAACACCTGATCCGACCGCGACGCATCAGCTCACGGAGAATTGTAGTAAATTCGGCGTGACTCAACTCCTGATTCATGCCCGGGCAGGAGTTGCGAATGATGTTGAAGTTTGTTTCATCGTCAAGAATTGACGGATGCAGCGGCCACTGTCCGCAGCGCCAGGGCCTTGCGTGATGCACCCGGCAGCCGCTGAGGCCGTCACTCTCCTCGTAGAAGATGCAGCGCCCGCACGGTGTCTGCATCTGGACAATCCTGCCGCCGTCCGCGCCATGACTCACCCGCAGGTAGCGGTCGCAGACCTGCTGTTGATCACCGCCGAGGGCCGCGATCATCCGCTTTTGATCATCGTCGTCAAGAGAGACCGTCGTCTCACCGATACAGCATCTGCCGCAACGGGTACACTCGAAGATATCGGTTGTTTCAGGCATTTCCGGTCTCATCTTCGTACAGGTTCATATCAATGCCCAGCTGCTCTGCCGCCGCCTGCCACTTTCTCCTGTTGTCACAGTGAAAGATGATCTCTTCGGAACCGGGAACCACCAGCCAGCCATTGCGGGTCAGCTCCTCTTCAAGCTGCCCCGGTCCCCACCCGGCATAGCCAAGGAGAAGAAGAAAGGTCTGCGGACCGCCGCCACCGGCGATCTGTTCGAGCACCTGACGCTCCCGGGTCAGTGCGACGCCACTGGTGATCACAAACTCAAACTCCGATTTCCACTCGTGACGTTCGTACAGAATACAGCCGGAGTTCTGCTCGACCGGGCCGCCGATATAGACCGGAGTTGAGACCCGCAGATCATCAACAGCCAGTTCCGGAAAGGCCTCGGCGAGAGTAACACTCCCCGCGGGCCGGTTGATCGCAACCCCCATCGCCCCCTCCTCCCGGGAGTGGAAACAGAGGTAGATAACCTGCCCGGCGAAACGGGGATCCGGCATCTTTCGAGTCGAGATCAGAAAATTTCCAGCGAGGCTGCCCTCTATCTTTTCCATATCATTGAGAAGTGTGGTAGATTGTTTCAGGTTGAGACTGGTTCCAGAGTTCCCGTCGCCCGCTGCTGCAGAGAGCGTTTTTTCACAACAGGGCCTGTATCTACTCTAACTATACCAGTGCCCCGCGCCACCTTCAATGAAGAGAGAGAAATGAACCACAGAGAGATGGTAGTCCAGGGGTGTCATTATGACCCTTTTCAGTATCTCGGGGTCCATTTTGAGGAGGTCCCTGGACTGGCTCTGATCCGCACCTTCCGCCCCGGCGCGATGAAAGTCGAACTGTGCCACGGCGGCAGGATGTGGCTGATGGAGAAGATCGACGATGCCGGGCTCTATGAGTGCCGCCTGCAGAAGGAGATCCTCAGCGAACCCGATCTGCCTCCGTTCAGTTACCAGTACCGGATCACCTGGCCGGGCGGGCTCACCTTTACCACCAACGATCCCTACCGTTTTCCGCCGCTGCTCTCCGATGAGGATCGCTTCCTGTTCAACAAAGGTGAGAACTACCGCCTCTACAACCATCTCGGTGCCCATCGTATCATGGTCGACGGTATTGAGGGAACGGTGTTCAGGGTCTGGGCGCCCAACGCCCGTGCTGTCGCGGTCATAGGCGACTTCTGCCGCTGGAACGGGACCACCTTTCAGATGCGCACCCTCGGTGCCAGCGGTATCTGGGAGCTTTTTATTCCCCATCTGCAGGAGAATACCATCTACAAATTTCTCGTCACCGGCAGTGACGGTGTCCGGCGGGAAAAAGCCGATCCTTTCCAGTTTTACGGCGAGCTGCGGCCCTGTACCGGTTCGATTGTCCGCAACGTTGACGATTTTGCATGGCAGGATGAAGAGTGGCGGCAGCGGGCGGTCACCACCTCCCCGTATACAAATCCGATCTCCATCTACGAGGTTCACCCCGGCTCCTGGCGCCGGGATCCGGGGGATACCAGCCGCTTTCTCACCTGGAAAGAGCTCGCTGAGATGCTGGTTCCCTATCTGGTCGAACATGGTTTTACCCATGTCGAATTCATGCCGATCGCAGAACATCCGCTCGATGAATCGTGGGGCTACCAGGTGACATCGCCGTTCTCGATCACCAGCCGGTACGGCACGCCCGAAGAGTTCAAATATCTGGTTGATCTCTGCCACCGCAACAGTATCGGGGTCATCCTCGACTGGGTTCCGGCGCATTTTCCGACCGACGGACACAGCCTCGGCCGTTTCGACGGCACCGCCCTCTACGAACATGATGACCCCCGCAAAGGCTTTCATCCTGACTGGGGAACCTGTATCTACAACTACGGCCGCAACGAAGTCAGCAATTTCCTGATCGCCAATGCCCTTTTCTGGCTTGACAAATACCATATCGACGGTCTGCGGGTCGATGCGGTTGCGTCGATGCTCTATCTCGACTATTCACGCGAAGAGGGCGAATGGGTTCCAAACGAGTTCGGCGGTCGTGAGAACCTTGAGGCGATCAGTTTTCTCCGCCACCTCAACGCCACGGTCTATCGACAGTTCCCGAACACACTGATGATTGCCGAAGAGTCGACCGCCTTTGCCGGAGTCTCAAAACCTACCGATGAAAATGGTCTCGGGTTCGGTTTTAAGTGGAATATGGGGTGGATGAACGACACCCTTGACTACTTTTCGAAGGATCCGCTGTTTCGGAAATACCATCACAACGAGATCACCTTCTCGATTGTTTACGCCTTTTCCGAAAACTTTATTCTCCCGATCTCACACGACGAGGTGGTGCACGGCAAGCGGTCGCTGCTCGATAAATTCCCCGGCGGACGCTGGGAAAAATTTGCAAACCAGCGCCTTTTCCATACGATGATGTGGATGCATCCCGGGAAAAAACTGCTCTTTATGGGCACGGAGTTCGGGCAATGGCGGGAGTGGAACTGCAAAGAGAGCCTCGACTGGCATCTGCTCAACGACAACGATCATCAGCAGCTGCAGCAGTTTGTCGGCGCACTCAACGATTTCTACCGCCGCAACCCGGCACTGTGGCAACGGGATTTTCAGGGCGCCGGATTCCGCTGGATCGATCTCCAGGACCAGGCGAACTCGGTACTCTGTTTCGCCCGTCTCGCCGATGACCCCAACGACCATCTTATCTGCCTGCTCAACTTTACCCCGCAGGTTCTCTCCGCTTATCCGGCAGGGGTGTTGATGAATGTCGATTACGAGATTGTCTTCTCCTCCGACGAAACCCGCTTCGGTGGTGCCGGTGTCTCAACAGCGGGAACGAGGCTGAAGGTCGAAGATGAGGCGTGGGCCGAAGCGCCGTCGAGAACAACAATTGATCTCGGTCCGCTCTGTGGAGTCATCCTGAAACCGAGACACCATTAAAGGAGAGGAGAATGGCAATACCCGGGAAAAATGACAGAGTGAAAAAAGCGCTGCAGGAATTTTCCGATCTGCTGGCGGCAAACAGCAAAGAGAGCCGGCAACAGATCAGACGCCGGGTCATCCTTCAATACGACCTCACCCCGCGTGAAGAGGAGTTCTTCCTCAGCCAGACGTCACTGGACACCTCAGCCGACTCCTCCCGCTCCTGAACAGGTCACTGCGGCCGAAACCGCTCCGCCAGCAGCTGGCGATAGAACGTCTCTGTCTGCCGACACATCGCGTCGGCGCTGAAATACCTCTTTACCCGCTGCCGGTTACGCTCGCCGAGTGCCGCCATCGCGGCCGGATCGTCACGGAGGGTGGAGAGTGCCTCCCTGAGCGCAGAGCTCAACCCTTCGCTGTCTGCGGGCTCGACCAGCCAGCCGTTCTCACCGGGGATCACCGTCTCCAGCGAGCCGCCGTGGGCAGTAACAACCACCGGACACCCCATCGACATCGCCTCTGCGGTCGTCCGCCCAAACGCCTCCGGTTCGGAGCTGGAGGAGGAAACGACAATATCCGCAAGCAGAAATGCCGCCGGCATATCAGCACAGTACCCGACCATCTTCACCCGCTCCCCGAGACCGCAACTGTCGATAAGCGTCCTCAGTTCGGCGGTATAGCCGGGGTTATCACCGGTGTCACCAATAATCACCGCCTGAAAGTCACTGTCGTTAAGCCTGCTCAGAGCGCGGATAAAAAACTCCTGCCCCTTGAGCCGGGTAAGTCGGCCGGGAAGTGCAACCACCGGCAGCCCGGGAACAAGCTGCCACTGTGTGCGAAGCGCCTCGACCCGTTCCGGAGCAACGTTATGCGGAGAGAAGTGCTCCTGATCAACACCCCGGAAGATAAGCCGCACCCCCTCTTTCCGTCCATACCTCTCAGCGATATGACGATGAATCGACCGGGAGACGGCGATGACCCCGTCTCCTTTGGTCATCACCGCACTGTAGGCGTTGACCGAATAAAAACCGTGAAAGGTGGTGACCAGTACAGGCCGTCGCGACGGCCGCAGAGTGAGCCAGGCGAGCCGCCCGACCCATGCCGGCATACGTGAACGCAGATGGAGGATATCCACCTGCTGCTCAACGATCAGCCGACGCAGTGACGGGATCAGCAGCAGCGCAAGCGGCGACTTGCTGCCGATCTTCATCCTGAAATGACGGGATCCCTCCCGTTCGAGCTGAGGCACGAGGCGCCCGCCGCCGGAGACGACAATGCTGGTATTGCCATGTGCGGCAAGGTGGCGACCAACTTCGAGTGTCCCCCGCTCGACCCCGCCGCTGTTGAGTTCGGGGAGCAGCTGCATCACGGTCAGACTCTGCGGTGAAAGACGGCTCAGTTTCTGGCGGCGCAGTTCCCGATAGAGATTCAGAGTCGCCGCAAACATCGCCTCATTGGTAAACTGGCGCAGGGCCCTCTGCCGCCCCTTCACCCCATACTGCCGTGCCCGTTCGGCATCACCGAGTATCGCCGCAAGCGCCTCTGCAAGCCGGGCGGCATCACCCGGAGGAACCAGCACCCCGGTCTCTTTATCGACCACGGTCTCAAGGGCACCACCATGGGCGGTGGCAATGACCGGCCGTGCCATCGCCATCCCCTCAAGGGCGACCTTGCCAAAGGCCTCTGGCAGGGTCGAGGTGGAGACGATCACATCGGCGAGCATACAGGCGGCGGGCATATCACTGCAGTGGCCGACGAGTCGCACCCGATCCTCAAGACCGCCATTGACGATCTGCTCTCTGAGTCTGCGCGTATAGCTGTTTTTCTCGTCCATCTCGCCGACAAGAAGGCAGACCGCATCTTCTTTGAGCAGCGTCATCGCCTCGATCATCACCTCCTGACCCTTCCACGGCGTGTGCCGTCCGGGCAGCATCACCACCGGGCGCCTGTCTCCCTGCAGATTCCAGCGTTCACGAAGTTTCTCAACCCGCCCGGCATCGACCTGCTCAGGATCAAATTCAGCGGGTGAAAAACCGCCATGGATCAGGTGAATCTTCTCGGTTTTTGGCCGGTAATGCTCAAGGATATGGTCACGGATCGCTGCCGAGACCGCGACCACCGCTTCTCCCTTCGTCATCACAGCGGAGTAGCTGTTGATCGAGTAGTACCCGTGAAAGGTGGTCACCAGCGAGGGCCGCTGCTTTTCCGGCAGCGAGCGCCATGCAAGCCAGCCGATCCAGGCCGGCAGCCGTGACCGCAGATGCACGATATCAATCTTTTCACCGCGAAAAAATTTGCGTAGCCGGGCGATATACGGCAGACAGCCGAAACTCTTTTTCCCGATCCCGGGCCATGTCAGGTGAAGACACCCCTCCTCCTCAAGACGCTCAACCAGCCGGCCGCCGGCAGAGATAACAATCGAGCGATGCCCTTCGCGGGCAAGGTGAACGGCGAGATCAACAGTCTCGCCCTCAACACCGCCCTCCTCAAGCTCGGGCAAAATCTGTACTACGGTCAGTTTTTCGGCCACCATTTCTCCAGAATAATATCAGCGCAACGCTGCGCCTCGTTCAATCGTGCCGGCAAACCAGGCAGGGTTCTGCCGCGCTTCCAGTCCGGATAGAGAAGGACATGGCCCCGCTCTGCAAGAACCCTCTCATTCCACGCGTGTTTGCCGTCTTCGCTCTTCCACTGCATCGGAAAGAGCCGCACCCGGCAGCCCGAAGAGAGCGCCTCAAAAACCATCGAGATCGAATCACTGGTCAGCCACACCTCTGAGGCGGTCGCATACTGCTCTTCGATCCAGCCCCGCTCGGTCTCCCGCCAGTGAAAAAAGGGGCAATCGTGCTGCCGGCAAAGATCGCGCAACGCGGCTGTAGTCGCTTGCGGAGTACGCGGAGAATCGGTTACTGCCCACTGCCGCTGCTCGCGGCGCAGAACCTCGTCAATCCGAGCCAACAGCAGCTCCTGCTGCCAGATCAGCCAGGGGTTGCGGCCGCCGACACAGAGAAGGGCACGCCCGGGCTGATGGCGACCCTCATCAACACATGAGGTCGGCGCCCCAAGGGTGGTGACGATGTTTTTTCCGAAAGCGATGCGATCATGTTCGGGAACAAAACAGAGGTCAAAAAGAGTGCGGAAACCCTTGCCCGGCGTCATACAGGTACAAACCGGGACTTTCAGTTTTCTCGCGCAGGCAAGGGCCTGCAGGTGGGTCTTGCCACCGGTGCACAGCACCAGCTGCACCCCGTCGGGGACCTCGGCAAGAGCGGGAAGAAGAAAGGCCGCACAATTTTTCACCCAGCCGCGGATACTCCGCTCCACCCTGACCGTGCTCACCCTGATCTCACAGCGGCGTCTGAGCGCGGCAATAATGCCGAAGGTCTGCTTTTCATGGCCTGGCCGACCGTCGACAACGGCGAGAAGATGGATCACCGGAGGAGTCTCCCCAAGGTTGATAACACAAAAGAAGGCGGGTATTTCAGTTTCCCAAAATACCCGCCGGTCCCTGAATTTGCACACCTTACCCGAAAGGAACAGCAGTTTTCCCGTTACCAGGCGATCTTCAGCTGTTTCCTGCGAACCGATTCTCCTGTGGTCTCGGCTCTCCCGGCCGCTGTCCTCCACCCGGCGCCTGCGCCCGGCGCTGTCCGGCCAGTCTCAGCAGCATATGGTTGGCATTCTGCAGCCGCTTTGACAGTGAGGCAAACAGATGGCTTGAGACTTCGGGATACTTCTCAATGATTTCATCAATTTTATCGCCTGGATAGCGTTTGACGGTGCTGCGCCCCATACTGATGATAGAGGCGGTTCTCTCCTCTCCGGTGATCGCGGCCATCTCGCCGAAATAGTCTCCAGGTTCGGTGATTTCGGCAATCTTTTTGCCGCCTTTGACCACGGCGAGTCCTCCCCGGATCAACTTGAAGAAGTCGATATCGGTGTTTTTTTCGCGGAGGATGACATCCCCGTCCTGATACTCCTCCTCATCGGGGTTGACGAGGTAGGCTGGCAGGCTCTCTTTGTGGACCGTGGTCCGGCGAAGAACCTCTTCGACCGAGGTGATCCCCTGACGCGCCTTGTTCAGAGCCGCCTCACGCAGGGTCATCATCCCCTCCTTAATCGCCACCTTGCGCAGCTGATCTTCGGGGACCTCGGCGTTGATCGCCTTGCTCACCTCTTCGGTCACCTCCATCAGTTCAAAAAAACCGACCCGGCCTTTATAGCCGAGGCCGCTGCACTTGCTGCACCCTTTGGGGCCATAGAGGACGAGAGTGTCGAGTTCGCTCTCCTTGAAACCGACCCGCAGCAGTTCTTCCTTTTCGTATTTGACCTCACGTTTGCAGTTGCTGCACAGACGGCGGCCAAGACGCTGGGAAAGCACCATGCTCACCGAAGAGGCGAGCATATAGGCGGGAATACCGATATCGACCAGACGGCCGATCGTCGCCGGGGAATCATTGGTGTGCAGGGTCGAGAAGACGAGGTGGCCGGTCATCGCCGCCTTGATCGCAATTTCGGCGGTCTCCATGTCGCGGATCTCACCGACCATGATGATATCAGGGTCCTGGCGGAGAAAGGCCTTGAGTGCGGCGGCAAAGGTCATCCCCACCTCCTGGTGGACGTTGACCTGATTTATCCCCTTGAAGTTAAACTCGACCGGATCCTCGGCGGTGAGGATCTTGGTATCCTCACTGTTCATCGAGTTGAGTGACGAGTAGAGCGTAACGGTCTTTCCGGAGCCGGTCGGCCCGGTCACCAGCAGCAGGCCCTGCGGCTGCCTGAGGCAGCGTTTGAGCATCTCAAAGGTCTCCGGCTCAAACCCGAGTTTGGTCAGGTCGACGTTGAGTGAACTCTTGTCGAGAATCCGCAGGACAACCGACTCACCCCACAGCGTCGGCAGCGAGGAGACACGAAAGTCAACCGAACGTGTCTTGCCGACCCGCATCTTGATACGGCCGTCCTGCGGTACCCGCCGCTCGGTGATATCGAGTCCGGCGAGGATCTTTATCCGGGCAACGAGGGCATTTTTGATGGTGAGCGGCAGGTTCATCGATTTAAACAGGGAGCCGTCCTTGCGATAGCGCACCTGCATCGACTTCTCATAGGGTTCGACGTGGATATCGGAGATTCCCTCCTGCACCGCCTTGACCAGAATCCCGTTCACCAGCTTGATAATCGGTGCATCCGAGGCGTTAAACTGGTCTTCAAACTCCTCAACCTCGTCGGTATCGATCTCAAAATCATCGGCGGCCTCGGCAACAATCGAGCCGAAGTCGTCGACCTCGGTAATCTCCTCCTCTTCCTCGACCTCGGTGGTTCCTCCCATCAGCGCCTGTGCCTCCTGGGGGTCCACCTTGTAGTACCGAATAAAGGCGTTGACAAGATCCTGCTCAACAGAGACACAGGCGGAGACATCCATATGCACCGCCTCCTGGATCGCCTCGACAGCGTGGAGATCACAGGGTTCGGCCATCGTCACCTGGAGCGTGTTCCCGGCAGTACGCAGTGGAAAGACCATGTGCTCTCTGGCCAGCTCCCAGGGGATAAGCTTCAGGACATCCGGAGACGGCACCTCCTGCTCAATATTGACCGGAGGAAAACTCTGACGACTGAGAAAATTAAAGACGGTATCCTCATCGATATACTCCAGCCGCCGCAGAATGCCGCCCATCCTGCCGCCCTCGCGGGTCAGAATTTTCTTGGCCTCCTCCATCTGCGACGGGGTTATATACCCTGCCTTGCTCAGCAGTTCGCCAATCTTGAGTTTCCCGGCGCCGGACTGGTCCCTGACCGTCCGTTTTTTCAGTTTGCGCCTGGGCCCTGAAGCAGTTGCCATAATACAGTTTCCTGTGCCATTTTGGGAACGCCGCTGACGTTTAGAACGTCCCCAGGTTTCAACCGGACTCACTCAACAGGGAGGTCACGTCCCCGCTCGGCTGCACTCGTCTTCGCTGCAGGCGAAAACTCTCCGCGAAAAAGAACAGTGTGCCGACAGTAACTTTTCTCCGGTGCTGCGAATCTGAGGACAAAGAGACCGGAATGTACCCGGCCCTGATATCTGAAGATATACCCGCAATACAAAAAAATCTTCTCTTTTTTCGAATAAACCGGCAGAACCGGACGAGTCGCCTGCACGTCATGATAATCGATCGCAATCATCACTGACGAAACATGTACGCCTCATTCCAGCTGGTTTTCGGATACAGAGAAGATTTTTACAATATTAAAAAAGAATTTGCCGCTCTTTTTCGCGATCACTCATCCCAGAACGGAGAGAGCCTGCGCAGCAGCTCAATGATCTCCGGCATCTTTTCGAGAACAAAATCGACCTCTTCTTCCGTGTTATACGAACTCAGCGAAAACCGCACCGAACCGTGGGCGGCGGTAAATGGGACCCCCATCGCCCGCAGCACATGGGAAGGCTCAAGGGAACCGGAGGTGCACGCTGAGCCGGAAGAGGCGCAGATGTTGTACAGATTCATATGGAGCAGAATCGCCTCACCCTCGACCATCTCAAAACTGATATTGGTCGTGTTCGGCAGTCTGTTGTCACGGCTGCCGTTGAGCAGCGCCCGGGGAACACTTTTCAGCAGCCCCTCTTCAAGACGATCACGCAATGCACGAACCCGGGTGTTCTCCTCTTCGAGACGTTCACCGGCGAGCTCACAGGCCCTGCCAAGGCCGATGATCGAGGCGACGTTCTCGGTACCACCGCGCCTGCCCTCCTCCTGATGCCCGCCGGTCAAAAACGGGACATAGGGGGTGCCTCTGCGAACGTAGAGAACGCCAATCCCCTTCGGAGCGTGGAGTTTATGGCCGGAGATCGACAGGAAATCGACATCCAGCTCCTTCAGGTTAATCGGCACCTTGCCAACGGCCTGGACAGAATCGGTGTGAAAGAGAACTCCCCGCTCTTTTGCCATCTTCGCCATCCGGGCAACAGGGTAGAGGTTGCCGGTCTCATTGTTTGCCCACATTATTGAGACAATGGCGGTATCATCGCTGAGTGCCTGCTCATACTCTTTGAGGTCAAGCATGCCGTCACTGTCGACGCTGAGGGTGGTCACCCGGTAGCGGTTCCCGGTCATCAGCTCAAGACTCTCGCACAGATTTTTGACCGCCGGATGTTCGACCCGGCTGGTGATGATATGGCGCTTGTCGGGAAAAGAGCGCAACGCACTGAAGATCGCAGTCGAGTCGCTCTCGGTTCCGCAGGAGGTGAAGACAATCTCTTCGGGATCAGCACCGATCAACGCGGCGACCTGACGCCGTGCCTTTTCGACCTTTTCGCCGACCTGACCTCCAAAGGTGTGCATCGAAGAGGGGTTGCCGTAGAGCTCGGTGAAGTAGGGTTTCATCGCCGCAAACACCTCCGGAGCCACCCGGGTTGTAGCGTTGTTGTCCATATAGACAACCGGCTGTTCACTCATTACGCCTCCTCCTCAACCACGAGGCTGCTGAGGACCTGATCGCGCAGTTTCTTCTCCACCAGATCTTTAATGGTCGTCCCGGAACTGCTGCAGTTGAAGCAGGTTCCGCGCATCGCCACATAGACACTGTCGCCATCGACATCAACGAGCTCAATATCACCGCCATCTTTCTTCAACGCCGGGCGAACCTCGCGTTCGAGAACCTCCTCAATTTTTTTGATCTTCTGCAGGGTGGTCATCCGCTTTTTCACGACCGGAACCACAGGAATCGGCGCGGCCTCGTTGAGCCCTTCGGTGAGAATCTCCCGGATGCGGCCGAGGCACTTTCCGCAGCCGCCTCCGGCCTTGGTAAAGTTGGTGATCTCTTCGACCGTGCGCAGATCGCTTTCACCGACAGCACGTTTGATCTCGACATCGGTTACCCCGAAGCACTCGCAGATCACCTCACCTTCGGCCTGAGGCAGCGGGACGCCGCGGTAGTCGGCGATCGCAGCTTCAAGAGCCTCACGCCCCATGACCGAGCAGTGCATCTTCTCCTTCGGCAGCCCGCCGAGAGCCCTGGCAATATCCTCGTTGGAGACCTTTGCCGCCTCATCCACGGTCATCCCCTTGACCATCTCGGTAAGAATAGAGGAGGAGGCAATCGCCGAGGCACAACCAAAGGTCTTGAACTTCGCGTCGGTGATGACATCGCTGTCGTCTATTTTCAACGTGAGCCTGAGCGCATCGCCACAGGAGAGAGAGCCGACATCTCCGGTTCCACTCGGATTTTCGATCTCACCGACATTTTGTGGCTGGAGAAAGTGCTGCTGTACTTTATCTGTATATTCCCACATGGTGTTATCCTTTATAGAGAAAAAAAATTGTTCGGATACAGGTTTTCAGATTCTGCATGTCAGACCGAAGGAGACAATTTCCGATCGGTTTCGAAAAGATAGTGTCTGTCCAGTGAAAAATCAAACAGGAATCTGAAGGCCGGAGAACAAAACAGAACTCACCGGTCGCAGGCGGCAGAACGGCAGCCGGCTGTCGCAGCATTTTCCCGGCAGAAAAGAGGGAACAGAAGGAAAAGACTCCGCCCTGCCGGCAGGCGCTTTCAGAATCTTTTGAAGCGTGTTCACCCCATACCGAAAACGGTACGCCTCGGCTCAGGATGCACTACACCACTCCACTTTCCTCAAGCAGCGTTTTTGCAGCCGCCAACAGATCGTCAACCCCTTCGGGGGTACGGCTTTCGACATAGAACCGTACCTTGGGTTCGGTTCCGGAGGGGCGGATCATCAGCCATGAACCGTCGTCAAAAACAAATTTATGGCCGTCAACAGTTATCACCGCAGTAATGCTCCGCTCACTTTCGCCGACAACCATCGTGCTGCCGACCGTATAACGGTCAAGAGCCGCCAGCTGACCCAGCAGCGCCTCACCGCTGACGGCGACGGTCACTCCGTCCTTTGCCGGCAGGCAGCGGCCAAATTCCGCTTCGATTTCGCCAAGATAGTCGCCGAGGTTTTTGTCAAGGCTCTCAACCATCGCAAGCGCAAGAACAAAACCGATATAGGCATCTTTTTCCGGAGTATGGCCACGGACAGAGATGCCGTCAGACTCTTCAAAGCAGACCAGCGCCTTTCCGACCACCGGTTTAAACTCCTTGAAACCCACCGCAGTCTCAAAGACCTCCTCATCGAAGGCCTCTGCAAGAGCATTGGCCAGATTTGAGGTGGCGACGGTCTTTGCGACCATCCCGCCAAGCCCTTTTTTTTCATGAAGGAAATGGTAGGCCATCGCACCGAAATGGTTCATCGTGATCTCGGTGGTTCCGTCGGTAAAGCGGATACGGTCTCCATCGGGGTCAATCACCACCCCCAGTTTCAACCGCTCCGGTCTGCGCAGAAGAAGCTCGTTGACGGCAGCGAGATTGGCGGTCGAAGGCTCCGGGGCAATGCCGCCGAAGGTGACATCGGCGGTGTTGCGCAGATGGGCAAAGGCCGGTGGATTGTCACCCCCCTCGCCCATATAGAGACGGCGGATATGCTTCCGGGATGCACCATGAACACTGTCGACCGCCACAAAGAGATCGGTGTTGGCGCGTGCGGCCCGGGTAATCGCGGCAAGATCAAGGTGATGCTGCGTTCTCCCCGTCTCGACCAGCTCCAGCCAGCAGGCAAACGAGTCGATCACCGCAACACTCTTCTCTTTGAGCAGCCGGGTTATACTCCACAGTGCCGGCGCCTGCGCACTCACCTCAGAGTCAACAATTGCGCAGGCGTAACGGGTGAGCCTGTCGGTAATTTGTGGGCCTGCAGGTCCGGCATCAGCGGCGTTGTACTTAAAGCCGGCATACTCAAGCGGGTTGTGCGACGGCGTCAGATTGACAGAAAAGGCGAGTTCGCGCTGCTTTACCACCGCCGACAGGACCCCGGTGGTGGTCTCTCCGGCAAACCAGACGGCAAACCCCGCCTCGACCAGCTCACGCGCCACCTGAACCGCGAGCAGCTCACCGCAAAACCGGTTGTCATGACCGACAACACAACCGCGTCGCTGCGCTTCACTGAAGCTGTCGACACCAAGATAGCCGGCAAGTTCACGGTCAGTATCGACCTCAGTGTAGAGGCGAACGATGGCTCTGGTCACCTGGGTGACCGTTTTTACCGTCAGCTCCCTGCCGATCATTCCGCGCCAGCCGGAGGTGCCGAACTTCACCGGCTTCTGCGGAGGAGCCGAACTCATTTTCACCTCGTCAAGGAGGAGATCGTACACCTCGGCAAGAAGACGGTCTTTGTCCGGATCATCTCCGGCAAGAATCGCATGGATAACCGCAAAGTAGTCATTTTCACTGTGGGTATCAGTCAACGAAAAACGTTTCTTCACCATCATCACTCCTCCTCCGCCATCGACTCAACGGGCCGTGCCTCCTCAACCAGCATCACCGGGATGTTATCTTCAATCGGATAGACAAGCCGGCACGCTTCGCAGACAAGCCCCTCTGCGACCATCTTTATTCCACCTTTGCACTGCGGGCAGGCCAGAATGTCCAGAAGCTCTTTGTTCACCATGATATTCCCCTTTTTTTTCATTCCCTGTATACTCTTTTCCCGAAAAGAGAGACAGACGGTCACTCCACACCCCATGCGATATCAACAACGGAGCAGAAAGAATGAACAGACGCCTCGCCTTTATCGGTGGCGGACAGATGGCAGAATCCCTGATCCGCGGGATCCTCTCTGCACACCTCTACCCGGCATCCGACATATACGTCAGCGACCCCTCTGCAGAGCGCTGCACTCTGCTTGAAAAAGAGTACGGCATCAGTGTCGGCTCAGACAACCTCACCGCTCTCCAGTACGACCATCTCATCCTCGCTGTCAAACCGCTTTCGATGGAGAGCGTTCTTGCCGAGATCGGCAGCGGTCTGACCCCGGATCATCTCGTGATCACCATCGCTGCAGGACTGCCCCTGTCGTTCTATGCGCGGATATGCAACCGCTCCGATCTGCGGTTGATCCGGGTCATGCCGAACACCCCGGCACTCTGTCTCGCCGGCGCCTCAGCGATTGCGGCCGGCGACAATACCGACAGCAACGATCTCAATCAGGCGCTTGCAATCTTCAACGCGGTCGGCAGCGCGGTTACGGTCGACGAGTCACAGCTTGATGCCGTAACCGGTCTCAGCGGTTCAGGACCGGCATGGGTCTTCCACTTTATCGACGGCCTGATCTCCGCCGGAGTCGAGCAGGGACTGGCACGTCCGGTCGCCGCAGAGCTGGTCTTTCAAACCGTTCTCGGGGCGGTAAAACTGGCCCGGGAGAGCGGGGAACATCCCGCCCGGCTTGCCAGCCGTGTCTGCTCGCCCGGGGGGACCACCATTGCCGGAGTACACGTCCTCAATCGTGCCGGCTTTCAAGGCATTCTGATGGACTGTGTCGATGCCGCAACAGCCAGATCACGCCAACTCGGAGAGAGCTGATGAACCTCACCTGTGACCCGCCGGGCTGTCCCGGTTTTCGCTGCGAACGCCGGCTGACCGTTGAGCGGGTGGCTCTTGTGACCAAGCCGGACAGTGCGGCCTCGGCCGGGTATGCCGAACGCCTCAACCACTGGCTGAAAAACCACGGGATTGACCTTGTCGACCAGAAGATCTCGGCTGCGATTGACATGATCATCGTCCTCGGCGGGGACGGCACCCTGCTCCACATCGCCGATGTGGCCGCCCGCTTCGGCATCCCGGTACTGGGGATAAACTTTGGCACCCTCGGGTTTCTCAGCGATATTACCGAAGAGGAGGTCTTCGTCGGTCTCGAGAAGATCCTCACCGGGAAGATCTCTCTTGAGAACCGGCTGATGCTCGCCGCCCATCTGCGCGGACGCGGGCAGACATTCTGCTGCCTCAACGAAATCGTGATCACCAAAGATGTGCTCTCCCGGGTGCTCACCCTCTCCGCCACCGCCGATGAACAGCTGCTCAACACCTACCGTGCCGACGGCCTGATCATCTCGACACCCTCCGGATCGACCGCATGGAACCTCTCAGCCGGAGGACCGCTGGTTTTTCCGGGGCTGGCAACCACCATCATCACCCCGATATGTCCGTTTATGCTCAGCTCCCGTCCAATGATTCTCCCGGCGGAACAGAGGCTTCGCATCACCCTTGAAACCGAACTGGAAAAACCTGCGCATGTGATCATTGACGGCAGGGCCCGCTGGAAGATGAACGCCGGAGACACCCTTGAAATAGCACCGGCGCCGCGCCCGCTGCAGCTGGTTGCGACTTCAGATCGCGACTGGTTCTCAGTGTTGCGCACCAAGCTGCACTGGGGAGGCGGCAAGAAAGAATCTTCTCCCGAAAAAGCGGCTGACCGGGTCCTTCCCGAAAGTTAAGACGCAGCGTCAATCTTTCAGTCCGGAGTCTTCTTTATCTGGTACTTGCGCAGCTTATACTGAAGCAGGCTCTTGGTTATTCCGAGCTGTTCGGCGGCTCTCGCCTGCACATAGCCATGCCCTTCGAGCGCCTGCTCGAGCATCCCCTTCTCGACCGCATAGAGGACATCATTGAGCAGCGTTCCCGGCGGAATCATCTTCAACAGATCAGATTCTCCCGGAACCGGTTTTTCGACCAGCAGCGTGTCCGGCTGGACATCATCGGGAGTTATTTCAGCATTCCCGCACAGAATTGCCGCCCGCTCAATGGTGTTCTCAAGTTCACGGATATTCCCCTCCCAGGGGAGCTTCATCAACAGCTGCATCGCCTCCGGAGAGACGTGGAGATTCTCCTCACCAAGATCACGCCGCCCCTTGTCAAGAAAGTGATCGACCAGTAACGGTAAATCATCAAGACGCTCACGCAGAGCGGGCAGAGAGACCGGAATAACGTTGAGACGGTAGAACAGGTCCTCACGAAAACGCCCCGCCGCCACCTCCTCACGCAGATCCTTGTTTGAGGCGCTGATAATCCGCACATCGACCTCAAGGGTACGACTGCCGCCGACCCGTTCAAAGCTCTTCTCCTGAAGGACCCGCAGCAGTTTTGACTGCAGCTGCAGCGGGATCTCCCCGACCTCATCAAGAAAGATGGTGCCGCCGTCGGCAAGTTCAAAGCGCCCTTTGCGCATTGCGCCCGCGCCGGTGAAGGCACCCTTTTCGTGGCCGAAAAGTTCGCTCTCCAGAAGGCTCTCCGAGAGTGCCGCGCAGTTGACTGCGATAAACGGCTGCCCCTCACGACGACTGCGATCATGGATCGCGCGGGCAACCAGCTCCTTGCCGGTGCCGCTTTCGCCGTTAATCAATACCGAGGCCTGGGTCGGCGCCACCTTCTCAATCAGATCATAGACCTGCAGCATCCGCGGATTTTTGCCGACCATTCCGGCATAGCCACCCTCTTTCGGTCTGCGCAGACGACTGTTTTCGAGGATCAGTCTGAAATGTTCGACCCCTTTACTTACCGTCACCAGCAGCTCATCGTTTGAAAACGGTTTGGCAAGATAGTTGAACGCCCCCTGGCGCATCGCCTCAACGGCGCGTTCAACCTCGGCAAAGGCGGTAATGACAATGACTGGCAGCCCCGGGACCGCTTTGTGCGCCTGCTGCATCAGTTCAAGTCCGTTGATCCCCGGCATCATCATATCGGTGACCACGGTGTAGATATCGCTCTCTTTGATGATCTCAAGTCCCTCTTCGCCGCTGGCCGCGATAAAGACCTCATACCCCTCCTCTTCAAGCAGTGCCTTGAGAACCACGAGGTAGTTCGGCTCGTCATCAACAACAAGGATCGGCTCCCTGAGTCTGACTGTTTCCTTTTCCATAGCAATACCTGCTCACTCTCTGCCGGTTGTCAGGCAACCGGCGGACAATCTCTCTCCTGCAAAGAGGAGAGCACCAGAACGGCCTGCGGCTGTGCCTCTCCACTCCATATTACTCCAGTATACACCGCCTGCAGGGAATTACGATGCGACAATCAGGCAATCCCAAAAGAGACCGCCCCGACAGGGCTGCGGGTACGGCCCTGAGACCGGTCTGAAAATCAGCCTGAAAGCCCGGTCACGGCCGTTACTTTTCGACGAGAGTCACAGCTTCTCTGGCAATGGCCAGCTCCTCATTGGTCGGAATACCCCAGATCTGTACCCTGCTCTCTGCAGCAGAGAGCAGCATCGGTTTCTTTACCCGGGCGGCGTTCACCTTCGGATCGAGGATGACACCAAAGTTTTCAAGGCCGGCCACCGACAGTTCACGGACAATACTGTCATTCTCACCGATTCCGGCGGTAAAAACAATCGCATCAACCCGGCCGAGCACAGCCATATAGGCACCGATGTACTTCCTGTTGCGATAGGTCTGCACCTCAAGGGCGACCTTTGCATCTTCATTCCCGCTGTCGACCGCCTGGTGAATATCGCGCATGTCATTCATCCCGCAAAGCCCTTTCAGGCCCGACTCCTTGTTGAGCATCGTGTCAATTTCATCAATACTCATGTTGCGGTTACGGGCAAGCCATGTGTGCAACGCAGGATCAACATCGCCGCTGCGGGTCCCCATGACCAGACCTTCGAGCGGGGTAAGCCCCATTGAGGTATCAATACTTCTGCCATTCTCAACAGCGGTAATCGATCCGCCATTCCCGAGGTGGACAGTGATGACATTGAGTTTTTCACAGGGGATATTCATCAGTTTTGCACACTCCCCGGTGATAAACTTGTGAGAGGTACCGTGAAAGCCGTAACGACGGAGGCGATCTTTTTCGTAAAAAGCCTTCGGGATCGCATAGCGGAAAGCGCGGGGAGGCAGCGTTGCGTGGAAGGCGGTATCAAAGACACCCACCTGCGGCACTCCGGAGAAGAGCTCCTGTGCCACTCTGATACCATCAAGGTTGGCCGGATTGTGCAGCGGAGCAAGGGGGATATTTTTTTCAATGGCGGCAACAGCCTCTTCGGTCAGCATCGTGGTATCACTGAAATCTTCGCCCCCGTGAACCACCCGATGGCCGATCACCCCGACCTCACTTTTGTCGCCAATAACACCACTTTCGGGGTCGGTGAGGATATCGATCACCAGTTCCATTCCGATCTTATGATTCGGAATTGGCAGAGATTTTTTGACCACATTCTCACTGTCACTGTCGGGATGGAAGGTGGTTTTTATATCCCCGGCGGCCTCACCGATACGCTCGACAAGACCACTGGCAAGAACACGCTCATCAACCATCTCAAGCAGCTGGAATTTGATCGAAGAACTTCCGGAGTTAATAACGAGGACCTTCATGATAAATCTCCTTCTCTCTACAGGAAAAAATGACACTTCGGCGGTTACCGAAGTGTGTTTGTTCAATAAGAGCAGGCGGCAGGAACAACCTCACCGCTCCGCCCCGCGTCTTCTTTTGCCTCAATTTCTGATGAACAAAGTTTTTCGGAGGCCGAGGCACATGTCATACCGTTGCAATGTACTGCAACGATGCGCCCTGTAACGAAGGCCTGTGGAAAAATCTCCACCTGCAGGGGGAGTCCTGACTCTCTCCCTGTAAAAACAGATTGTTTTTGAGAACCTTATACTTTTAATGATATCAATATGTTAAAGATAAAAACAAAAGACTCATCAGCAACCGGGCGGCAACAGAACAGTGTATAGCATCGTTTGCGCGCGGGCAAGCAAAGATGAGGCCGAAAGCGCTTAACGACCGGAAAACCAATGGCAAATGACAAAATTCATGGTAGCATAAGTCTTTTCTTTTTCACAGCAAGCCATCGGGTTTGAGTATTGTACCCATTTTTACACTTCGTTTCATCCCGTTGATCGCCGGGTACTGCCCGGAGAGAATGAGATACAGGTTGCCATGAACCAGCCCACTCCAGAGACCACTGACCAGCAGCACATTGCCGAAAAGCAGCAGGACGACAGTGAACCGGCCCCGGTGTTCGATCGTGAAGTCGCCTTCAACTTCACCTCTGCAAACGATCGCCAGATTGTCCGCTTCATCCTTGGAGAAGAGGGCTGGCGCTGCCTGGACGAACTGTGGAGCCAGCGGATAACGGGGCGTTCAGCACGGCTTGTGATGCGGATACTGGGTGATCTGTTTATTCTCAGACGCAACCCCTTTCTGTTTCAGGAACTGCTCGACTCCAGGCTGCGTCGCCGCCGTTTTTTTGAAACGGCAAACGAAGATCTCAACCTGATTGAGAGCTGGAGCAGGAACTATGACAAGGGAGAAAACCGCGGTGAGCGGGTCTATCAACTGCTCGATATCTGCCGCCGCAGACTCAGTGAGCTGCGGACACAGCTGCGCACCACTCCGGAGTTGCGCAGCAGAATACGCCGCCGTTTCGGAGCGGTCATCGGCAGAGAGAACGTCCGCTTCGACCCCTTTACCCTGATCAGCCACGTCACCGACGCCACCGACTGGCGCCTCTACCTGCCGCAGGCCGTTCTCCGCCCGACCAGAGAGGAGCAGGTACCGGAGCTGTTGACAATTGCCGAAAAGCTTGGCGTCGGAGTCATCCCCCGTGGTGGCGGAACAGGACTCACCGGAGGAGCTGTTCCGCTGACGCCTGACTGTGTCATTATCAACACCGAAAAACTGACCCGTATTCATCCAATCCGGAGAACACCCTTTCCTCATCTCGGCAAAGGCGTGACCGTACCGATCCTCAAACTTGAGGCGGGCGTGGTCACCTCGCAGGCGATAGCGACAGCGAAAAAAGAGGGGCTGATTTTCGCCACCGATCCGACCTCAAACTGGGCCTGTACCATCGGTGGCAACATCGCCGAAAATGCCGGCGGCAAGACTGCAGTACTCTGGGGAACGGCGATTGACAACGCCTTTGCGTGGACGATCGCGATGCCCGGAGCCGGCGGCCTGCTTCATGTCCGTCGCAGAGAGCACCCGATGCGTAAGATCCAGCCCGAAGACACGGTCAAATTTGACGTGTGCAACGACCGCGGAGAACGGGTGAAGACGATCTCTCTCAAAGGGACCGAAATCCGCAAAAAAGGGCTTGGAAAAGATATCACCAACAAGGCCCTCGGCGGCCTTCCCGGTTTCCAGAAAGAGGGATGCGACGGAGTTATCACCTCTGCCGAGTTCGTGCTCTACCCCAAATGGGAGAAGAAGATCACCTTCTGTCTCGAGTTCTACGGCAGCGATATGGATGAGGCGAGCAAAGTCATTGTCGCCATCTCCGACGAGTTCAAAAACAGCAGCGGCGAGGCGTTGACAGCCCTTGAGCACTTTGATGCCGAATATATCAAGGCGATCAACTACAAGTTCAAAGCCGCCCGGAGTGTTTCCCCGGTGGCGGTCCTGCTTATCGATCTCGTCGCCCATACTGACGAGCAGATCATACGCGGTCGGGAACGTCTGCTTACCCTGCTCACTCCGTGGCAAAACACCGAGGTCTTTGTCGCCCGGGATGCCGATGAAGGTGAGCGTTTCTGGAAAGATCGCCGGCGACTCGGAGCTATTTCCCGGCGGACCAACGCCTTTAAACTCAACGAGGATATTGTTCTTCCGCTGCCGGCTCTTGCCGAATTCACCCGCTTTGTCGATCAGCTCAACCAGGACGAAGAGATCTGGAACCAGAAGCAGATAATCGCCGCGATCTTCGACTGGCTGCACCGGGTCGAACCCCTCGCTGATCCCGACTGGCTCGAAAAGAAGATCCCGGCAGCGGAAAAACTCTGTGAGGAGACCACAATCGCCATTGATCTCCCCGGCAACAGGGATGCTCTCAAAAATCTTCTTGACGAGCTGTTGAAGCTGTTCCAGGGATACAGCCGGGTAACTGCCGGGATCACCGCCATCTATGACGAGGAGCGCCAGCGCCGGATCGTCATCGCCACCCACATGCACGCCGGTGACGGCAACAACCATGTCAACATCCCGGTGTTTTCGAACGACCCGGAGATGATGAAACGCGCCAATGAAACCGCCGAGGCGATCATGAACAAGGCGGTTGAACTCGGCGGCGCGGTGAGCGGCGAGCACGGTATCGGTATCACCAAGATCAAGTTTCTCAAAAAAGAGCAGGTTGACGCCCTGACCCGCTACCGCAGCGAGGTCGATCCCAACGGCATCATGAATCCGGGGATGCTGCGCGACCCGAAGATCCTCAAAAAGGTCTATACCAACTCGTTCAACCTCCTCAAACTTGAGGCGCGCATCCTGCAGCACAGCTCACTTGCCGAGCTCTCGTCTGCAATCGCCGCCTGTATCCGCTGCGGAAAATGCATGCCGGACTGCTGTGTCTATCATCCGGGAAGCGATCTCTTCTTTCACCCGCGCAACAAGAACCTTGTTATCGGCGCGCTGATCGAAGCCCTGCTCTACGATATCCAGCGCTCACATCTCCCCAAATTCCGCCAGCTCACCAATCTTGGTGAAGTTGCCGACCACTGCACGATGTGCGGCAAATGTCTGGCGCCGTGTCCGGTCGATATCGACACCGCCAAAGTCACCGTTCTTGAGCGGGAGATCCTCGCTGAGATGGGGTTCAAGCGCACCCCGCTGCAGACCAACATGTCGCTCTTTTACCTGAAAAACCGCAACCGCGTGGTCGGCAGTCTCTTTCGCCAGGGGGTCGTCCGCTTCGGCAGTGAAGCCCAGCAGCTTGCAGTAAAGGCGTTTGCAAAGGCCCCTGAGGCCCTGCGCAAAAAACCGATAAAGCAGCTGCAGCTGCTTGGCGCTCCGATGACCAGCACCTCGCCGCGCACCCTTGCCGCCGCTCTGCCGCCGCAGAGTGACTGTGAGGCGCTGCTCCTTGAGCCTGAAGAGAAGACGGTCAGCACCGTCTTCTACTTCCCGGGATGCGGTTCCGAGCGGCTCTTTGCCGACATCGCCCGTGCCTCGATCTACCTGCTGCTCAAACACGGCGTGCGCGTGGTCCTGCCGCCGCAGAGTCTCTGCTGCGGCTTTCCGCTCAAGGTAAACGCCAAGGTCAAACAGGCTGAGGAGATCGCGCTGCGCAACAGTATCATCCTCACCCAGATCCGCGAAATGCTCGGTCACATTGACTTTGCCTCGGTCCTCGTCAGCTGCGGGACCTGCCGTGAAGGGCTTGTCGAGGTCGGCGCAGAGTCAATTTTCGACTGTCCGATAACCGACATCTCCGCCTTCATCGTCAAAAACGGCTGGAAGGGAGACGGGAAAGAGGCACGCACCATCCTCTACCATACCCCCTGTCACGACTCGTTCAAGGGCAAAGGGCCGACGGTGCTGCGTCAGCTCTACAGCGGCGTGCGGCCTGTCCCCAACTGCTGTTCGGAGGCGGGAACACTCTCGCTCTCCCGCCCCGATATCGCCGGTGCGATGCGCCTGCGCAAACGCGAACAGCTGGAGCTGGCACTCGATTCTCTTGAAAGTGACGGCAGCAGGGAGGAGGAGACGATCATCGCCACCAACTGCCCCTCCTGCATCACCGGACTTGGCCGCAACCGCACGATCGGGGTAACACCGCGGCACATTGCGGTTCTGCTCGCTGAAAAACTCGGAGGAGAAGAGTGGAAGGAGGAGATGGAGAGACTCGCCGCCGGCGGCGAGAAGATACGCTTTTAATCGGCACTTCCTGCGAACACCTTGATACTCCTGTGGTTGGTGTTGTCGCAGCGCAGGAGAAAATACATCCTCGGAATATCAAACATATGCCTGCGATGAATTTTCTCCTGCGCTTTGAGTATGGACAAATGACAAGAGCATTCAAAGCCCCCTGATTTTCATCTCCTGTTGTCGTGCACAGGCTGGTTCGGTCAGTCGATTCTATTCGGTCTGCCCGTTATTCTGTTGACCTTCACATAGTCTTTCCCCATATCCTCTATTGTCCACCCCTTCTCCTTTGACCAGTCCTCCCGCAGCACCTTGAAATCCGCCCACTTGAGAAAAGGCTGGTTGGCAGGATTACAAAAACTGTCAACACTGACCACTTCAAATTTCTCCTTACGCAGTTTCAGCCCCAAAAGAGAGGGAGACTCGCGGTAACTCTCACCAAAGCGGATGTTCTGCACAAAGGCAAAAGTTGATTTGGTGCGGGAGAGAACCATCTGCCTCGGCCGGTAGTTCTTCCTGATCGCGCTGCCGACAGCAACGCCCAGTTCCTGTACCGCGAGTTGAGCAGGTTCGGCCAGATCATACCCTTTTTTTGTCGGATCCCAGAAATCACGAAAGCCAATATATGTTTTCAGCAGATGTTCATTGCAGTTCTGGCTTGAATTTTCAACGTAGTCTGAGAGCAGATTATATTCGGGGTTATGCAGAAAGGTGAACGCGCCGTTTGTTATGATCTGATCGGTTATAAACAGAGGGTTACCGTTTGCATCAACTCTCTGTTTTCCCTTTTTGTCTTTAACCGCCCTCTTTTTTTGCTCAATTTGCAACTGGCCATTAGCCCTGAGCTGGTTCCACAGCTTCAGCTGCACATCTCTTGCGGGAAGAAAGATGATCGCATCTTTTTCAAAGGCGCCAATAAAAAAGTGGGGCAGAGACCAGACCTTCAACTCGCTGAGATCATACTCTTTGCCGTCAATCTTTTTTGCTCCTTTTATCCGAACAAGATTGAAGGTGATATAGCCGGCATTTTTGCCAAAACCGTTTTTCACAACAAAACCGCAGTGTGCCATACCTGAAAGATCCAAATTGTCAGTGTCAGACACACCGGTTCTGGGGTTGCCGGCACCACGCCGGGCAAGAATACCGACATAGGCGTCGTTTTGTTTGAGGTACTCTTCTACTTTTTCAACAAGCTGTCTGGTCCGTTGGATATTTTCTTCTGTGCTTTTCTTACTGTCAGAATCTCCACTTACCTCTTCACTTATCCCCCGGACAAAGACGGGGCTCAGAACAAAAAAGAGAAGAAAAATCAGAGCAGCAGTAATCTTGAGAGGCGTACGGGTTTCCATCGGTATTATCCTTTGTTATGGGGAAAGTCAGAGAAATGACCGTTGTCATATTCTCCACGCGACACTGTACGGCTGAACCGGACAGATCTCTCCATCCGGTTCAGACGGCCTGTTATTTGATGGCGTCTGTCGCCTTTTCAACGTTTTGTGTCAGGCTGTCAAGCGCGGTGACGATAAGTCCCGAACCGGTATTGATAACAATAACGATTGCATCATCAGCACTCTCGATTGTGCGGTTGGCAGTGGCAACAGCTGTCGAGGCTGCTTTTTTACTCAACTCTTTTGCCATTTTCACACTGTCTATTCCCAGACTGTGGAGATGGGCTGCAGTTTCAGCGGAAAAGGCATAGACTTTTTTTCCGCCTCTGATCGCAGACTGTACTGTTTTTACGCTCGCCTCCTGCAGCAGCCTGTTGGCTTCCGCCGCTGTCATGATAACGTAGCGTTCGGTAATTTGTGCGGCTTCAATGCACTCTGCAGCGATGGCAAGAGACTTGTCTATAAACTTTTCTGCGGCTTCTTCGCTGAGTGTGATTCCCTTTTTTCCCGCATTGGCGACAAGGGTTGCGCCGTCAGCACTCATCTCAACCCCTGCTGCGGTAAGCGTTACCGCAAGCTCTGCTGTTTCACCGCTTAATCTGCCGCTCGCAGCGGCGATCTCCACCGCCTGATTCAGAAAGGTGTCGGCGGTTTCTGCTGAAATATAGATTCCGGCAAGCGCAGCTCCGGTGACAAGAGCTGCAGTATCAGTAGAAAGCTCAACACCTGCCGCAGCAAGGTCGGCACTGAGTCCGGCGGTTGAGATAAGCCCGTCTTTGAGAACATTTCCGGTCAGAACGATCGTTTCTCCGGAGATCTCCGCACCTCTGCAGATAGCTTTGGCGACCGGTTTCCCAAGGGCTATGGTGGTGTCAGCACTGAGCTGCATTGATGCAGCGGAGAGATTCGCAGTAGCAGAAGCAAGCTGCAGAGCGGCGGTGGCCATATCCTCACTCGCTTCGCCGCTTGCGGCAACACTCTCTCCAGCCCAGACGGGTGAAGCGCAAAGCAGCAGGCAGGATGCGATAACGACGTTGCGGAAAGTTTTTTTGAAAGTCATAATTTTCTCCTTCTGGTTGTGGTTCGCAGGCTGTCCTCGTCCAGCCATGCCGGTTTAATCCTGCTTCCTGTCACTCTCAGCAGAGTGCTGAGGCTTATCTATGAGTTAGCACTTTTCATGCCAGAAAGTTATTTTTTTATTTCTTTTTATTTTAATACGTTAGCGACCGTTCTCGCAGGGGGGATGCGAAATTCGGCTTCGATGGTTGTTCTTTTTATGTATATTTTCTGTACACAAAATGCTCATCGCTGTGTATGATAGCAGTCTCGACCTGATCCACGGCGAAAAGTATACCATGTTACCGTACGTCTGTATAAAAATGTCTGTTGCGAGGTGAAGATGGAGGCAGAAGACAGAGAGTTTTTCCAGAAGATAAAGAGCGCAGCCTTTGCCAACCCTTTCAGCAGGGAGCGGGAGTTGACTGACCTCGAAATTTCAGGGCTTGCGACAACAACGAGCAATGAAGAGATCCTCAGGAAGTTGTCGGCAGATATCTCTGCCCGGATAGAAAAGTACCACAACCAGACCGCAGAGTTGGACAGTGAAGATCGAATCCTCTATCGCTATGCGGTGCTTTTTTATCTGTTTCATCTCTTTTGCGATGAGTATGACCGGCTTATTGACAAACAGACTGCAGCGGGTGAACAACCTGTTGCGGTGCCTTTTGCCGGAGATCTTCTCAGGCAGTTTGCAGAGTATGGCTTCAGCAGAGCAGACGGGCTGAAGTTCTTCTCCTTTTTTTTCCAGCTGCGCAGAGGTTTCTACTTTATCAACGCGATTATCGGCAAAAGTGCCTCGGTAAGAGCCCTTCGCAAGGCGCTGTGGAACAATATCTTCACCTGTGATGTCGGGCTCTATGAGAAATTTCTCTGGAACAGGATGGAAGATTTTTCGACCATAATTCTTGGTGAAACGGGGACCGGAAAGGGGATGGCGGCAGCGGCCATCGGTCGTTCCGGACATATCCCGTTTGATGAGAAGAGCGGCCGCTTCAGTGAAAGTTTTGTCCGGAGTTTTCTCGCAATCAATCTCTCCCAGTTCCCTGAGCAGCTGATTGAGTCAGAGCTTTTTGGCCACACCAAAGGGTCGTTTACAGGAGCAATAACAAACCATCAGGGGATCTTCACCCGCTGCAGCCCTCATGGTGCAATATTTCTCGATGAAATCGGTGATGTCCCTGTTCCCCTGCAGATCAAGCTGCTTCAGGTCATTCAGGAGAGGATATTCAGCCCGGTCGGCAGCCATCAGGCAGAGCGGTTTCAGGGCCGGGTTATCGCCGCGACCAATCAGCCGCTGACCGCTCTGCGGCAACAGGGAAAGTTTCGTGATGACTTCTATTACCGGCTCTGCTCCGATACCATTGAGGTGCCCTCTCTCAGGCAGCGCCTTGATGAGAATCCACGAGAGCTGGAGGAGATACTGAATGTTCTGCTTACCCGGATCACAGGCTGCAGGTCAGCATCGCTTCTCGATGAGATAACCACCCAAATACAAAAGGCAGTTCCGGCAGAGTACCGGTGGCCGGGGAATGTCCGCGAACTTGAACAGTGCGTACGCCAGATGCTTTTAAAGCGTTCATACTGCTGGCAGCAGAGTCAGGAAGAGGAGCAGCAGGCAGAAAAATTTGAACGCAGATATCTGGCCGGCGAGTTTACTGCTGCGAGGCTGCTGTCAACATACTGCCGCCATCTTTATCACCTCCACGGCACCTATGAAAAAGTGGCGCAGGTTGTCGGGCTTGACCGGAGGACGGTGAAAAAGCATATTGACCTCGCAGATGAAGAGCCGCGGTAAACAGCGATCGTAACCGGAGGCGGCAGCCGGACAGCGGGAATCTGCTATTTTTTTCTGCGCTGACGCTGCTCCGACTTGTCCCTGAAGATCAGGCGGATCGGGATCTTATCGAGCCCGAGCCCCTCACGGAAACGGTTGATCAGGTAGCGCTCGTAGGAGAAGTGAACCCCTTTGGCGGAGTTTGTCATCACCACAAACTTTGGTGGACAGGTTCCCAGCTGTGCGGTGTAGTAGAACTTGAGCCGCTTGTTTTTGTAGATCGGCGGCGAGTGCTGTTCGATTGCATCCTGAAGCAGACGGTTGAGCGCCGAGGTTGGAAAGGTCGCGCAGTACTGGCGATAGACCGAACCGATCACCGGAAACATCCTCTTTATCCCATACCCGGTAAGCGCCGAAACGTTCAAAATTGGGGCAAAGCCGAGATAGGGCAGAACCCGGCCGATCTCCGCCATCACCTCTTTGCCGCGCTTTTTGTCGCCGGCAACAAGATCCCACTTGTTGACCAGCACAATCAGCGCCCTGCCTTCATCAAGGACATACCCGATCACTTTGGTATCCTGTTCGGTAATCCCCTCCCCGGCATCAAGAAGAACAACGGCGACATCACAGCGGTTGATCGCGGACAGAGATTTGAGGATACTGAACTTCTCGAGTTTTTCCCGGGTCTTTCCCCGCCGCCGGATACCGGCGGTATCGATAAACAGATAGCTGTAGCGCCCTTTGGTAACAAGGGTGTCAACGCTGTCGCGGGTGGTGCCGGAGACCTCGGAGACCACCATCCTCTCCTCGCCGAGGATACGGTTTATCATCGAGGATTTGCCGACATTGGGGCGGCCGAAGAAGGCGACCTTCACCGTTCCCGCAGGCAGATCGGTCTCTGCTCCGGAGGTGCTGATCGCTGCGCAGAGATCGGCCATCAGCTCGCGAAAGCCGTAGTTGTGCTCTGCCGACAGCGACCACAGCCGTTCAACCCCCAGCTCGTAGAACTGGGCCGCCTCGACCTCCTGTTCGCTGCCGTCAATCTTGTTGACCACGTGAAATACCGGCTTTTTCGTGCGCCGCAGCAGGTCAGCCACCTCGTAATCGGCCGGGGTCAGTCCCTCGCGCCCGTCCATCAGAAAGAGGATGATATCGGCCTCTTCAATCGCCGCAAGAGCCTGGTCGCGGATATGGGCTGCCATGACATCTTCGCTGTTGTCATCAAGACCGCCGGTATCGACGAGAAGAAAGCCCTTCTCCTCCCAGACCACCCGCTGGTAGTGGCGATCACGGGTCACTCCCGGAGTCGGGTCAACAAGGGCCCTGCGCGAACGGGTGATACGGTTGAACAGCGTTGACTTGCCGACATTCGGTCTGCCGATCAGAGCAACGATCGGAAGGATCTGATCTGTCATGGTCTCTCCTCGGGGAAAAAGGCGTTACCGCTCTTTGGAAACGCGGTTTTTCGCCAGGGTGTCAACAGCACGCCGTGCCATCCCCCGGAGGGTTTGCAGGTCGGAAAACTGCGGTTCGGCAAGACGCTGTGCAAGGCTCTCTGCCGCCGGAGCGAGAAAACGTTTGAAAAAAGGCCGGCCCCGCTGCTGTGAAAGGAAGGCAAAAGCGCCGAGAATCTGCAGGTTGCGCTGCAGAGCAAGCGCACCGTAACTGCGCAGAAAAGAGCTCTCTGTCCCTGCCGCCTCCGGCGCTCGCCTGTAAAGCAGATGGTAATAATGCTGCACCAGCTGCTCCTGCATTCGGCGGCTGAGCCCGGCATAGGGGTCAACAAGCAGGGAGGCGACATCATATCCCGGCGGCCCCAGCCTCCCCCCCTGGAGATCGACGAAGAACGGTTCGCCCTCCCGGATCATAATGTTTCGGCTCTGGCAGTCCCGGTGGAGAAAGCACCCGGTCCCGGCCTCGGCGGCCGAGTCGGCAAGCGCCGCAAACTCGTCGCTGATGCCAGCAGGCTGTTCGGCCCCGAGCAGCCCTTTCCAGAACGCCTCAAGAAAGTAGCCGGACTCCCGGGTCAGCATCAGTTGACGGTCGTAGCGGGGGGTCTCCCAGCACCACCGTTTATCAAAGCCATCTGCGCCGTCGACCTGAAGAGAGACCAGACGCGCAAGCACCCGGCGATAAAGGCTCAAGATTGCATCATCGTCACCTTTGACCGAACGCAGCTGCTGCAGCACATCATAGAGGGTGGTGGTCCCGAGATCCTCCATCACCAGCAGTCCACTTTCGCACTCATAGCCGTAAACCTTCGGCACCGCACAGCCGCGGGCGGCAAGGTGGCGGCCAATTTCCCAGGCGGCAGCAGCCTCACGCATTTCGCCGGCACCGACGCCGCCGGGAGCGACCGCCACCGCCCCGGGAAGCCGCCAGAATCGTCGAGTGGAACCATCAGCGGCAAAAGGTGTTACCTCTTCGGCAGAGACAGGCGGCAGCCCGGCCTCCGCAAGCAGTGCACTCAGCCGTGCGAAAGCAGGTTCGCTCCCGGCTCCGGAGAGAATCCGGTCACAGACGACAGCACCGGCCGGGACCTCGACCCCGTCCCAGAGCACCACCCTTTTAAGGTGCGCCCCGGCCCCCACCCGCGCCCTGCCGATCACATTCCACTCCGCAAGCACGACATCTTCTCCAAACCGGGCACCACTGTCAACCGGCGTTGCCGCAGCCGCCCGCAGCTCCTCCCACAGCGGCACCCGCCGTTTCAGGAGATCGGCATGAAGCTGCAGGTAGTCATCGGGGGTGCCGATATCCGTCCAGAAGAAGCCGTCACATTGATCAGCACGCCAGCAGGCGATCTCTTCGCCGTCACCGAGAAGGCGGCGGTAGTGGTCAATGATGCACGAAAACTGCCCGCAGGTGATGTCGGCAAGAACAGCGGGCTCGACCACATGGATTCCGGTGAAGGCGAGAGCCCCGGCCCCGGTCCCAAAGCCGACAACCCGCCCCCCGGCACAGCAGACGCTGTTGAAACGGGGGCAGTCGTGCATCGCAAGGCTTATCCGGACATCGGCGGCGCGGTGGTCACTGCAGAGGCGCCTGTAGTCGACGGTGTGGTAGATATCGCCGTTGGTTACAAGAATCGGCTCGTCCGCAAAATTTTTCAGCGCCCGGCGCAACCCGCCGCCGGTGCCGAGAATCGTCTCTTCCCGCTGAACGATGACCCCGCGTAAGCCGTTCAGCGCCCGCTCAATCTGATGACCAAGATGGTGACAGTTGACAACGATACGCGAAAAACCGAGCCGCTGCAGTCGCCGGACAGTCAGCAGCAGCAGCGGTCTGTTGAGAATCGGAAAGAGTGGTTTCGGCAGCAGCCGGGTATGGGGCAGCAGCCGGGTTCCAAAACCGGCCGCCAAAATCATTGCCTGCATAGTCCACCTTGACAAAGAGCCGGAGCCGACCGTTACCGGGGGACAAGCCGGCCGTCATCATTTTCACGCAGACCGACAACGACAATACCGGCCTCATCGGCGGCCTGCAGAGTCAGCTCACGGTCAAACAACAGCGACTGGCCGGCCTCAACCGCAAGCACGGCAGCTCCGACCTCACGCATTGAGGCAATGGTGGCCGGACCTGTGGCCGGAAGATCGAAGCGAAAATCCTGATCAGGTTTGCGCACCTTGACCACCACCGCCTTTCCCCCGGCAAGAGCGCCGCCACGACGAATGGTGGCATCAGTTCCGTCAATCGCCTCGACCGCAAGCACCGTACAGTCGCGAACGACAACACACTGGCCGATGTCAAGCTCACCGACAGCCTTTGCCTGCTGCCAGCCGAACGCAATATCCTGCCACTGCGCCCTGCCCGGCTTTCGTCTGCTCAGCACCCCGGGAGGAAAGAGCAGATGCTCAAGATAAAGGGTCGATTCGACCACCCGGATACCCTCATTTTCAATACTTGCAGCGACCGCACGAAGAATGGCGTCATCCTGCCTGCGATCGATCTTGTTCCACAGGGAAAGCCCCTTGAAGTCGGGCATCACATCGCGAAAGATCCGTGTCTTGGTGATAGTGCCGAGAAACACCGTCTCCCCGACGCCCTCAGCATGAAAGAACGAGAGCAGTCTGCCCAGCTGGCCGAGCTTTACCCAGCAGACGGCATCGGCGTGTACCGCCACCTCCTCCATCGTCTCGCCGCGAAAAGCGGCGACCACCACCCGGCGTCCGGCCCGGCGTGCGGCCTCTGCAAAGAGCAGCGGAAACTGGCCGCCGCCGGCGATGATGCCGATATTCTCACTCCGTACACTGCGCGCAGCCATCGTTGTTAATTCTCCCCCGCGCGTTGAATAAAACCACGTTTCGAAGAGATCAGAAAATCGACGAGATATTGGACATCTTCGTTGTCTGGAAATTCGTTGATGACCAGATCAAAGGCATCCTTTTTCAGCAGTTCATCGGTACGAAAGATAAGCTTGTACGCCCTCTCAAGAGCGCTGATCTGCTCACGACTGCGCCCGGCGCGACGCAGTCCGACCCGGTTGACTCCGGAGAGGCTTGAGCGGTTGCGGGTTCCGGTGACGATAACAAACGGCGCGACATCACGTCCTATTCCGGACATACCGCCGATATAGGCAAAACGGCCGATGCGACAGAACTGATGGACCGCGACAAGACCGCCGAGGGAGGCGAAGTCGGCCACCTCGACATGACCGGCAAGGGTGGCGACGTTGGCCATAATCACCCGGTTGCCGATCCGGCAGTCATGAGCAATATGGGTATAGGCCATAAAAAGGCAGTCGTTCCCGATCACGGTTTTCCCGCCGCCCTCCTCTGTCCCGCGATGAATTGTCGAGTATTCACGAACAATGTTACCATCGCCCATGATCAGCTGCGTCTCTTCTCCACCATAACTGAGATCCTGCGGCGCACCGCCAACGGTCGCAAACGAGTGGATCTGATTACGCTCACCGATAATACTGGGGCCGCTGACAACCGCGTGGGCACCGACCTTTGTCCCGGCGCCGAGCTGCACCCCCTCCTCGATAACCGCGTAAGGGCCGATTTCAACTGTGGGGTGGATCTCTGTTTTTGATGCCACCACTGCTGTCTCATGTATTGCCATTGCCCTCTGGCTCCTCTGCTCAATCCTGTTGTTGTGCGGGCACAAACGACAGCTGCCACGCCCGTCCTCTCTGCTGCAGTCGCAGCCTCATCCTCGCAAGGCAGACGCCTGCGGTACTCCGGTACGCCGCACATATGACCGGGCATGAACGCCACCATATGTCGGGCCTGCCTGTCATGTAAACGACGCCATCAACTCTGCCTCGGCAACCACAGTGTCATCAACGGTGGCTACCCCCTTCATCACCATTACCGAACGTTTGCTTTTCAGAAATGTCAGCGAGTAACGCAACTGGTCGCCGGGAGTGACCGGTCTGCGGAAACGGGCCTTGTCAATACCGGCAAAAAAGAGGATTCTGTTGCCAATATACTCAGGCTTTGCATAGAAGGCCATAATACCACCGACCTGGGCCATACCTTCGAGAATCAGCACTCCCGGCATAATCGGCCGTCCGGGGAAATGGCCCTGGAAAAAGGGCTCATTGATTGTCACATTTTTCAGACCGACAATCTCAACGCCGATCTCAACGCTGAGAATCTTATCGACCAGCAGAAACGGGTAGCGGTGCGGCAGCACCTTCATTATCTCCTGAATATCTATATCTTCCGGCACAATAAACTTTTCCATACAGATTCTCCCCTTTATCCGTAAATCAGCTGGAATGAGGCGTACATATCCCGTAAGTGATGATTTTCATCCATCGTTGTGGCGCGCGGGCAATCCGCCCTGGCCATGCCAGTTTTTCCGAAAATCAGCCGGAGTGAAACCGACATCTCCGGTCAGTGCTGATTTTCATCGATTGTTGTGGCGTGCAGGCGACGTGTCCGGCTTTGCCGGTTTTGTGATATTTTTCAACTCACGGCTATTTTTCCGCACCACCTTCTGCAGTTCCGGCAGCTTACGAAAAACAGCACACGCCTTCGCCCACTGCTTTACATCGATCGCCGGCGTGCCGCCAAGACGCGAGCCGGCGGCGACATCGGCATGCACCGCCCCGCGGGCGGCGATCATGGTGCCATCGCCGATACTCAGATGTCCGGCAGCAGCCGACTGGCCGCCCATCACCACATTACGGCCAAGAGTTGTTGAACCGGCAAGGCCGACCTGGCTCACCAGCAGGCTGTTCTCACCGACCACCGTGTTATGTCCGACCTGAACGAGGTTGTCAATCTTGGTCCCGTCTTTGATCACCGTCTCACCGTAGGCGGCACGGTCGATCGTGCAGTTGGCGCCAATCTCAACCCGGTTACCGATACGGACAATGCCGACCTGAGGCCGTTTCACATGCTCGCCGCGCTCGTTGGGGGCGTAACCGTAGCCATCGCTGCCGATGACCGTTCCGGCATGGATAATCACCTCGTTGCCGAGGATGCACTCTTTGTAAATGGTGACGTTCGGGTACAGGATACAATCGTCACCGATGACCACATCATCACCAAGAACAGTCCCCGCCATAATCTCGACCCGTTCGCCTATTTTGACCCGGTCACCGATGACCGCAAGCGCGCCAACAGTCACTTCCGCTCCGATCTCGCTCCGCTCTCCGACAAAGGCGCGGGGATGGATCCCCTTTGCCTGAAAAGGGGCGGCAACGAAAAAGTTATGAACAATGGCACTTGCAAGAAACGGATTTTTCACCTGGACAGGCAGTGCCGCACAGGGCAGTTCGGTCACCCCCTCGGGGACGAGGACCGCCCCGGCCCGGCACTGCGCGAGCATCGGTGCCCGGTGACTGTCGACGAGGAAACTTATCTCCTCTTCGGTTGCCGTCTCAAGAGGGGCAAAGCCGGTAAAACTGCGCTCCTTCTGGTCACAGCAGGCCTGACCGCTGACCAGCTGCAGCAGAGCTGAAATTGTCATCGTTTTCTTCATCGTCTTACCCGTAGAGCAGATATGGTTCACGCATGGCGATAAACTCCGCCAGCTCCTGCTGCCATCCGGCCTCAAGTTCAAGCACCGGCACCCCGGCCTGAAGCTGCTGACGCAGGGCGCTGTCACCGAGAATCAGGTCCATCGGCAGACGTTCAAATTCGTATTCGTAGGGAGGATTTTTGAACGCAAACTCCTCTCTGTACTCGAGCATCACCGCCTGCAGCAGCGCAAGCGAGGTGCGAAAGGGGCGAAAGCGGCTGCGGTCAGTGACATGGATCTGAAAGCCGACACAGCTCCTCCCGGCGTGTTTGCCGGAGGTGGGTTCAAAGACTGCCGGTCGCAACAGACACCCCGGCAGCTCACAGGCGGACAGCCGGGCAAGAAGCGGCTCATGCTGCCAGTACGGAGCTCCGACCAGTTCAAAGGGAAGAGTTGTCCCCCGCCCTTCGGAGTCCAGTGTTCCCTCCCAGATAACCTGACCGGGATAGACCAGCGCCGTCTCCGGTGTCGGCATATTCGGCGACGGTGCGATCCACGGAAAATCGTACTCCCGGGCCCCCTGCCACCGCTCCCAGCCGGTTATCCTGACCACCTCAAGCTCGCAGCCGATACCAAAGCTATCATTCATCATCAGCGCCAGTTCGCCGATGGTCATCCCATGGCGCATCGGAATCGGATAGAGGCCGACAAACGAGGTGCAGTCGGTCCGCAGCAGATTGCCCTCGACCGCGCCGCCAATCGGATTTGGCCGATCAAGGATGACAATTTTTTTGCCGAACTCGGCCGCAGCGATCATGCAGTAGGCCATCGTGTAAATGTAGGTGTAGACCCGTGTTCCGACATCGACCAGATCAATGAGCAGGGTATCGATATGGGCAGCCATTGCCGCTGTCGGCCGGCGATGTTCGCCGTACAGACTGAACAGAGGCAGCCCGGTGAGGGGGTCTGTCCGGTCAGGACTCTCGATCATATTATCCTGTTTTTCGGCGAAAAAACCGTGTTGCGGAGAAAAAAGCGCGGTAAGACGCTCACCCAGCTTTTCCTGGAGCAGCACCCGGCTGTGAACAAGATGGCGGTTGGTGCAGGCGTGGTTTGAGAGCAGACCGATACGGGGCTGCTTCTGCGGCACCACCTCATCAAGATAATTTTCAAGACCGATAGTCAGCATGGCCCTCCTCTGATGAACAGTACTGTCGGCAACAATGCGGGAAAACGGAAGCGCTGAAAAACCGAATCAATCTACTGCAGAGGGGGCAAAAAGTCAAAACAGCCGGAGGCAAAAGAGTGGCATGCTGCAGGTTTCTCCTTGTCATTCCCCGCGCCGATGTTTTATAAAGGGAATCTGTACACGTTGACAGCCCGGTCTTTTCAGGCCTCTTTTCAGTTATCAGAGAGGTGGAGAGCCTGTCAACCGCGACCCATCAACTTCCGCCAGACAGTCCGTTATGAACCGCCATCTCACCACCCCGCTCGCAGCAGCGATCGGCACCATCCTGATGACCCTGCCGGCCGCAGAGGCCGTTGCCGGCCGCATCATGTATGTAAAACCGGAACAGAAATACGCCATCCGCCGGGGAACCGGGGTCGAGTTCAAGATCATCCAGATGGTCGAGAGCGGCTCAAGAGTAGAGGTCCTGAAACAGGCCAACGGCTACGCCCGTATCCGGCTGAGAAACGGCAAGGAGGGGTGGATTCTCCGCCGTTTCCTGAACCCCGAGGAGCCCGCCGACCTGACCCTTGAACGGATTCAGACAGAGAATCAGCAGCTCAAGGAGGAGCAGACCCGGGCGATCAAAAGGGCTGCTGAAGCCACCGCGTCACTCAAGGAGACCCAAAAGCAGTTCAACGCCGTCCTCGAGGAGCGCAACACCCTTCTCGAGAAGTATCAGCAGCTGCAGGCGGACACCCGTGATGTTGCCAACCTGCGCAAAGAACAACAGCAGACCGCTCGTGAAAACGAGCAGCTGCGCGATCAGCTGATTGCCGCCCAGGATGCGAATGCACTGCTGAAAAAGGGGACCCAGTTCAAATGGTATATTGCCGGTGCCGGGGTCCTTCTTCTTGGTGTGATCGTCGGCAAGATCCCGGCACCGAGTCGAAAGAGAAAAAGCTATATCTCCTGAGACTCACCGCACCTGCCCCGGGTATTAATTTTTTTTACAATCCCGCCCTTTTTAATGACATTTTTTGTCACAGGCGGGAGTTCTCTCCCCGTCTTCAACGTTCGACATCTGCTGCCGACTCGCTTTTTCTCGCGGGAACAGTCACTTTCAGCCGAACTCTTCTCTCCTGTTCTCAGCCTTCTTTTCTGGTACACTTCTTGCTTGAAAAAGAGCAGAGAACAGACGCGCAACTGTATCCTTACTCACAGGAGGTACGATGAAAAGGACCAACCGGCCGGATGAGACCGGAATATCACTTGTAGAGCTGATGACCGTCATTGCGATCATTGCGGTCATGGCCTTTTTTGCCGGACCCGAGATGTTGAACATCGGTCCGAAAGCGAAGATGAAGTCGGCAGCGCGCGATTTAAAGAGCAATCTTGAAATGGCGCGGATGGAGGCGGTAAAGCGAAACAAACCGGTAAACCTGGTGTTCACCCCTTCAACGACTCCCGGAGCAAGCGCCTACGAGATAAAAGTTGATGAAAACAGAGATGGAACCGGCGACTTGTCGCTGCTGCCAGAGAACAGCGCGGGTGTTGAAAAGTACACCTTTCCGGGAACTGTTCTGCTTGAGAGTGTCAAGGCGGGCGGAACCGCGGCGACCTCATTCTTTTTTGACCCCCGCGGTTTCTGGTTCAAAGGCAACACCACAAGCAGACAGACGGTATCCGAAACGATTTTTACGATCAAGAGCAGCAAGCCCGGCACCTACACCGTCAAGGTCAACAGTGGCGGCAGCGGTGCTGTTTCGTTCACCCCGTAGCAGAAAGGACCCATAATGAGAAGAACAGATCAGAAAGGTTTTACCCTCGTCGAACTTATGGTGACTCTGGCGATGGCCGGCATTGTCGTCGCCGCCGTCTACTCGACCTATACCGTTCAGCAGCGGGCCTATGGCAAACAGGAGCAGGTGAACAACATCCAGTCGAGCCTGCGGGCCGGACTCTATATCCTGGCACAGGAGCTGCGGATGGCCGGCTATGGAGGTGATTCCGGGAAGAATGCCGCCACAATCACCGAGGCAACGAGTACGGCACTCACGTTTCAGGTGTGGAATGACGCCACAAGTTCAGTCGATACCCACAGGTATACCATCGACAACACCAAAAACGCTCTGACCCGGGACGGCCAGGAGCTTGCACGAAACATAGAGGCAATTGAGTTTGCGTATATTCTTGAAGATAAGAGCGTAACCACCGCCCCGTCAAACCCCGACGATGTTCGGGCGGTTACCGTCTCTCTTCTCGGCAGGGCCGAGCGTGGCGACAGCAGCTACAAAAATCAGGAGACATACACAACCGCCGCCGGGACCGACTGGAGTTCCGAAGACAACTACCGTCGCCGCATGCTCATCACCACCGTTCAATGCAGAAATATGGGACTCTGATTATGAAAAAAACAGCAGATGAAAATGGGTTTACCCTGATTGAGGTGGTCATCGCCCTCGGCATTCTCGCCTTCGCGATCCTCTCGATGATGATCCTCCAGACCCAGGCGATCCGCGGCAACACCGCCGCCGATGCGATCACCACCGGAAGCAACTGGGCTGCAGACCAGATAGAGAAGGTTATCACCTTTGACTATGATGACGATCTGCTCGACCCGCTCGGAGCAACGAGCAGTTGTCCGCCGGAGATCGGCGCTGCGAAAAAGTGCTACAAAACGACCAGCACAGACGCCCGCTATACCACCTACTGGCATGTGGAAGAGGACACCCCGATCCCATACACCAAAAAGGTTCAGGTTGTTGTCGAAAACGTAACTGCAAATGCAAACGAACAGCATAAAGTAAAATTTGAATACATCAAACCTGATGTATAAGTCGGAGGACACTATGAAAAAGAACCCGGTGCAGAATGAAGAGGGCTTTATCCTCATGCTGACAATGACGCTTCTTGTCGTCCTCTCGCTTATCGGCCTTACCGCGATCCGCGCCAGCCGTGTTGAGGTCAAGGTTGCAGGAAATGAAAAGTGGGCACAGGACAGCTTTTATCAGGCCGACGGCGGCGCGGAAACGGTCATCTCGCTGATTGAAGACAACGCCGCCGGCAAGGGGGTGAAGAACAATCCGGAGTACAGTGCTGTCTACGTCAACAAGGACAACTTCGACATGCAGGAGGATACCGACCCTGTCGCCTGGAGAAAGCTCGACAGCACCTTTACCCCGAACGAAAATCTGATCGTCACCTCTCCGGAAGACCTCTCGACCATCATGTCCGGTCAGAAGATTGTCAAATTCCCGGCAACCCAGCTGCAGGTCGGCAAACGCAATATTGAATCCGCCGGCCACGAGCTGAAAACGGTTCCCGGCTCAGACAGCACTCCCGGCTCTTCGCCGGCACATTTTGTGATCTGGGCGCACAACGACGGGATCAGCAACAGCCAGACTGATCTTCAGGTCCGCTGGCAGCACATTGACTGACAACAGGAAAACGCAACAGACGCAACGACACCATACAGTTTAAAACTTGACCAAAGGACACAAGCGATGAAAAAGACGACAAAAGCCCTCGGGACCGCCCTGCTGTTTACCGCAGCATCTCTACTCTGCAGCAGCTCCACTTTTGCAGCCAGAGCAAACCTGACTCCGAAAAATGTGGATACCATTCAGGAGGTGGTTGTCGAGGGGAATCTCTACAAGATCAGGGTCAACGACCAGTGGCACAGCATTGAAGACGATGCCATTGTTGAAATCTGCCGGAAAAAGGTGCGCAGACGTGAACTGCTGAAAAGCGTCGGCAAACGGGTCGTCTTTGAACCCGTCGGCAGCACAGAGCCACGAATGACTGTTGTCAGCTGCCGCTGACTGACGTCCCCAAGCCCCTCGTACCAGAAGAATGAACGATTGACAAAGGAGATACTATGAAGAGATACGACGCCTGCACCGCCCTCTCCCTCTTCGGGATGGCCCTGTTTCTGCCGGATGCAGCATCTGCCACTGTCAGCGCCTTCTCGCCTGCAAACCCGATCATGGCGCAGTATGTAAAAAAACCGACCTATCTTACCGCGTCAGCAAAGCCGCGGGTCATGCTGATCTTTGACAACTCCGGCAGTATGAACAGTTTTGCCTATGCCAATGACCCCGACGCCTCCGAAAACGAAAAACAGGAGAAGAAGGGAGAGGAGCAGGAGAAGTCCTGCTCCGAGAGCTTTTTAGAAAATAACCCCAATCTTTACGGCTATTTTGACCCGAATGCGAGCTACACCTACAACGGCGACTACTGGGATAAAACCGACAGCGCTGACAGTGGTGTCTCCGGCAACGAACTCAACTGCCTCTACATGGACAGAGTCGATATCGCCCGCAAGGTGCTTACCGGCGGCAAGCTCTCAGGCGATACCACCCCCGACGGCAGACCAATTCTTGTCACCCAGGGCGGCTATCATGACGGCTATTACGATGAAAAAGGTCGGGTTGCTGCCTCAGAAAAAGAGGTGGCCGGGGTTGTTCAAGCCACCTTTGACGATGTCAGTTACGGCCTCACCCTCTACGACATCTACAGCAACGGTGGTCTGGTCACCAACCCGATCGGTGATTCGGTCGACGATATTATCGCCACCATCAACAACACCCCGCCACGAACCGCAACCCCGCTTGCCGAAACCCTCTATACCGTTATCGGCTACTTTCAGCAGCGGGATGAGCGCGAAACGTCACGCCAGTATCTCCGGGGGTACGATTTCAAAAAAGGCTTCTACCATAAGTTCTATAAATCCAAACAGCCGCTCGGTCCGAGATACTACAATGAGAGTCACCAGAGGCCGCTCGATAGACTGATCTTTGGCAGGCCCCCCTCGGTGAAAAAAAAGGTCTCGTACGAGATCAGCAAATCATGGGATCCCTTCTGGAGTGACAGTGAAGGTGAGATGATCGACTGTGCCGAATCGTTTGTTATTCTTGTCACCGACGGCCTGCCTGTCGAGGATACCAGTATTCCGAGATCCCTCGTTGACACAGACGGTGATGGCGATGAGATGTGGCCAAAAAAGAAAAAAGGCGATGGGCCGACCGACAGCAGCGACTATCTTGATGATGTTGCCGGATACGCCTACAACACCGATCTGCGCAGCGACATCGCCGGCAAGCAGAACCTCGAAGTCTATCCGGTCTTCGCCTTTGGAACCGAGGAAGGCAGGGAACTGCTGCAGAATACCGCCGAAAATGCCGGAGGTCTTGATCACTACAAAGACGCCTCCGACGGTGAGGCTCTCTCTGAAGCACTGCACAGCATCCTCGGTGACATTATGGCAAAGACCTCGTCCGGAGGTTCCGTTGCCGTTCTGAACAGCAGTCGCAGAGGGAACGGGGCAGCGTATCAGAGTCTCTACCACCCGTATATCGAAGAGGAGACCACAAGTGGAAAGGTGAAGGTGAAATGGACCGGAGAGGTCAGAGCACTGCTGATCGACTCCAACGGCAACCTGCGTGAAGACAGCAACAACAACCGTCAGGTCGATATGGAGGAGGACCTTGTCTTCAGCGTCGAAAAGGATACTGCTGACGAGCTCATGGCCGTTTTGACAAAGGATGTCAACGGCGATGGGGTTATTGATCCTGAGACCGAAACACCAACGAAAAAGGTGCCACTCGACGACGTCAACTATCTCTGGAGTGCCAGCAAACTTCTCAGCGAACTCTCCCCGGTCAGTCTTGATACCAACCGCAGCGAGTATGTGTCGTCGACCGCCAGAGGGCGTTATATCCATACCTGGATTGACGAGAACAATGACGGCATCGTTGACGCCGGTGAGTATCGTCCGTTCACAACTGGCGGGCTCGGAGCAGGTGTGATCAACTACTTCTTCGGCACCGCCACCGGCGAGAGACGCAATTTCGATGACTCCGATGATCTTATCAACGCAAGTGACCTCAACCTGCTCATCAACTGGGTTCGCGGCCAGGAGCAGGACGCATTTGACATGCGCAGCCGGACACTCGGCAGTAAAACATTCCGCCTCGGTGATATCGACAGATCGTCACCAACAGCGGTACAGAGACCCGGAGACAACTTTGACACCCGCTACAACAGCGTTTCGTACCGAAAATTCAAGGAAAAATACCGGGATCGCCGGACGATGGTCTACGCCGGCTCAAACGACGGAATTTTTCACGCCTTCAACAGCGGGTTCTTTATCGACAGGGTCAAGGATCCTGCGACCGGAGCCGTGATCAGAAACAGATTCTGGCTCAACCGCACCGCCGACAGCTATGGCAACACCGTCTCTGTCAATGACAACGGTCCGGCACTTGGTCAGGAGATGTGGGCCTATATCCCCTACAATCTTCTTCCCCATCTCCAGTGGCTGCCACAGAAAGACTATCAGCACATCTACTACAATGACCTCAAGCCGAGAACCTTTGCCGCAAAACTCTGGAGCGAGAGCGACAGTGTTCATGTCGGAGGCTGGGGAACCATTCTGGTCGGAGGGATGCGCTGGGGTGGAGGCCCGATCAAGGTGAATGTCTCGACCGATGAGGATGCCCCGGATGAGCGGACCATGCGCTCGGCGTACTTTATCTTTGATATCACCGATCCGGAACAGCCGCCGGTACTGCTCAGTGAGTTCACCCCGGACAGCGACTTCAGCTTTACCACGGTCTATCCTGACGTTGTCTCGGTAACCAGCGATGGCGATGCCGATCCTTCCGGATGGTACCTCGTTTTCGGCACCGGCCCGACCAGCCTCAAAGGAGAGAGCGACCAGGAGGGCAAACTGCTGGTCCGCAAATTCAAGACCGGCCTCACCATGGGTCAGGGTCTTCCCGGCCATACAGCTCTGTGGGAAAAAATAGACGGGAAAGAGGAGATCGCTTTCACCAGTGGTGAGGAGAACTCTTTTATCAGCGCTCCCTACGCTGCTGACATGCAGCCGGGCAACCCGGTCAAAAATAAAGGTGCCTTCACCAGTGATGTCGTCTATTTCGGTACCGTTGCCGGTCGTTTCGGAGAGAAGATCGATGATCCCGGGACCTGGACGGGAAGAATGCACCGGGTTGTCCTTGAAGATGCAAACGATGCCTCGGTAAAAGCAGCCAACCCCCTCACCTGGAAAGAGACGATCTTCTACGACCCGGCAGCACCGATCTCAACCGGCGCAGCAGTCGCTCGTGACGATAAAAAGAACATCTGGGTCTATTTTGGAACCGGTCGTTTCTTCCACAGCCAGGACAAGAAGAACGTCGCCGATCAGGCTTTTTACGGAATCAAGGAACCGATGAACGCTGCCGGCAAACTCACCTGGCAACAGGTTGACAGCGGTGCGACATTCATCGATTCGACCAATACAGAGGTGTACGGCGGTTCGGATGCCTCGACCTCACGGGTGAAGAATTCGTCAATAGCCAGTGTCACCACCTTCGAAGAGCTTGAGACAGAGGCTGAATCGACAACCTACAGCGGCTGGAAGATCAACCTCAACGGCGGCAGCAGAGTCTTTATCGATCCGTCTGTTGTTGCCGGAGTGGTCAACTTCAGTGCCTATCGTCCGGCCCTTGGTATCTGCGACACCAGCGGAGAGAGTACCACCTATTCGACCTACTACAAAACCGGCACCGCCTACTGGGATCCGATCATGGGACAGGATAAGAGCGTCAGTATCAACGTTGACAAAAACGGAAACGAGACCTCTGATCCGACGCAGAAACAGAAACGGAACTCTTCCTCCTTCTCAAACCCGGGAGTAACGACAGGGGCTGGATACGGAACGACCAATGCCGGCAGGGTCTTTGCCAACTTTGGCAGAAGTACAGGTGAGATGGAGACCAAAATTCTGGAAACTCCGCTGCCGGTCAAGAGTGGGAAAATCTACTGGCAACAGATTCGAAAATAACCACAAACCGCAGGCTGCCTGCAAAACGGGACATCGCGTTTTGGCGATGTCCCGTTTTTTTTCGGCCCTGCAGCCGGGAAAGCAGTCTCTTTGTTTGCAGCTGCAGGGTAAATTTTCACTGGACATCCTGTTTACCATCATCTATAGTGTGGCTCTCCTCGCAGCCGGGAGTTGCTGGAGAGGAGACGTTCAACCGCGGGAATATGGTCTCTGTTGTCTGTAAAAAAAGCGCGCGGCAACAGGACGTTCCCGCTACTGCAGTGTTCGACTTTGGCAGCCGGACCCTGAACAACAAGGAATCGTGAACCCCGCCAGGTCCGGGAGGAAGCAACGGTAGCGAGCCCCCTTGTGTGTGCAGGTTACCCGGCTGCCATTTTTCCTCGCCTGCGGTACTGCTTTCGACGCCCCGCCCCCGTCGCCACCACCCCAATTGACAGCGACCATGTCCCATCTTGTGCTCGCCAGAAAATCGCGACCGACCAGCTTTGATGAAGTTGTCGGCCAGGATGCCGTTGTCAAGACCCTGAAAAACAGTATTCTCCGCGAACGTATCGCCCATGCACTGCTCTTTTCCGGCGTTCGTGGTGTCGGCAAGACCACACTCGCCCGTCTTATGGCAAGAGCCATCAACTGCGAAGCCGAGCCTGCCGAGCGTCCGTGCAACAGCTGCCGCAGCTGCCGGGATATTGCCGAAGGACGCTCACTTGATATCATCGAGATCGATGGCGCCTCAAACAACGGTGTCGATAACGTCCGTGACCTGCGCGAAAACGTCAAGGTTCTGCCGAGCAGTTCACGCTGCCGGGTGGTGATTATCGATGAGATCCACATGCTGTCGATCTCCGCCTTCAACGCCCTGCTCAAAACCCTCGAAGAGCCACCCGCCCACGTCCACTTCATGTTCGCCACCACCGAGATCCACAAGGTGCCGATCACCATCCTCTCCCGCTGCCAGCAGTACGAACTGAAGAAGGTTCCGGCAAAAGAGCTCAGCGCCCACTTTGCCAGACTGACCGCAGATGAAGGGTTCACCATCGAAGACGACGCCCTTGCAATTATCGTCCGGGAAAGCGGCGGTTCGGTTCGTGACGGCCTTTCGCTTCTCGAACAGCTCTTCTCGTTCGGCGGCAAGCAGATCACCGCAGCCGATGTTGTCGAGATGCTCGGCCTTGCCGGCCAGGAGGTTCTGCTCCAGCTCACCCGCGCCCTCGTTGACGGAGATCGCACGTCAGCACTGACCGCACTCAACCTTGTCTTTGAGTTCGGGGTCGATCTGCGCCGTTTTGTTGACGACCTGCTCGAGATTTTCCGCACCCTGCTTCTCCTCTCAATGCGCGGCTGTGAAGATCTGGTCGCTGTTGTCGACAGCGAACGTGACCAGTATGCGGCACTGGCCCGCACCTGCACCACCGAGACCATCCACCTCAAACTCAGCCGGCTGCTGGCCGCTGCAGAGGCGGTGCAGCACAGCGCCCAGCCGCGGCTGACCCTTGAGATCGCAATCCTTAATATCATCGAAGCGGGCAACGTGGTGCCGCTCTCGACACTGCTCGGCCAGCTCGGCAGGATCCTCCCCGAGCTTGACGAACTCGGAGAGCTGACAAGCCGTACAGTCCCCGCTGAAGTCCCCGCCGAAGGCGCCAAATCTCAGCCCCCGGGAGACGAAAACACCCGGGGAAAAAAGCCTGAACCTCCGGCTGAGGAGGCCTCCCCGCCAGCTGCACCGGAGACGGCACCGCAGCCGGCGGCAGCAAAACCGCCCGCTGACAGCCCCGAAAGCAGCAACACTCCACCGCCACCCTGCAGCACGCTTATCGACCGCTGGCAGGAGTACGCCGCCGATGTCGAACGGGAGATTGAGTGGATCGGCGCCCTGCTCCAGCGGGCAGACGAGGTCAGGGCATTGCCTGCTGACGGCGATGAGCTCTGCCGTCTTGAGATCCACTATGACGATGCCGCCTCCTGCTCGCTGCTGATGCAGCCGGCCAACCTGAAAATTCTTGAGCGCCACGCGGTAGATTTTTTTGGCAGAGCCATTACCGTCTCCATCGAAACCGACGAAAAGGACAGCAACAGCGATGAAAACTCGCCCAAAGTGCTGCGCAGGCGGCTCGCCAACGACCCGAAGGTTCGGTTGACCACCGAGATCTTTCTCGGTGAGGTGAGTGAAATCCGGTTGAAACAGAAAGGACACCGCTGAAGCAGAAGAACGCAAAGAGAACAGGAGTCAGCAATGGATTTGAACAACATGATGGAGCAGGCCAGAGCGATGCAGCAGAAGATGGCCGCCGTCCAGGAGGAGCTGAGCAAAAAGAGTATTGTCGGCAGTGCCGGCGGCGGCATGGTCGAGGTCACGGTCAACGGTCAGGGAGATGTCCTCGCCGTCAAACTCGAGCCACTGGTGATCAACCCCGACGAAGCGGCGATGCTTGAGGATCTGATTACCTCGGCGACCAACGACGCGATAAACAAGGCCAAAGAACTGAGCAAGCGCGAACTGGCACAACTCACCGGAGGGCTCAATATCCCCGGCCTCACCAACTTCATGCGCTGAGTCGATGCAGGTTCTGCCCCCCGCCCTCGAAAATCTGATTGAACAGTTCTCCCGGCTGCCGGGAATAGGCCGGAAGACCGCGACCCGGCTCGCCCTCAACATCCTCCGCAGACCACCCGGCCAGGCACATGCGCTGGCTCAGGCACTCGACAATCTGCACCACTCGATCCGTCTCTGTTCCAACTGTTTCTCGTTCTCGGAAAGTGACCCCTGTGACATCTGTGGCGACCCGAGACGAAACAGCGCTTTCGTCTGCGTCGTCGAACAGAGCGCCGACATGCTCGCCATTGAAAAGACCGCGGCATTCCACGGTCATTACCATATCCTCCACGGCGTCTTTGCCCCGATGGACGGGATCGGCCCCGAAGAGCTGAAGATCAAGGAGCTGCTCGCCCGGATCCGCCGGGGCGGCATTGACGAGGTGGTTCTGGCAACAAGCTCGACCGTCCCCGGCGAGGCGACCGCCTCGTATCTGCTCGACCTTCTTGCACAGGAACATGTCCGCTGTACCCGCCTTGCCGTCGGGATCCCGATGGGCATGGACATCAAATATGCCGACCGCTACACCCTCGCCAAAGCTCTTGAAGGCAGGAACACAGCGACGTAACGTGAACGAACAATTGAGGTCTGCCCAGAGGCCGCCCCTGCCAAATCAACCACAGCCGTCATGAAAGAGTTCCGCCGCCTGCTCACTGCACTCTCCCTCTCAGCGCTGCTCTCAGCCTGCAGCGTCTTCGGTGACAGCGTTGTGCCACAGCAGACAGTCACCCCGCCACCCTGCACCCCGGAGTGGAACCGCTTTGTCAGTAACGCGCTTGCAAAAGAGCAGGTAACCCTGCCGGTCCCATTCGGCTCCCCACTCTGGATGCAGGCCCTCGAAAACGCCCTCCCCGGCGGGGACCCGTGGCCCGAACAGGGGCAAAAGGAGTGGTGCCGTCTCGCCGACCGGCGAATACACGACAGACTCGGCAGTGCGGCGCTGCGCTCCTTTCGTTGCGAAAAAAGCAGGGCCGATACCACCGCCGGCACCGTCTGCCGCAGCCCGCAGCTCATCGATCTCGACCGCCGGCTCGAAAAAACTCTCGACGCCTGCCGTACAGAGAGCTCAGAGTCAACCCGCCGCACCCTCACCGCCCGGCAGCACAGCTGGATTCGGCAACTGAACCGCTGCGGTACAGGAGATGAGGCCGTCCCCTGCCTCAGAGACGCCTACAGACGACGCATCGCCACCCTGCAGGCAAAATTTAACCTTGTCGCCAAAAACGGCCCGTTCTTCTTCCGCTGCCCGCACAACCCCGATGGTGATCTCACGGCGACCGTCTACGCGACGACACCGCCGACCCTTGTCGCTCTGCGTCAGGACAGCGAGGGCGTGCTCTTTTTTGTCCCCTCCGAAAAAGGCGAGAGATACGAAGGGGACGAACTCGTCATCCACGAAGAGAAGGGCCGGGCGAAGGTACGCTGGGGCTTTGATGCCGCGACCATTGAGTGTGTCGTCGAGACTGTCGCCACCGCAAAATAACGGAGTCCGGTTATGCTTCCCGACGGAACCCTTGCATCAACTCCCCACAAACCCGGAGTCTACCTGATGCACGACGCCGCCTCGGCGGTGATCTACGTCGGCAAGGCCAGGGATCTCTTTAAACGCCTCTCCTCCTACGCCCATTTCTCGGGTGCCCGCTGGAACAAAACCGGTGTCATGCTCGAGAAGGTCGCGCGGGTAAAGACGATCATCACCGCCACCGAAAAGGAGGCGCTGCTCCTTGAAGCCTCACTGATCAAGAAGCACAAACCACGCTACAACATCCTGCTGCGTGACGATAAAAACTACCCGTTCATCAAGGTCACCGTCGACGAAGAGTGGCCGCGTGTCTTTATGACACGGCGCAGAAGCGGTGACCGCGCGCGTTACTTCGGCCCCTACAGCTCACCGGGTGCGATGTGGGCAACACTGCGGCTGATCTCATCGATCTTCCCGCTGCGCACCTGCAGGGGCAGCAGGGTGCCAAAACGACGGCGTCCCTGCCTCAACCGGCAGATAGGGCGCTGCCTCGCTCCCTGTACCAGCGAGGTGGCAAAAGAGGTCTACGACCGTCATGTCAAAGAAGTGATCATGCTTCTTGAGGGGCGTAATCGTGAGCTGATAAAGCTGCTGAAACAGCGCATGGAAGAGGCGGCGGCACAGCTGCAGTTTGAAAGCGCCGCCACCCTGCGTGACCAGATTGAAGCGCTCTCCCGTACTCTTGAAAAGCAGGTGATTGCCGCCGGCCACACCAAAGATCAGGATATTTTCGGTTTTGCCCGCCGCGATGCCGCGGTGGTACTGGCGATTCTCTTTATCCGCAACGGCTTGATCAACGGCAGCCGCACCTTCTTCCTTGCCGACCCGTGTGGCGAAGACAGTGCCATTCTCAGCCAGGCGCTCGGTCAGTTCTACAGTGGTGACAACGTCCCGCCACAGGAGATCCTGCTGCCTCGACCTGTTGACGACGAAGAGCTCCATACTGAAGCCCTCTCCGATGCCGCAGGCCGCCGGGTACGGATAAAGACGCCGCAACGCGGTGACAACCTCCGTCTTATCGAGATGGCCAACGCCAACGCCCGCCAGGTTTTTGCCGAAAAAGAGAAGAAGAGCAGCTCATGGGAGAACCTGTACAATTTGATGATAAAGAGCCTCCACCTTGCGCGGACACCGACACGGATAGAGTGTCTCGATATCTCAAACACCAGCGGCAGGCAGGCGGTCGGTTCGCTGGTCTGCTTTACCGAAGGTGAGCCGGATCGGAAAAACTTTCGCCACTACAGGATCCGTACCGTCGACGGCCCCAATGACTATGCGATGATGCGCGAGGTGCTCGAGCGCCGCCTCAGCCGCGGTATCAACGAGGACAACCTCCCCGATCTGTTTGTTGTCGACGGCGGTAAAGGCCAGCTTGGGATCGCTGTTGCAGTCGCAAAAGAGCTCGGGATCTTTACCGAGATCGACTGGATCGGTATCGCCAAAGAGCGCCATGAAGAGGGAGAGAAGCTCTACAGACCGGGACGGAAAAATCCGATTCTCCTTCCCGCCCACAACCCGGTGCTGCTCTATCTGATGCGTATCCGTGATGAATCCCACCGATACGGCATCACCTTTCACAGAAAACTGCGCGCCAAAAAGACGCTGACCTCAGAGCTTGATGCCGTTCCCGGAATTGGTCGCGTCAAAAAGAGACTGCTGCTGAAAGGTCTTGGCAGTCTCAAACGGATAAAAGCGGCGACGAAGGAGGAGCTGATGCAGGTCAAGGGCATCGGTGAAGAGCTGGCCGAAGCGGTAAGCAGCCATTTTGCAGAGCGAAAATAAAGGAGCCGTTCAATAGTACCCGGTCCTTTGCTCTGGAAGGAGAGGCAGCTGCAGTTTATAGTGTATTGCATGCAAAAGCTCCACACAGAAGGAAGAGTTCCGTCACCTCTTCGTAAAGTCACCAATGTTCGAGGAGATCGGAGTTTTTACGGATCAATCAACAACCTGGCTTTTCATCTGAATCCATGAACACTCAACTGCCCAGCTGCATCCGCCCCGGCGGCACCTTCGTCTACGGTATCCACAAACCCGGCTATCTGGTCCGCAACCTGCGCAGTGAAACCCGTTCAGATATCCTTGGTACCGACGAACACGGCGAGGTGCGAAACGAACGCAACTATCCCCCCGGTGATGTCAGTGTTGACGCTGCCGACTGGATCTATGAAATTCCGAACCCGTTCCCCTTTCGCGGCCGCACCTTTATCGACAAGGCGTGGGCAGACAGTGCCGCTGAAGATCCGGACAGGATCAGGCTGCCGCCACCCGAACCAGTCAGTATGACTGAGACACTCGGCAGCTCTTCACACCACCGCAAAACTTTTGCACAGCTGCCGCGGCCGATACAGCTGGCCCTGGCGACGACCTCGACCGACCCGCGTGATCTGATCCAGCTCGCCCATATCTGCTGTGAGCTGCGCACCGAGGAGAACGGCCTGTTCCGTCTCTGCTACACGACCAGAGACGGCAGACGCAGAGCGGTTATCCACGACCACGCCCTCTTTGAAGCGGTGGCCAACAACCCCAATCTCCCCGATGCCTGCAAGGTGGCGATGGTGATCCGCCCCGGAGCCCAGGGCGGCAGCGAGATTGTCGGGGAGTGGCGTCACCACGATACCCACATCTACGAATACCTGCGCCGCAACTCCTATATCAGCGGCGGCCACTACGCCGCCAATATGGCCGAGGACGCGATCCGCTACACAACCACCGCCCTCAGCGAAGAGGACATGACCGGCCTGCGTCATCTTTACTGCCAGCGCATCTGCATCTGCCTCGCCGCCGCCCTCGGTCTTCCGCTTCCGGAGGTGCAGCGGCCGCTCAGAGAAGATGAGCTCGAAGGGCTGCGCAAATCTCTCTGTGTCGCCCTCAGTGAAGGCAGACGCAGTGATAAGATTTCGGCAACACTGTGGGGGTGGAATTACGGGTTCGACTACGCGCCAAGCGGGTACCGTCTCCACGCCTCTCACCAGCAGATTCATCAGCAGTACGCCACCCTGCCCGCCAAAATTGACGCCTACAGCAGCGGCTGCAGCCAGCCGGTGGGAGAACTTCCCGCCTATGGCTGCGGTGATCTTGTTGCCGATGTGATCCACCGCTACAAACGACACTGGGGCTCTGACTTTTTTACCGATTATCGGCTGGCAATTCAGTCAAACGAACGCATGGATGAGCGCGATCTCGACAGTTCACTGGTGGTCTGGGAGGACAGTAATGCGATGCTTTTTGTTCCGAAGGCGCAGACCTCCCAGTGGGAGCTGCAGCTGATGACCCTGCCCGGTGAAGAGGGGCTGCCGGGCAACATTGTCGAGTGTGACACCGGGGTGCGCCGCTCCCTCGACACCGGCCTGCTCACCGCTCAGCTGGTACTGGCACGGCTCGGAGCGCAGATGGTGACCAGCATTGAGTTTTCGAAACGATTCGGCAGTGATCTCGCTCAGCCCCTGATCTACTCGCTGCTGCCCCGGCTGCCGGAATCACCGGGGGCATTCAGTGAGGCGCAGCTGCGCTTTATCAACGGTCACTTTCCGGAAGACTTTGCCGCAGCATGCAGGCGAGTGCTCTGACCGGCATCGTCGGACAGGTCGCCTGCACGCCACAACAACAACTGCCTGCACGCTACAACGATGGATGGAAATCAGCACTGACGGGATATGTACGCCTCTACTTTGGCTGATTTACGGATAAACTGGCAGGGCCAGGGCGAATTGCCTGCACGCCACAACAACAGATGAAAATCAGCACTTACGGGATATGTACACCCTCATTCCAGCTGATTTTCGAATAAAAACACAAAAAAGACGATGCACACAGAAGAGCAAACCACCGAAAACTATGGCTGTGACGATGTAATCTGGAACCTTGATGACCTCTATCCCGCCGCAGACTCGGCCGAGCTGACCGCAGATCTCGCCTGGTGTGACCGGGAGGCAAAAGCGATAAACAGCGAGTTCGCAACCCGGGTTGCCGAACTTGACGCCGCCGCTCTTGCCGCCCTGATCGACCGTCTGGAGGCGCTCGAGAGCCGTCTCGGCAGACTCTCAGCCTACAGTTTCCTCCGCTTCTGTACCGACCATAACGATGCTGCCGCCGGAGCACTCGAGCAGCAGATTCGCGAACTGACAGCAGCCTGCGGCACGCAGACCGTTTTCTTCTCGCTCGAGTGGAACGCTCTTGACCAGAGCCACTGCGACCGCCTCCTCAACGAGGAGTGCCTCGCCCGTCGCCGCTACTACCTCACCTCGCTGCGACGTTACCGCCCCCACCAGCTCAGCGAAGCTGAAGAGAAGCTGCTGCTCGAACGGGAGCCGGTTGGCAGGAGTTCGTGGGTGAGTCTGTTTGACAAACTGCTGTCGACATTGAAGTTCGGCCCGGGAAAACGCAGCGAAGAGGAGGTGCTGACCGACCTCTACCACCCTGACAGGGAGGTTCGCAGAGTTGCCGCCGCCGAGATGACCGCCGGACTCAACGACAACCTGCACCTGCTCACCCACATCTTCAACACCCTTGCCGCAGAGAAGATGATCA
>PDWI01000736.1_pt1 | contig 52930 bp, 46 predicted proteins | sample 1430891 | NCBI WGS metagenome assembly PDWI01 (sample SAMN01162508, study PRJNA174530) | Oral metagenome, whole genome shotgun sequencing project. | biome: Marine environment; feature: Marine mammal; material: Swab sample of the gingival sulcus; isolation source: swab sample of gingival sulcus... | reverse complement strand
TTGTTGTCTCGCAAGGATTCGAACCTTGACAAACAGGACCAGAATCTGTTGTGCTACCATTACACCACGAGACAATTGATTTGAAATTTCGACTGCAAAGTTAAATTATTTTTTTTATCTGTGCAAACAAACTAAGCTCTTGATCTCTAAAAAAATTATTACTAATCCATAAAAGCTTTTAGATAAGCTTATTTACTCTCAGAAAGAGAGAGTTCTGAACAACTTTAGAGTCTCACACTGATGAAACTGAAATCTCTTATATATGAGACTCCAGTTTCATCAGTGTGAGACTCTAATAAGCGACATGACAAAATAGAACAAATTCCCTATTTGTATTATTGACTAAATAGCAGTAATTTTGAGCCTTGTATATTTAGCATGAAAGAAACTACTCATTTAGATAAGAATTTATATGAATATTAAGAGATTTGTTAGGCAGTATCATCTGCTCTTAATCTTGTTTTGTTTAAGTTACCTTTTACCTAAGACAGCATTAGCACAGGAGCAGGGAAATTTTACCATAAGTGGTTATATTGATGACGCAAGCTCTCGTGAGACGCTTATCGGAGCTACAATCTATTCTCACGAATATAAAACTGGAGCTTATACAAATGCCTTTGGTTTCTATAGCCTAACCCTGCCTAAGGGGACAAAGACTGTACGTATTTCTTATGTCGGTTATAAGCCTCAAGTAATAAAGCTTGATGGAAAGGACAATGATAAATTAAATATACACCTTGAACTTATAGGTACATTACAAGAACTAATCGTAACAGCAGAAAAAAGAGAACTATCAACCCCAAATATAGGTTCTCTAAACGTACCAGTACAGATAATAAAGACCGCCCCTTCTCTTATGGGAGAAAGCGACCTAATGAAGACCTTACAACTTCTTCCTGGTGTTCAGTCAGGCAGTGAAGGTAGCTCAGGTGTTTTCGTGCGTGGAGGAGGTCCTGATGAAAATCTCATTCTTTTAGACGGTGTTCCTCTATATAATGTAGACCACATGATGGGTTTCTTCTCTGTCTTCACTCCAGAAGCTGTTAAAAATGTCAAGCTTTATAAAGGTAGTTTCCCTGCTCGATTTGGGGGTAGACTATCTTCTGTCATTGATGTACGAACAAATGATGGGAACTTAAAGGATTACCACGGAACAGTATCCGTTGGTCTTATTTCTTCTAAGTTACAATTTGAAGGTCCTATTGTTAAAGACAAGACTTCCTTCAATCTATCTATGCGTAGGACTTATGCTGACTTAATTGCCACTCCATTTATGCCCAAAGGAGAAAAGGCAAGCTATTATTTCTATGACACAAACCTTAAGCTACAGCAACGTTTAGGAGGTAAAGACCGCCTTTTCCTGAGTTTTTATCATGGATTAGATAAATTCTATGGTGAAGATAAACGACATGGGGATAGAACAGAGCGAATACGAGAGAGTGAAGGACGAATCAAGTGGGGTAATACCCTTGCTGCTTTGCGATGGAATCACACATTTAGTCCAAAGCTTTACAGCGACCTAACCTTTGCTTATACTCATTACCACTTCCTCTTTGGTACAAACTCGTCAGAAGAGAGTGTCAAAACACATAAGAAACGTTCAATTGACACAAACTATAAATCTGGACTACATGACTATTCTGCTAAATGGAACTTAAACTACTATCTAAATAGTAAGTATAAGTTTCGCTTCGGTGTAGACTATTTATTTCACAACTTCCGTCCAGAAGCATTTACTATAGATAAGCTGGGTATTGATGACGAGGAGCTGGAGAAAGAGAACTTAGAGAACTTAGATTTACCAAAGTTCTCAACAATCTATGCCCATAATACGTCTGTATATCTGGAAAGCCAAAGTCAGTTTACCAAGGAACTTATGCTAAATCTTGGGCTACGAGCATCAGACTTCTATGTAGAGGGGAAACATTACTTGGCAATTCAGCCTCGTGCAATCTTAGAATATCGCCCAATTCATGATTTGCAGTTTCAACTATCATACAGCAAGATGAATCAAAATGTACACTTGCTTACTTCAGCAAATATGACACTACCTTCAGATCTTTGGGTTCCAACAACTAAACTCATCAAACCGATGGACGCACAGCAGATAAGCTTTGGTACTGTATTCAAAGGATGGCACGGCTGGGAACTATCTCTTGAAGCTTATTATAAAGACATGCGTAATATCTTAGAATATAAGGACGGAGCAAGTTTTATGGGATTCTCAAGTGGTTGGGAAGATAAAGTTGCCATGGGACAAGGAAGAGCTTACGGTTTGGAACTACTACTCATGCGTACCTTAGGTCGAACAACTGGTTGGCTTGGTTATACTTTGGCTAAAAGTGAGCGTCGCTTTAATGATGAAAGCCTAAATAACGGACACTGGTTTCCTTACAAGTATGACAGACGTCATCAGTTTAACTTTGTCATATCTCATAAGTTTAGTAAACGTATTGACGCCTCAGCCTCTTGGGAATTCCACAGCGGAGGTTACATTACTATTCCAACAGGTAAAATTTATGACCTAACACATGATGTAGAGAACTTAACTCACTGGAATGGACGTTATCGCCAAGGGAATATATCAGAAAGTCGTAACAATTTTCATGTCCCTCCAACACACAAACTAAACCTAAGTGTAAACTTCAATCGTTTTCATAAGAATGGAGCAAAGAGTATTTGGAATGTAAGCATTTACAATGTTTACAATGCCATGAATCCTTCATTTATCTATGCAGATAATTATTATGTTACAGGCAATAGCTTTGAACTAACAAAGTTTACCCTTTTACCTATTATCCCATCAGTATCTTATACTTATAAATTCTAATTGCTATGTTACAGATGAAATATACCCTTAAATATATCTTATCTATTCTTCTAAGTGCAAGTTTGCTGTCCTGTGAAAATACCATAGAGCTAACAGATGATGATTTTGAGCCACGCCTTTCTTTAACGTTCTTAGGGTCTGATGGAGGAGAGTCTACTCAACGTTTCTTTGTGTCAGAAGTCTATCGAGGAGAGGATGTTCGTTTAATAGAGGATGCTAAGATAGAGCTTTATGTTAATGAAAAACTATCTCAAACAATAACAAAAAGTTCTCCCCTTGATTTGAAAAATGAAAGTTCTCGCCCTGAGAATAATCCTTATATGATTAAGCGAGACTTCAAAGCAGGAGATAAACTACGTTTTGTAGTTAGCCACCCAGATTATCCTAAGGCAGAAGCTAATGTTATAATTCCCCAAAGACCCATTTTTACTGCCGAGATTAAAGATGTAGTTCGAGAATCTTGCTCTGCTAGTAACACTTACCTACCAGAAGAACAACTTCAAATTAGAGTAAAACTTAAGGACGTCCCAAATCAAGAAGACTATTACCGCTTAAAGATTCATCTAAAGACGCCACTTGAGGCAAAGGGATTAGAGACGACAATTGCCTATAAAGAAGATTTAATCTTAATGGAAGGTAAGCCAGAGAGTAAAAAAGAAAAAAAGAAAGTACCTATCTTTTCTGAAAGTTATGAAAACGAGTTCTTAGTATTTTCGGACAAACTTTTTAAGGATAAAGAAGGAGAAATAACAGTTTACACTTTCCGTCCTAAGCTTTGTAAAGTCTATGTAACAATTGAACATCTTGAACGAAAGAGCTATCGCTACCTTCAAGCAATAACAAAACTATCAGAAGAATCAAATCCATTTGTTACACCAACCGTCTTCCCAACAAATGTTAAAGGAGGTGTTGGCATTGTTTCTGTGGCAGGAAGTAATACGATAGAGTTTACATATATTCCAAAAGTTAAGTCTATTCTCAAGTAAAGATTGAATAATGAGAAAAGGAGGGAGGCAAAGGATTCAAAGTCTAATTTACGGAGGAGGCTCATGGCTTAATCGCCATAGCTCTGTACGTATAGGTTTGATTATCGTTGCCATCATCTTTACGATAGGCTCTTTGTTTATTTCTAACCGCCTCGTCAAGCAAATGGCTCGTGAGGAGCGTAAACAAATGGAAATTTGGGCTCAGGCAACACAAGCCTTAGTTTCAGGCAATCAAGAGGAGACACTTAGCCTAATGACCCAAATCATTGAGATGAACGAGACAATACCAGTCATCTTAACTGATGAGATGGGACGAATACGTTCCTGTAATAACATAGACTTACCTCGTAAGAATCCAGAGAAGTACCTCTATGATAAGCTTAAAGAATTTGGTAATGCCTATCCTCCAATTGTCATCTATGGACGAAATATAGAATACTTATACTACTCTGATAGTAACTTCCTAAGACAGCTACTCCTTTTCCCCTATGTTCAATTGTTTGTTTTCATCATTGTCCTTGGTATATCTATCTTAGCAATCTCAAGCCTCCGTCGAGCTGATCAAAATAAAATATGGGAAGGCTTGTCAAGAGAAACAGCTCATCAACTCGGGACACCTATATCTTCCCTAATGGCATGGAGAGAATTATTAGAGGCCTCCCCAGATGTAGACTCAATGATTCCTGAAGAAATGAGCAAAGACATCGAACGCTTAGAAATTATAGCTAAGCGTTTCCAGAAAATTGGCTCACTACCCAGCCTACAGAATCATAAACTCTCAAATATTCTAAAGCAATCTGTCAGCTATATGCAGCCACGCATATCTTCTCAAGTTCAGCTAAGCCTTATTGAAAATATAGATTGTTCAGAAAGTTTTGTCATGATTAGTGATGTCTTATTTTCTTGGGTCATTGAGAATCTAATCAAAAATGCTGTAGATGCCATGCAAGGAGTTGGAACAATTGATGTAAGCTACGGCATGCTTAATTCAGAGCTATTTATTGACATTAAGGACAGTGGAAAAGGAATTAAGAAATCAAAGTTTGACACAGTCTTTCGTCCTGGTTATAGTACGCGACAAAGAGGTTGGGGCTTGGGGCTTTCTCTTGCCAAACGTATCATAGAGAACTATCACAAAGGACGTATATTCGTTCATAAGTCAGAAATAGGTAAAGGAACAACATTTAGAATTATCCTTCCAATAGGCAAAGAAACAGAAACTAATAAATAACAATGTTTGCAGCAGATATACTAAGCTTGGATATAATACAAGGATTTATCATAGAGAACTATATAAGTCTCATAGGAGCTTGCATAGCATTATGTTTTCTATATCTTGAGTTCAAAGCAAGTATTTGGCTATGGCCTGTAGGTATTCTCTCTCCACTTTTTTACATCTATATTTCTTATCAAGATAACTTCTATGGTAATATTCTCATCAATATCTATTACCTCCTCGCAAGTATTTGGGGTTGGTATTCGTGGTATAAGAATCGAAATGTAGAGACAGGAGAAAACCAAGATCCTATAATTTCCATTAGCCTAAGAAATCAGTTAATAAGTCTAATTATAGCCTTACCTCTTTTCTATGGGCTTTATTATTTAACCATCAATTATAATACAAGCAGTCCAATACCATGGGCAGATGCTTTAGCAACGACAATCTCTTTCATTGCGATGATATGGTTAGCTAAAAAGTGGCAAGAGCATTGGCTTTGTTGGATTGTAGCCGACCTTCTTAGTTCGATAGTTTTCTACAAAGCTGAAGATTACATTTCTGCAGTTGTTTTCTTAATCTATTCTGTTGTTGCAATAATTGGCTACTTCCACTGGAGGAAGTTGGCAAAAGAAACAAAAGATGAAACATTATCCTAAGCTTAACCTTGCAAATGCACCAAGAACAATCGTTTTAGCAAATGGAGCATTTCCTAAAAATCCCTTAGCTCTTGCTCTTATTGACCTTTGGGTTCAGGCAGAAGAAGGCTTTGAACTAATTTGCTGTGATGGAGCTGTTAATAAACTTCAGAGCTATACCCCAAAGTACCCAGATATACTTATAGGAGATTTAGATTCTGTTACACCTGAACTAAAAGAGCAACTCAAAGATAAAACTCTTCATGTAGCAGATCAAAACACCAACGACTTAACTAAAGCTATCAACTATCTTAGTCAAGAGCTTGGAAGGAAATCCGTATTGTTACTTGGAGCAGCTGGAGAGAGAGAAGACCATTTCTTAGCAAACATATCCCTACTTCCCTCTTATGCCAACCTATTAGATGAACTAATTATGTTGACCGATGAAGGGGTTTTCTATTTGATTCAAGAGAAAAGTTCCTTTGATGTAGAGATAGGTCAGCAGATTTCCGTTTTTAACTTTAGCCTATCCCCTATTACCCTTAAAGGTGTACACTGGGAACTGGAAGAATCTTCTTTACCAGAGCTATGGTGTGGCACACTCAATCGTGCTGACGAGGAGCTTATTTGGACTACATCTACTAATCCCTTTTTACTTTACCTTGCCAACGAATGTAAGGCAATAAATACAATTTAAGACCTTAATGTGCTGTTTATATCCCTTAAAAACAGTACATTTGTCTTAGTTTATATAAGACATTAAGAGAACGCTAATTTATGAGTAGCATAACAACGTGGTTGCATGCCAACATTGTAGAGGCATCAATGACTCAGACAATTCTTGCTATTGCCTTAGTTTCGGCTATAGGTCTATTATGTGCTAAAATAAAGTTTGGAAAGGTATCGCTTGGCGTTACCTTTGTTTTTTTTATTGGTATCACGATTGCTCAACTTGGTGTTCAGGTTGATCCAGAGATTATAGCCTTTATTCAGAGTTTTGGTTTAGTGTTATTTGTCTATGCCCTCGGTGTAGAGGTTGGGCCTTCTTTCTTTCCTTCACTAAGGAGTAAGGGGCTTTTCTATAATCTTTATGCTCTGATGATGATTTTTCTAACTTATATTCTACTTGCAGTACTACATTATTTGACAGATATTCCTATGCCCAACATGTTGGGTATTATGTCTGGAGCTGTAACTAACACCCCTGTTCTTGCAGCTATTCAAAGTACCTTAAGGAGTATATACCCTGATGATCTTAAGCTACTATCCGAAGCTGCTATGGCAACGGCTGTTACTTATCCCCTTGGTGTCGTAGGTGTTATTTTAGCCTTAATCTGTCTGTCAGCTCTCAAGCCTAAAAAAGAAAATAAGCGTAGTCATGACTTTAAGAATGCTTACATCGTAGAATTTGAGGTGTTAAATCCTGCTGTACTTGACTGCTCTGTCAAAGAGCTTGTTCAGAAGATTCATAAATACATCATCATATCACGTATATGGCGAGGAGAAGATGAGGAACTTATCATTCCAACCTCAGAAACAACCATCGGTAAGGGAGACCATATTTTAGTTCTTTGTCATGAAGAAGACTTGGAGGTACTGACCCTTTTCTTTGGCAAACGTGATGATCGACGAGATTGGAACAGCAATGATGTAGACTGGGATAGCTTAGACTCTTATCTAAATTCCAAACGAGTTATTATTACTAACCCTAAGATAAATGGAGTAAAGCTATCATCTCTTAAGCTAAGGAATAAGTTTGGCATCAATATAACACGTATTGATAGAGCTGGGATTGAGCTACTCGCTGAACCAGACCTTTACTTACAGCTTGGAGATAGATTAACAATCGTAGGAGAAACCCAAGCCCTTGCACAGGCAACAGAACTTCTTGGCAACTCAATTAAGATGCTCTATAAACCTCGTCTCGTAAGCTTTTTCTTTGGTATCTTCTTTGGCTGTCTCTTAGGCTTAATACCACTATCAATCCCCGGCATGTCTATGCCGATACGTTTGGGATTAGCTGGAGGTCCTATCGTTGTAGGTATCTTAATGGGAGCTTTTGGGCCAAGACTGCACATCAGCACTTATCTAACCAATAGTGCAACACAGATTATTAAACAGCTTGGACTTGTCGTCTACCTTGCAGCTCTTGGGCTATCGAGTGGAGCAAACTTTATTGAAACACTTCTTCATGGTAATGGCTTCCTTTGGCTACTCATCGGCTTTGTTGTTACCATTGTCCCAACTCTATTAACAGGTTGGCTTTGTATTCGTCTCTTTGGGCATTCTTATGCTGAGACCTCTGGCTTGCTATGTGGCACGATGGCAAATCCCTTTGCTCTTGACTATGCTGAGGAGCAGACACAATCTCGCAGTGTCTCGGTAGCTTATGCGACGGTTTACCCTGTTGCCATGTTTGTTCGTATCATTACCGCCCAGATGTTCCTGCTCTTCTTCCTCTCCTAAGATTTTATAATCTTTACTATAAATACAAGCGTTAAAGCATCAGACCTAAACACCTCAATTACAGACAAATATAGGAGTCAAATTTGACTCCTATATTTGTTAAAAAAATAACGTATATCATTCAAAAAAGTTATATATGTTATTTGAAAAAGTAATATATATCATTTGAAAATTTTATCAGTGTTATTTTCAAAAGTAACACTAAAGAAGTATTTTTAATATTATCTTTGTTTACAGATATGGAAGAGAAGTTAAGTTATTGCTTACCAAAAAGCGAAAGAATTTATCTTAAGGAAGCTATAAAAGAAGTATTTGCCGAAGGGAAGTCATTTGTGGCTTACCCCTTTCGTATCATATATCTAACAAAGAGCAACGAATCAAGTCAAAGCCATAATAAGGATAGCATCATTCAAGCTAAAATGATGGTTTCAGTACCCAAGAAATACTTCAAACGTGCTGTAGATCGCAATAGGGTTAAACGTCTCATTAGAGAGAATTATCGTTTGAACAAACATGAGCTGATAGAGGTACTAAAGAAAGAGCAGTGTAATACTCAAATTATTTTTATCAATGTAGCTCGAGAATTACCCAGCTTTAAGCAATGTAACAAAGGAATGAATAAAGCTTTGACTCGTATCATTAAAGAAATAAGCAATGAGGCTAATCAATAGGTTATTATCCTTCTTATTACTTATGCCTATCTACTTCTATAAGAAAGTAATATCACCTCTTACCCCTCCCTCATGTCGTTTTAGCCCCTCCTGTTCAACCTATGCTGTTGAAGCAATCAAGAAACATGGAGCATTCAAAGGCTTTTACTTAGCCCTGCGTCGTATATTTCGATGCCATCCTTGGGGAGGCTCAGGACACGACCCTGTTCCTTAGCCCTATGTCTTACTATTTGAATATACATACACACTTAGGAGTAGTAGTTCAAGACGATGTGCTTGCTCTAAGGAGTTTGCGTATCAATGAGATATGGAAGGGTAAAGGAAACGACAGAAGTCTATATAGTTTAGGCTTACACCCTTATTTTGCGGAAGATATGAAGGAAGAGTCTTGGCAGACCTTTAGAAACTTTTATCTTAACTATATAGACTATTACTGGGCTATTGGAGAATGTGGTTTAGATAAGCGTTCAGCTGTACCAATAGATATACAGATAGACTTTTTCACAAGACAAGTCAAACTTGCACAAGAGTTACAAAAACCTCTTATTCTACATATTGTAAAGGCATGGGACGAACTACTAAAGATTAAGCAAAGTCTCAAGATAGATGTACCTTGTATCATTCATGGCTTCAGAGGTAAACCACAACTTGCAGAACAACTACTTCGTGCAGGCTTCTATCTTAGCTTTGGTATTTATCATAGTAGAGAGAGTTACCTTGTAGCTGAAAGTTGTGAGAAGGCATTCTTGGAAACAGATGAAATAGAAGAAACTAACATTAAAATACTCTATAAACAATGTTCAGAATACCTAAATATTGGCATTAAAGAACTAAAGAAGAGCTACTATCAACGATTCTTGAACTTAGTTTCTACAACAGAATTTAGATAAAAAAGGGAGCAAACCTTTTACATATCCTTAAAAATTAGTATTATTGTATTTAGATATTTATAGCCATTCATTTGCTTAATAAAAGAGAAGTATAATAAAGAATATGATAAATTATGATATTGTTGTTTTAGGAGCTGGAGAAAGCGGTGTTGGTGCTGCCCTACTCGCTAAAAGTCGAGATTTTAAGGTCTTCGTATCAGACTATGGTAAAATCTCAGATCGTTATAAGAAGGAGCTACAAGATAATGATATTCCTTTTGAAGAAGGACAACATAGTCAGGAGCTAATCCTAAGAGCTAAAGAAATTATCAAGTCCCCCGGTATTCCTGATAGTGTCGCAATCATAAAAGCAATAAAAGAGCATAATATATCCATTATATCTGAAATAGAGTTTGCTGGTCGCTACACAAAAAGTAAAATGATTGGTATAACAGGTAGTAATGGCAAGACTACCACTACAATGTGGCTACATCATATTCTATCAAATACCATTTACCGCAATCAAGAAAAGAAACTCGGTCTTGCAGGTAATGTAGGCTTCAGTCTTGCTCGTCAAGTTATCAAGGAAAATCACCCAGAGTGCTTTGTCCTTGAGCTAAGTAGCTTTCAGCTGGATAACATGTATGACTTCCACTTAGATATTGCAATTGTACTTAACATAACACCTGACCACTTAGACAGATACAACAATTCTTTTGAAGAGTATGCACTTGCTAAGATGCGTATCCTACAAAATCAAACAGAAGACGACGCATTCATTTATTGGGGAGAAGATGAATTTATAACACGCTATGTTACTGTTAATAGTCCATTAAATATGAGAGTGTTACCCTTCTTTTCTTATCCTCAAGTTGGAGCAGCAGCAGACCTTAGCGACAACAATCAGTTAAGCGTTCATTTTGATAAGCACAAATTTGAGATTCCACTAACATCTCTTGCCATACAAGGGCCTCACAACTTCCAAAATGCCATGGCTGCCTCTATCGCAGCCTTACGCTTAGGAGTCTCACCAGAAGGCTTAGCAATGGCATTAAATGACTTTGTAAATGTACCTCATCGCTTGGAGAAGATTGCTCTTATTGATGGTGTTCGTTATATCAATGACTCGAAGGCTACAAATATAAACTCAACGTATTATGCCTTACGTACAATGACGACTCCCTATGTACTTATACTTGGAGGTAAGGACAAAGGAAATGACTATAGTGAGATTGCAGAACTTATTATTTCAAAGGCAAGAGCTTTAGTCTTCCTGACGACAGATACAGAGAAGCTTTATCGTACCTTTGAAGGACGGGTGCCTGAGATCGTAGCAGTCCAATCAATGAAAGAAGCTGTAGAAGCATGCCATCGCTTAGCAAAAGAGGGCGATACGGTTTTGCTCTCTCCAGCATGTGCAAGTTTTGATCTCTTCAGTAGCTATGAAGATAGAGGTAATCAGTTCCGTCATAGAGTGTTGGCAATGAAAGAAGAAAGTAAATAAAAAAACTCACAGAATGAATAAAGGAAGTGATACTTCAAATAAAATCAACGATACAGAAAATAAAGGGATAATATCTCAACTCATAAGATCAATAGAATGGGGAGATGGTATTCTCTTCCTAATCTTCTGTGCATTCCTTATTTTCTCAGCCCTCTTTGTATCTTCTGCAGACACAAGAGCTGCCCATAGTGTTAATTATTTGGGCTATATAGTTTTTGCTGCTATTACTTGTCTATCTATCGTACAACTACCATCATGGTGGTTTGCCATGCAGAAATATCTTTTCCGAGCTGTATGTATTCTTCTTGTATTGGCAGGGCTAACGCTTGTCATAGGAAGTCGAATCAATGGAGCAACACGTTGGCTTTCACTTGGCTTTATCTCGATACAGCCTTCCGAATTTCTTAAGGTTCTTATTATCCCTCTTGGAGCTTTAGCAGGCATTGAACATCGTATCATCAGACAGAGGGGAGGGAGCTACTGGTCATGGGACGGTGTCTTTATCACACGTAACTTACTAAGAAAGAAAGACGGAAGCCTACGCTTTGACTTTGGACGATTTAAGATTGACAATAAGTGGTTTACCTTATTAAACCTATATTTCTTTGCATGCTTGGGCATATTCCTGCTATTTGTAGGACAAAACCTATCCATGACCTTGATTTATATCCCTCTACTTTGGCTCTATCCTTTTCTTTTTGACTTGGATTTTGAGATGCTATGGAAGAAAATAAAACTTCCTGTAATAGGCGGATCAATAATTCTTGTACTTGCTCTATTTGTAGGTATTTTGTTTAACAGCAATATACTAAGTAGTCAAGCTAAAAGGAGTATCATGGAAATGCCTATGCTTGGACGAGTACCTACAGCAGTAAATCGTCTCATATCTGCTTCTGAAAGTGATCAAATAGATTACCAGCATCTTGAACAAAAGGATTTAGGACTTATTGCTCTATGTCGTAAGCCTTTTGCCGTACCTAATCCAGGTAGCAGTCTCCTTCGAGGCAAATTAGCTCAATCAGAGTCTGACTATATATTATCTTTCATAATAGAGGAATATAGTATAATATTTCTCTTCATTATCCTTGCTTTATACATTGCCTTTATCGGTCGTATGCTTTACCTTGTAAAGACTTATTCCGATGAGCATGTTCCCTTGATGCGTTATCTCTTCCATGGCTTCATTCTCTTAATTATGTTAGAGCTAATTGTCCATTTAGTCGTCAATGCTAATATCATTGTAACAGGACAAAGTTTGCCATTCTTAAGTAAAGGAGGCTCTTCCCTTTTGGCTCATAGTATTCTACTTGGTATACTTCTTAATATATGCCGACAGGCTAAGGCAAAGAAGAAAGCTCAGATGGAACAAGAAAATGCCACAAATTAAACGGAGCTAAAGCAATAAACATATTACAACAAACAAAAACAAGAAAAGAAATGACTGATATAAATAGAGTTATCATCAGTGGTGGAGGAACAGGTGGACATATATTCCCTGCACTCTCAATAGGGAAAGCCCTACAGAAGCGTTATCCAAATATAGAAATTCTATACGTTGGAGCAGAGGGACGTATGGAAATGGAGCGAGTACCACAAGCAGGCTTTCCGATAAAAGGCTTACCCGTAGAAGGACTTAGCCGTAATAAGATTTGGCATAACTTCAAGGTTCTAAAGAAAGCCTTAGTCAGCCTCATTATGGCTCGTGATATTATAAAAGAATTTAAGCCACAGGTTGTTATTGGAGTTGGAGGATATGCAAGTTTACCCACACTCAAAGCAGCTCAAAGCTTGAATATCCCAACTCTTATTCAAGAGCAAAATTCTTATGCTGGATTGACAAATAAGTTTCTTGCAAGGCGTGCTAAGAAAATCTGTGTAGCTTATCCTGACATGGATAGGTTCTTTAAGAAAGATAGAATCGTGTTAACAGGTAATCCTCTTCGTGAGCAGATTGAGTTCTTAGACGTAGATAGACAGGAAGCCTTGGCTTATTTTGGCTTTAATGAAGAGCTTAAAGGTATTGTCTTAGTAGTTGGTGGTAGCCTTGGAGCAAGGACAATTAACGAAAGTATCGCTACTAAATTAGACGAATGGCAAAAGTCTGGCTACGCCCTTATTTGGCAGACAGGAAAGGGCTATCATGAGCAAGCACTTGAGCAATTAAAGGCTTATAACTTCCCTATCTACTGCAATGCCTTTATTGATAGAATGGACTTTGCCTATGCCTTGTCAGACCTTGTAGTATCAAGAGCTGGAGCAAGCTCTATATCTGAGCTATGTGTCCTTGGTAAGGCTTCTGTTTTAGTTCCATCTCCAAATGTATCAGAGGATCATCAGACAAAAAATGCAATGGCTCTATCAACACGAGGAGCAGCAGTCCTAATAGCAGATAAGGACGCACGAGAAGAGTTAAGTAAGAGCGTCTTTGACTTGATGGCTAATCAGGGAAAACGCACAAGCCTTAGTGAACAGATTTCCCTACTTGCAGAAAGGAACTCTGCCGATAGAATCGTAGACGAAATAGAAAAGTTAGTATAAAACATGGCAATAGACACGACAGTTTCATATAGCGAACAGAACATCAAGACCGTTTCATGGGACGAGCATATTAGACATCGCCCCGGTATGTACATCGGTAAGCTGGGAAATGGAAATCACAGTGATGATGGTATTTATGTTTTGCTCAAAGAGGTCTTAGACAACTCCATTGACGAATTTGTCATGGGAGCAGGAAAGAAGATTGAAATGAATGTAAAAGATGGAGAAGTTCGTATCCGAGATTATGGTCGTGGGATTCCTTTAGGCAGTCTGATTGATGTAACAAGTAAAATCAACACAGGGGGTAAGTTTGATTCCAAAGCTTTCAAAAAGTCTGTAGGAATGAATGGCGTTGGTATCAAAGCCGTAAATGCTCTATCAACTTTTTTTAAGGTTCGTTCATTCCGAGACGGACAAATGAAAGAAGTTATCTATTCTTGTGGTAAAATAGTTGAAGATAAAGAAATTACTATTAGCGACGAAGCTAATGGAACAGAAGTAACGTTCCGACCAGATGATAGTCTATTTAAGAACTATCGTTTCCTTGATGAATACGTTGAGACAATGGTCAAAAATTACGTCTTCCTAAACTCTGGGCTAAGTATCTATCTAAATGGCAAACGCTTTTTCTCGAAGCGTGGACTTGTTGACCTATTAGAGAATAATATGTCAGGAGAGGCTCTCTATAGTCCAATTCACTTCAAAGATGACGACATCGAGATTGTTATCACACATGCCAATCAATATGGAGAAGAGTTCTATAGCTTCGTTAATGGGCAGAATACAACGCAAGGTGGGACACATCTAACAGCATTCCGTGAAGTTGTCGCACGTGTTATCAAGGACTTTTACAGCAAAAACTTTGATTACAGCGACATTCGTAGCGGTATAGTTGCAGCTATTAGCATAAAGATTGAAGAACCTGTCTTTGAGAGTCAAACGAAAACCAAACTCGGTTCTCGAGATATGGGGGCAGAAGGCCCTACAATCTTAAAATTCTTAGGAGACTACCTTTCTAAAGAATTAGACAACTATCTGCATATTCATTCTGAAGATGCCGAAATACTCTTGAAGAAGATTCAAGAAAATGAGCGTGAACGTAAGTCCATGAGCGGTATTAAGAAGTTAGCACGTGATAGAGCAAAGAAAGCCAGCCTACACAATAAAAAGCTAAGAGACTGCACCATTCATCTCAATGACAACAAGCCAACGGAACCAGAACGCACGAGTCTCTTTATTACAGAGGGTAACTCTGCAAGTAATTCAATTACAACCTGTCGTGATGCTCGCTACCAAGCTGTATTTAGTTTGAAGGGAAAGCCCTTAAACTGCTTTGGTCAAAGTAAGAAGCTCGTCTATGAAAATGAAGAGTTTAACCTATTACAGGCAGCTCTAAACATAGAAGATGGCATGGAAGGGCTACGTTACAACCGTATCATCATTGCCACCGATGCCGATAATGATGGTATGCACATTCGCTTGCTTATCTTAACCTTCTTCTTGCAGTTCTTCCCAGAACTGGTACGTAATGGACATATCTTTATCTTAGAAACTCCTTTATTCCGAGTCTACCTACCTAAGGATAGCAAGAAGAAAGATAGTTTTCTTGATAAACAAACAACAAAGAAATCTAAAAAGAGTAAGAGCAAACAAAATTCGGAAAAAGAAGTAACAAATATATATTGCTATAGTGAAGCAGAGAAGCAAGAAGCTCTTAAGAAATTTGGCAAGACAGCTCTTGTTACACGATTCAAAGGTTTGGGGGAAATCTCTCCAGATCAGTTTGAAGAAATTATTAACGAAGATAATATAAAGCTTGAACCTGTTCGCTTGCGTAAAGAAGATAACCTAAAGCATTTGTTAGACTTCTACATGGGCAAAAATACTTCAGAGAGACAAGACTTCATTATTGACAACTTGGTCATAGATGTTGATTAAATAGACTTAAGGCTTTATTTATTATCTTTGTCTCACTTATATAATAGGCAGTCTTTGTTTCTTTAATAAAGTTTTGGCTTGGTAGCTTAGTTGAATAGAGCGTCAGATTCCGGTTCTGAAGGTCGAGGGTTTGAGTCCCTCCCAAGTCGCTGAAAGATGAGAGTTTAGGCTGAAAAGCTTAGGCTCTCTTTTTATAAAACAAAATAAATAATGGCAGGAGTAAGAGTAGATAAATGGTTGTGGTCGGTGCGTGTCTTTAAGACGCGTTCTATCGCTGCAGATGCCTGTAAGAAAGGGCGAGTTAAGATCAATGGAGCATTAGCAAAGCCTGCTCGTGAGGTTAAAGTTGGAGATACGGTATCTGTTCGCAAACCTCCTATAGAATATCAATTTAGAGTCATTGCTCTACTGAATAGCCGTGTTGGAGCTAAGTTAGTTCCAAACTACATGGAGAATATTACTGATCCTGAGCAATATGAAGTTCTACGCCTACAAAGACTATCAAACTTTGTCGATAGAGCTAAAGGACTTGGTCGTCCAACCAAGAAAGATCGCCGTAACATTGATGAATTTTCAGAGAATCTACCATCTGCACTTGATATATTCGACTGGGACGAAGACTGGGACGACAACGATGAATTATAAATATGACCGAATCTAAATCTTAAACGTAACAAAGCTATTTTCCGATTATTAGATAGCTCCTTTGTTTAACGTGGGAGAAACTATTAAGTTAGCAATTATTTATTTTGATGTACTTGCACTTGTTTTACAAGAGTCTCCTTTTTCTGTCGTTTATATTTTCCGTATCTTTGTCTATTAAAAGGTTGAAACTATATAATTTAGATAAATGGGAAAAGTAATGCCCCCCTCTCCTTGCTATGTCTTGGAAGAAAATCTTTTGCGTCGTAACCTCGAACTAATTAGCTCTGTCGCTCAACGTTCGGGAGCAGAGGTTATACTTGCTTTTAAGTCCTATGCTCTATGGAAGACCTTTCCTATAATAAGGGAATATATCCAACATAGCACAGCCAGTTCGACCTATGAAGCCCAGCTTGCTTACGAGGAGATGGGAGCAAAGGCTCATACCTTTAGCCCAGCCTATTCCCTTGACAACATAGACACTATCATTCAATATAGTAGCCATATCACGCTTAACTCTCTCAGCCAAATAGAGCTATTGAAAGATAAGATGAAAGAGGCTAAAGATGTTTCTTTTGGTTTACGTATTAACCCTGAGTATTCTGTCGTAGAGACTGACCTATACAATCCCTGTGCTGCTGGCTCTCGCTTTGGCGTAACGGCAGAGGAGCTTGGCGACAAGCTACCAGAAGGCATTGAGGGGCTACATTTTCACGTACTTTGCGAAGGGGAGGCTGAGCAGCTAAAGGAGGTCCTACAGAGTATTGAGCAAAACTTCCCTAATGCCTTGAAAGAAGCCAAATGGCTCAACATGGGTGGTGGTCATCTGATGACAAGAGCAGACTATAATGTGGAATGCTTAGTTGAAACCCTAAAAGAATTTGGAGCAAGACACCCTCATCTAAAGCTAATACTTGAACCTGGTAGTGCCTTTGCTTGGCAAACAGGTTATCTTGAGGCAAGTGTCATTGACATTGTAGAGCATCATGGCATCAAGACAGCTATTGTAGATGTATCATTCACTTGTCATATGCCAGACTGCTTAGAGATGCCCTACCAACCACGCATCAGAGGAGCTAAAAGCCTTCAAGAACAAGAAAAGGGGAACTGCTACCGCATAGGGGGGAATAGTTGCTTAAGTGGAGACTTTATGGGCTATTGGTCTTTTGAAAAGCCATTAGAAATAGGACAAAGAATTATATTTCAAGATATGCTACATTACACAACCGTGAAAACAAATATGTTCAATGGTATCCCCCACCCTACCATTGCCATAAAACGTTGCAATGGAGCATTAGAGATATTACGCAGCTACACTTACGAAGATTACAAACATAGAATGGATTAAGACATGGGTATATTTAGTTTTTTCTCTAAAAAGAAAGAAGAAGAGGTTGTCAAAGAAAAAGAAAACCTTGAAGAGGGGCTAAGTAAAAGTAAGGAGAGTGTCTTCTCTAAGCTTGGTCGTGCCATTGCTGGACGAGATAAGGTTGATGATGAGGTCTTGGATGACTTGGAAGATGTGCTAATATCTTCTGATGTAGGCGTTGAAACCACTCTAAAGATCATCAAACGTATTGAGGAGCGTGTCGCTCGTGATAAATATGTTGGAACTAAGGAGCTAACACGTATCCTTCGTGAAGAAATAGCAGCCTTGCTTACAGAGAATGGTACTATTGATGGCGAGAGTTTCGCTATGCACAATAATAAGAAGCCTTACGTTATCATGGTGGTAGGTGTCAATGGCGTTGGTAAGACCACAACAATCGGCAAGCTGGCTCATCAGTTTAAGCAAGCAGGTCAAAAAGTCGTACTTGGTGCAGCTGACACCTTCCGAGCTGCAGCTATTGAGCAACTACAGATATGGGCAGAGAGAACTGATGTTCAGTTGATCAAGCAACACATGAATGCAGACCCAGCATCCGTTGCCTTCGACACCCTTAATGCAGCCATAACTGCAAATGCAGATGTTGTTATCATAGATACTGCAGGGCGACTGCATAATAAGGTTGGGCTAATGAATGAGCTTAGTAAGATCAAACGCGTCATGCAGAAGTTAATGCCTGAAGCACCGCAAGAGGTTCTGCTTGTCTTGGACGGCTCAACAGGACAAAATGCTTTCGAGCAAGCGAAACAGTTCACAGCAGCAACAGAAGTCAATGCCTTGGCTGTAACAAAACTTGATGGGACGGCTAAGGGTGGCGTTGTCGTTGGCATATCTGATCAGTTCAAGATTCCTGTTAAATATATTGGATTGGGTGAGGGGATTGAAGACTTACAGCTATTTAGGAAGAAAGAATTTGTAAACTCTCTATTTGGAGAATAAACCTTCTGACTTTAATCAGACAACCTAAAGTGTTACAAGAAGAGTTAACATTTCAGTTAATAAGCAAAGGAACAGGTATAAGCTATGAGCAGATACCTAAACTTTGGCATGCCTTCTTGCAGCAAATGGAGCAACGCCTAAGCAATGGTTCATCCATTGATATGGAGGGCTTAGGCTTTTGGTCATTAAGACTACGTGATGAGTTTGTAGCAGAGATTCAAGGACAAGGAACTTACATAATACCTCCAAGCTTAAGCTTAGAACTAAGTCCAACAAAGGGCAAAGAGGAACAATGCTATAGCCTTATGGACTTTCAAGAGTCTCTTGTTTTGGCAACAAAGCTTTCAAAGGAGACAACACATAAATTTCTGAAAAGTTTAGCTAAGATATTAGAGGATAAACTTAAGGAAAAAGGAGAAATACTCTGTCCCAAGATTGGCACATTAAGTTTAATTGAGGCGAAGGAAGGCTTTAGCTATAAGCTTGCTCTTAATCAGGCTTTTGCAGAGAGTCTTAACAAGCCTTTCATGATGTTTAGCCCTATCGAGCTGCAAGAGTTGGATAAGGAAAACTTAAGCATAGAACTTCGTTCTGTCAGCACGTGGGAGGAAGTCGGCTTAGCTATTGAGTGTTATTATAAGCAAAAAGAAGATATTCCAATTGAAGATAATGAGACTATGGAAGAAGAAAATACAAATTTGGATTTAGGTTCTGTTGGAGACGAAGAATATGTTGTTCCGATAACAGAGAATGAAGACTTAACTTTACCTAAAGAAGAGAGGGAGACAGAACTGCCTAAAGGAGAAGAGACACTTGACCTTGGAGCTTTGCCTGAAGAAGAGGACGTCAAGGAGGAAAAGAAAAGAAGGGGCTGGTTCTTCTACTTAGTACTACTAACATTTCTACTGGCTCTTAGCTATGGTTTGATTCTTTTATTCCAAAATAACAAGAACTGGATAAGCTCAGGTAAAGACTTACAGCAAGAGTCCATAAGAAAACCTAAAGCAGAACTAAGAACTTCCATAAAGGCTGACAGCATCAAAAAAGACAGTATAAAGCCTGTAGAGGAGCAGCCAAAAGCAGAGGTAGAGAAGTATAAGGAAATAAAGATACGTTCTGGACATACTTTAAGAAAGATTGCCCTAAAAGAGTATGGTCATAAAATATTTTGGGTCTATATCTATGAAGAAAACAAAGCGATCATCAAAAATCCTAATAACGTTGCTATAGGTACTAAACTTAGAATCCCAGATAAGAGCAAATATGGTATTGACGCCAATGATAATAATTCAATCAAGAAAGCGTTAAAATTAGAACAGAAGATTTTTAATGAATTGAAGTAATAATAAATTACATTCTATATAATGGAAACATTGGATATAAAAGAACTAACACAAAGAATTGAGCAGAAGAGCTTTATCATTGATCAGTTACGCGATGGAATGAAGAACTATATCATTGGTCAGAAGCATTTGATAGACTCTCTACTCATCGCCCTACTTGCTGATGGTCATATCTTACTCGAAGGTATGCCTGGATTAGCAAAGACATTAGCAATTAAGAGCCTTGCAGAGCTAATATCAGCAGAATACAAACGTATTCAGTTTACGCCAGACTTGCTTCCTGCGGACTTGCTTGGTACGATGATGTATTCGCAGAAGAAAGAAGAGTTTCAAGTCAAGAAAGGTCCTATCTTCTCAAACTTTATCTTAGCTGATGAAATAAACCGAGCACCAGCAAAGGTACAGAGTGCTTTGCTTGAGGCGATGCAGGAGCGTCAAGTAACTTTGGGAGAAGCAACCTATAAGCTGCCAGCACCATTCCTTGTGATGGCAACGCAGAACCCTATCGAACAAGAAGGTACGTATCCACTCCCAGAGGCTCAAGTAGATCGTTTTATGCTGAAGGTTCTGATTTCTTATCCTAAGCGAGAAGAAGAGTCTCTAATCATTCGTCAGCAGATGAACAAGCAGAAGGCAAATGCTAAGATAGAGTCTGTCCTAACACTTGACGACCTATTTGAGGCAAGAAAGCTCGTAGAGGAAGTTTACCTAGACGAAAAGATTGAACGCTACATCGTAGATATTGTCTTTGCTACTCGTGAGCGAGATGAAAACAAATCTGAATTAGCTAATTATATTAGTTTTGGAGCTTCGCCTCGTGCCTCCATTGCCCTTGCACAAGCTGCTAAGGCTTATGCCTTCATCAATAAACGTGGCTACGTAATCCCAGAAGATATTCGTGCTATCGCTTATGATGTCTTGCGTCATCGTATTGGACTTAGTTACGAAGCAGAAGCTAATGAACTAACATCTGACGATGTCATAAAAGAAATCCTTAACCGAGTTGAAGTACCTTAGTTTGCAAATTATCAAGTAAGGGAATGAGTATATTAAAGGAGGTAAGTAGCTTAAGTAAGCGAGTACGTCGCATAGAGATTAAGGCTAAAGGTCTCTCGGAGCAAGTCTTCGCAGGGCAATACCATTCTGCCTTCAAGGGGCGTGGTATGACCTTTAGTGAGGTGCGTAACTATCAGGTTGGCGATGATGTGCGAGACCTTGACTGGAACGTTACAGCACGCTATGCAGAGCCTTTCGTTAAAGTTTTTGAAGAGGAGCGTGAGCTAAGTATTATGCTGCTTCTTGACCTTTCTGCCAGTACAAGCTTTGGGGCAAGCTCCGAGACTAAGCAAAATATCATGACAGAGCTTGCTGCAACCTTGGCTTTCTCTGCCATTAAGAATAATGATAAAATCGGAGCTATCCTCTTTACCGATAAGGTAGAGCTATTCATTCCACCGAAGTCTGGAAAAAAGCATGTCCTCTACATCATTAGCAAACTTCTATCCTTCGAGCCAGAGCATAAGACGACAGATCTAAATATTCCGCTTACCTACTTAGCTCATACGATTAAGAAGCGTTGTACCACTTTCTTAATCTCAGACTTTGATCAAAGGGCAAAGGAAAGCTATGAAGATAGCTTACGTCTTGTGGCTCGTAAGCATGACCTTATTGCCGTAAGAGTTTATGATGCCTTAGAGCAAAGTCTACCTAATTTAGGTTTAGTACGCATGTATGATGCTGAGAGTAGTCATGATTTTTGGCTTGACACATCTTCTAAAGCAACACAACGAATCTATCAAGAGGCTTATAATAGTCGAGTAAATACATGTAACAATCTTTGTAAACGTATGGGGATTGATCTGCTTGAGCTACCAACAGATAAGGACTTTACCCAGACGCTCATGAAGTTTTTCAAATCACGCTCCTAATAAATAGAATAATGCAGCGTAATTACAATATCATTAAGTTTGTATTTCTAATTCTTTTGCTTAGCTTTGGACAAAGAATCTTTGCTCAGTCCCTATCTATACAGGGAGAGCTTGATAAATCTGAGATTAAGACTGGTCAGCAAGCAGCAGTAGAACTTACAATTAGAACTGATAACTTAGCTGAAACAAGTTTTAGACTTTCAGATAATGGAGAGGGACAAGGTTTCGAAGTTATAGCCCTTGAAGCAACAGACACCATAGAATTAGACAATGACCTTTTAGAGATAAAAGCACATTTAGTCATTACCTCTATGGACTCTACCCTTATTCGTATTCCTCCGATCATTGCAGAGACGCCAACAGCTATAGACTCAACAGAGTCCTTTGCTCTAAATGTTATACAGCCAGATGTAGATATTTCTAAGCCTAATGAATTCAAAGGAATAAAAAAGCCATGGTCTGTTAGTTTTACTTGGCGAGATATTATGGAAATTATCTTAAGTAGTGCTATATTTTGGTCTATCCTTATAGTCTTGGTTCTATCTATTCTTTCTCTCCTTCTTTATCGTTGGTATAAGGAAAGACAAAGCCGTTTAGCTATCAAAGAAGAAACTATTAGAGTACTTACAGCAATTGAAGTTTTCGAGCAATCAATCAAGCTTATAGAAGAACGCAATTATATTCTACAAGGGAACTTTAAGATATATTATAGCCTACTAATTGAAGCTCTTAAGACCTATCTTGATATTAGGCTCAGACAGACAACAATGGAGCAAACTTCAAATGAAGTACTTGAAACTCTGTCTAAATTATCTTATTCTAAGAAAGAGCTTAATCAATTAGAGGAGGTTTTCCGATTGTCTGACTTAAGTAAGTTTGCCAAAAGCAAGCCTACAAAAGAAGAAGCCGAAGAATCAATGAAAACAGTTCGAAACTTTGCTCATCTCGTAGAGAAGATTGAGATAGAACAACAAGAAGAGCTACAAAGAGTTGAACAAAAGCAATAATACTTTATGACATTTTTATATCCTAAGCTTTTATTCTTGCTTATACTCCTACCTCTGCTCTTTGTATACGAATGGTTTCGTAATAGAGAGCGAACAGCTACGTTCCTTATTTCATCAAATAATTTCGTAAAAAAGCTAAAGCCATCACTCCGTGTACGCTTACGTTTTTTGCCTCTTATACTTCGTTATATTGCCTTTGTCCTTATAATCATTGCCCTTGCTCGACCACAAGGAGTTAGAGCTTGGGAGGAAAAGAATGTAGAAGGAATTGATATTGTACTGGCAATGGACTTGTCAAGCAGTATGCTTATTGAAGACTTTAAGCCCAATAGAATGGAAGCTGCACGTGTTGAAATGACTAAATTTATAAATACACGTTCTAATGACAATATAGGATTAGTATGCTTTGCAGGAGAAAGCTTTACAGCATCACCATTAACACTTGATCATTCTGTTCTACTTAATTGCCTGAACGAAACGGTAGATCTAACAATGCAGTTACGTTATGCTGATAATCAAGAAATTATTGAAGACGGTACAGCAATTGGTCAAGGTTTAGTTACAGCAATCAATCGTCTAAGGGATAGAAAAAGCAAGAGTAAGGTTATTATCCTATTAACAGATGGGGTTAATAATAGAGGACAAATTAGTCCCATTGATGCGGCTAAAATAGCAAAGGAATTAAACATTCGTGTTTATACTATAGGTGTAGCTTCTGATGATAAGCAGGTAAATGCCAATATTTTCAGTCCATTTGGAGGCATACAGCAAAGAATGATTGCTAATACCAACAGTATAGATGAAGAAAGCCTTCGAGAGATAGCCAAAATCTCTGACGGACAATATTTCCGTGCGAATGATGAAAAGGGACTCCAAGAGATATACAATGAGATTGACAATATGGAGAAACAAAAACTTAAACGTATCAATCATCAAATTAAGGAAGAAGGCTTTATGCTCTTTGGCTTGATTGCACTTCTTCTGTTGCTTTTAGAGTTTGTACTTAGAAATACTTATTTAAGAACTTACCCATAAGATGAACATAGAGTTTTACGCTTCAGAATATTTATACGCTTTATTGCTCTTACTTCCTCTTGCTACATTAAGTTTCTGGAGCTACTATAGGCGTAGACAGAAATTTGAAGAGATTACAGGTAAGCAGGAAATGAAAAACCTACTTGCTCCAGAAAGAGTTGGGAGAAAACGTTTGTATAGAGATACTCTTTTCTTATTATCTTTTGCCTGTTTAATTGTAGCCCTATCTCGTCCTCGTCATTTGACATCTGGCACTAAGACCGAAGACTTAGAAGGTATTGAATTAGTCTTCTGCTTTGATGTCTCAAACTCAATGCTTTGCCCAGATGTTGCCCCTAACCGCTTGGATTTTGCCAAGAAAACGGTTAGTTCTCTTATTGAAGAAATTAATCTTAATAAGGTTGCTATTATTGCTTTTGCTCAGAATCCTTATATTCAGCTTCCTCTAACTACAGACATGCTCTCGACTAAAGAGTTTATCAATAACCTTCAACCAGATATTCTATCTGCACAAGGAACTTATATTGGGGAGGCTATTCGTATGGCTAAGATGTCATTTACCTCTGATGAGAAAATAGGGAAAGCGATTGTCCTACTAACAGATGCCGAGGATTTCGAATCAAATGACAGAGCCTTAGACGCTGCTAAAGAAGCAAAGGAGGCTGGTATATCTATTATAGTTGTTGGTATTGGGACTAAGCAAGGCGGTCTAATACCTTTGCCAAATGGTTCTTATCTAAAAGATGATGATGGTAAACCCGTTACCACATACTTCAATGACAACTTAGGCAGTCAAATAGCAAAAGCTGGTAAAGGAAGTTTCATCTCATTCAGTAGCTCTAAAAGGATTGTTTCAGCTCTGCAACGTCAATTAGATGAACTACCTAAAGCAAATATATCTTCTGCAAAAGAAAATGTCTACCAAGAGTATTTCATCTACTGGTTAGCTCTTGCCCTTGCCTTACTACTACTTGAATACTTTATCTTGGAACGTCGTAACCGCTTATTTAATAAGTACAAATTATTTGGTAATGAGAAATAAAATCCTTTTACTAAGTCTTTTATTTATTTGCATCGGAACGGGAGGACTTGTAGCCCAAAATCTAAACTATGCCCTTCGTCAAGGAAATAACTCCTACAAAGATCGTTGCTACAGCGATGCAATTACGCACTATAAGGAGGCTCTAAAGATTGACAGCACAAGCCTCAAGGCTAAATTTGCTCTTGCTGATGCCTATTACCAAAAGAAACAGGACTCGTTGGCTCTCGAAAGCTATAAAGAAGTCCTACAAGACTCTCTTACTCGTCAGCAACAAGCTGAGGTTCTCCACAACATCGGCAACATACAGATGAGAGCCAAGGATTACAAATCAGCATTCGAGACCTATAAGAAGTCAATTATCCTAAATCCTGATGACGATGACACGCGTTATAATTTGGTTTTAGCACAGAAGTTAATGCCTAAGGAAAAGAAGCAAAACCAACAGCAGAAACAGAATAAGCAACAAGACAATCAGCAGCAAGATCAAAACAAACAACAAAATAAGAAAAAGCAGAAAGACAATCAAGCTCAAAAGGATAAGAAGGAGCAGAATAAACAAAAGAATCCTGAAGAAGAGAAGCCTAAGCAAGATAAACCTCAAGAGCAAGATAAGTCTAAAAAAGAAAAAAAAGACTTAAACAAGCAACAGCTTGAGCAACTATTGGATAGCTATAAAGCTAATGATGAGAAGACGCGTCAGAAGATGCAGAAAGTACAGAGATACCTCAAAAGTAAGAATAAACAACAGGCAAAGAAAAAATGGTAATGTCTAAGCGACTATTATATATCAAGCTTATTATAATAGGCTTTCTTTCTCTATTACTTATAGGGAAAGGAAGCCTCTCTCTTTCAGCCCAAAACATTGAAGTAGAAGCTCCAAGGACAGTCCTTATGGGGCAAAACTTCAGAGTTCACTATCAACTAAAGAATCTTAAACCAATCTCTAATCCTCAAGAACCTATCTACAAAGGCTTAGAGCTAATATTTGGACCTGCTGTGAGCCAAAGTTCTTCTTATAGCAATATAAATGGTCATGCTACATCAGAAACTAAGTATACCTACACCTATACTTTCATTGCTGATAAGGTCGGCTCATTCCATATTAAAGGCTTCTCTGTCGAGACTAAAAAAGGCAAGCTAAAAGCTCGAGATATTACGGTAAAAGTATTAGCTCCATCAAAAAAAGGAATAGAAAATACAGAAACCTCAACACCCATACTACGAAGTAGCCTTAGTAAAAAAAGTATTTATCAACATGAAGCTATTAGTATTAGTCATAAACTTTACTTTGATAATTTTCGTTTTCGTTATGATCCTCCGAAGCCTCTTTCCTATGAAGACTTTATTACAGAAGATGTACCCTTAGATGGTAACAACTCCTTAGATAAAGAGAAACTAAATGGCTCTGTTTACAATGTCTTAGACCTTTCAAAACAAATTATTATCCCTCAAAAAACGGGGATAATAGACTTACCAACATTAGAGACTAATATTTACATTCCCCTACCCTCAGAAGATGAGTTCTTCTCAAGTAGTGGAGAACGTCGTATCAAGTTAAAGGCAAAGACTCTAAAACTTGAAGTTCTTCCTCTACCTGAGGAAGATAGACCTATGGACTTCTCAGGAGCTGTTGGAGACTTTAGACTATTCTCTGAGTTTAAGTATCAAGAAGACTTAAAGAGTAATAAGGCTTATGTTCTAAAGCTACATATTGAAGGAGAGGGCAATCTAAAGTCTGCTACTCTTCCTAAGGTTAACTTTCCGAGTACATTTGAAGTATACCCTGCCACGACAGTTCAGAAGCTATTCTATAATAAGACTAATAATACAATTTGCTCTTCTGCAGATATAGAATATAGCTTTATACCTCGTTCAAAGGGTTCATTTGAAATCCCTGCACTTAGCTTTCATTTCTTCAATCCTAAGACTAAAGAGTATGAATATGCAAAGACAAAGGCAATTAAATTAGAAGTAAAAGAGGGCGAGAAAGTAGATACTGAAGGTATCATACAAGAAGAGAACTTTTCAAACAGCCTACTATCTAAGTATCGTAAAGACATCGGAGCGACAAGCTTTGAAGGTTTATCTCTCCTTAATATATGGTACTTTCTAAGCTACTTCTTAATCATTCTGCTAACAGTTATAATTATTCTTAGCTTACTTCGTTATAGATCATTAAGGCAAGATGTAGTAGGCTTCAAGTCTCGTAAAGCAAACGCTATAGCGATTAAGAGACTGAAGTTGACAAAGAGCTATGCTGACAAAGAACAAGCAGATGCCTTCTATGAAGAACTATTACGAGCTTTATGGGGCTATGTTAGTGATAAGTTCCGCATGCCAGCCTCAATGTTAAGCCGAGAGAACATACAGGATTTATTTGAGAGAAAAGGCTTTGAGCAAAATGTTACTGAGAGCTATTGTCAACTCTTAGATGAATTAGAATTTGCTCGTTATGCACCTAAGCAAGGAGAGAGACAGCTCCAAGATCTTTATTCTAAGGCTGTAGATCTTATTTCAATGATTGAAAAAAGTAAATAGACAATGACCTACTTTAGATACTTATTGCTTAGCCTAATTATGGGCTTTAGCCTAAATATAAAGGCTAAGAATATAGACTCTTTATTTCATTTTTCTAATTATACAGAGAGCGTAGAGCTTTTGGAGGCAGAGAGTCGCTCTAATCCTAATTCAAATAACTATTATAACTTAGCTATATCCTATTATAAGTTAGGAAACAAAGCTAAGGCAATACTTTCTATTGAAAGAAGCTTCTATTTAGATCCATGCAATAGTGAGACGAGAGAAGTTATGTCAAGGCTATACAAAAGCACAGAAGGACCGAATCAATATGAGAGAGGCTTTCTCTTGACACTTGCTGATAACTTTGCTTATGTAATGAGTATCAAGGCTTGGGTTTGCCTTGCATTATTATTGTTTAGCCTATCGATGGCGTCGCTTATCTATTACTTTTATTCTTATAATGCCTTACATCAACGTATTGCTTTTTATAGTTTCATAATTTTATTAGTTATCTCTTTCATTTCTAACGCTGCCATTGCTCATCAGTATTACTATCATCGGCAGGTGGAGGACTTAGCTATTGTTAAAGAAAAGACCAAACTATACGACAAGGCTAACAAAGACGGAGAACCTTTGACAGAACTCTCCTCTGGCAATCGCCTTGAGCTACTTAACAATGATGAGAACACCTCAACTTCATGGCAACGTGTACGCTTAGCAAATGATAAAGAAGGCTATGTTGAGAGGTCAGCAATCATTGAGGTTATTGAAGCTATCAACTAACTCTTAGAGCTTATTTTCGGTCGCTGAGCTTGTCGAAGCGTCGAAACGCCAAAATATAAATGCTTCTTAGTTCTTTTTGGTACGCCTCGACAAGATCAGCAAACGAAAAGAGTTAAAAATACAATACATAAATATGGATTTCTTTCCTCCCCTACTTCCTTTTGAAAAGGATATATTACTTTGGGTCAACGGACATCATACGGCTTTCCTTGATAGCTTTATGTTTATGATAAGTAACTTTCCTGCTTGGTCTCCTATCCTTTTAGTCATAATATTTTGGCTTTTCCATAAGAAGGCTTGGCAAGAAGGACTTTTAATTCTCCTATTTGTTGGCTTATTAGTCTTTGTTGGCGAACTTATCAGCTTTAACTTTGCCAAACCCTACTTTGCTCGCTTTCGTCCTACACATACCGATGGCTTAAGGCAGCAATTACATATTGTCTTTAATTATACTGGACGTGAGTACGGTTTCTTCTCAGGGCATGCTACCAATTTCTTTTCTATTGCCCTCTTTCTAAGCTTAATCATTCGCAATCATAAGTTCTCACTGATTATCTTTAGTCTTGTTAGTTTAGTTTGCTATAGTCGTATGTACCTTGGCGTACATTATCTGTCAGATATATTAGCAGGCATCGTCGTTGGAGGTACTTTAGCTTATTTATATTATCTCTTGTATTTATGGCTTAGGCAAAGGCTTATGCCTCGTAGCAAAAGTACTAGAGAAGTCTTTGCCCAAGGTCTAAGCTTAGTGCTTACCGCCCTATATTCTTTCTTACCTGTTCTGTCTGCTTTTGCCTTAGCTTTTGCTCAAATCTTCAAGCGGATCTAAGTCCTACATCTTAGCCTTATCCATCTATTACTAAGTTATATAGACAGGATAATATTAGACAAGATTAAGTTCTATTTAGAGTAATATTCCTTACTTCTGAAAATAACATATATTACTTTTCAAAATGATATATATTACTTTTTCAAATAACACATATAACTTTTTTGAATGATATACGTTATTTTTTTAACAAAAATAGAACATCAAAATCCCCAAATAACATAGAACAAATAAATTTGGACTAATAAGGGAATAATGCTTATATTTGGTGCGAAATGAGGAAATGCTCATTTATAAGAGAGATAAAGTTAAATTTATACTTAAATATAAAGGAATTATGAGAAAAATTTTAGCATTAGCTACAATGATGACCTTTGGTTCTGCTATTGTAGCCCAAGCACAGGACAGGAAACCTGCAGAAAAGAACAAGTTTACAGTAGTTAAGGAACTTGGTATTTCGTCAATCAAAGACCAAGCAAACTCTGGTACTTGCTGGAGCTACTCTGGACAAGGATTCTTCGAACAAGAGTTGCTCCGTATTGGTAAGCCTGAATACGACCTTTCAGAAATGTTCGTAGTAAACCACTGCTACAAGGATAAAGGACGTAAGTATGTACGTTTGCATGGAAAACTTAACTATGCTCAAGGAGGTTCTTTCTATGATGTTCTTTATGTATTGAAGCATCATGGGGCAGTTCCACAATCAGTAATGCCAGGGCTTAACTATGGCACAACACGAAACCAACACAGTGAATTGGCTGATGCTTCAAAGGCTTTCTTAGATGCTATCGTAAAGAATCCTAACGGCAAACTGTCAACTGCATGGTGGCCAGCATTTGAAGGTATCATTGATGCTTATCTTGGCAAATTGCCTAAGGAATTCGAATGGAATGGCAAGAAATACACTCCTAAGAGCTATGCTAAGGATATGGGACTTAACCCTGATGATTATATTTCATTAACGTCATATACACATCACCCTTTCTATTCTAAGTTTGCTCTTGCTATTGAAGATAACTGGCGTTGGGCTGAGAGCTACAACCTGCCTATTGACGAATTTATGGAAGTTATGGAGCAAGCTATCATGGACGGCTATAGCATTGCTTGGGGATCTGACGTAAGTGAGATTGGTTTTACTCGTAATGGTATCGCTGTTTTGGCTGATGTTGAAACTATCGAATCAAAAGGTAGCGACCAAGACCGTTGGGTTGGACTTAACCGTTATCAAAAGCAAAACGCTATTCGCCAAATGGTTTATGATGCAAATGTTCCTGAAATTGATGCTACACAAGAATTCCGTCAGAAAGGTTATGATAACTATCAGCTAACTGATGACCATGGTATGACTATCTACGGTATTGCTAAGAACCAAAATGGACGTAAGTTCTTCATGGTAAAGAACAGCTGGGGAGAATCAGGCGAATATAAGGGGCATTGGTATGTGTCTTATAACTTTGTAAAGGGTAAGACAATGAATATCCTAATCAATAAGCATGCTCTTCCTAAGAAGCTCCTTAAGAAATTAGGTATCAAGTAAGAACCTTCTCTTTAATACTAAAAGCAGTTATGTCATTTATGGTATAACTGCTTTTTTTTATGGTACTATCTTTCAATCTCTACCAAAGTCTATAGAGTTTGTAGCCGTACAAACTGAGCAATTACTTAGATAAAGAATTTAAGTCATAAGTAAAAAAGAAATTTTGTACCTTTGATTATATAGAATAAAAAGATTAGTGAGTAAATGGCAAAATAAATCGGAGAAATAAGAAGATAGTTATGAGCAAAGAAGTAAAACTATTTGAGAGTAAGCAAGTCCGTACACATTGGGACGCTGAAACAGAAAAATGGTATTTCTCAATCATTGATGTCATTGAGATCTTGACAGAGAGTTCAAATCCAAGAAGATATTGGAGCGACCTCAAAATTAAGTTAAACAAGGAAGGAAGTGAACTGTACGATGATATCGTACAGTTGAAAATGCAAGCTCCTGATGGCAAGATGAGACTGACTGATGTTGCCAATACTGAGCAGATTCTAACCTTTTAGAAAGTAAGAAAGAATAAGATTATGACAAAAGAAATAAATGGCAGTTCAGTATGCCGATTTGCAGATATTGAGATACTACGATACACCATAGATGACTTTGAAGAGCTATCACTCAACGATAAACTTCTTGTCTACCACCTTAGCGAAGCAGCCCTTAGTGGACGAGATATTATCTTTGACCAGAATGGCATCTTTAACCTTCGACTAAGGAAAATATTTGAAGCCATACTATTACATTACAAAGGAGAGAAGGAGGGGAACTTTTACGAAATGAAGACCTACCTCTATCGTCTTTGGTTCTCTTCTGGTATTCATCATCATTATGCTTCAGATAAATTTGAGCCAAAGTTTAGTAAAGAGTGGCTGAGGAATGCAATTAGCTCTCTACAAAAAGAAGGCTATTTACTTGAATACCAGGAAAAAGAATTAGATGAATGCCTTGAGGAAGTCTTTGACCCTAATCGCTCCCCCAAGAGAACAGAGCAGTCAGGAGATAGAGACTTACTACAGCAGTCTTGTGCTAACTTCTACGACGAGAATATTACACAAGAGGAAGCTGAAGCCTTTTATCAGCTAAAAAATGATCTGGCAAGTGAAGAAGAGAGAAAGTCTCCCCCTGCCTATGGTCTAAATACACGCTTATATAAGAATAGTGATGGCGAACTTTATGAAGAGCCATACCGCATAGGAGGTCTTTACGGCGAATGCCTTGAAGCAATCAGTACTCACCTAAAGGCTGCTCTTGCTTATACGCAAACTAAGGCTCAGCGAGAAGCTATCCTTACGCTTTTGGAATATTACAAGACAGGAGACTTAGAGCTATATAATAAGTTCTGTATACTTTGGGTCGAAGATACTGATGCTGAAGTAGATTTTATCAATGGGTTTACGGAAACCTACACAGACCCTCTTGGATTGACAGGAGCTTTTGAAGGATTGATACATATTCGGAACCAAAAGGCAAGCGAACGAACGAAGAAGATTTGCCGTGAGGCAAGTTGGTTTGAAGAACATGCCCCTATTCCAGAGCAGTATAAGAAAAGTGAAGCAAAAGGCATATCTGCTTCCGTTGTAACTTTAGCTATGTTGTCTGGAGATTCATATCCAGCAACACCTATTGGTATTAACCTACCAAATGCAGACTGGATACGAGCAGAATATGGGTCAAAAAGTGTTAGCATTGATAACATTCACGAAGCTTATCGCATAGCCTCTGCAAATAATGGTATGGATAAAGCCTTTGTTCCAAACCCTGAAATTAGGGAACTGATGGCTAAGTATGGAGCTATAACAGAATGCTTACATACAGATTTACATGAGTGCTTAGGACATGCTTCTGGTAAATTAAAAGAAGGAACTTCTCCTGATGCTCTTGGAGCATACGCTTCAACCATAGAAGAAGCACGAGCAGATCTATTTGCCCTATACTATATGGCAGACGATAAACTTATAGAACTTGGCTTACTTCCTAATAAGGAGGCTTATAAAGCTTGTTATTATCGCTACCTATTAAATGGACTTATTACACAGCTTGTTCGCATACCTCTTGGTAAAAATATTGAAGAAGCTCACATGCGTAATCGGGCTTTAATTGCTCGTTATATACTTGCTCGTGCCAAAGAAGAGGACAAGGGAGCATTAGAACTAAAGGGCTTAGAGCTTGTGGTTAATGACTATGATGCTCTTAGAGTGTTTATTGCTGAACTCCTTTATGAAATACAAAGAATAAAGAGTGAAGGCGATATTGCTAAAGCTAAGCTTTTAGTTGAGAACTATGCTGTTAATATTGATCTAAATATACATCAAGAGGTATTGGAGCGTTATGCTAAACTAAATATAGCTCCTTATAAAGGCTTTGTAAACCCTCGTCTTGAATTAGTCTTTGAAGACGGTGGTATCGTTGATGTTAAGGCAGATTACAATGAAGGCTATGAGGAACAAATGCTACGATATAGTCAAGAATATAGCTTCTTACCTGCTAACCCCTGTCGTATAGAAGAGCATAAACGAGCTTATCTTGGGAAGAATTTACAGGGAGAGGCTAAGGAGCTTAGAGAAAGCCTTCGCCGAGCAATGGACGGAATTGTCGCAAGCTCAATGAGAAAGAAGGGTTTGCATTATGGTATTAACTTTGGGCTTACAATAGAACATATTCAAGCTCGTGCAGATAAACTACCGAAGTCAACTGAACTTGCCCGCTACCTCCTTAGTCGTGATGTAAGAGAACTTAAGATCATAGGACAGATGATTTATCCTATTGAAGATCTAAGCTTTACAGATGCTTGCTACATTGCCTCTAAAGTATTTTCAAATGTTGAGCTAAGAGACTATTTAGCTAAAAATCTTTTTGACAAAGTACCTCATGCTCCAGAATGGGCAATCACTTGGCTGCTTAATGACAAAGGAGAATACGAAGATCTTGAACCATTAGCCTATATCATTCTGGCAAGGCATCTGATAAAAAAATATCAAGTAGCTTCGGAGATGATTACTCAGAAACTACTTGACAAAGCTTTTGCAACGCTTAATGATAATGATGAAGAACGCATCACAATGCTTCACAGCACAGCACTTCTCTTTCTAAAGCGTTGGGGACGTAAACCTGATATTGCAACAAAGATATTAGCACGTCCAGAATTAAAAGAGTGGCAGAAGAGTGAAAGCCTTTTGGAGCAAGAGTTTGCTAATGATATTCTCTTTGAGCTAAATTTTCAGTGATTAGGGTAGGAGCAGAGAGCTATCACCATAACTTAGGAAACGATAATCATTAGCCAAGGCAAAGTCATAGACCCTACGCCAGTCTTCACCTATAAAGGCAGAGATTAGTAATAGCAAAGTACTATGCGGCTGATGAAAGTTCGTTATAATAGCCTTGACAATACGGAAACGATAAGAGGGTACAATCATAATGGCTGTAGAAAATATAAGTTTCTCTAAGCCCTCTTCCTTCATATAAGACAAGACTAAGTCAAGGCTTTCTTCTGCAGAAAGCTCTATTGAGTTCTCGTAGGCAAACCATTGAGGAATAAGAGCAATATCAGTAGACTTTATCAAGCCCTGCTGTAGCATTAGCCCAAGCCAGTAAAGGCTCTCAAGTGTTCTTACCGAAGTCGTCCCAACAGCGACAATAGAAGGTAAGGACGCTTTTATCCTTTCTATCGTAGAGCGTTCCATCTCTATAAGTTCTCGATGCATAGCATGCTCACCTATCTGCTCGCTCTTGACAGGCTTAAACGTTCCTGCTCCAACATGGAGCGTAACATCAAGAGCCTTGATGCCCTTTTCCTCCAAATCGGCAAAGACCTTAGACGTAAAGTGTAAGCCAGCCGTCGGAGCTGCAACAGAACCTTCCTGCTTAGCATAAACCGTCTGATAAGTAGCTTTATCGCTTTCTTCTGTTTCTCGATTAAGGTAAGGAGGAATAGGCAGAATACCCATTAAGTCGAGGAGTTCTCCAAAGGAATAAGCTGCATTATCCCAAGAGAAGTGAACGATATTATTCTCTTTTCTCTCAGCAAATAGAGTAACACGCCCCTCTTTGCCTTCAAATTCTCTCGTAAGGATAAGATCTGAGTGCCAACGCCGTGCATTACCTAACATGCAAGACCAAGAGCAATTCTTTCGAGAAGAAAGAGCAAGTTCATAGCTATTTGGAGCAATAGGTTCAAGACAAAATATCTCAACCTTTGCTCCCGTTGGCTTATGAAATAGCAAACGTGCATGTATTACTCGTGAATTATTACGAACAAGCAATGAACCTTTAGGTAGAAAGTCCGTAATATCCTTAAAAGTCTTAGATTGTATCTCTCCTTGCTTATAGACTAAAAGTTTTGATGTATCTCGCTCCTTCAACGGAAACTTAGCAATACGTTCATCAGGAAGATTATAATCAAAATCCTTAATCTCTATAGACTTTATATCCATCTCTATAGCTTTAATCAACTTGTAGAACTAAACCTTTAAGATACTCTCCCTCTGGATGATAAATACTCACAGGATGATCTGCTGGCTGAGTTAATTGATGGAGGATACGTACATGCCTTCCAGAAGCTGCTGCTGCAGAAAAGACAGCTAAACGAAAGTCTTCTTTGCTCACAGCCTGTGAACAGCTAAAAGTAAAGAGGATACCACCTGAAGCAATCTTCTCAAATGCTTGTGTATTAATCTTACGATAACCAATCAGAGCATTACGTAATACCTTACGATGCTTAGCAAAAGCTGGGGGATCAAGAATGATTAGGTCATATTCATTCTCTGGCATTGTATCTAAGAAGTTAAAAGCATCTTGTGTAATACTCCTATGTCTGGCACAATGCTCACCAAAGTTTAAACGAACATGCTCTTCAGTCAGATACATAGCCTTAGCAGAACTATCTAAGGAATCTACTCGCTCAGCTCCTCCTCGTAAGGCATACAAAGAAAAGCCTCCTGTATAGCAGAAAGCATTTAGAACCTTTCGATTACGAGCATAATGCTCAACAAGACTTCTATTATCACGTTGGTCGACAAAGAAGCCTGTCTTTTGCCCCCTTAACCAGTCAGGCAAGAATTTCACCCCATTTTCATAAACAACTTCCTGCTCTGTCTGACCAATAAGGAAGCTATCGCTACACAACTCTCGTTGTTCTTTCGTTGGTAAAGTCCCTTCACTCTTATAATAAACTGCCTCAAGAACTCCATTTCCACAAAGTTCTTTGTAAACATGCATGAGAGATTTAGCAATTATCTCACGTTGAAAATGCATACCCATGCTATGAGCCTGCATTACTGCTGTTCGTCCATAGACATCAATAATAAGCCCTGGTAGTTGATCTCCTTCTCCATGTACTAAGCGATAAATATTATTAGCATTCTCATCCTTATCACGAAGTAACTTACAGCTCATACGTAGCCTTAAAGCAGAAGCTAAACGCTCAAGCCAAAAGTCCTCATTAATTTGCTCTCCAATGACAAAGGAAAGAATACGAACAGCAATTGAACCATTAGCATAATGCCCTAAGCCTAACTCCTCACCACGATGGCTAAATACTCTGACAATATCTCCCTCCTCCACATTGCCCTCAATACGAGCAATAGCACCAGAGAACACCCATGGGTGCAAACGCCCCAAAGAACTTTCTTTTCCTTTATGTAATATTATTTTAATCATATATCAATGCAAATAATGTTGGATTTGGATTAGCTAAGCTTAATAGCTTATTATATATCTGTAAACAAGCCAAAGCATCTAAAGCAGCATATCTCTGCTGGTTCTCTGTTAGCTCTTCTGCCTCCCAGTTAGTCATACGTTGCGACTTGCTCATATACTGACCAAAGACAATGGCGTAAATCTTCTGCAAGCTCGCATCTCTTATACCATAACCGGGGCATAGGCGTTGCAATTCAAGGAACCCTCTTGGCTCAAATTTCGCTAACTTCTTAAGGCTACGACAGTCATCTTGCAAACTTAAACCAACCTTAATAATTGTTGGATCAGAAAGGATTTTGATTAAACCTTCTGGAAAGCCAATTTTATTTAGACGAAAAAGATAAGTAACTTCTCCTGTGGAGATTTGTAATAAACAAACTGTATGTTGATGTCGTTTAACAAAGTTTGGCTTTGTCTCTGTATCAATACCAAGCACCTTAAAAGCCTTTAGCTCTTTGAGTGCTGTACGAAGTTTGGTTTTATTGTCTATAAGTCGAACTTCCCCTGTACACTCAGCACGAGGTAGCTCTTTTAATTGCTCTTTATCTATCGTTGCTGCAAAAGGTCTGACTTCTTGTTTTAGCACTGCTTTCTTTGTCCTTGTAGTCTTCTTTGTCGTCTTAGGACTTTTCTCTTTACTCTGAATAGCCATGATACTTACTTTTTATCCAAAAAGAAATCATCCTCCTGCTCATTATCTTCATCTAATGTAACGAAACTATCTGATGAATAAATCTGATGAAGAGCTAAAAGGGCAGAAAGCATAGGACGTCCAAAATAGTCCTTTAAGTAAAGCTTACAACGACCAATAGCTAAGGGTAAAGCTTCTTCATTTTGATCTTTGATAATACCAAGTAGATTCCCAACATGCTGATATACATCTGCCATTGCTTCACTTATATTAGCTTCAAAAGGTGTATCATCATACTCCTCTGCCTGACCGATAATTGTTCGGTAATTATCATACTTATCAAGGAGCGATTTTATACGATTCCTTACTAACTCGTAACCCTCTTCACTAATATATTCAGGGACAAAGTCAAAACCTTCAAAATATTCTTTCTTTGGCAAATTGTTAATCTGACTATAAAGAGCTGGCAGTAGCTTTAAGCTGGCTAAAATAAATTCTTTCTTATCCTGCTCCTGCTCTACAAGTTTAAGATAATCAACCCCTGCTTTAGCAAAGACCAAAGTCTGAGATTGATACAATATATTTTCTTCTTTCATTTATACTATTTCTTTATTTCTACAAAGATAACTTCTTCCAAATAATTACTCTCCCCTACTCCATTCGTCCAGTTCAATTAACTCCGTATCAGGGAAATGTCGCTGAAGATATAATCTAAGGAAGTTTAAGCTATCTTCTTCTATTATTTTATCTACTCTTGGATAACGATTATAAACAAGATAAGGCAAGTCTATCTTTCTTATTTTACATACTTCTAAACTAAGTAGCGTATGATTAAGGCTGCCCAAACGCCCAGAGGTAACCAAAGCAAGCGGATAGCCTTCATCTTTGATAAAGTCAATCGTCAGATAGTTATCAGTAATCGGCACCATCAAACCTCCAGCTCCTTCAAGCAAAACTCTATCATAGCTATATTCATTAAGTAACTGATTCGTTGCTCGATTAAGTTTATCAAGCTTAATGTCTTGACTATCTAATTTAGCTGCAAGATGTGGTGATGCTGGATAGGAAAAAATAATAGGAGCTGTCGTCTTATTCCAGTCTTCTTCCTTTAGCTCTTCCCCAAGTAATGCCCTATGCTTCAGAATATCCTCAGAATAGTCTACATTACCCGTCTGAATCATCTTTTGAGACGTGGTACGAAAGCCCTCCTCTCTTAGCTTCTTAATAAGTAGAGCCGTGGCATAAGTCTTACCTATATTGGTGTCAATCCCACTGACAAAGATGACATGTTCTCGCCTACTCTTCATTATAGTTCAATACGTTTTGCTGAAATAATATTGTCCAAGTCTTTGAGAGCTATACATAATTTTTCTAATTCCTGAACACTACTTACATAAAGTTCAAGGTAAGCCTCAAATATACCTTTATCTGCTGTCATATTAACACTACTAATACGCAAATTAAAGCGATCAGATATTGTAGAAGCAATCACGACAAGTAATCCTTTAGCATCTACACCACTAATAAAGACACTTGTAGGAAAATATTGAGAACCTTGTTCCCCCCACGAAGTTGCAACAATCTTATCTCCTTGTGTACTTTTAAGTTCCATGGCTCTTGGACAAGCACTTCTATGTACACATACTTGATTATCTGCCTTTATTCTCCCAACTATTTCATCTCCTACAATAGGCTTACAACAAGTTGCTAAGACATAAGCTTCATTACGTTGCTCTGGATTAAGGAAGAAAGTCTCTTTCTGATTAACAGAAAGCTTTTTCTTTTCCTTATCCTCTAAAGAAGAAAAAACTTGTTTCTTGGAATAAACAATATAGTTAATAATCTCCTTAATCTCAAAGCTACGCCCAGACTGAGTAACAGCCGTTTCAATCTTCCTAATATCTTGCTCAAGGTCAATATCCCCTAAGCCTATATTCAAAAACAACTCATCTTGATTCTTAAGGCAATAGAAATTAAGCAAATTATCAATAAGAGCCTGATTTGCCTCTATGCCAAACTTAGATAGAATAGAGTCGAATTGTTCCTGTCCTGCAACTCTATACTTCTTCTGCTGTCTCCTTAAAGTTGCTCGGATAGAAAGCTTAGCCTTTGGGGTTGCAACAATATCAAGCCAGCTGTCTTTACATTGCACCTCATCTTCAATACTTAAGATTTCGACCCTATCTCCACGCTCTAAAACATGATCAATAGCTTTGGGTTTATGCTCAATTTTAGCACCAAGGCATTCATCTCCAAGCTTACTATGAATAGCATAAGCAAAGTCTAAGACCGTAGCACCCATTGGCAAGCGATACATATCTCCCATAGGCGTGAAGACAAAGATGTCATTTGCATAGAGACTTGACTTAAAGTTATTAAGCAGCTCCATTGCACTGGTATCTGGAAACTCCAAAATATCTCTAATCTGTCCAAGCAATTGATCAAGAATTAAGTCTTCAGTTCCTTCGACACGCTCTTTATATCGCCAATGAGCTGCCACACCTTGCTCAGCAATATCATGCATTCTTCGGCTACGAATCTGAACCTCAACTTGCTGAGCATTAGGTAGCATCACTGTAACATGTAGAGCCTGATAACCATTAGGCTTAGGGATAGCTAACCAGTCTCTTATCCTATCGGGACGCGTAGCATAAGCTTGCTCTACGTAGGACTGAATCTGACGACAAATAGGGATTTCATCTTCAATATAGTCTGTATCAAAGATTATTCTAATAGCAAAGATGTCAGACATTTCTTCAAATGTAAGTCCTTTACGCTTCATCTTCTGAGCAATAGAATAAACATTCTTAATTCGATACTTTATATCACATTTTATATTTGCTCGATCAAGTCTCGTTTTAATAGGCTCTATAAACTGCTCAAAGAAATTATCTACACCATCTTTATACTTAATAAGCTTTTGATTAAGCTCTTCGTAACGCTCTGGCTGATCATACTGGAAGCTCAACTTCTCCAATTCAGACTTAATAGCATACAAGCCCAAGCGATGAGCCAAAGGAGCAAAAAATTCTAAGGTCTCTCCTGCAATCTTCTTCTGCTTATCAGGACGCATTGAACCAAGAGTTCTCATGTTATGCAGACGGTCTGCAATCTTGATAAGGACTACACGAGGGTCATCATTCATCGTAAAGATTAGCTTACGGAAGTTCTCTGCCTGCAAAGACTTTTCGTAACCAATTAACTTATCTCCCTTTATTTTAGTTAATCCATCAACGATTTCTGCAACCTTATCATCAAAAGCATTAGCAATATCCTCAACAGTATAATCCGTATCTTCTACCACATCATGAAGCAAAGCACTGCATATAGAAGTAGAACCTAAACCTATTTCCTCACATACGATACGTGCCACAGCAATGGGGTGATGTATATATGGCTCTCCACTCTTACGTCTTACCTGTGCATGAGCCTTGAGAGCAAAATCAAAGGCAGAGCGAATACGATCTAACTTCTTACTATGTGGAGAAGCTAAATAAATTTGTTCTAATTGCTCATAAGCCTCATATATAGACTTTAATTCTTCTGCAGTAAAATCAACGGATTTCATAATACAATTTTATTAAATAGTTCCAAATAAATAGACATTATAGGTAACAAACAAGATAAAGAGCATAGCCCCCTCCCAACGCTTGATGACCTTATCGCCAAATAGCACACCAAAAAGATAAAGTAAAAACGAGGATAAAATAAGTACTATAACATCAATTAGACTAATATTTTTTATTTCAAATGGGCTAACACTTGCTGTTATACCCAAGATACAAAAGATATTAAATATACCAGAACCAACGACATTGCCCATAGCAAGTTCGGGTTCTTTCTTTAAGGCAGCAACTACTGCTGTGGCAAGCTCTGGCAAAGAAGTACCAAGAGCGACAATGGTAAGTCCTATGACAGCTTCTTTCATTCCAAAAGCCCTTGCCAAGTTAACAGCTGAAGTAACAAAGAGGTCTCCTCCCCATATCAAGCCAGCTAATCCTAAGACAATAAATACGAGGAGATAATACATTGGTCTTTGCTTTGACTTTATTGCTACTCTATTCGGATTATCCTCTTCATTTTTAGGAGTCTTATCTTTAGCAATAGAAAAGCTATAAGCAAGGAAGATTAAGAAAAAAGCAAGTAAAGTAAGCCCTTCTCCTCGACTAAGCCCTAAGCTAAGATTTCCCAAGCCAAAGATATTATCGAATATCATCACAGCAATAACTAAAGAACCTAACAATAGTAAAGGTATCTCTCTTTTTATTGTGCTACTCTTGACTCTCAATGGACTTATCATTGCAGTAATACCAATGACAGCTAAATTATTAAAGATATTACTACCAATAGCATTACCCACAGCAATGTCGGCACTGCCTTTAAGGGCAGAACTTAGACTCACGACAAGCTCTGGGGCTGATGTACCAAAAGCGACAATCGTAAGACCTACAACAAGCGGACTAATACCCAAGCGACGAGCAAAACCTGCCGCACCATCTGTCAATAGGTTTGCAGAGCCTAAGATAATCCCTATAGAGGCTATAAAAAGTACAATATCAAGTAACATCTGTAATTTGAAAAATATAAAACCACGTGCTGCTGAAGTGAAAACTCCTTTAATCAGGATTTGAGGGCTTCTCATTCGTTGTAATCCGCTTGCTCCAAGAAGCTACGGCCCGCCATTGAAAAGAGAACACTACCTCGGTTTTCTATTGTATACTGAGTCTCCTTAGCAAAACACGTGGTTTAATGTCTTATATCTATTAGCAAAGATAAGAAAGAATGTATAAAATTGCAAGGCTTTAGCAATAAGTATCTTTAGAAAATCAATAGTCTCATCGTCGTGAAACTGGAGTTTCACGTATATGAGACTATAGTTTCCTCAGTGTGAGACTATCAAAAGACTTATACTATTTCAAAAAAAAGCTTATTATATAACAAAAAAACAGCACCTTCTACTTTCATAAAACACTGTAAAAAAAACAACTTAATTACACAATCCCCTTAAAGACCTTTACATAATTAGCTCAAGTTGATTGCCCTTTTGGGTAAGAAATGGAAGAGGGACTTGCTCTTCAAGGATTTTTAAGCAGTAGGCAGCAGCTTCAGAGAAGCCATTAGCCTTGAGACGAGCATAATGTTCGCTATGACTTAGATAAGCAAGACGACTTTCAAAGTCTAAGCAGTGAGCCTCCCAAAGATCTTGCATAAGCTTAGCACCATCATTTTTCACTATAGCTATATGTTTCTCTAAGTAATGACTCAAAGCACCTGCATATAAACTATCTTCTGTCGCCATCTGCCCTTGCCAACCTGCTGCTAATACAATCAAGTCTTTAATCTTATTCGTCAGACAATTCTCAACGAGACTTTTGAGATTAAGGAAACTGCCGATAAGAACTTCTTTTGCACCAGTCTCAAAAGCAATCTTTATCGCTTTAGTACCATTCGTTGTCGTCATGACAAGTTTTTGCCCTTTCACAAGCTCTTCTGTATATTCCATAGGGTCATTCCCCAAATCAGCAAAGGAACAGCGTTGTACATTACGCTCAGCAGCAACAATATATTGTCCTTGTTTAGCAAAAGCTTCAGCTTCCTCTATACTTGCTACTGGAATTATTCCTTTAACTCCATTTATAAAGGCTGTTGTAATAGTCGTTGTAGCTCTAAATATATCTACGATAACGACACTCGCCCCCTCTTTGTGATAGTATTGATACAGCTCTGGACTTGGACAGAGCCTTAGTGATAGTTCCATTTAAGTCTATTGTTTTTATTCTCCCTTAAGTTCCCTTACCTCAGCCTCTATATAGGATTTATTTAGCTGAATGCTAAGTTTATCGCCCTGCTTTAGCGTTGCAACCTTAGTTTTAATTTTACCTTCATGCCTTATGATGGCAAAGCCTCGCTTTAGAATCTCTTCAGGCTTGGAGAGGCGAATACTTTGATCAAGATGCTCAATCTGGGTACGGAGGCGACGAAGATGATTCTGTATCGGAGCTTTCAGGCGTTGTTTATGATAACTTAGGCTATGTCTATGTTGCTCAAGCATAGCCTTAGATAGTATAGGCAAGCGATGCTGAATCTGTAAGATATACTGTTTGTAATGCTGTAACTTATATTGAGCGATGCGACTAAGCTTATTACGACGCCTTAGTTCGATGTAATAATACTCCTTGATTTTATTACGTGCCATATTAGGCAGCCCCTTCTGTATCAGTTTAAGTTCGTGCATACGATTTACGGACAGCGTAGAGTAAGCCCTTATAAGCCTTTCCTTAAGGTACTCTACCTTTAGAAACTCTCGCTCTTGACTCTGCAAGATAAAATCTGCCACAGCCGTTGGTGTCTTAAGACTTGTGTGAGCCACCATATCCAAAACTGATTGATCCCGCTCATGACCAATACCAGTAAGGATTGGCAGAGGGAAGTTAGCACATAGTTCACAAAGTCTGTAATCATCAAAGGCTCTTAGTTCACTTACAGCTCCTCCTCCTCTAATGACAAGGACAGCATCAAAAAGCTCTAAGTTTTGATAAATCTTATCAAGAGCTTGGCTGATACTTTCCGTTGTTTGTTCCCCCTGCATGGAAGCAGAAAAAAGAGCCGTAGAGCAATAAAGATGCTGACTACGACTCTTTAGATGTTTCATAAAATCTCCATATCCTGCAGCTGTAGCTGACGATATTATAGCTAAGCGTTGCAAAGGCATAGGCAATACAAAGCTTTTATTTAGCTCAAGCAAACCATTCTTCCTCAGCTTTTCAATTGTTTCTAACCTTAGACGAGCAATAGCTCCTAAGGAATAGCTTGGATCTATATCCCAAATGATAAGATTAAGTCCATACTGCTCATGAAAAGAGACCTGAACATGAGCTAAAATAGACATGCCAGAGCTTAGTTGCTCAATACCATTTGCTCTAAACTTTTGAAGAATATTTGGATAGACACTTGACCAAATACTCGCCCTAACCTTTGCCTTTATCTGCCGACCTTGCTCCTCTCTTTCTAATAATTCCAAATAGGCATGTCCATTAGCAGAAGAACGGAAATCACTCATCTCGGCACGAAGCCAGTAACGATTCGTATAATTTCCCTCAATACAGCGACGTATTGAGGAGAGGAGTTGAGAGAGCGAATAGTTCTTCTCAGAAGCCATTAGGGAAGCTGATGCTATCTATTCTTGATTGTTATTCTGCAGATGGCGTGGTAATTGCTTAACACTGATACCTCTTTCAAAACTTAGGTCAAGAGAAATGAGCGTTTCTGTACCACTAACCCCCGGAATTTCTTGAATAATACCATTAAGGATTCGCATCAAGTCCTGATTATCCACAGCATATAGCTTAATCAACATACCATAAGGACCTGTAGTATAATGACACTCTACAATCTCTTCTATATCTCGTAGCTTCGGCACAACCTCTTTGTAAAGAGAGCCTCTTTCCAAGCTGATACCAACATAAGTACATGTTGTATAACCTAATGCCTTTGGGTCAACTTGATAACCAGGATCACGAATAACACCTTCTGCTGTAAGACGATTTATACGCTGATTAACAGCAGATCGAGATGCCCCACACTCCTCCGCAATATCTTTAATTGATAAACGAGAATTGCGAGACACAACATTTAATATCTTAACATCTAATTTATTAAGCTTTTCCATAAATCTTACTTTTTATCAATTCTTATTTCATACTACAAAAGTAAAATAAATAAGTTATATAGAGTAACAAAAACTGATTTTTGTCATAAAACGTTGACAAGTTTTACGCTTTCTGCTTTTTTATTCTGCTTTTAACTTATCTAAGGCAAGACTTATTCTTCGAGTAAAAAGACAGCTTTTGAGAACAATGCTTATCTTTGCTTTGTTCTAACTAAGAAGAACAATATAATAATAGAAAAAAATAAAGATTATGACAAAGACGATTTATGACTTTAAGGCTGTTTCTTTGCAAGGCAAGGAAATCAATATGTCGGAGTATAAGGATAAAGTTATCCTTGTAGTTAACACAGCAAGTAAATGTGGACTTACGCCTCAATACGAGGGTTTAGAGAAACTCTATCAAGATTATAAGGATAAGGGCTTAGTTATTTTAGGCTTCCCTTGTAATCAGTTCTTGGCACAAGAGCCTGATAGCGAAGATAAGATTGCAAGTGGTTGCCTAATAAATTATGGCGTAAGCTTTCAGATGTTCTCTAAGGTTAAAGTAAACGGCGAAGAGGCTCACCCTCTATTTAAGTATCTAAAGAGTGAACTAAAGGGAACTTTCTGTAATGCTGTTAAGTGGAACTTTACTAAGTTCCTAATTGGACGAGATGGTCGCCCTTATAAGCGTTTCTCTCCTACTACTAAGCCAGAGAAGATGAGAGCAGACATCGAGAAGCTATTAGGCTAATTGTCACACTAAGCAAGACACAAGAAAAGGGCGTGCCGCAATGGTACGCCCTTTCCTTGTGTCTATTCTAAATAAGTTAGCCTTACTTCTTTAGCGGTATATTCTTTAGCACCTCTAATAGATGTTGCCACCAAAGATCTACTGTAGGGATAAGAATCTTTTCATCTGGAGAGTGAACATCTGTCATCGTTGGTCCAAATGAAACCATATCAAGACCTGGGAAGACATCTAAAATAAGACCACACTCAAGTCCTGCATGAATTGCCTTAACTTTAGCTTCCTTTCCAAATAAGCTCTTATAAGCATCAGCTGCAACCTTTAGGATTTCTGAGTCTGCATTAGGCTTCCAACCAGGATATGGATCACGCATGTCTGCATCTGCACCAGCAAGTTCAAAGACCGACTTAACCATCTCAGCTGCACTGATACAAAGACTCTTAGTAGAAGAGCGTTGACTTGTCTCAACTAAGATAGCCCCATCTCTCATCTTAATAGAAGCAAGGTTATTAGATGTCTCAACAAGATTCTCAATCTCGTGGCTCATACCAAGCACTCCATGAGGACAAGCATATAAAGCTCTTACAAGGCGAGCAGAAGTCATATCGTCAACAACCTGCTCTGGCTTAGAAATAGACTCCAAGCTAAACTCTACATTAGCATCTACACGCTTAAGTTCTTCCTTTACATCTTGACTAAGCTGAACAAGAAGCTCTTCAGCCTTCTCTTTATCTTCATTCTTCAAACCAAAAACAGCATATGCCTCACGTGGGATTGCATTATGCAAGTTGCCACCTCCAATTTCAGCTAATTTCCAGTCTGCATTACTATCAAGAGCATAGAGATAACGTGTAAGAATCTTATTAGCATTACCAAGACCGACATGTATCTCACCACCAGAGTGTCCCCCCTTAAGTCCAAAGACCTTAATCTTATAGAAATCATAGTCCTTTGGAGTAGCAACATATTCAGGATGGAAGGTAGCCATTACACCCATTCCACCAGCACAACCAATATACAGTTCTCCCTCGTCTTCACTATCTAAGTTAAGCAAGATCTTAGCATCAAAGAAACCAGGTTTTAGCTCCATTGCACCAGTCATACCAGTCTCTTCATCAATAGTAAAGAGACATTCAAGAGGGCCATGCTCTATATCATTCGATGCCAAGATAGCAAGCTGAGCAGCACAGCCGATACCGTTATCAGCACCAAGCGTTGTACCCTTAGCCTTTAGCCAGTCTCCATCAATATAGGTCTGAATAGGGTCGTTCTCAAAGTCATGCTCTACATCGGCATTCTTCTCACACACCATATCAACGTGGCTCTGCAAGATAACCATCTCCCTATCCTCAAGACCAGCTGTAGCAGGTTTAGATATAACGATGTTACCTACTTCATCTTTCTTATAAGTTAAGTTGTGTTCTTTAGCAAAGCTCTCCAAGTAAGCAATAATCTTCTCTTCCTTCTTTGATGGACGAGGTACTTGCGTCATTTCATAGAAATAGTTCCAAAGAATTTGAGGTTTAAGTGTTCTAATATCCATAAATAATTTATTTTTTGAATTTATATAATAAGCGACAGAAAAGTTTTATCTTTGTCTTATACAAATATAAGAAAAATTAAATAATGTCAGTAGTAATCATTAGTATTGTACTTATTGCGATAGCGGTTGCCCTCTTATCTATTAAGATTATCTTTTTGGATAAGGGGAGTTTTCCATCAACGCATGTAGGCGGCAACAAGGCAATGCAAGAGCGTAACATCTCTTGCCATACCTCCCAACATCATGATACTAATAGTAAGCTGAACTTAGAGGAGCGTCTTAAGGCTCGTCAGAAATAAGCAAAGAAATATCAACTTAAATAAAAAACGAATGATCAAAAAGAACTTAATCTACGGATTAACAACCTCATTACTTGGGCTATCACTCCTTATGACATCTTGTCAAGGAGGGCAAGAAGCAAAGCCTAAACAAGCTAAGCTTGAAGCTCCAGAGACTACTGTAGCAGAACTTCCTATCGCCTACGTACAGATGGACTCTCTGACAGCAAACTATCAGTATGCGAAGGATATTCAAGCATCTTTGGAAAAGGACATGAAAGATGGACGTGCTAAGCTACAGAGCAAGGCAGGAGCATTCCAAAAGGCAGCTAAAGACTTCGAACGTCGCCTAAAGATAAATGCTTTTGTTTCGCAAGATGCTGCTAAAGCAGAACAAAATAAGGTTCTAAAGATGCAACAGGAAGCTCAAGCTCTTGAGATGCAACTTACTCAAAAGATGGCAGAGAAGCAACAGCTCATGTTCCAAGACATGATGACAGAAGTTAAGACTCAACTTAAGGAGTTCAACAATGGACGCTATAAGTTAATCTTAACACAAGTTGGAGATAATATTCTTTTAGCAGATAAAAGCTCTGACATCACTGCTCCATTCCTTACTTACCTAAACGAACAGTACAAAGCTAAGGGAGAAAACACAACAACTACAACTCCAAAGGAAGAAAAGAAGAAATAAACTTCTTCATCTATAAATAATACAAAATAGAGGGTGTGTCAATACGGCACACCCTCTTATTTTTAATGCTGTTCGTTAGTTAAAAAAATAACGTATGTTATTTTTAGAAATGATATATATTACTTTTTCAACTAACATATGTTACTTTTTTGAATGATATATGTTATTTTTTCAATACTCCGTCATAAGAATGAAATGTACTAAAAAAAGCTCTATTTTGATAGGAAGTTATCTAATACTTAAGGCACTAAGACCTTAATAGCTTGTGCTTTTAGCTCTATTTCTATTTCTGCAGCCATATGGACAGGTTCGCCATCAAGATGTACAACTCCGTCTTTTGCTCGTGTAACCTTAGCCTTTTTAGTTTGATAGGTAGATGAGTTTGAATTATCAGAAAGTCCCTTATTAAATAGCTGCATCGTAATCTGTGGTAGTTCAAGTTTCTTAAAAGGCTTTAGTACAACTAAGTCCATAAGTCCGTCTGTCAAACTTGCCTCGGGTGCAATATAAGCATTATTACCATACTGATTCGCATTTGCAGCAGCAATGACAAACGCCTCAACCTGATTCAAACTTTCATGCCCCTCAATCTCTACATCATAATAATTAGGTTTATAGTTGATATATTGCTCAACAGCTGTCTTGGCATAAGACAGCAAACCCCTAAATGGAGCTTCGGCAAAAGCTTTGCTTACCTCTGCATCGAAACCCATACCACACGTACAAAAGAAAGGTGTGCCATTTGCTTGACAGCAGTCTATGGTCAGCAGCTTACCTGTACGAATGACATCTACTGCTTTCTTTACTGACATTGGAATATTTAAGGCTCGAGCTAAGCCATTACCTGATCCCTTGGGAATGATCGCCAAGGCTGTATCAGAATAAATCAATGCCTTAGCCACTTCATTTACCGTGCCATCTCCACCCACAGCTATCACTAAGTCATAATGCTCCTGAACAGCCATATCAGCAAGTTCAAAAGCATGATTAGCATACTTCGTATAAGTTACAAAAAGCTGATATTCGGTATCTGCCACAGCCTTAGCAAGCAACATTGGTATTGCTTCTTTAGATTGAGTTCCTGATATTGGGTTAATAATTGCCAAGCAACGTTTCATAGGTCTATTCACTTATCTAACAGGCAAGTTCAACAAACGTTGCTCTGCCATACGTTCATATTTAGTTCCAGCTTTCCCATAATTACAGAAAGGCAAAATGCTAATACCTCCACGAGGGGTAAAGTCTCCCTGAACCTCAATATAGCGAGGATCCATAAGTTCAATTAAATCCTTCATGATAATATTTACACAATCTTCATGAAAGCCTCCATGATTACGGAAACTAAAAAGATAAAGTTTTAAGCTTTTGCTCTCTACCATCTTGACATCAGGGATATAGTTGATGTAAATAGTAGCAAAATCTGGCTGAGCCGTTATAGGACAAAGGCTGGTAAACTCTGGACAGTGGAAACGAACCCAATAGTCATTGTCTTGATGTTTATTTGTAAAAGCCTCCAAGACTTCAGGGGCATAATCATCAGAATACGTTGTCGTCTTGCTACCTAATAGCTTTAACTCATTTTCTCCTTCTCTAATACTACTCATTTTATCCTTATAAAGTGTTAATATCTAAACTATTTTTCTAATGAGCAAAGATATAAAAAAATTTAGAGATAATTCTATCATTTTCTTTTTATTATCTTTGTTTTTAGAGACTTAGGTCTTTTACTTAACACACTGAGACAGGAAAATAAATAATAAAATAGATATGAGCAAAGTAGATAAACATATAATCATTGAAGGTCAGATACTTAAACACTATGATGAAAGTATAATCCCTGAGAATGGTATAGTAGAATTAGATAGCTCAATAATAGAACTTGGCGAAGAGGTCTTTGCTCGTTCAGAACGTTTATATGAAATTATCCTACATGAAGGTATCAAAAAGATTGGCTGGGCAGCTTTTGCTCGTTGTGAATCCTTAAGAAAGATTACACTCCCCTATTCTCTTGAAGAGATTGATGATTATGCCTTTCTATCTTGCACGGCATTGCAGAGCATAGAACTACCTCGGAATATTAAGATTATCGGAAATGCTGCATTAAATGGAATAAAATGTCCTATTAAAATTAATGGTATAAATCCATATTTTACCACAGAAAAGGGGCTTCTATATAATAAGGATAAGACAAAGCTACTCTGCTGTCCTAACATTCATGAGGATTTTAGCCTTGAAGGAAACATCAATGAAGTAGCATGGTCAGCTTTTCGTGCCTGCTCTAAGCTAAAGAAACTTAAGATAAATGAAGGTGTAAATACTTTAGGCGAAGATGCTTGCTATGACTGTACAAATTTAGAAGAAATAATTTTATCCGATAGCTTAGAAGATATTGGCTGGTTAGCCTTTTCAAGATGTAAGAGTCTAAGGAGAATCAAACTCCCAAAGAGAATAAAAAGCTTGGGCTGGGCATTGTTCTCAGATTGCAGAGCCTTGAAGGAAATTATATTACCAGAACATTTAGAAAGCATAGGACTTGCTGTATTTGCCCACTGCCACAGCTTAGAAAAGTTAACACTCCCCCACTCACTCAAAGAGATTGAAGGTGGAGCATTCTCCGACTGTCCCCAACTTAAAACAATTACTTGTTTATCAGAAAAGCCACCTTTAGTAGAAGACTTTGATTTTAGAGGGACAATACTTGTACCCAAAGGCACAAAAGAGCAATACTCCAAAGCTAAAGGCTGGAAACTTTGCAGCTCAATCTATGAGATACCCCACACTACATTACAAGGATAAAATAAATAGGCTGTATCGCAATGACACAGCCTATTTATTATGTTATGGATAAGATAGCGTTACTGCAAGGCTAACTTATAAACCTTTGTCTTGCCATCTACGATAGACTTCAAGATAAAGACCTTGTTACCTGCTTGCTCAGGCAGAGTAAAAACATTCTTATTTGTCTCAAGAATAAGTTGACCTTCTACATTATATACAAAAGTATGTGCTTCGTAAGGTAAATAAACAGTATTAGCAATAAGCTTGATTGCTACATCCTTCTTAACCGCCACAATCGGAGTTGTCCCTTTCTTTGTTAGGTCAACATTGAAAGTATCGCCTACTTGTGTGTCAAATGTAACGGTATCTTCATCAAGCTTTGTTACCTTTATTTCTGACCCATTCTTATCTGTAAACTTAGCATTTGCAATACCCTTATAGTGTAGCTTACAAGCACCTCCCTTGTTAGACTTTAGATCAACAGACTTAAGCTTACCATCTGCCCAATCCATGCCTACTTCAAAGTTATTTACAGCCTTAAGTCCTGTAACTGATCCTTCTCCCCAAGCATCTGGAAGGGCTGGAAGAAGATTGATTGTACCAAATTGACTTTGCAATAGCATTTCTGCTACACCAGCAGTTGCACCAAAGTTACCATCAATCTGGAATGGAGCGTGCGAGTCAAAGAGGTTGTAATAAATACCGCCACGACTTTGGTCTGTGTCATAAGAAGTAGAGTGTGTAAGAGCCGTCTTGATGAGTTTTCTTGCACGATTACCATTCAAGGCTCTTGCCCAAAGGTTGATTTTCCAACCCATTGACCAACCTGTTGATTTGTCGCCACGAAGTTCCATTGAATTAACGATAGGCTGGAAGTATTCGCTATCTGGTCCAACTTGTGTCAATGGATAAAGAGCCATTAGGTGAGACATATGACGGTGTCCACGACCTTGACCTTCACCAACTGTAACAGGAGAGTATTTCCACTCACGTAGGATAGTCTTTCCGTTAGCCTGCTCAGTTGCAAGACCGGTATCAAGATTAGCAAATTTTGCTTTCAAGCCGTCAAGATAGTCTTGTGTTACACCTGCTTCTGCTACGCCAAGAGCTTCAATACCCTTGATTGTGTTGTTAAACAAGTCCCAAACAAGTTGCTGAGCGTGTGCTACACCATTTTCTGTTGGTCCATGTTCTGGAGACCATTCGTTAGGAGCTTCCCACTTGCCATCTTTACCTTTCACAAGACGTTCAAGCCAGTAGTCCGAACAAGAAATCATTGCAGGAAGAGCTGTCTTTTTGAGATAATCCTTATCTAATGTATAGCGGTAGTGTTGGTATAGGTGTGCACAATACCAAGCATTTGCAATCACATACTCTCTTTTGAAGGTAGAACCATTACCAAATATGTCACTCTCTGTAAAGATTGTCCAGCCCTTTGATTGTCCTGTTAGCTTAGCATACTCGCTCCACTGAGGTTGCTTAGTTGCTTGATTGCTGATGAACTCTAATAGAGGAAGGTGCATCTCTGACATATTAAGTGGTTCAGCTGGCCAATAGTTCATCTGAATGTTGATGTTCGTATGTATATCTGAACCCCATTTAGGTGAATTTTCATTGTTCCAAATGCCTTGTAGGTTATTTGGTACAGCAATACCACGAGAAGATGAGATCAACATATAGCGACCATAGTTGAAATAAAGTAGTTCAAGCATCAATTCCTTTGGAGAAGCAACCTTATTGCTAAACGATGTATTATTATAATCCTTAACAAGTTGCTCTGTATCTACTTCATTAACAGCCCCCTTTAAGTTCAACTTAACACGGTCATAAATAGCTTTGTAATCCGCTGTGTGAGCAGACTTAATACTTGCAAAATCCTTAGCTGAGACATCATTTAGACGCTGAGTCATCTTCGGAGCAAGTTCTTCCTTTGGATAAGTGTAAGTCTTAGCTAAAGGTTCATAGTTTGTGCCACCTACAAGGTAAATAGTAATCTCATCAGCACCCTTAACCGTGATACCAGTCTTATCAGTTGTTGTAGTACCACCCTTAGCTACAACCTTTATTTGAGCATTGAAGGCAATATATTGATCTTTAGTCGCAGTCTTAATCTCATCAGCAAATGCGCCCATACCGTTTTCATACTTAGCAGGAGCTCCATTAGCATCGTAGAGGAAGAACTTATTGTTTAACTTAGCAGAGCCATCTGCCTTCATACGAATAACGATTGCCTTATCTGGATTAGATGCAATATATTCACGA
>PDWI01000735.1_pt2 | contig 52977 bp, 42 predicted proteins | sample 1430891 | NCBI WGS metagenome assembly PDWI01 (sample SAMN01162508, study PRJNA174530) | Oral metagenome, whole genome shotgun sequencing project. | biome: Marine environment; feature: Marine mammal; material: Swab sample of the gingival sulcus; isolation source: swab sample of gingival sulcus... | reverse complement strand
TAACCCTGCAGAATTCAGTCACCCCTTGATGCGGCTAACTCAGAATCAGTTGCCAAGCGAGTTAAAACGCCCTGATATGCCAGAACTTGATCGAATTATTAAGAAGTTCAGGAAAGAGTTCCCATAGGAACACCACATCTTCACCTTCTACAAAACCCGAGCAGCAACGCAAGCAGTCAACAACCGTTACCAGTGCAACACCAACCAACTGATTAATTATTGGGATCCCAGTGGATTAGAAGCATATACTTGATGAATACAATGATCCTTCAAAGTACCGCCCTGAAGACCCATCTCGCAATCATGCAAAGATAGATGGATTTTAATTAAGTTTAAGAGATTATCTATGAACGAAGATATACATGATATAGCTGAAAGTGGCTCTATAGAAGACATGCAAATTTTGTTAAAAAAAGGAATAAACATTAACACTTTAGATGAAGATGATAATACCCCTTTACACTTTTCAATTGACAGAAAAGAGCCGGAGATGACACTTTTTTTATTAGAAAATGGGGCTGATCCAACAATTCAAAATGATGAAGGATATACAGCGCTGCACCTTTCCGTTTTATATCAAAATATTGAAATAGCAGAGGCAATATTAAAGAGATTCCCTCAAGTTGTGAACATTGAATCTGAAGAGTGGGGCTCCCCTTTGCTTCAGGCTTTACAAAACATAGAAATGGTAAAATTACTAATTGCATATGGGGCGAATAAACAAGCCGATAACATCTTACCCCATGTGAAAGCCTATGATATTGATGAACTGTCAGAAATATTTAGTGAAGAGTTAAAGGGTTTTAAAGAATTATGACAGATGAAGAATATAAAGAAAAGCAACGATATATCTGGGAGAATTATGTACCCGCTCGGGGATAGTCTGAATTTGTACAAGGTGAGCTTTTACGTGCTTTGTATAAACTTGCCAATGAAGCACAAGATAACGTCAATATCAATCGGGACAATGGATTTGAAATACTGCGTGGCGAAGCCGTTACCGCACGCTTACCATTAGGCCAGCACGCGATATCTCATTAGCACCCCGTGAATGGTTACCGGGGGCAAGCCACCCAAGATTTTCGCAAGCGGTTAAAAGGCGCTGGTATAAAATCATTTTTTCTTTGGTATTAAATAGTAAAAATAGATTAACTCAATTCGTTAAGAAAATCTAATTATTTGCTGATGAGTAATTTAGTGAGAAAACTTAATATCCCTGTTTTATTGGTCATATGCATTCTAGGTAATTCAAACAAGTTGCTATTATAACTGCAGTGCCCTTTGTTTATGGTGGTTGCAGTTAGATAGTTATCTTTAACTATATTTTCTATTTCAGCATTGTATCTTCCATAAGGGTAGCAAAAATCTACAATATCTATGTTAAACATGTCTTCTATCATTTTTTTAGACTGAATAATTTCTAATTTTGCTGTGGCTTCTTCAACCTGATGTAAATCAACGTGATGGATTGTATGTGAACCAATATCTAAACCATAATCTAACCATTGTTTTATTTCATTAGTTGTCATTAACATTGCTCTTGGAATATTCTTATTTTCATCCCACTGGTTATAAGAACCAATTTTCCCAGCAACTAGATAGCAAGTTGCTCCGAAATGGTATTTTTTTAGGATAGGAGCAGCATTCATTAAATTATTTTGGTAACCATCATCAAAAGTTATGCCGACAACTTTTCCTTTTTTTTCGCCTTTAAGGTACGGTAATAACTCTCACATACTTACCCCTTGATAACCTAAAAGATGCAAGGCAAACATATGATTACTAAAGCTTTTGGGAGAAACAAATAAGCTTTTCAAGCGTTTGTTTTTCGTAGAGGCAATGCTGTGATACATCAAAATAGGTATACTGTATTTTTTCATAATTTGTCCTCTATTGTGAGTATTTTTTGTAATTTTTGTTTAACGGCAACTTCAGTATAATGAGTCAATAACGATTCTTTCCCACTAATTGTTAATCGTTTCGATATATCAGGAGAAGTCCATAATTTTACCATTTCTGCAACTAATTGAGGAAGGTTGTTTGACTCAAATAATAAACCGTTTTCGTTATGCTTAATAATTTGTGAAGGGCCATCAACATTGCTAGCAATAACTGGAGTTTCATATTGAAAAGCTTCCAAAATAACGCAACCAAAAGACTCTCGAATTGAGGGTAATAACAGTACATCAATCATATTAAAAAATTGGTTAATATCTTTTATCCATCCGCAGAGTATAACTTTATCTTGTAAATTGTGGGTATTAATTTTGGCAATAATTTCATTTTTACATTTTCCATCACCTGCAATGAATAGTTTGAATTTAGTGGTTGGATATTGTAAATTAATCTCGGCTAAAGCGTCTACCGCGAGCCCTGTATTTTTTTCTTCACTCAATCGACCTAATACACCAAATACAAAATCAGATGAATGATTTTTTGGTAATGAGTTGATGAGTTGATGAGTTGATGAGTTGATGAGTTGATGAGTTGATGAGTTTATCGTAGTTGATAAAAAGCAAGGAACACTATTTAAGGTTCCTTGATAACCTAATTGTTGAAATTGAGTTACTAACGTATTATTGACGCAAATTATTTTATCAAGTTTAAGCATGCGCTTCATACAGCCATGACAGACTCCTACTGTTTGGAGCTGATTTTTTTTCTTAAAAGAAAAAAGTACTTGCCATAAGTTGATTAAACTATGGCTTCTACCATTATGGCTTATTAAATAGCTAGGTTGATATTTTGTAATAAGCTTTCGTAAGTACCATGCAGAAGGCACATCAAAATAATTTTTAATATCGATATGCTCGATAATACAATCAATATTTAATAATTGTTCTTTATTACAAAAATTATCAGGGACAATACAAATTACCTTATAGCCTAGCTGACCTAGTAGTTTAGTATAAGCAACAAACATCGACTCAATTCCACCCCGCTGAACTGAGTGTAACAAGTTAAAAACAGTTTTATGTGAAGACATTATTAATTTTTTCCTCAATCAACGATGATAAAAGCATATTCCGTTAGCTAGTTCTTAATTAATCTTAATATGTTTTTTATACTTTGTTATTTTCTAGGGTGATATTTAGTGAAATATTTGTATCTTAACGCCTTTAATTTATCACCCCATAATCGGCATTGTTTAATTGCTCTATAAAGTGGTTGTCTAATTTGATAATTGGCTTTTTTAAAACTGGATAATTAATATCGCTATAGCGGTAAAATGTATAACGTGATAGCCCCATTATTTTACAGGCTTTTGACACATTTCCCAACTCTTCTGCCAGATTTAGCAGACCCACTTTATGTTTAATGATGCGTTCGTTACTATTTAGCGTGAGGGTTACCTCTTGTGTTTGATTTCAGGTTTCACCACCTTCTATCAAATACGGTAACCCTCTCTATTTCAAGAGGAAGTGTCAGATTAGGCCGGGGTTTATACAGTTCAATCGGTCTGAAGTGGCCGCTTAACCTTTTAATGCCTTACGCACCGCCTGGTCTGCTTGCCTAGTTGTTTCAGGCAGGCGGTATTTGGGCGAAAGTCGCAACACCCACTCACATGCTATCGCCAGTGAAATACGATGGCCGATTGAAACATAAATTGGATTAATATATCTGTCTGTGTTCTCACTACATTGCCTATCACTTCACCATTATCAATAAGAGGCTCAATTGCGCCTCTTTGTGTATTTGGCTCTTGATATTCTCCCAACAATCTTGTCTTACCGCAGCCAATGGTCGGCACATCCAGAATGACACCCAAATGACAAGCTAAACCGAACCGACGCGGGTGTGCGTAGCCTTGCCCATCACACACAATTAAATCCGGCGAATGGTTTAGCTTGGCCAACGATTTGATCAGTGGCGGAAGCTCACGAAAAGAAAATAAACCGGGGATGTAAGGAAATTGGGCATGGTCTTCGGCGGTAACCGTCTCGATAACTTCTAGGGTATCGGCACCCAGAACGACCACCGCAGCCACTAATTTGTCACTGTGCTTGTCATAAGCTACGTCAACGCCAGCGACAAGTTGAACTTTTCCGAGCTGATCCTCTGTCACTACTTTAGCGGCAAGTTCGTGTTGTAATTTTAACGCTTCATTTTCAGATAGATCCCAAGGGTAATTGATGATTGGCTCCAAGGGTCACCTCGCTCTTCGTTGAGCAATTACCGCATCAAGCATCTCACTGACAAATCTCTGCCCATCATGGTCTGTTGGGAAATTGTTCAGCACTTCGATCAGTGGGGCTTGAGTGGACTCTTGAGCCCTGCGAAACTGGGTGATGTGTTGTTTTGATTGTTTTCGATAGTAAGCCCGGCTTTTCGGCATCATGCGACTGATCCAAACTCAAACTGTTGGCGACACCGCGAGAATACCCCCAGTCCGGTGTTTGTCAAGATGCTGGCTCGTTAGCAGGTTAAGAAGACGATTGTGTTTATTATGGGAATGGCAGAGGATAAAGCATAAAAGCTCCTACATCGTTCAATGTAGGAGCTATATCTCAGTGATGACGTTCATAGGTATACAATAATCGCCTCAATAGACTTAATTGCGGCAGTTATTGTGCCAATAATTGCAATGCTCGCTACTATCGTGATAATGATTACAGTTGATAGGTTGAGCAGTTGTGTCAGATACTCTTTCACTGTAGTGAGCCTAGTGATTCATGTATCTGTGATGTGCTGGTCAGTTGCATGTTCTCCATTGACGCACGCGGCTTGGCTGAGAAAATAACCAATGTAGCAAAGAGAATGCAGAAGATTACAATGAACCCTTTGACCATAAAGCTAATCGCTCGTTCCCCCATTTTATCCATATCGAGGTCTCCTTGAGTTATGGTTGATATTGTCTTAGTGACAAAAATTGATATTAGATTAATAGTTCACCATAGTCAATAGTTTTTGTTTACTTCATAGACAATAGGATGTAGCGAGTGATGAATAGTGTCATAGGGACAAGTTTGAGAATATAGTAATGGCAGATATTAGAAAAGAGAAAATTATTCAGGATATTTTGGTTGCAGTGGATACTGTTGCATTCACCGTTAAAGATAGTAAGTTATTGATATTGTTGGTCAAAAGGAAAAAAAATGCCAATAGCTATCCCAATCAATGGAGTTTACCCGGAGGTATCGTCAACGAAAAAGAGGATGCTTCAACGAAGGAGACTGCCATTAAAAAATTGCAATCAAAGACGGGGATTCGATTGGAGTTTGTGGAACAGCTGAAGACGTACTCAGGTCGGGAGCGTGATGAAAGAGGGTGGAGCATCAGCACTGTGTATTTCGTTCTAATGCGCTTTGTGAGTGAGTTAACTGTCGGTGATGACGTGAGCGAAATTAAGTGGGTGCCAGTTGATGAATTAGATGATTATGCGCCATTGGCCTTTGATCACAGTGTAATCATTGACGATGCAGTTCAGCGTTTACGGGAGAAGGCTCGTTATTCCTTGTTACCTGCTTATTGTTTAGGTAAGTCATTCACCTTTAATGAATTTCATGAAGCAGTTGAGATTATCTTAAGGCATCCTGTACAGAAGAAAAGTTTGTACCGGAGGATCGAAAGTTCGGATGCTCTCGAAGAAACGGGAGAAATGCGCGATACGGGGACTAAAAAAGCGGCGCTTTATCGAACGAATAACAAAACACATGGGTATACTTTTGATCGAAATTTGGCTGGTAGTTATCTATAATGGTGAGAGCCTTTAGTGATTGTAGGATTAAAGCTTTTTATTCGAAGACTTTTCTGATTATTGTTTGTTCGTTTTTGTTCCTATAGTATGGGTGCCAACTGGTTATCAGGGGGCAGGGATGAAGACGTACAATGACGATTTTGCTTATTCAGATTTTACATCTGGGGGTATTGAAAAACGTGGTGTTGAGGCACTGGCTAGAGCCCTAAGCATGCGACGTATGATTGCGTTTACGGCCTCAGGCATCACCATGGAGTATGGCCGTCCTGCTTGGGCTGATTTGGTGAATGCCTATATCCACCACGTCGAGAAGAACTATGACCGTCTAAAGTCTCTAAGGGGAAATACAAATTCCCGATCTGTTGTTATTTCTCCTGAGTTCGATAGTGCATGGGAGGAGTTTGTTTCTCTGTTCATGCGACTCAGGTATCGTCCAGATGGCCCAGATTTTGAGGAAGGTAAACGAACGTCTCGCTATCAAGCATTAGAGGATGCCAGAGGTAAAGATCGGAGTTATGTGGATATACCTCAATCCTTGAGGGATCGCCCAGAGTTCATTACAACCTTCTTAAGTATTTGCGAGGATCTCGCTACTTTTGTACTCCCGGATGATGAAAAAACTCAGGCAGAGTTGCTTGGCGAGTTAAGGGAAAATATCGCAGATCAATTTTCCAAAACGGATTTGATTGATTTTTACCATGCCACGCTTGATGGCCTGGATCAGCAGTCTGAGGGTAGTAAGAAAAAGCAATACTGGCGACAAATACTCAAAAGGTTGGGGGAGCCTGCCCCAAAGCCAAAATCTTCCACAGCGGAGTTGAAAGAATTAGTTGGCAAGGCTTTGGAGAAAAGGTATAGCCAATACTATCAACGTGTTAGCTATGATTCCTCAAAAGTAAGTCGCGTCAATAGTAATGCCCGTATTGCGATTCTTTGTCACAGGCTGGCGCAAGAACTCGCAGAGAATGATGGGGTGGATGCCGCATTTGATTATGAAAGCTTACTGGAAGGTCTGTTTAGAAAGCATCTGGATCCCTTGGCAGTCATGTATGATGACCTTGAGATTCGTCGATTCCTTACACTGAACTATGATATTGAAATTGAGCGGATGTTGGCTACACGTTACGCGAATCATCAGGATACAGGGCATCGTGAGTTTCTGGATTTTTTACAACAACCAGTCAATAAAAATAGTGTTAAACAATCCAAACATGACCTATCGAATGGACTAAAGAGGGCGGTTCGCAGTTCCACAATTGGTGAGGGAAATCTTGGGGATTTATTTACATTTGGTGCGTTTCCCGGGAACTTTGACGCGCTGGTATTTCACCTGCACGGTCGGGTTGATGATCCTGACAATATGGTCATTACACAGCTGGATTATGAGCGGCTTTACTTAAGCTCTACCAACCTGAGGCGCTCATTTGAAGAAGCCCGTCATGCTGTATTTAATGGGTCAGATATTTTATTTGTTGGCACGGGGTTTAATGAATCGGATGTCATTGCACCCCTTAGAGATTTTACCGCTCGACATCGCCAAATGGATGATGTAAGTGGCTGTGTCTATGCTCTACTTTTATCCAGTACCAGTAAGCGGTTTAAAGGGGAAAACATTGGCCTGTCCCACACACTGTACAAGAATTATGGTGTTTATACGATCTTTGTTGACGGTGGTGATAACCCCAGGCACAAACAGTTGCGCAAGGATCGTTATTATTTAGATCTACTCTTGGAAGTGTTGAAAGTTGAGGATGGTGCAACGGAATGTGTTATTAAAGATGATCAGCGCCTGGCTGACTTTGTAAGTCGGATTAAACGGCATCAAATAAGGGAGAGGACAAATCTCAGCTCAGATGTAGCAAGATTGGCAAGCCGAGAGATTAATGTTGCCTTTGAAGTACTGGATGCTGTCGCAAAAAAATCTTTATCCAGGGCAAAACTATCTGAGTGTAAAGTGTCGACACTCGAAGAAATTTCTATACCGATTTTTCAGGTACGAATCCTGCGCCGAATTATATTGGCATTACATAGCAGAATCCGCAGTAGGGCTCTTGAGGAAAGTTTGCAAGAGCTTGCAAAGAAGCGGGTTGATTGGTGGCAAAACTGGAAGATTAGACCAGCCTACCGTATTGCCCATTATGGCGAATTGACAAAGAGAGCCACTGCGCCATTGTTATGGGTGAGGCAAAGGGCGGCTTACATTTACCCCGACGATGAATTAAAAAACTACCTTGATTATAAGTACTCAGGCAATACGAGTAAGTTGTCTTATTTTGGGCATTACCTCAATGAGCTGGCTAATTTGGAGGCTGACGAAGCAGCTTCGGGCGTGCGTATTAAAAGGGCTGTTACTCCTAAGTGTGGTGGCAAAGGGAGTATCGCATGCTTCCTGAGTGAGCGCTTTTCTCCGGATGAGCGCAATCAAAAAGACTATTACCCTTACCCATTTGGATATATCTTCCAGAATGAAAGAGGGATTAAGGACTATGTTGAATATGATGGTGGCTTCTTTGCGCACCTAACGTTTACATTAGAATTCACTTCAACCATCTTTGCTTTGGTTCGTTTCATTACAAAAGTGACGGAGACTAAGCGCGCTGAGCTTTTACCAGATGTTATAGGCAGCAATGAGCCTGATCGAAACACTGGTTTATGGCTGTTAAAGCTGGCGTTGTCTGAGTTGGAAAAAACGGATTCAAAGGTCTTTATTTGCTTGTCAGGGCTGTGTCGTTTAGTCGATGAGAATGGGGATGCGTACAACCCTGTTCATCGCGAGTTCTTTAGGATTTTGACAGGGAAAGGTACTGAAAACCCTGAACATGAAGATGATAAAAAGCCAAACTGTGTGGATTTATTATTGATTGCAGTGGAGCAGAAGTTCCCGATTCGCTATCTATCTCGTGAGCAGCTTCAGACCGCCGATGAGTGCGTGCCTAAAGTTGTGCAAGATAATGAAAGTCAGTACAAATTTCGCAAAGATAAAAAAATATGGTTAAAACATTGGGGGCGTTTGCCACGGGCAAGTATTGAGCAATCGCTGGATATGGCAATTACTGTTGCTGAACGGCATTTTGAGTCATTCTTGAAAGATGATGACATGAGACTAGCAGTGAGAAAGCTGGTCTATAACAATTTGAAAAAGAATGCCGGCGGGAAAAGATGGGGGGATCTCATTGATTTTATCAAGTCGCGAGTGGTGTATATACAGATTGTTGTCAGGTTACTGTATTGGTTTACCATCGTGCATGATGATGAACGTCGTCGTGATTTGAGGAATAATACAAGGGAGTTTAGCGACCACTTATCTGAGTTGCTGGGGCACTTGGCAATTGTCGTCGGACAGGGAGCTGAACGGGATTTGATGAAGCAGTCAATCATTGAATATCGTCGTTTGGATCAGGATTGCTTGTCAAAAAAGGCTGCGTGTTCACTTAAATCAACCACGGACGATGCCTTGAAAGTTAAGGTGGAAACACTTGATGTCATCATGCGTCATCTTGCTTTGTTTAGCTATCCGGTACAGCCATGTGTTTTGATGAGTTGCCCAGACTTGGTGTCTCGCTTAACACCAGACAGTTTGGTGGATAATGACCGGGGGAGGGTAGAAAGTAGTGAACTGGTTCAGCTAGCCCTGGATATGCTGGTCAGGCGAGGATTGGTGATTCGGGTAAAGTCCTGTCGTGGTGATGACAAAGAAAAAATGAGGTGTCTTTACATTTTGCACCGTGATGCAGTGGAAGTGATTACCCGCGATATGAATTACATTACTCAGTATGGCGTGTCAGAAGCCCCTTACCAAAGCACATTTTATTGTGCCCAAGTGCAGTCTCGTCGCGGGGTTCCAAATGTTGAGCACTTCAACTTTGTGTCGAAACTCTTGCAATACAGTTTATCCCAAAACCGGTTATTTACCGGGAGAAACACCGACCTGGTCAACTCGAAACAAGACTTTGAGGTGAGTGTAGACGGGTTTTATAAGGCCAGTGCAGTTATCAGGGGGGCTTATGCCATTCTGAGAGGCTCGTTTTCGATTGGTGCAGTGTCACGGCTTGGAAAGCTGGGTAAATTTCACAAGAAACAACCGTATGAAGCCTATCGATCCTGGATTCAAGATATTCTAAATTGTGCAGTCGGCCTGACGGAGTATCGGGAAAGAGTACGACAGGCTCAAGGCGTAGACACGGATGCATTTAGTATCGAGCAGTTTGAAATAGGTTTTAATCAGCCATTTTACCAGGAAGAAATATCTTGGCTGTATAATGAATATGCTGTGGTGAGCTTTATGCAAGGACGCCTATTTGATGCGAATGTGCTTTATAACCAAGCACTTCGAGCACTCAGTGCGATAGAGCATGGAGATGAAGATCAGGCAGTAGGGGCACCCAGAAGGCGCGTTACGATTAATTTGGCATTGACTGAAATTGAGTTGGGAAACATCCGTGATGCGCGATTGTTGCTGGATCAGATAATTGGCGAGTTGGTTGTGACACCCTATGGCACGACTTCGGTTTCCCTGCTCTATGCCAAAGGCTATCGAGCCTTGTGCGATCATCTAACGGGTAACTTTTCTCAGGCTGAGAAGGGCTATCGCTCAGTCATTGACGCAGTACTTGAGAGAAGGCAACTGCGTGCAGCGAGTATCTTTAAGCGACATTTAGCAGATCTGTTGCGTGTTCAGGGGAAGGTGGATGACGCCAAGCACTATTTGCTACTGTCGGAAACGACCGCTAATCAGTCCCAACAAGAAGATATTTTCCATTACACCCTGATTGCTCGCGCCAGGTTGATGCGGGATATTAAGGCACGCAGTGAAGCGTTGAAAATTCTCCGTCAGACTGAAGGCTATGCCAAAAACATGGGGCTACAGAAGATGTTGGCAGAAACGTTGAAGGTGAGAGCGGAAGTGATGCTGGCAGAAGGTGAAGTGGTACAAGCCGGGAAAGTGGCCGCATAAGCAGTGGCTATATCAAAAAGAAATGGCATGCGCTTGCGGAAAATATCTGCTGCACTGTTACAGGCCAAGGTGTGCGCTAAGCGAGGTCAGGTTGACTTTGCTCGGCAAATTTTGGATGAGATTGATCAAGAGTCTGGTGAGCTTGGTTATACCTTAAAATCTGGCGATGCGCAGAAATTCAGGCACTCACTGCTGTAGGTCGATATGTAAAGCTCACTATTGAGGAAAAAACATATTTGCCTTATAACGCTCGGGTGTGTCAATTCCCAATATGACCACACGAGCCGCTGCCCGGCGCTTAAGATTAATTGTAAAAAATTCTAAGGACCAACAATGAGTTACAACACAATAGAACTTCAGATTGACGCAGGAATTGCGACACTCGCCCTAAACCGTCCAAACAGCCTGAATAGTTTCAATGGTGAAATGCTAAAGGAGCTACATGCCGCATTCGATACCATTCAGGCCGACAAATCACTGCGTTGCCTGGTCATTACGGGTAATGGTCGTGGTTTTTGTGCCGGACAGGATTTATCCGATGATGACGTGAGTGGTGATAATCCAATTAATTTGGGTGATTCGCTGGAGAAGAACTACAATCCGCTGGTTCGGGCAATTATGACGCTTGAAATGCCGGTCATTGGTGCCATAAATGGTGTGGCGGCAGGTGCTGGCGCTAATATAGCGTTGGCCTGCGACATTGTAATTGCAGCACGTTCTGCTTCGTTTATTCAGGCATTTTGTCGCTTGGGTTTGGTACCGGATGCCGGTGGAACGTGGACATTGCCACGCCTGGTTGGTCGTGCCCGTGCGATGGGCTTGTCCATGTTGGGAGATAAAGTCAGTGCTGAGCAGGCAGCGCAGTGGGGCATGATCTGGCAATGTGTGGATGATGATCAGTTAATGCCAGAGGTCAATAACTTGGCGGCACATTTGGCGGCTCAACCAACGCAGGGCTTAGGTTATATCAAGCAGGCAATCAACGCCTCAGAGTGTAATGACCTGAATACCCAACTGGATCTAGAGCGTGATTTGCAGCGTCTGGCTTGCCAAACGGCTGACTACCGCGAAGGTGTGCAGGCGTTTATCAATAAGCGGAAGCCTGAGTTTAAAGGGTATTGAGCAGGTGAGGCATAAAGCTTAATATGCCTCACTTTCTGTTTGAGCGGCCTATCACTTCCACTGTGGAATCATGGATGTCTCTAACATAGTGTCGAACGTGTAAATATGTCTTTGTTGAGCAACGGAGTAATGAGGTCGCTATGAGCGTTGAGATAAATGATGGTATGGCAGTCAGCCAAATAGCCTTGCCAGTTAGTGGTATGTCCTGCGCAGGCTGTGCTTCCAGTGTTGAAACGCTACTCAATAAAACGGAGGGGGTACACCACGCCACGGTCAATCTGGCACTGGAAAAGGCGGACATTCATTATGATGCTGATCACATCAATCCCGCGCAGTTAAGCGATGCCATTAAAGCAGGGGGCTTTGGTGTTCGTGAGCAGCAGTTCTTGGTGCATATTAAGGGCATGACTTGTAGCGGTTGCAGCAGTGGTGTTGAGAAGGGGCTGCGGGCGTTGCCGGGCGTGATTAAAGCGGATGTCAATCTGGCTTTGGAGCGTGCCAATATCAGTGTTATTCCGGGGCAGTGTGATCTTGATACCCTTTTAAAAACAGTTAATGATGCGGGCTATACTGCGACGGCAGATGCCGATATACAAATGGTGGATCAGGAGGCGGAGGCACATCAGACCGCTCACCATGACTTAATTGAATTAACCATCGCCGCTTTATTTACCTTGCCATTAGTGATGCAAATGATCGCCATGATGATCTGGCCGGGTGTGCATATGTCCGTGTGGTTGGAGCTGGCTTTGGCCACCCCAGTGCAATTCTGGATTGGCCGACGGTTTTACAAAGGTGCGTGGCGTGCGCTGAAAGCACGCAGCGGCAATATGGATATTCTGGTGGCATTGGGTACGTCTGCTGCTTATTTCTTTAGCCTGTGGCAAGTCTTGACGCGCGGTAGCGGTGCTGCCGGGCATGTCTATTTTGAAGCGGCTGCGGTAGTGATTACCCTGGTGCTGGCCGGGAAGGTACTGGAGTCTCGTGCCAAGCGCTCTGCGTCTTCTGCCTTGCGTGGCTTAATGGCATTGCGGCCGGATACGGCGCGTGTCGTGCGTAATGCCGAGGAGGTTGAGGTCAAAATTGCCGAGGTGTTAATTGGTGATATGGTCGCGGTTCGCCCCGGTGAGCGTATTCCGGTGGATGGCGTGGTCATGCGCGGTGAAAGTGAGCTGGATGAAAGTTTGCTAACTGGCGAGCCAATGCCCGTATTGCGGGTCAAAGGTGATCAGGTGGTGGCGGGTGCTATGAATGGTGAGGGTGCGCTGCGCATTCGCACCGAGCGCATTGGCGATGACACCACACTGGCGCGCATTGGTCATCTAGTGGAGCAGGCGCAGGCGGGTAAAGCCCCCGTCCAGCGTTTGGTGGATCGTATTAGCGGGATTTTTGTGCCAGCAGTATTGGTGTTGGCGCTGTTGACCTTGATTGGCTGGTTGCTGTTTGGCGCAGGTTTTGAAACGGCCTTAACGGTTGCAGTAAGCGTTTTGGTGATCGCCTGTCCATGCGCTTTGGGGCTGGCGACACCGACTGCACTGGTTGCGGGAACTGGCACGGCGGCAAAGTCCGGTATTTTAATAAAAGACATTGAAACACTGGAGCGTGCCAGCCATATCGACACAGTGGTTTTTGACAAAACTGGCACTTTAACCATTGGTAAGCCGGAAGTGGTAGCCGTTAAGGCAATGCTGGGATCAGAAGAAGACCTGCTGGTCATGGCTGCGTCAGTGCAACAAGGCTCCGAGCATCCGCTGGGGCGAGCGATGGTGGATGCTGCGCGTGAAAAATCATTAGACCTATACACTGCAGAAAACTTTAAAGCTAGTATTGGCCAAGGGGTGAGTGCAAATCTTCAGGGAGAGGAGGTGCGTGTTGGTAAGGTGGCATTTGCCCTGGGTGCAGACTCTGCTCAGACGGATGCCTCTGCTGGTAAAAGTGCTCGTCCTTCCTGTTGCAGCCGTGTGATAACACCTGCGGTGGATACGGGTTCATTGCAAGCGAGTATGCAGCAGATGAGTGAGGGTGGGCAAACGGTTGTGTGTGTTACAAAAGCGGGCATTGTTCAGGGGCTTATTGCACTGGCTGATGAGGCGCGCCCCGATGCCAAAGCTGCTGTTGCTGCCTTACATGCCAAGGGCATTCATACCTTGTTGCTGACCGGAGACAATGAAGCCTCAGCGCATCGTATTGCCAGTGAGTTGGGCATTGAGTCTGTGACAGCTAATGTGCAGCCGGATGAAAAAGCCAGTGTTGTTGAAGTACTCAGCAAACAAGGGAGGCATGTCGCTATGGTTGGTGATGGGATTAATGATGCACCGGCGCTGGCGGCTGCCGAGTTAGGTATTGCGATGGGCAGTGGTGCGGATGTGGCTATGGAAACGGCGGGTATCACGCTTATGCGGACGAAACCAACACTGGTCGCTGATGCGCTGGATATTGCTAACGCCACTGCGCGTAAAATCCATCAAAATCTGTTTTGGGCGTTTGCGTACAATGCCGTGTGTATTCCTATTGCCATGATGGGTTACCTTAGCCCCGCACTGGCAGGTGCAGCGATGGCCTTGTCATCAGTCAGTGTTGTGAGTAACTCACTGCTGCTCAAGCGCTGGAGAAACCGTGGCTAAGTAGTGAGGCTGCAATTAAGTGCCATAATTTTCCTAGCAGCCACGCAACCAGTGGCTTTCCTGGAAAACAAAAAGGGCAGCTCGAAAGCTGCCCCCAACGGTCGATTGTGTGTGACCGCTTACCGTCCGATGACTACACCTTTCGTGCCACGACCATCCGTAGTACGTGGTTGACGTGAGCCATCGCAACGACCAATAACAACAGGCTGTCGCCTCCGACCATCAGCTTGTCCCTTGCAGTTGACGTTGTTTTTTGTCAGTTTGTTGATTTGTATGCGTGCTTCATGCAACTTGCTGCTCAGAGTCTTTAACTCCCAGCTTTGCAGCCCGTTTGCACGATACTTTTTCTCCAGTGCTGCGATTGTCTGTTGTTGTGTTTTAAGCTGTTTCGCTTCGCTTGGTGTGAGCATACCCGTCTTGATTCCCTGAGCAATCATGACGGCTTGCTCTTTTTGTTGTTGGTCAATTTCTGATGATGAATAACGAGCCGCGCTCGCCTGAGCGCTCATTACTAAGGCAGTGATTGATACGGCTGTGATTGCAAATTTCTTAAACATGGCTGTCTCCGATGGGTTTGTGAATATATTGTCATTACACCCTTTAATGCGCGAATCGACCGTTTATCGGGTCACGATCCACGCACTTTTTAAACAAACACGAACCAGATAGCGGCTTATTCCGGTGTCCAGCCACCAATCGCCTTCACCTCAAGAAAGTCCTCAAGCCCCCAAACGCCACCTTCTCGACCATTTCCGGATTGCTTGTAACCACCAAACGGCGCACCTGCGGAGCGAGACTTTCCGTTAATCTCCACCATGCCCGAGCGTAAACGCCGCGCAACACGGTTAGCTTTAGCACCATCCTGCGTTTGGATATAATTGGTTAGCCCGTAAGGCGTGTCATTGGCAATCTCAATGGCTTGTTCTTCGGTATCAAATGGAATAATCGTGAGTACTGGCCCAAACACTTCTTCACGGGCGATAGTCATTTGATTATTCACATCAGCAAAAATGGTCGGTTTAACGAAATAACCTTTATCAAATCCTTCAGGGCGACCTAGACCGCCGGTGATTAAACGTGCGCCTTCCTCAATACCTGCACTAATTAATTGTTGGATTTTGTCATATTGTAGTTGTGAAACCACCGGCCCAATGTGCTTGCCAGAATGCGCGGCAAGGTCAACAGTACATTGCTCCGCAGCGGCCAGAGCGGCTTTTACAACATCGTCATAAATGGAACGCTCAACCAACATGCGAGTTGGTGCGTTGCAAGACTGGCCAGTATTTTGGAAGCAGTGGAATACGCCACGCTTGACCGCATTAGCGTCAGCGTCGGCAAATATAATATTCGCCCCTTTGCCACCTAGCTCCAAACAGACACGTTTAACGGAGTCGGCGGCGCTCTTGCTGATGGCTGCACCTGCGCGGGTAGAGCCAGTGAAGGAAACGAGGTCAACATCCGGGTGGCTGGTGAGCTGTGAACCAACGCCCATGCCATCGCCATTGACAAGGTTAAATACACCGGCTGGAACACCTGCTTCATGAATCATTTCAGCAAATAACAGAGAGGACAGTGGTGCAATTTCTGAAGGCTTTAGCACCATTGTGCAACCCGCTGCCAATGCGGGCACAACTTTTAATACCACTTGATTCATTGGCCAGTTCCACGGCGTAATCAGAGCGCAGACACCAATTGGCTCGTACAAAATGCGATCATTAGGCGACTGTGCGTTGAGTGGCCGCTCAAACTCAAATTGTTTGAGCGTTTCAATAAAGTTACGCAAATGCCAGATGCCAGCGCCTGTTTGTGAACTGCGAGCCAGGTCGATAGGAGCACCCATTTCAACCGACATGGCCTGGGACATTTCCTCACTGCGCGATTCATAAATATCGGCCAGTTTTTCCAAAATGGCAAGGCGCTCTGCTTTTGTCGTCTGGCTCCAGCTATCAAAAGCGGCTTTGGCCGCAGCTACGGCTGCATCAGTATCCGCCTGACTACCCAGTGAAATAACCGCACAAACTTCTTCGGTCGATGGGTCAATCACCTCAAAATCATTGGCCACAGCGGGCGCAACCCACTCACCATTGATGTAAAAATTACGCTTCTCAATCATTCTTTACCCCTCGCTCTAAATTAAGTGTCACGGGCATTCTATGCTGCCTGCTTTTAGGCTGGCAATAGGCAAAATGGATTTAAATTTTACTCAAAAGTGCCACACACGATGCTCGGCTAACACCCAGTAGTTTTCTACGATTTAGCCAAAAATGTGTTACATTTGGGCGTCGATAAATACGGTGACGTTTTAGCTTATGCCATCTTTTGATTTAATTTTAAATGCCTTTGTGACGCTGTTTGTTACAGTGGACCCAATTGGCAATGTGCCTGTGTTTTTGAGTCTAACCGTTGGCTTGTCAAGTGTTGATCGTCGCTCTGTTGCCTTGCGTGGTGTGGTGGTGGCGTTCGCCATTCTGACATTGTTTGCAATTACGGGTACTGCGGTGCTGGATGCAATGGGGATTACCGTGAGTGCCTTTCGGGTAGCAGGTGGTTTGCTGTTGTTTTATACCGCATTTGAAATGATCTATGAAAAGCGGCAAGAGCGTAAAGAGGAAGTCTCCAAGTCGGTTATGAAAGAGCACATCGCCAATATCGCCGTATTTCCGCTGGCGATTCCATTGTTGGCGGGGCCGGGAACCATCTCGGCAACTATCTTACTGTCATCTGAGTTATCTCACGCCACACCAGATAATAGTTGGGTGGGTGTAGTGATCCTGGTGTTTATCATTTTCGCCTTATTGCTAATGACTGCCTTCACACTAACGCTAGCTGAAATGCTGGATAAATACATCGGGAATACCGGTAAGAAGATTTTAACCCGTTTGCTGGGGGTGCTATTGGCTGCCTTGTCAGTACAATATGTGGCAGATGGTGCGTTGGCTTTATTTGGTAATAATTAACGCGCTGTCAGGTTCTATAGTGGTATCTGAATTTATTGTCATGACTTCTACATCTGACAAGCTTGGGTCATCCCCTGACGCTTGTTACTATGAGCGCTCATAACAAAATAAAAAAGCGTTAAGGAGAACGGCTTGATGAATGTTTCCAAAGTATTGAAGTACCTGATCAGTGGCATTGTGGTTGGAACTTTGTTGTTTTTTGCAGGTTTTGGCGTGGTGAATATGCTGAATGGGCCGGATCAGGTGGTGCAGGTAGCTGCTCAGCAACAACCCTCTGCTATGGAGAAGACGGAAAATTCAGAAAACAAGGCACTTGCGGTCGAGGTGAAGCCGCCATCTATTGCAGTCAAGCCAACGAACTCTACGGCACAAAACGGCCAGGGGACGCGTGAGTCACCGATCAAGATCAAGCCGATTGATAACCATGATTCCACCACAACGGATAGTGTTGAGACCCAGACGTCGGATCAGTCTGCAACATTTGGAACACTGACTTTAAGCACCGCTAACCCATTGAACGGTCAGCCAGTCATGGCGGATTTTATGATTGAGAACAGTGATGGAATGCCTGTCGCTTTGGTTAAAGACACGGCAAAGAGTACCTTGAGTTTACCTGCAGGGGACTACAAGATCACCGTTACGCAAGGTGAGGCCAAATTAGTGCGCTTTTTGGGGGTGAAAGCAGGGCAAAGTGGTGCTGAGGTGTTTGAACTGGCTGTGCCAGCGTTGGCGGGGGAGGCGGCTCAGCCTGCGACCACGGATCAGGGGGCAGCGACAACAGCTCAACAGACCACACCGGCAGCCAACACAGACCGTCCGGCGGCGACAGCAGGGACCAAGGCAACGGCAGTACCTGCTACTCGTACCCAGTCACCAGCAATGGGCGGCCTGAGGTTGTCAGCACTGACGAAGGTGGGTAATCGCCCCACGAATGTCAGTTTCTATATTCAAAAGCTCAATGGTAAAAATGTTAAGAGTGTGAAAGGTGTCAGCACGCAACAGTTTCGTTTACCGGCTGGTCACTATCGTATTACTGCACGTAAGGGCACAGCGCGTGTTGTAGCGAAGGTTAAAGTGCAGGCGAATCGTGGCGTACATAAGATTTTCCACATGCCAAGTGCGACAGGAGCGAGTGCGCCAACAGCCGCACCTGCCGTCCGCTCTGCAACAACGGCATCAAAAGCATCAACGCCAGCGACGACGACACAGCAGCCAGTGACAACAACACCGGCTAAGGATAAGGCAAAAACAGGTCGTCTGGAGTTATTCTCACAAACCGCCACCAGTAACAAGCCGATTAAGTCTAACTTTTATATTCAGAATCCTGCGGGCAAGTTGGTGGTGCATAAAACCTATGTGGAGTCCATTGGCTACAAGCTGCCCAGCGGGAAGTACAAAGTGACCGTGCGCTCAAGCGGATATCAAGATAAAACGACTGAGCTGTTTGTGCGTGGAGGTCAGGTGCGTCGGCAAGTATTTAAGTTGCAACCGAAAAATTCAGCACCCACCCGATTGCCAGCGACTGCGCCGAGTGTTCAGACACCTGTGTCACGAGCGCCCGCGACAACGACAGCGGTGGCACAGCGCCGCGAGGTGCAGCGTGGTGGCCTACAAGTGAATATCGTATCAGCAGAAACAGGGCAGGGTCTGCTTGCTGATATTGCAATATATCAGCCAAACGGTCGTGAGGTCAGGCGCTCTAGTCAGGTTTCCAGCGTCCGATATGACCTGCCACCACAGGAGTTGATTGTTCGGGTCAATTACGGCGGATTGGTGACAAACCAAAAAGTAAAAATTCGTTCAGGAAAGCTGGCGATTAAGACCATTCGTTTTAAATAATTCGCTCAAGAGCTTAACTTTAATCTAAATCGGCTGAGATATGCCCTCCTGATGTAGTCATTGCTTGCTGTCATTAACAACTGTTAAGCGACAGGAATGTGCTTTTGCAATACACTAGGCAGACGTTATTAAGGTGTCGTAAAAATGCGCAGTTTTATCCAATTTTTATTTCTATCATTATTTCTTTCATTAACAGTAACAGTTTTTGCAAAAGACCCCGAAAAAGGCCCCGATAAATCGGCTGATGCGCCACCACAGGCGGCTGTCGAAGCAGAAAAAGCGGAAGTACCGGAGTTGACTCCGGAAGAAATCAAGGCTGCCGAAGAAAAGAAAAAGCAACAGGATGCACTGGAGAGTCTGGAGAGCACTCAAAAGGCGATTGAGGAAAAAGTCAAAGAACAGAGAAGTTTACAGAAAAAACTAAAGTCTGCTGATGCCACGCTCAAACCAGACATTCAAGCAGAGTTGGATGTTGTTACTGCTGACCTTAAAAAACTAAAAAAATCATTTGAACAAGTTGCCACCGGCGGCATTAATCTTGAGGCGTTCGGACAAGCTGAAGAAAAGTTTAACTGGGAAGAAGAGTTAGTTCTCATTACTCAACCGGTGCTTAAAGGGCTTAAAGATCTTACTGAAAAGCCTCGAAAAACAGAGCATTTGCGGTCGATTATTATTAACCGAAACCTACAGTCCAAAGAAATTGATCGTGCGATTGAATCTGTAGAAAGCCGCCTTGCTTTAAAGCCTGCGAAAGCCATCACTGCCAAACTACAAGAGACACTAAAGGCCTGGAAGAAGAAAAAAGAAGATAATCAACGGGAAATTGAGCTTGCTGAGTTTCAATTGGAAAGCTTGCTGGGGAATAATGAAGCTTGGCAGGACAATCTTGTTGGTTCAATGAAGTCCTTTTTTGAGGGACGAGGAACTACTCTACTCATTGCATTGGTTGCCTCAGTGTTGGTCTGGGCCGTGATGAAGTTACTGCTTTGGTTGGTGACGTTCCGTAAGCGTGCCGCCGCCAAGGATGGTAAGAAGCAAATTTCCCAGACGCGTTATCGTGTGGCGTATTACTTATACCGTGCGCTGACCACTTTATTGATCGTCATTACTATCGTGGTGGTGCTTTATACGCGTGATGATCTGTTGCTGCTAGCCATTCTGATCATTGTATTTGTTGGCTTGGCGTTGGCAATGAGGGAGTTGTTGCCGCGTTATATCCATGAAGCCAGAATATTATTGAATTTAGGTTCTATCCGTGAGGGTGAGCGGGTTTTCTATAAAGGTGTGCCTTGGCAAGTGGCGCATATTAATGTTCATAGTATCTTCCGTAATCCAGAGCTACACGGTGTGTTGCGAGTCCCCTTGTCGGAGATGACTGAATTAAACTCTCGTCCCTTAAGCCGTGATGAAGCCTGGTTTCCATCAAAAAAAGGTGACCTGGTATTGATGCCGGATGGTTATCTAGCCGAGGTTTTAGTGCAGACCCCTGAGACGATTGAAGTGCAAACCAAAGGCGGTATGCGTACCGCTTTCCCCACGGCGACATTCTATGAAACGTCATTCCACAACTTGACACGTGGTGGGCAATACGGTGTTGCGTCGGTCTTTGGTATTGATTATTCACACCTAGATATTAGCTTGACCTTGGTACCTGAAGTCCTTCGTGACGCTGTGCAGGCGGGTCTAAAGAGTGCAGGATTAGGCGAGCATGTGCTGAATATTCTGGTTGACTTTAAACAGGCCAATAGTTCATCGTTGGACTATCTCATTTATGTCAACATGCACAGTCGAGTTGCGTCTTCCTACTTTAAGATCGAGCGGGTGATTCAACAAAGTTGTACGCGAGCCTGTAATGAAAATAATTGGGGAATACCGTTCCCACAAATGACTGTTCATCGCGCCACGTAAAATCGTGTGCGTGATGCGCGCCAATAGCCCTCGTTTTCGGAGTGTCCTATGCTGAGGTTGTACCAGTTTCCTGTTTCTAATTTTTGTGAAAAAGCTCGTTGGGCCCTGGAAATTAAAGAGTTACCCTATCGCAAAGTCAATTTGCTGATAGGGCCTCATGCCAAGAAGGCAAAACAACTGGCGGGCGGGAGCAGTTTGCCTATTCTGGAACATAATGGACAGTGTGTGCAGGGCTCGTCGGACATTATCACTTATTTGGATAATAACTTTTCACGACGCAAGCTAACACCGGAAGCACCAGGTGAGGCCAGACTAGTCGAAGCGTGGGAATCGTTTGCCGACCGTGAGATCGGCCCTGCTGTCAGGCTGTTGTGTTACCACACGTTGTTGGATCACAAAGACATTATCCTGCCGATGCTGACTCAGGATGGCCCGTGGTATGGCCGGATGACCGTGGGGTTTGCATTTCCGAAAATGGTTGAGGCGATGCGCGCGTATATGAAGATCAATGACGCCAGCGCAAAGGCCGCAGAGGAAAAAATATCAACCGCATTGGACAACATTGTTGAAACACTAGGCGATAAGGTGTTCCTGGTAGGCGACACTTTCACTCGTGCTGACATTGCCGTGGCATCGTTGCTTGGGCCGCTGCTGATGCACCCTGGATATGGCATCACCTGGCCCAAAGAAGTCCCAGAGCCTCTCGCCAGCCAACTCCAGGGTTTTAACGACCGTCTTGGCTGGGTTGAGTATATGTACGAGAATTTCCGCTAAACGCTAGCGCCCGATATTTCGCCAATACAGCATTAACAGAAACCCGATCAGTGCGCCGCCTAAGTGTGCGAAGTGCGCGATGCCCCCGCCAAATAGTGAAAATCCAGTGACACCGGATAGCAAATCAATGGAGAGCAAAATCGGGACGAAGTATTTCGCGGCAACCGGGAAGGGCAGGAATAGTAGCGCAAGCTTGGCATTTGGGTAGCGGATGGCAAAGGCAACCAACACACCATACAAAGCACCCGATGCGCCAATCATCACGGTATTAAACGTCTGGTAGGCTTCGGTCACCATAGCCTCAGTCACACCGTTGTATAAGCGGTATTGTCCCATTTCCAGTAGTGTTTGAATTTCATAGTCTGGCATACCCACAGCCATCAGTGCATTGGCTGCGGCATCAAACTGAAAATTATTCACTAACGTGTAAATGACCCCCGCGCCCAACCCTGTGGCAAAGTAGAAGAATAAAAATTTCCTGCTACCCCAGATGCTCTCAAGCGCAGTACCAAACATCCACAAGCCAAGCATATTGAATAATAGATGGGCAACGCCGCCGTGCATAAACATACTGGTGAGGTATTGCCAGATGCCGTAGTCCTTGTTGTCAGGATGATGCAAGCCGAGCAGGTCGTTCATCTCGAAAGTAGTCATACCGTTCAAGAGGAACAAGGCGCAGTTGATAATGATCAGGGTGAGTACGATGGGTGTTGTTTTGGGCATGGTTTATAGCCTCGCTAATTGCCCTAATATGGCGTCTATCGGTTAATATATCAAGCCAATTGTCATAGTATTAAATACCGATTAATTTCCACCTTAGTCATGTGATGAATATCTGCTTTCATTAAATTTACTTTTCCCATTTTTATGGTTCCTCTTTATCGTGTGTACGACAAAAAATTATCAAACGAATATCCTAAAGCTGGTCGAGCACTTTAATGACTGGGCCGGGGTTGGTTAGTTAATCAGTGCTTGTTCCCTGAGCTTGCTAATCTCGTCACGAGTTTTTGCGGCTGCTTCAAACTCCAAATTTTTTGCTTGCTCGAACATCTCTTTTTCAAGTTTGGCAATCATCTTGAGTGCCTTATCTGGTGTGAGCGAGTGATAATCCGCAGGCGATTCGGCAACTTTGCGGCTACGTTCATTGCGTTTATGTTTTCGCCCTTGACTATAGGCTCCTTCCATAATGTCCGCGATATTTTTGTTAATGGTCTTCGGGGTAATATGGTGGGCTTCGTTATACGCTATCTGCTTGGCGCGACGGCGCTCGGTTTCATCAAGTGCGGCTTGCATTGAATTAGTGATTCGGTCGGCATATAAGATTGCTTGACCGTTGGCATTGCGTGCTGCTCGACCAATTGTCTGAATCAATGAGCGGTCAGAGCGCAGGAAGCCTTCTTTGTCCGCATCCAAAATGGCGACAAGACTTACTTCCGGCATATCCAGACCTTCCCGTAGCAAGTTGATCCCCACCAAGGCATCAAACTCACCCAACCGAAGATCACGAATGATTTCTACACGCTCAACCGTATCAATATCTGAGTGGAGGTAGCGGACGCGGATATCATGATCCAGTAAGTAGTCGGTGAGGTCTTCGGCCATACGCTTGGTGAGTGTGGTAATCAGCACACGCTCATTTTGGCTCGCACGTATGGTGATTTCTGACATGACATCATCCACCTGAGAGGCAACGGGGCGAATCTCAACCACTGGATCAACTAGGCCGGTGGGGCGTACGACTTGCTCGGCAACATTATCACTGTGATCATTTTCATAGTTACCGGGCGTGGCGGAGACATAGATAGCCTGTGGGATGAGGCATTCAAATTCCTCAAAACGCAATGGGCGATTATCCAGCGCTGAGGGGAGGCGGAAGCCATATTCCACCAGATTATTTTTACGCGAACGATCTCCCTTATACATGGCACCGATTTGCGGAACGGTGACGTGCGACTCATCAATGACAACCAAAGCATTTTTGGGCAGATAGTCAAATAAACACGGTGGTGGCGCATCCGCAGGACGACCAGAAAGATACCGTGAATAGTTTTCGATACCTGAGCAGTAGCCCACTTCCATAATCATTTCGATGTCATAAAGTGTACGCTCCTCTAGCCGTTGTGCTTCAACTAATCGATTATTGTCGCGTAGTACGGTCAGTCGTTCACGTAACTCCTCCTTGATTTGCTCTACCGCATTCAACAGCGTTTCGCGTGGCGTAACATAGTGCGTTTTTGGGTAAATGGTGAGTCTGGGAACCTTGCGCAACACTTCGCCAGTGAGCGGGTCGAAATAACTCAGTTGCTCGACTTCCTCATCAAATAATTCAATCCTCACCGCTTCATAGTCAGAGTCTGCTGGGTGCACATCAATGACATCGCCTCGTACACGGTAGGTACCACGCGCCAGCTCAATGTCATTACGGGTATATTGCAGTTCTGCCAGGCGGCGTAAAATTTTCCGCTGATCAATCTGCTCGCCCCGATCAAGGTGCAGCATCATTTTGAGGTAGGACTCTGGATTACCCAAACCATAAATCGCGGACACAGTGGCGACAATAATAACGTCACGTCGCTCAATCAGTGCTTTGGTTGCAGAGAGCCGCATTTGCTCAATGTGATCATTAATTGAGGCATCTTTTTCGATATACACGCCAGAGGCCGGTACATAGGCTTCTGGCTGGTAGTAATCGTAGTAAGAGACAAAGTATTCAACGGCATTATTTGGAAAGAATGCCTTCATTTCACCGTATAGTTGCGCAGCCAGTGTTTTGTTGTGCGCCATCAAAATGGTAGGGCGCTGCGTTTGCTGGATGATATTGGCGATGGTGAAGGTTTTCCCCGACCCAGTTACTCCCAACAAAGTTTGGTGTAACAATCCGTCATTCAGGCCATCCACTAATGAAGCGATAGCCATTGGTTGATCACCGGCGGGTTTGTATTCGGTATGTAGTTGAAAATCTGTCGTCATGGCTATGTAGCTCGGTGTGCGGTTTCTATGCTTTTGTCGGAAATGAAATGACCCGCACAGTCTCTGTGATAGGATGGATGGCAATACTAACAATTATAACCCCCAATATCATGACTTCAATTAAGCTTATTGCCTCAATTATTTTGCTTGCTAGTAGCGCTGCGCAGGCTGGCATGTATCGCTGGGTGGATGAAAGTGGCAAGGTATATTTTTCGGACAGAGTTCCGCCATCCATAGCACAAAAAGGCCATACCACGCTGAATAAAAATGGAGTGGAAGCAGAGCACGTGGTTTCTGCGGAAGTACGCAGGTTGAAAAAAGAAGAAGCGTTGAAAAAGAATCAATTAGCAGCAGAGCTAACCGAAGCCAAGCGCTTGGAGGAAGAACAAAAGCGCAAAGATGAGCAGCTTTTGGCAACTTACGAAAACCGCGAGGAAATCATTGCGTTTTATCGTAAAAAGCTTTCACGGATTGACCAGAGTATTGGAATTTGGTCTGCGCGTGATGAAAGTCTGAGTCAAAAACTGATTCGCCTGCGTAAACAGCGGGAAAAGACAAAAGACGAAATGACGCGTTTGACCTTGGATATGCAGATCAAAAATGCTCATGACAGCCTGCGAAAGTATCGCAAGGCTATTAAGCTAAACAAGGCCGATCGTGAAACGGTGGTGACTCAGTACAAGGAAACCCTAGTTCGTTTTGATCACTTATCGAAGTTAGACCAATAGAGGCCGGTTAAGGGGAGTGTGATGAAACTAATTATTCTGCCAACCGTGTTGATTTTCACCTGGAGTGCCTTTGCTCAGGCAGGTTTGTATCGTTGGGTCGATGATAATGGCAAAGTTTACTACGGTGACAGAATACCGCCGGCTTATGCGCAAAGCGGTCACACAGAGTTAAATAAAAATGGTTTAACCAAACACAAGGTGGAGTCAGCCAAAGCCCGAAAGAAAAAAATTGAGGCACTCAAGCTGGAAAAAGAGCGTCAAAAAATACTCAAGGCTAAAAAATATGAGTCGGATTTGCGGGAAATGCGGGATATGCAACTGCGCTCAATGTTTAGCACGGTTAAGGAGCTGAAGCGTGTGTATCAGAGCAAGTTGGAAATGGCCGATGGTAGTATAGAGATCCTTAAAGTTCGTCATAAAAAGCTGTCTGATTCTTTGGCAAAACTCGAAGCCCGCCATGAAAGGATAGTGAATCCGAATGACAAGAATAGGCTGGGGATGAAAATTGAGGATATTCTCGATAATTTACATATCTATCAGCAGGCTATCACCGAGAACCAGATTGAACGAAAGAAAATTGAAGAAAACTACCGGAAAGACTTGGCCAGATTTATTCTGATTACCGCAGATGACAAAGATAAAAAAAAGCGACCAAGAAGCCCGTGAATCATTAGCTTCTTGGTCGATTTTTGGATTATTTAGCACGCATGCCCGGCGCTGCACCTGCATCGGGGTGGAGTACAAACAAATCATTATCGCCAGGGCCTGCGGCTAGCACCATGCCTTCGGACATGCCGAAGCGCATTTTTCTAGGTGCAAGGTTGGCGACCATAATGGTTTGCTTGCCCACCAAGTCCTCTGGCGCATAAGCCGATTTGATTCCCGCAAATACCTGACGTTTTTCACCGCCAATATCCAACACCAGTCGCAGGAGTTTATCGGCGCCTTTAACTGCTTCAGCGTGCTCAATTAATGCCACACGCAGGTCAACTTTGTCGAAGTCTTCATAAGTGATTTCTGGCTTGATCGGGTCGTTAATCAAATGCTCACTTAATGTTGGCTTATTCGCATCGGCTTGCATGGCTTCCAACACTTGCTTGTTTTCTTGCAACATGGCCTCAATCTGGGTCTCCTCAATACGTGTCATCAACGGTTTAAACCGAGCGATTTCATGGTTAAGTAGCGGAGACTGTAGTGAATCCCACGTGAGTTCACCGGCATTTAAAAACACTTCTGATTTTTGGGTGAGCTCTGGCAAGACAGGTTTCAGATAGCAAAGCAGGGCGCGGAACATATTGATACCCTGTGTGCAAATTCCCTGAACTTGCTCAAAGGTGTCCTCATCTTTTATCAGTACCCAAGGTTTACTCTCGTCGATGTACTGATTGGCTAAATCCGCCAAGGCCATGATCTGACGCATTGCGCGGCTGTATTGACGCGTTTCGTAGCTTTCTGCAATTTCATCACTGGCTGCGGTAAATTTGGCATATAAGTCTGGGTCAGGTAATGCAGCAGACAGGGTGTTATTAAAACGCTTGTTGATAAAGCCCGCACAACGGGATGCGATATTAACGATTTTACCCACCAGATCGCTATTGGAGCGTTGCTGGAAGTCGGCCAAATCCAGGTTAATATCGGTGATGGTGTTATTAAGTTTTGACGCAAAATAATAACGCAACTGCTCTGCAGGGAGATGATTTAAAAAGACCTTGGCTTGAATAAAGGTGCCACGAGATTTTGACATCTTCTCGCCGTTCACCTTAACAAAGCCGTGACAGTTGACCGCGCTTGGCAAACGGTAATCAGCTGATTTTAATTGTGCTGGCCAAAACAGCGTGTGGAAGTAGGCGATGTCTTTGCCAATAAAGTGATAAACCTCTGCGTCCGAGCCTTCCGCCCAGTAATCATCAAAGCTTTCACCTATGCGGTCACACAAATTCTTGAACGATGCCAGATAGCCAATGGGTGCATCCAGCCACACATAAAAATATTTATCAGTAGTGCCTGGAATGTTAAAGCCCCAATAGGGTGCATCACGGGAAATATCCCAGTCGGCCAAGCCCTCAGAAACCCACTCGCTCATTTTATTGACGATTTCTTTTTGTACTGAGCCGCTCGCCAGCCATTCAGACAAAAACTCTGTGAAGTTGCCAAGCTTGAAGAAGTAGTGCTCGCTGTCTTTTTCGATTGGTGTTGCGCCAGTGACAACTGAATAAGCGTTTTTCACCTCTGTCGTGGTATAGGTCGCGCCACAGGCCTCACAGTTATCGCCGTATTGATCGGAGGCACCACACTTTGGGCAGTCTCCTTTAATAAAGCGATCCGGCAGGAACATTTCTGCTTCGGGATCATAAGCTTGTTTGATGATCTTGGTGGTGATGTGTCCGGCAGCTTTGGCAGCCAGATAAATACTTTCCGAGAACTGGCGGTTTTCTTCGGAGTGGGTTGAGTGGTAATTATCAAACGAGATGTGAAAGCCCGCAAAATCGGCTTGATGTTCTTCGCTGATGCGATCAATTAGCTGTTGTGGTTCAATCCCTTCTTGTTGAGCGCGGAGCATGATCGGCGTACCGTGTGCATCATCGGCGCACACGTAATAGCACTGGTTGCCACGATGGCGCTGGAATCTTGCCCAAATGTCTGTCTGGATGTATTCGAGCATGTGACCAATGTGGATTGGGCCATTCGCATAAGGAAGCGCACTGGTTACAAGAATTTTACGAGTCATTTCAATATCCGTTGATTCAGCAGTATTTGTCGGTGAGGTACTGTTTTTCACTGGCTTCAAGGCGAGTTCCGAAGCGTGAAACAATGATAGAGGCCGCTTCACTGGCCAGGTTACCGGCTTTTAGTTCACTAAAGCCATGCGTAATGCCATACATAAAAGCGCCTGCAAACATATCGCCGGCACCGTTGGTGTCGATTGCTTTAGTGGGTACTGGCTCAACCATAATCCGCTCGTCGCCTTTGATCACCATTGCACCCTGTGATCCCAATGTCAGCACCAGGGTGCTACATAGTTTTTGCAATTCGGCGATGGCATCGTCCAGGTTTTCCTCACCGGTAAATATCGTGGCCTCTTCTTGATTACTAAACAGAATATCCACACCGTCACCGATAATTTCGGCCACACCATCTCGGAAGTAAGTCACCATTGATGGGTCGGAGAAAGTAAAGGCGGTCTTTACACTATTCGCCGCCGCAACTTTACGGGCTTCCAGCACTGCCGCACGGGAGACATCCGAAGTAACCAGATAGCCTTCGGCATAAATGTATTCTGCCTGCTTCAGGTCTTCAAAATGTAATTCATTAACAGAAAAGTCTGTGGTAATGCCAAGGAAAGTGTTCATGGTTCGTTCGGCATCTGGTGTCACCATGACCATGCACTTTCCGGTCACGCCTGTGTGCTTCATTTGATCCAGCCGAGTAGTAACGCCTGCCTGATGGAGATCGTTCATGTAGAACTCGCCCCCTTCATCATCGGCAACCTTACAGGCATAAAACGCGTTTCCACCTAACTCACTAATGGCCACAATTGTATTTGCGGCAGAACCGCCTCCCGTACGCTTAGCCAGCTGGTAAGTGCTGGTTAGACTGTTGGAGAGCTGCTGTTGCTGACTTTCATCAATCAAGGTCATCAGGCCTTTTTCGATACCATTTTCCTGTAAAAATGTATCAGCAACTTCAAACTCCATGTCCACTAATGCGTTACCAATTCCGTAAACGTGATAAGCCATGTCTTTTCTCTATTGAATTTTTGAAACGGGGGCTTATATTAAAGCATTATAAAATTAGTTAAACGATTAGTTTTGCCATTCACGGGTTGATCGGATATCAAACTATCTATATTAACAAAGCCGATAATTTATCAGGCGATTCTTGCTACAATGCCGGGTACTGCTGCCTGTGTGTAGCGAAACCACATAATTTTACTGAATATTTTTTGGAGCATACCATGAGTTTCCAGCATATCACTGTCCCTGCGCAGGGTGAAAAGATTACAACCAACGCCGATTATTCGCTGAATGTACCAAACATGCCAATCATCCCCTTTGTTGAAGGAGATGGTATCGGTGCGGATGTAACACCCGTCATGCAAAAGGTGGTGGATGCGGCTGTGGAAAAAGCCTACGGTGCAGATCGTGCCATCCAGTGGATGGAAATTTATGCCGGTGAAAAAGCCAATGCACTGTATGGGGGCGACGTTTGGTTGCCAGAAGAAACCATTGATGCCGTGAAAGAGTATGTTGTGTCCATCAAGGGACCTCTGACGACGCCAGTAGGTGGTGGGATGCGCTCGTTAAACGTCACGCTGCGTCAGACCTTGGATTTATATACCTGCCTGCGTCCAGTCCGTTACTACGAAGGTACGCCAAGTCCGGTTAAAGAGCCTGAGCAAACGGATATGGTTATTTTCCGTGAAAATTCCGAGGATATTTACGCGGGTATCGAGTGGGAGCAGGGAACGGCTGAGGCGAAAAAGGTAATTGACTTCCTGCAAAACGAAATGGGTGTGACAAAGATTCGCTTCCCTGAAACAACAGGAATCGGAGTGAAGCCTGTCTCGCGCGAAGGGACAGAGCGTTTGGTGCGTAAGGCACTGCAATACGCCATTGATAACAACCGAAAAGTTGTCACTATCGTACACAAAGGCAACATCATGAAGTTTACCGAGGGTGGCTTCAAGGGCTGGGGTGTTGATTTGGCACGTAGAGAGTTTGGTGCGACCGAGTTGGACGGTGGCCCGTGGTTGTCTTATAAAAACCCGAACACTGGCGAAGACATTATTCTAAACGACGTGATTGCGGATGCCTTCTTGCAAAATATCCTGTTATACCCTGAAAACTATTCGGTCGTTGCGACACTTAATCTGAACGGTGACTATATTTCAGATGCATTGGCGGCTCAGGTCGGTGGTATTGGTATCGCACCGGGGGCTAATTTGTCCGACACGATTGCTGTTTTTGAGGCGACTCACGGAACAGCGCCCATGATTGCCGGTCAAAACAAGGCAAATCCCGGGTCGATTATCCTGTCGGCGGAGATGATGTTGCGCCACATGGGTTGGATGGAAGCGGCTGATCTGATTGTGAAAGGTATTTCAGGGGCGATTTCTGCCAAAACAGTGACTTTCGATTTTGCGAATGAAATGGACGATGCGGATGTGCAGTCCACAGATGAGTTCGGTGATCGTGTTATCGAGAATATGTAAACGACAGGTGATGTAAGGCTGGGGGCAAAATGTCAAATAAGCATGAAATAGAGGGTGATTCTGGTTTGGCGGTAGGGGAATCCCGCCCGAAAGTGAAGGAACCAAAACGCTACAGCGTTATACTAGTCAATGACGATTTCACTCCCATGGAGTTCGTTGTGGAGGTGTTGATGGTGTTCTTCAATCTAGACTATGAATCTGCCACGCGTGTCATGCTTAACGTACACCAAAAAGGCAAGGGAGTCTGTGGAACATTCACCAGAGAGATCGCAGAAACAAAGGTAGTTATGGTTAACGAGCATTCTCGTCAAGCGCAGCATCCTTTGTTGTGTACTATGGAAGAGGCCTAAGGAGACTAAGTCGTGCTAAGTCCAGAAATTGAATACTCAATAAACAGCCTGTTTAGGGAAGCGAATGAAAAACATCACGAGTTTGTGACCGTTGAGCATTTGCTGCTGGCAATGACCAGAGAGCCTTCTGCCGTTGAAGCACTGAATGCCTGTGGGGTGAATATTCCACTGCTCCAGCAAGAGCTTGAAGCGCACATTGAGGAAAGTACGCCAATTCTAGTGGAAGACGACAGTCGTGAAAGTCGTCCCACCATTGGCTTTCAGCGTGTGTTGCAGCGTGCGGTTTACCATGTACAGGCCTCGTCGAAAACAGAGGTGACGGGTGACAGTATTCTGGTCGCAATCTTTGGTGAAACGGAGTCACATGCTGTCTACTACTTGGCAAGGCAGAACATGACACGTTTGGATCTTGTGAATTACATTTCACATGGTATTCAAAAAGACGATGACTTTTCCTTTGACAGCTTGTCGGCGGACGAAGAGGAGGCTGGCTCTGAAGCCAATTCCGGGGAAGGGGAGTTTGTTGAGGATGAGGCCAAGGCCAGCCCGTTGGAGCGCTTTGCCAGTAACCTTAACGTAATGGCCGAAGAAGGCCGTATTGATCCCTTGATTGGTCGTGATGCTGAGATTGAGCGAACGATTCAGGTACTCTGTCGTCGGCGTAAAAACAACCCGCTATTGGTAGGTGAGGCAGGTGTCGGTAAAACTGCGATTGCGGAAGGCTTGGCGAGACGTATTGTTGATGGCGAAGTACCGGAGGTGTTGGCGGATGCAACGATCTACTCACTTGATCTTGGCGCATTGGTGGCTGGAACCAAGTATCGCGGTGATTTTGAAAAGCGGTTAAAAGCTGTTTTAAATCAGATTCGTGATGAAGATCATGCGGTGCTGTTTGTGGATGAAATTCACATTATTATCGGTGCAGGAGCCACTTCTGGTGGCACGATGGATGCTTCAAACCTGATTAAGCCAGTTCTGGCATCGGGTGAGTTGAAGTGCATGGGTTCCACTACCTATCAGGAATATCATGCTATTTTTGAGAAAGATCGTGCGTTGGCGCGTCGCTTCCAGAAAATTGATGTGAACGAGCCAAGTATTCCTGAAACGATCAAAATATTGAAAGGCTTAAAGTCACGTTTTGAGGAGCATCATGGCGTTAAGTACACCATGCCTGCATTGGAAACTGCAGCGGAGCTGTCGGCGCGTTACATAACTGATCGCCGACTGCCAGATAAAGCCATTGATGTGATTGATGAAGCTGGCGCAAATCGTCAGTTGCAACCGAAGGCAACACGGAAAAAGACGATTAGCGTGGGTGATGTGGAAGCCATCGTGGCTAAAATCGCGCGTATTCCACCCAAGGCTGTATCAAACTCCGACGTGGAGATTTTGAAGAATCTGGAGCAAAACTTAAAGCGGGTGGTCTTTGGTCAGGATGAGTCAATCCAGCAAATTGTAACGGCTATCAAAATGTCGCGTTCCGGTTTGCGAGATGATGGCAAACCAATCGGTTCGTTCTTGTTTGCAGGCCCAACAGGGGTTGGTAAGACGGAAGTCACCAAGCAACTATCTGAACATTTGGGGATTAAATTGCTGCGCTTTGATATGTCCGAATACATGGAGCGGCACACCGTATCCCGCCTGATCGGTGCGCCACCGGGCTATGTGGGCTATGACGAGGGTGGCTTATTGACCGATGCGGTTAACAAGAATCCTCACGCAGTATTGTTACTGGATGAGGTGGAGAAGGCGCATCCTGATGTCTTTAATCTGCTGTTGCAGGTCATGGATAATGGTTCGTTAACCGACAGCAATGGTCGTAACATAGACTTCCGTAATGTTATTTTGATTATGACCAGCAATGCCGGTGCGCAGGAGATCAGCCGTAGCTCAATGGGCTTTACCCAGCAGGATCACTCAATGGATACAACAAAGGCGCTTGAAAGTACCTTTACGCCGGAGTTCCGTAATCGCCTGGATGCGATTGTTCAGTTCAAACCATTGCCGGAGTCTGTCATTACGTCGATTGTTGATAAATTCTTGATTCGTCTTGAAGCTCAGCTCAGTGATAAACAGGTCAGCTTGGTTGTCGATGACAAGGCAAAACGCTGGCTGGCTGACAAAGGTTATGATGTAAAAATGGGCGCTCGTCCGATGGAGCGTGTGATTCAGGAGAGCATCAAGCGGCCATTGGCAGATGAGATTCTATTTGGGCATCTGGTGAAGGGTGGTGTGGTTCATGTAACAGTTAAAGATGGTCAACTGTTTTTGGACTTTGAGAAAGAGGCGGAGCCTGTCTGATATTCTGTCGATATAAAATAGTAGGCACGCAAAAAGGCGGTACTTAACTGATGGAAAGTACCGCCTTTTTTGTATTCAATGACAGATAAGCGCTAAATGCTGGGAATCGGCCTTGCTGATTATTTACTACGGTAGGTAATTCTACCTTTAGTAAGATCGTATGGTGTCAACTGAACCGTCACCTTGTCGCCAGTTAGGATGCGGATGTAGTTTTTACGCATACGCCCTGAGATATGGGCATTGACAATGTGTCCATTTTCCAGTTCGACTCGAAAAGTCGTATTAGGCAGTGTCTCAATGACGGTGCCTTCCATTTCAATATTTTCTTCTTTAGCCATGTGTTCCAGTAGTATTACTAAGCTTATTCAAGCGCCGTATTATCCATTACCTGATTGATTTAACAAGTCATTTTTCATTGATTGAGGGTTTATTTAAGGAAATATAGTTAAAATCAAGACATTAGCGATTTAGTTCAAGATTAGTTCATTGATGCAATCCCCAGGCTGTTGGATATATCGTAGAGAGGGTTGTATTATTCACAGCACTTTAGATTGTGCAGGTATGCCGTATATGAATTTTTCAGCAGTGTTCCCTGGTCAAGGTTCTCAGTCCTTAGGAATGATGAATGATTTGTCCAATCATTTTCCTGTTGTGAAGGAAACATTTGATCAAGCCTCGGATATTTTGGGAAAGAATTTGTGGGAGATTGTGAGCAATGGTCCTGACGAACTGCTGAGTCAAACTGAGATCACGCAGCCTTTAATGCTGGCTGCTGGTGTCGCAACCTGGCGGGTTTGGTTGTCTCAGGAAGGCCCGATGCCACAGGCAATGGCGGGGCACAGCTTGGGTGAGTACAGTGCCTTGGTCGCCAGTGGTGCGGTGGACTATGCAACGGCGGTCGCGCTGGTTGGCAAGCGGGCATCGCTGATGCAACAAGCGGTGCCGGAAGGTGTCGGTGGCATGGCTGCCATTCTTGGGCTGGAGGCTGAGCAGGTTATAGCAGGTTGTGCCAAGGCCGCTAATGGTCAGGTTGTAGAGGCAGTAAACTTTAATTCACCGGAGCAAACTGTTATCGGTGGAGAGGCTGAGGCGGTTGATCGTGCAATGGCTGTGCTGTCAGAAATGGGTGCTAAACGTACCATTAAATTGGCGATGAGTGTGCCATCACATTGTTGTTTGTTAAAAGATATTTCACTACAAATGGCTGAGGCGTTGCAGGCAGCGGACTTCTCGGAACCGAAGATCAACGTATTTCATAATGTTAGTGCGAAGACGTGCGATGGCGTTGATGCAATCAAAGCGATACTCGCAGAGCAGCTCTATAAGCCTGTGCGCTGGGTCGAAATCATTAATGCCCTTGAATCTTGTGGCTCCGATACCATTATCGAGTTTGGGCCGGGTAAGGTTCTGTTTGGTCTGAACCGCAGAATTAACCGTAAGCTGGGGAATCTGACTATCAATGATATGGCTTCGTTAGAAAAAGCACTAGCAGCGGTAAAGGGGTAAACGATGAATTTGGAATCCATGCTGGATGGAAAAGTTGCACTGGTAACGGGCGCGAGCCGGGGCATTGGTCGGGGTATTGCTGAAAAGCTGGGTGCGGCAGGTGCGACGGTAGTGGGTACGGCAACTTCGGAAAAAGGTGCAGAGGCGATTTCGGCTTACTTTGCTGAGGCAGGCATTAAAGGTAGCGGAAAGGTGCTGGACGTATCTGACCCACAATCAGTTGCAGATTTGTTAAAGGCGATTACCGACGAGTACGGCGCTGTTCAGTTATTAGTAAATAACGCGGGCATCACACGTGATAACTTACTAATGCGCATGAAGGACGATGAGTGGGATGATATTATCAACACCAATTTAAGCTCCGTGTTTCGCCTGAGTAAATCGTGCTTGCGAGGGATGATGAAGGCGCGTCACGGGCGCATTATTTCCATTGCTTCAGTAGTTGGCGCGACTGGAAATGCAGGGCAGTGTAATTATGCAGCGGCCAAGGCGGGCATTGTGGGATTTTCCAAATCGCTGGCGCGTGAAGTTGGCTCACGCGGTATTACGGTTAATGTCATTGCTCCGGGGTTCATTGATACCGATATGACAAAAGCGTTGAGCGAAGATCAGCGCAGTGCAATGTCATCTAGTATACCGCTTGGCCACCTGGGACAGCCAGAGGATATTGCCAATGCGGTGTTGTTTTTAGCCTCCGAAATGGGCAGGTATGTGACAGGGGAAACCTTGCACGTGAATGGCGGTATGTACATGGCATAATGCCATTTTACTGTAAACTCGCGTACTTGATTTTTATTAGAATAGTATGCATATTGTGTTTTTTTAAATGAGGAAAAAATATCATGAGTGATATTGAAACGCGCGTCAAAAATGTTGTTGTTGAACAATTGGGCGTTGAAGAGTCAGAAGTTGTGAACACAGCCTCTTTCGTTGATGACCTTGGCGCGGATTCATTGGATACCGTTGAGCTGGTGATGGCATTAGAAGAAGAGTTCGGTACCGAAATTCCTGACGAAGAAGCGGAAAAGATTACCACTGTACAGTTGGCAATCGACTACGTTGTCGCAAATCAGGGTTGATTCAGGATTCGTTAAGACCGTAGTTTATGTCGGTAAACTGCGGTCTTTCTGTAATTGGTTTGCGTAAATAGTATGACGGTCAGCGGTTCGTATTGATTGTCAACACAAAGCAGAAAGGATATATCGTTATGTCAAAGCGTCGGGTAGTGGTAACAGGCTTGGGTATTGTTTCCCCTGTTGGGTCTAAGGTTGCGACAGCGTGGGCCAATATCGTTGCTGGAAAAAGTGGTATCAATCGAATTAGCCCTGACCTGTTTGATGCCAGCGAATTTAGCGTGAAAATTGCAGGCAATGTCACTGGCTTCGACGTGAATGAGTACATAAAACCCAAAGATCAGCGCAAAATGGATCCGTTCATCCATTATGGGATTGGGGCAGGCAGCGACGCGTTGGTCGATTCTGGTATTGAGGTGAGCGAAGCCAATGCAGATAGAATTGGCGTCATTGTTGGTTCTGGCATTGGTGGAATTGGCACAATTGAAAAGAATTATGAAGTTTACCTAAAAGGTGGCTCGCGTAAAATATCTCCCTTCTTTGTACCTAGCAGTATCGTCAATATGGTGGCGGGTAATTTGTCGATCATGCATGGTTTAAAAAATCATAATATGTCACCTGTTTCCGCGTGTGCGACGGCTACCCATAGTATTGGGGATGCAGCTCGCATGATTGCCTATGGCGATGCAGATGCCATGTTAGCCGGTGGTGCTGAAATGGCATCGACCCCATTGGGTGTTGGTGGCTTCGCCGCAGCACGTGCCTTATCCACACGCAATGATGATCCCGAAGCAGCCAGCCGTCCGTGGGATGTTGATCGTGACGGTTTTGTCTTGGGGGATGGGGCCGGCGTGTTAATGCTGGAAGAGTATGAAACAGCCAAAGCCCGTGGTGCAGACATTTATTGTGAAATAGCAGGCTTTGGCATGAGCAGCGATGCGTATCACATGACATCACCATCTAAGGATGGCGAGGGCGCGGCACGCTGCATGCTGAATGCGTTGCATGATGCAGGCCTGAACCCCGAAGACGTTGATTACATTAATGCACATGGTACATCGACACCTGCGGGCGATGTTGCCGAAACAATGGCAGTAAAGCGTGCGATGGGCCAGCATGCCAAGCAGGTGGCAGTGAGTTCAACAAAGTCGATGACGGGTCATTTGCTGGGGGCAGCGGGTGGCATTGAGGCGGTATTTAGTGTGCTGGCAATTCGTGATCAGATTTTGCCGCCCACTATCAATCTTGATAACCAGGACTCTGAGTGTGACCTGGATTATGTCGCAAATACCGCCCGTGAAGCGAAAGTCGATGTAGCGATGAGCAATTCGTTTGGTTTTGGTGGCACAAATGGCACCGTGATCTTCAAGAAAATCTAATCCATCGGGAACTGACTCGCGGAGAGCCGCCCTTATGAAAGCAGTATTTAAGACCTTCTTTTTCCTAATCCTGCTTTCGGCCTTGGCTGTGGGTGGCTATGCTTATCTGCAATATGAGCAATTCATGGCGCAGCGGGTGAGTGACACAGCACCAAAAATCTTTGAAATAAAAAAAGGCAGCAGTATTAAACGTGTTGCTGCTGAGCTTGAAAAACAGGATATTATTAAGCCTGCTTGGCAATTCCAGCTACTGGCTAAAATTACTAAACAAGACACAAAAATCAAAGCCGGTGAATTTGCCATTGAGGCAGGAATGACGCCGCAGGATTTATTGGATCGTTTTACTTCCGGCAAAACCATTAGCTACAGCACCACGATTGTTGAAGGATTCACTTTTCGGGAGCTTGCCAAAAAGATTCAAGCCGATCCGAATCTGGTAAAAACACTCAGTGATGAAGACTACCGCTATGAAAATATCATGGCGAAAATTGGCTCGGATGAAAAAAATCCCGAAGGCTGGTTTTTCCCTGATACCTACCATTACCCACGCGGTACGACTGATGTAGATTTCCTGCGCCGCAGTCACAAGGCGATGAAGCAATTTCTGAATGAACAGTGGGAAAATCGTTCAACAGAGATTCCGCTTAAAAAGCCATACGATGCTCTGATTTTGGCCTCGATTGTTGAAAAAGAAACCGGCGTTGCAGAAGAGCGGCCCTTAATTGCCCAAGTATTTCACAATCGTCTGCGCAAAGGCATGATGTTGCAGACTGACCCCACAGTAATTTATGGCATGGGGGAACGCTTTGAAGGGAATATCCGCAAGTCAGATTTAAGGCGAGATACTCCCTACAATACTTACACTCGCACCGGCCTGACCCCCACGCCCATTGCAACGCCCAGTGCGGATGCGATTAAGTCTGTGATGCATCCGGGGAAAACTGATGCCTTGTACTTTGTGGCGCGTGGCAATGGTACTTCCCATTTTTCCAACAGCTACCGTGAGCACCGTAAAGCGGTCATTAAATACCAGTTGCGTGGTAATGCAAAAGCGTATCAGGGCGATCAATGAGCGCAATACAAGCCGGTTTGTTTCTGACGTTTGAAGGTAGTGAAGGGGCTGGTAAAACCAGTAACTTGCAGTACGCCAAAGCCTTGCTTGAGGAATCCGGCAAACAGGTGCTGGTCAGTCGTGAACCAGGGGGGACTGAAGTGGGCGAGCGTATCCGTGAGGTATTATTGAGTCCTGAGTTACCCGCTATGCATTGCGACACGGAACTATTACTCATGTTTGCCGCTCGCGCGGAGCACTATCAACACAAAATTTTACCCGCACTGGCAGCAGGGCAATGGGTTTTGTGCGACCGTTTTACCGATGCCAGCTTTGCCTATCAAGGTGGCGGCAGGCAAATTAGCCATTCACGCATTGCGGCGCTAGAGTCATGGGTATTGGGTGATTTTAGGCCAGACCAAACCTATCTATTCGACCTACCCGTGGAAACAGGTTTGGCCAGAGCCAAAGCGCGTAGCGCTGCTGATCGCATTGAACAGGAAGACATTGCCTTTTTTGAGCGCATCCGTGACTGTTACCTTGAACGTGCCCGTATTGAACCAGAGCGTTTTACCGTGATTGATGCATCCTTGCCACTACAGGCGGTGCAGGCACAGTTGGCAACGACAGTGGCGGATCTACTTGAGTCTGCCCAGTGATGTATGACTGGCAACAACCTGTCTGGGAAAGTATTTCCAGAGTGATTGGCAATGACCACATGCCACACGCTATTTTACTGACAGGACCTGAGTATTGCGGTAAATACGACTTTGCCCGTGGCTTTGCGCAATCCTTGTTGTGTGAGTCACGAGCAGCGACAACGCAACTGGCCTGTGGGCAATGTAAGAGTTGTCATTTGTTCGACGCAGGCTCCCACCCTGACTTTACATCCATCGAATTAGCCGAGAAAAAAACGCAAATAGTCGTTGATCAGATTCGTGAGCTGAATGCGTTTATTTACCTGAGCCGTAGCTATCAGGAAAGTAGGGTGGCGATTATCTCGCCAGTGGAGCGTCTGAATGTCAATGCTGCAAATAGCTTGTTGAAAACATTGGAGGAGCCACCGGAAAAAACCGTGTTGTTGCTGGTAAGCTCTAACCCTTCGGAGCTGTTGCCGACCATTCGTAGTCGTTGCCAAATACTGCATTTACCCCAACCAAGCGGGGCGCAGGCTATGGCGTGGCTGGAAACACAAGGCTTGCAACATCCTGCCGATGAGCTGTTACTGGCAGCTTCTGGTAAGCCACTGTTAGCACGCTTATTGGATAGTGAGGATCGGCTGGCTACACGCAAACAGTTTGCTGCGGATGTATTGAAAATGCTGCGTGGTAGTCTGTCCTTGGTGAGTGTGGCAAAGCACTGGGAAAAGGCCCAAAAACACGAACTACTCGACTGGCAATTACAATGGGTGGATGCCATGATTCGCCGTTTGCATTTGCCAGAAGGTGAGGGCGAAGATGCGATTAGTCCACACTTGGCTAAATTTCTGAATGGCTCCCAAGCAGGATTATGGGAGTTGCGCGATGGCCTGATGGAACTTAAGTCCCACGCCCATACATCGCTAAATGCTCTGTTGTTTACTGAAAACATGCTAGTCTTGTGGCAACGTCAGGCTTTGTCTAAATAAAGCCAAGGTTCAAAACAATAATAAATATAGGCGCAAAACATGGAACAGGCACAGCCATCCTGCGATATCATCGCGATTACCCTGAAAGATGAAAAAGCATTACACGCAAATTACATGCCCTTTATTAAAGGTGGCGGCTTGTATGCAGAAACCAATCAATTGCTGCATCTGGGGGACGAGGTCGTTGTATCCGTCAAGATCGAGTCACTGGGTAAAAAATTTGCCATTCCGGGTAAGGTTGTATGGGTGTCATCTCAGAGACAGGGTGTTGGTGTGCAGTTTGTTGGGCGGACAAAAGATAAAATTCGCGCACTAATGGAGTTCATTTTGGGCGATTTAGCGAAGGAACCTTCCCCTTCTCGAACCTATTAACCTCCTTCTCAAATATTTAGGCGGCTTTCAAGCCTGACTCTTTCCGCACTATTCGGGGGCTTCTGGTCCCCAAATGAGCGCATCTAAATCCTCTTTCGTTTCTTTTACAGCGGGAATGGCTTTACCGTTGATTACACGCGTACCCTCCTCAAGTAAGCATTGTTTTTGCTGTTGATAATGTTCACTCTCTGGTGCAAAAGCCAGTGAGCGATCTGACTTTACCACCCGATGCCAAGGAAGCGGTGCTTCAGAGCGACTCATGGCACGGCTGACCATGCGAGCATGTCTTGGGTATCCGGCGGCACGAGCCACTTCGCCATAGCTCATGACTTGACCACGGGGAATAGCCGAGACCACCGCCCAGACAGCCACATCAAATTTAGCCTGAAATACGCTCAATGTTTGCCACTACCTGTGTTGTCAAATTCCGCTCATCATAGCATTTACGATTGGCGCTGAATAATCATCGCCTCAGTGCTTATCGAAACCTTCCACCAACGTATCAAATTAACCTACCCGCTTGGTAATGAAAATTAAGCCTGTTTATTAGCGCATTGTTTCAGAAAATTCCTGCACTAATTCATAGCGGCAGGCCGTGGGATATGTAAGAATCCGCTGCTTTATTCTCAGCCACTGTAGTGCCATGTCCTTTCTAAAACAATTATCTCCCAACAGTCCAAAGGATGATGTGCTTTCCGGTTTAACCGTAGCACTTGCCTTGGTTCCTGAAGCCGTAGCCTTTGCCTTGATCGCTCAAGTTACCCCTTTAGTGGGTTTGTACGCTGCGTTCATTATTGGCTTGATCACCTCTATCTTTGGCGGTCGTCCCGGCATGATTTCCGGCGCAACTGGTGCGATTGCTGTTGTTCTGGTCAGCTTGGTTGTCCAGCATGGTGTTGAATATCTATTTGCCGCAGTTATCCTCATGGGTATTTTGCAAATGCTATTTGGCGTGTTGCAGTTGGGTAAATTTATTCGCCTTGTGCCATATCCGGTATTTCTTGGCTTTGTGAATGGCCTGGCATTAGTGATCTTTCTGGCACAGATCAACCAGTTCAAGGTCGTGGATGGGGATGGTACATCCCAGTGGATTCAGGGGACACCATTGCTTATTATGTTGGTACTGGTCGCTGCCACGATGGCGGTGATTCATTTTCTACCCAAGTTTACTAAAGCCGTTCCTTCCACACTGGTGGCGATAGTTGTCCTGAGCTTAATTGTGGTGCTGCTTGGTATTGAAACGCGCACTGTGGGTGATATTGCGCCAGTTGCGGGTGACCTACCAAGCTTCCACATCCCAACCGTTCCGTTCACTTGGGAAACGTTTAGGATCATACTGCCTTATGCCGTTATTATGGCTCTGGTTGGCCTAATCGAAAGCTTGCTGACATTAAACCTGGTCGATGCACTTACCGAAACCCGAGGCCAAGCCAACCGTGAAAGCATGGCTCAGGGCTTGGCGAACTTTGTCACTGGCTTGTTTGGCGGCATGGGTGGTTGTGCAATGGTTGGGCAGAGTATTATCAATATTAACTCTGGCGGCTCCGGCCGCTTGTCCGGTATAACCGCAGCATTGGCATTGCTGGCCATCATCTTGTTGGGTGCACCACTGATTGAAAAAATCCCCGTTGCGGTACTGGTGGGTGTTATGTTCATGGTGGTTATTGGTACATTCAAATGGTCAAGCCTGCGTCTATTTGGGCGAGTGCCTCACATAGAACTGGGGATTACCGCTGTGGTTATGATCACTACTGTGATGGCTGATTTGGCAGTGGCAGTTATTTTGGGTGTGATTCTGTCGGCGCTGGTTTTTGCATGGGATCATGCTAAGGTCATCCGTGTGGAAAAGTACGTTAATGATGGTGGCAACACTGTTTACGAACTGATTGGCCCCATTTTCTTCGCCTCAATTCATAACTTTCAGGAGTTATTCACCCCAAACGATGATGAAAAAGATGTCATTATCGACTTTAAACGCTCCCGTGTTGCGGATCACTCCGCACTGGAAGCCATTGACCAGTTAGCCGAGCGTTATGAGCGGGCAGACAGGCGTTTGCACTTGGTGCATTTAAGTCCAGAATGTCGCTTGTTGCTGAAAAAAGCCGGTGACTTGGTGGAAGTTAATGTCTTGGAAGACCCGATGTACTCCGTTGCAGCAGGTCTGACGGATGAAGAAATTGACGCCTATGCTGCGCGTAGTCGCAAGGTTACATCGGGGCATTAATTCCTGTTGGTATTTTTGACGAATATATAGCGGGCTTTGTGCATGACTTCATTTGTTTAAGTTTGGCTGAACCCGCTATAATCGCGCGATGAATACACAAGCCCGCGACATCTTTTCGTACCGTAAATATTGGCCACACAAATTTGGCCATGCCACCGAACTTCCCATGATCCGTGAGGAAATGGATATTCTGGGCTGGGACTCCTGCGATATTATCATTGTGACTGGCGATGCCTATGTCGATCATCCCAGCTTTGGTATGGCCATCGTGGGGCGTTTACTCGAAGCCCAGGGGTTTCGAGTGGGAATTATTGCCCAGCCGGATTGGCACAATACGGACGACTTTCAGCGCTTGGGTCGGCCCAATCTGTTTTTTGGTGTTGCCTCCGGCAATATGGACTCGATGGTGAATCATTACACCTCGGATCGTAAGCGTCGCTCGGATGACGCCTATACGCCTAATGGTGAAGCCAGAAAACGTCCTGATCGCGCGACCATTGTTTATTCGCAGCGTGCTAAGGAAGCCCACAAAGGTGTTCCTGTTATCATTGGTGGCATAGAAGCCAGCCTGCGCCGTATTGCGCAATATGATTACTGGTCTGAAAAAGTTCGTCGCTCAGTATTGCCTGATTCCAAAGCCGACCTACTGATTTATGGCAACGCAGAACGCGCCATTGTGGAAGTAGCACACCGTCTGGCGGCAGGTGAAAAAATTGCTGATATTACCGATATTCGGGGTACTGGCTTTATGCGCCAAGGTATTCCTGAAGGTTGGACCGTGATTGATTCAACCAGTATTGACGAGCCGGGTTCGCTGGAACACCCGCAAGCAGATCCCTACACGGATACCACACAACAAAATGGCTGTGGCAAAAGCGATCAAAATGTGGCAGGTCAGGCAGCGAATACGGGTATTGCCAAGGAAAATCAGGGTGCGGCACAAGTCGTTTTCTTTAATCATCGTCCCAGACATATCGACCGAGATAAAAGTGTCATTCGTCTGCCATCCTACGATCAGGTGGTGGAAGACAAGTATTTATACGCTCACACCTCGCGGGTCTTTCATCTGGAAACTAATCCGGGGAATGCCCGCGCCTTAATTCAGCGACACGGTAAGCGGGATGTCTGGTTGAACCCGCCGCCAGTGCCACTGAGCATGTCTGAGTTCGACAAAGTATTTGAACTGCCTTACACCCGCAAGCCACACTCGGCTTATGGTGATGCAACCAATCCCGCTTACAATATGATTCGCTTCTCGGTGAACATTATGCGTGGGTGTTTTGGTGGTTGTACCTTCTGCTCGATTACAGAACACGAAGGTCGCATTATGCAAAGTCGCTCGGAAGACTCCATCATTCGTGAGGTGGAAACAATCCGCGATACAGTGCCGGGCTTTACCGGCAACATTTCTGACCTGGGTGGGCCGACTGCGAATATGTATCGCCTAGCCTGTAAGAGTAAGAAAATTGAAGCCTCCTGTCGTCGCTTGTCCTGTGTCTTTCCCGGTATTTGCAGCAATCTGGACACTAACCACAAACCGCTGATTCATTTATACCGCCGCACGCGCGCCTTACCCGGTATCAAGCGCGTGTTTATAGCATCAGGCTTGCGCTATGACCTGGCTGTGGAAGACCCTGAATATGTGAAAGAACTGGTTACGCACCACGTGGGTGGCTACCTGAAAATAGCGCCAGAACATACTGAGGCGCAGCCGTTATCCAAAATGATGAAGCCGGGGATTGGCACTTATGATCGCTTCAAGCAGTTGTTTGACAAGTATTCGGCTGAGGCGGGCAAAGAGCAGTACTTGATCCCATACTTTATTTCGGCACATCCGGGCACAACGGACGAGGATATGCTGAATCTGGCGCTGTGGTTGAAGAAAAATCACTTTCGACCCGATCAGGTACAAGCATTCCTGCCTACCCCGATGGCATTGGCATCAGCCATGTACCACACTGAGCTAAACCCGTTAAAGAAGATTGATCGTGCGACTGCTGAGCATGTGGGGAGTGTACGTGATGCGGGCCAGCGCCGTTTACACAAGGCATTTCTGCGCTATCATGCACCGGAAAACTGGCCGATTATTCGTCAGGCACTCAAGCGTATGGGGCGAGAAGACCTGATTGGCAATGGCAAACAACACCTTGTTCCGGCATGGGACCCTGCAAAGCCCAGAGCAAAGTCAACAGGTGGCAGTGGCAGCGACTTACATCACCGGATTCGTGGTAAGCAAAACCGCAGAGGTAGGGCAAACGGCGCTGTCAAGGGTAAAGCTGGGCGCGGTGGTCGTGGCCGTAAGGGAGCGGGTGCGCCGGCTGGGAAGCGGTAATTTGCGCCGTGGCTCATGGTGGTAATGCATAAAGCATCATCCTCAATGAAATCATTTCCTTCATCACTATCATGAGTCGTTGTGTTGAGTTTTAAAAGGAACTTGCTAATGAAAAACATCCAAGTCAACGGTCATCCGCTAACACCTTCAAAAATCATCTGCATTGGCCGTAATTATGTGGGGCACATTGCGGAGTTGAATAACGAAATACCAGAGGAGCCGGTGATCTTTTTAAAACCAAACTCTGCGATTTCTGACACCGTATATGCGGGCAGTGACACCCCGATTCACTACGAAGGCGAATTATGTTTTGTGGTCAGGAGTGGGCAGTTATCCGCCGTAGGCTTTGGCTTAGACTTGACCAAGCGTGACGTGCAGTCACGCTTAAAAGCCAAGGGCTTGCCTTGGGAGCGTGCTAAATGCTTTGATGGCTCGGCCGTGTTCAGTGAGTTTGTCAGCTTTGATGGCGAATTGAGCGAGTTAAGTATGCAGCTTACTATTAACGGCGAGGTGGTGCAGCAGGCCACTTATGAACTAATGATGAACAAGCCACAGGCCATACTGGATGAGGTGAGTGAATTTTTGTCTCTAGAAGATGGCGATATTATTATGACCGGAACACCGCAAGGCGTTGGGGTATTAAATACCGGGGATGAGTTTGTCGGGCAGATTAATGCCGCCGGACGCTGTTTGCTCACTCAGTCATGGACAGTTGCCGCGCCAATGCAGCGTGTATCCTAGTGCATAGTCTGTACCAAATAGCCAAGCTTAACCCTCAGCCAATTCAGGAATGCTAAGCCAATGATTCGCCTCACCAATATTCAACTGCCGCTTGATCACAACGATACAGCGCTGACTGATGCCATTCTGAATAAATTGGAAATAACGGCGGATCAGCTCATTGACTTTAAGGTGTTCCGGCGTGGCTACGATGCTCGTAAAAAGACCCGCATTCTGCTGATTTACACCTTGGATGTCAGCACTCATCAGGATGAGGCTTTACTGGAAAAATTCAGTGCCGATCCGCAGGTTAAAGCCACACCGGATATGCGTTATCAATACGCGGCAAGGGCGCCAGAAAAGCTACAGGAACGTCCGGTGATTATTGGCTTCGGCCCCTGTGGCTTGTTGGCGGGGCTGGTGTTGGCAGAAATGGGCTACAAGCCACTGATACTGGAGCGGGGAAAAGCGGTTCGTGAACGTACCAAAGACACATTTGGCTTTTGGCGCAAACGTCAACTAAACACCGAATCCAATGTGCAATTTGGTGAGGGCGGGGCGGGTACTTTCTCAGATGGCAAGCTGTACAGTCAGGTGAAAGACCCCAAGCACTATTCACGCAAAGTGCTGAATGAATTTGTAAAAGCCGGCGCGCCGGAGGAAATACTGTTTGTCAGTAAGCCGCATATTGGTACTTTCCGGCTGGTGTCGATGGTGGAAAAAATGCGCACCAAAATTACCGAACTGGGCGGTGAAATCCGCTTTAGCTCGCGTGTTGATGATATGGATATTTGTGACGGACAAATTCACGGCGTTACTCTGTCAACGGGTGAGGAAATTCGCTCCAAACACATCGCCCTTGCCATTGGGCACAGTGCGCGTGACACCTTCCAGATGCTGCTGGATAAGCAAGTGTATATTGAAGCCAAACCTTTCTCGGTGGGCTTTCGGATTGAACACCACCAGTCAGTGATTGATCGGGCGCGATTTGGCCGTAATGCAGGACATCCGATTTTGGGCGCGGCAGACTATAAACTGGTGCACCACTGTAAAAATGGTCGCTCCGTGTATAGTTTTTGCATGTGCCCCGGTGGAACGGTGGTCGCAGCGGCCTCGGAAGAACACGGCGTTGTCACCAACGGCATGAGCCAGTATTCACGCAATGAGCGCAATGCCAACAGTGCGGTTGTGGTGGGGATTGACCCATCGGATTATCCGGGCGGGCCGTTAGCAGGCTTGGATTTTCAGCGACAATTAGAGCGCAATGCCTATCGCTTGGGGGGTGAGACTTACGATGCTCCGGTGCAGCGGGTCGGGGATTTCCTCAAGGGGAAACCATCTGAGGCTTTGGGCAGCGTTACGCCTTCTTATACGCCCGGCGTTAAACTGACGGATTTATCTCAGGCATTGCCAGATTTTTGTATCGAAGCAATTCGCGAAGCCATTCCCGCATTTGAGCGAAAAATTAAGGGCTTTGCCGCTGCTGATGCGCTGTTGACAGGCGTTGAAACACGCACCTCTGCGCCGATTAGTATAAAGCGGGGTAAAGACTTTCAGAGCGTGAGTACAAAAGGCTTATTTCCGGCAGGTGAGGGCGCAGGCTATGCGGGAGGCATCATGTCTGCTGCGATTGATGGTATTAAAGTTGCGGAGGCAATGGCGCTGAGTATTAATGGTGAGGGGACACCTTCCTAACGGTACTTGTTGAGTTAGGATTAGTACCCACTATGCAAAAGAGCCACTGAAAACAGCGACTCTTTGTGTATTATCTGTTGTAAAAGTTGTGACTTAATCGACACACGTTTACAGACTATCACCGGAATAAGAACTAGTTGGGGCGCTTACTCACTATCACCTGTCCCCAGTTCTGGCGGCCGTACTGGTCTTCAATCAGATAATAAACGGTATCGCTTCCATCAGAAAGCTGTTCAGGGGTCCCTTCGTAGATAATGGAAATGCCAGAGAAACGAATCCATCGGAGAAAAACTTTTGCACCTTTTAAAGACCATGCGCTATCCAGCTTTAAGATTAAGTTTTCTCCCCGATCGTTTCTTAAAGGGTAGGTTACAGCCGAACAAGAGGTACTGCCACAGGATCCAAGTTCGTTATCCGGGTTAGTCGTTGGGAAAGGGGTGGTAAATTCATCACTTTCTGAGACTTCGATAGTAACTTTAGCCGTTCCTGTTTCATTTGACTCGGCATTTTTGGCCGTGTAGGTAAAGCTGTCTGTGCCAGAGAATCCGGTGGGTGGTGTGTAGATTAGCTGTTCATGTTTAGCTACTCGGTTAGTATACAAAACGACTTTTTCAATAGTGCCGCCATTATCCGAGGTGTCTGGAAGCTCTGAGATTTCCCCCTGTTTATAGGGTGAAAATATATCATTTTTCAGCACATCAATACGGATTGGACGGTCTTTTGGTGTGGTAACAGCATCATCCAAAGTAATTGGTGTTGGGGTCGTTGCCGGGAGTACCGTGATGGTTACTTTCGTGGTACTGGTACGACCTTCCGCGTCTTTAATGGTGTACCGGAAAGAGTCCACACCCTCAAAGCCTGATTTGGAAGTATAGTCAATATACCTCTGAGCATAAGTGTCTAATTTGCCGCCATGCTCTGAACGCTCATCTCTACTGACAACTTTCAGTAAGTTTCCTGCGTCATTCTCCAAGACATCAAACATGCGGCTAAGCGAACTGCGGACAACATAGTGATCTGCCACCGCCACGGCCTGGTCTGTATCAATCACTTCGTCACCGGCTTGTACAACAACAGTCACTCTGGCGGCATTGGTGCGGCCTTGGGAGTCTTTGAAGCTGTACCAGAAGGTGTCTGTTCCCTCAAAGTCCTCTGCAGATTGGTAAGTGACCGTTTGTCCGCCAGCATTTATAGAAACGGCCCCACCTTGCTTACTGCTGGTATCTACTTCAGTTAATGTTAAGCCAACGCCAGTGTCATTTTGCAATACAGAAATGATGGTCGGATTGGATGTTGTGGCCGTTTCATCATCTGGTGTAGCCACTGGCCAGGCATCATCGCTACCCTCGCCTTCATCACTGGCCGTCACTGTAATCGTAACCCTTGCTGAGTTAGTACGGCCTTCTTCATCTTCAAAGTCGTACCAGAAAGAATCAGTTCCGGTAAAGTCAGCCGCCGACTGATAAGTGACGGTTTGCCTGTCCGTATTAATAGATACTTCGCCTCCTTTTTTACTGGTAGTGTCAACTTTCACTAATTCCAAGCCATTGCCAGTATCATTTTGTAGTACGGGAATGCTAATTGAACTGGCGGTAGTGGCCTCAGCATGATCCGGTGTGGCCACCGGCCAGTCAGCCTGCGCGACTAAGGGAATGGAGGCCAGTAATAGTAATGAGCGTTTGAGAAAAAATTTAAATGACATAATGAAAGTCCCTTTTTATCATTCAGGAGTAAATAGGAACCTAGACGATGACAGGGTGCGGCTTAAAACACAGCGACGAAAGTGACTAGTGGCTGGTTTTTACAGATGTGAATCAAGAAAGGCGCTGCCTCACAAAAAAGCCACTGAAAACAGCGGCTCTTTGCCGAGTTGCTTGTTTGGCCCCATATCATTAAAACCTAAACAGCAGCCCCCCGCGTAAGCACATGAAACCGTACATTTAGCGCAATAGCCGCAAATAAAAGTCCGATCACTAGACCCAGCCACAGGCCGGTTGGCCCCATTTCTCCAAACACACCGAACCAAAGTGCTGTTCCCATGCCCAGCACCCAGTAACAGAATACTGCGATTATCATGGGAATGGTGGTGTCTTTAAAGCCGCGCAAGACACCGATAGCACCGACCTGTAGTCCATCTACAATCTGAAATATTGCAGCCATCACCAGCAATTGTGTCGCAATCTCCACCACTACGGTATCGTCGGTGTACCAGGTAGCGATGGTGTGGCCAAATTGCCAGAGGATAAAGGCTGAGATACAGGTGATCAGGCCGCAGACTTGAATCCCCAGAGTACCCCGTTGTCGGGCGGTGATTGCTTGTCTGGCACCAACCGCTTGGCCCACTCGAACGGTTAAAGCCATTGATACGCCCAAGGGAACCATGAATGCTAGGGAGGCGATGTTAATGGCAATTTGGTGTCCAGCGGCGGCATCAACGCCAAAGCGACCCATCAGCAGGGCAGTAGTAGTGAATAGGCCGGACTCCATGCCCATCGCCACAGAAATAGGCAGGCCCAGCCTCAATATTTGCAAAATATGTCTCCAGTCCGGTGGTGTCATGCGTTTGCGTAGATCATATTTTTCGTATTTTTTATCCGTTAATGTGTAGTAATACAAAGCCAGGCAGCTAATGACTTGAGTAATGCCGGTTGATAGTGCAGCTCCCGACGCGCCCATGGCGGGAAGGCCAAAGTTGCCGTACATGAAGATATAATTTCCAAGCACATTAATCGGCAAGACGGCTAACTGAATCCACATCATGATCAGGGTGTTACCTGTGGCTTCATTGAGTGAGCGCGGCAATAAATATAAACAGGAAAAAGGCAGGCTCCAGGCAATCCAGAAAATATAGTCACTGGCAGCCGGGATGATGGTTTTTTGTATGCCTAAAACAGGCATGGCAGAAGCAATCAATATGATTAACAGAATCAGACAGAAGCTTATGCTGATAGATAGCCAAATTCCTTGCCTAAGCTCCTCGCGTATTAGCGGATGATTATCAGCGCCCACATGTTGGGCAATCACCGGCGTTACGGCTGCCATAATACCGATGCCAATCAGCAAGACGAAAAACCAGATTGAGGCACCAAGCGCAATGGCGGATATTGCCAGAGCATCAATGCGGCCAGCCATCACGGTATCAATGACTCCCATACCCACCTGCAGCAGTTGGGCGGCGATAATGGGCAGGGCGATTTTGAAGATATGGTGTAGCTCGTGGCTACGGCTAAAGGTGGAATATGTCATTGTTTGAGAATAACACCACCCCTTTTTTCTGACAGTAAATTATTTAGACATTTTGTCGAGATTGGTCGTGGGCAAATGCTGTCTGGCGCGACTGTGAAAGAGTAACGCCTGATAAAATAGTCCCAGTGTACCCGATGTAATGATGAGCGCGGCACCACCTGAAACGATGCCAAACTTAATTCCGTGCTGAATATCATGCAGCCCGAACAACACACCTTTATTTGGCATATTGTGATAGATGAAATAGATACCCACCAGCGTTGGGATGAGAACCAATAAAAAAATCGCCAGATAACGAATGGAGGGGGAGGGCAGCCACATTGCTTCTGGAAGGTCGGGGGCAGTTTTAAACCACCGCCAGCTCCACCACAGGATTAATAACGTACCAAAAATCGTGCTTAGGTGTTGTAGCACCCGAAATGGCATGATCGGGTAGCCGTCCAGCGACATGAGCGGCGTTCGCAGCAGTTCAATGTATTGTGGAAAGTGCCGTTCGTGAGTGAACGCATCCCAGAGCAAATGCGTAGCGGAGCCGATTAACAAGGAGATGATAATCGCATGGGCGTTTGTCAGTGGCGGGCATTTGCCCAGTGATAAATGCCGTGGCAGCTTGCGGCGAAGTGCTTCAGGAAAGGCCGAGACAATGACAGGAGCCATCAACAAGTGATAAAGATAATAAAACAATAATCCCAATGGTATGCAGACTTTAATCAGCCCCATCAGGGTATGGCTTTCCAACCGATAGTAGTAAACAAACTCGGAGGGCATCATGTAGACAAAGTCTGGAATAATGGCACCAATAAACAACGCGGACAGCGCGCCGTAGTCGCCCAAGTATTTTTTCAATGGCATCGAGGCGACCGGATGAGCTAGGGTGAAAGGCATAATGTATTCTATTTTTTCTTGATTAGTGAGCGCATTTTCCCTCATAATCCCACCCTCTGCAATATGGTGACCTGCATTGGTCTCCCCGCGACGATAAGCCGTAAACCCAGCCAGGTCCGGAAGGAAGCAACTGTAGCGGTGGACTCGAGTGCTGGGGGTCGGCTGGTGTGGGTTGCCACCATTGCATCATCTCTTCTCTTCAGCAGCCATCTAACATTGCCTAATCATGAGTTATCAGGTTCTTGCGCGTAAATGGCGTCCCCAAAATTTTAAGCAAATGGTTGGTCAGCAACACGTGTTGCGCGGGCTGATTAATGCACTGGATAACGACCGCCTTCATCACGCTTATTTGTTCACGGGTACTCGCGGGGTAGGTAAAACGACGATTGCGCGTATTTTAGCCAAGTGCCTGAATTGCGAAACGGGGATTACTTCAGAGCCTTGCGATCAGTGTCAGGCTTGTCAGGAAATTGCTACGGGGCGTTTTGTTGATTTGATCGAGGTGGATGCAGCCTCCCGCACCCGGGTCGAAGATACCCGCGAGCTGCTGGATAATGTGCAATACGCACCAACGCATGGCCGCTTTAAGGTGTATCTGATCGACGAAGTACACATGCTGTCCGGCCACAGTTTCAATGCCTTATTGAAAACACTGGAAGAACCACCGGCTCACGTTAAATTCCTGTTTGCGACAACTGATCCACAAAAGCTGCCAGTGACCATTTTATCGCGCTGCTTGCAGTTTAATCTCAAACGCATGACGGTGGATATGATTGCTGGTCACCTCAAGCACCTGATTAGTGAGGAGAATATCTCCGGTGATGATGCATCACTTCGTTTATTAGCACGGGCAGCCGATGGCAGTATGCGGGATGCCTTGAGTCTGTTGGATCAAGCGATTGCCTTTGGTAATGGTCGTGTGGAGCTGGATGATGTGCAGGAAATGCTGGGCAGTATTGCCCATGATCCCTTAATTGCCCTGATTAAAATGGTTGCCGCAGGCGATGGTGCGGGCATTATCCACAAAGTTGAAGACATGGCTGGTGTCACGCCGGATTTTGCAGCAGCTACCGATGCCATGATTGCCATGCTGCACCAGTTGGCAGTGTTGCAGCTTGTTGCTGGTGCGGATGAAGATGACGATAATTTACGGCAATTAGCGGGGCAGTTGACTAAAGAAGACGTACAACTTTACTACCAAATCGCCATAACGGGTCGTCGTGATTTATCTTTGGCGCCAGATCCGCGCAGTGGCTTTGAAATGCTACTGTTACGCATGTTGGCATTTCGTCCGACCACGGTTGCGCCAGTGGCGACACCTGTGTCGGATTTGAAAAAAAAAACCATAACAGATCAATCTAAAACCAAGTCATCATTGGATGCACCAGCACCAGCACCAGCACCAGCACCAGCACCAGCACCAGCACCAG
>PDWI01001554.1_pt1 | contig 52988 bp, 60 predicted proteins | sample 1430891 | NCBI WGS metagenome assembly PDWI01 (sample SAMN01162508, study PRJNA174530) | Oral metagenome, whole genome shotgun sequencing project. | biome: Marine environment; feature: Marine mammal; material: Swab sample of the gingival sulcus; isolation source: swab sample of gingival sulcus... | reverse complement strand
TAGATTAAATATAAAAAGTCCAAAATTTATAGTTGCACTAGCTAGCACCAAATTCAAAATAAAGTTCTCAAGAGAAATATCTTGAGCCTTAATCAAAAACGAATAGTTCCTTGCTAACATCCCATAAATGACTGAAAAAATAATCCCGAGAATAAGGTTTGACATTGGTCCAGCTAAAGCAATAGAAACCCTTGCCAACCGTTTATTCTTTATATACCTTGGGTCATATACAACAGGCTTTGCCCATCCAAAGCCTAAAAACATAAGCATAAGGAACCCAAACGGGTCTATATGTTTCATAGGATTAAATGATAAACGTCCTTGAAGCCTTGCGCTCTTATCTCCAAACTTCGCAGCTACAAATGCGTGCGAAAATTCGTGGATTGTAAGTGCGACAACGATTGCCGGTAATATGAAGACCATCGCCTTCATTCGATCTAAAAAAAACACTGTTTATCTACCTCTATCTTTCCATAAAAATCTATTCAAAATCTTTAAAATATTCTTTTTCTGCTAAACCCTTGGCGTTTTCGTAAGCCTTACTGTTTAACTCAAATACTTTAAATATCCTGACGAGTTTATTGTATTCCCGTACGGCTTCCATCCTATCTACTTCCTTTTGCTTTAAGGAATCCAAAACCTCAAGATACTCTATTTCAGAAACTTTTCCGTACTCGTATTTGAGTTTATAATTTTCGCTTTTCTTTCTGTAAGCTGCCTCTTCCACAAGCTTTGCCTCAACTAAATCCTTAGCATATGACAATTTGTCATAAACGTTCTTTACCTTAAGCCTTTCCTTTGCCGCTGAAGACTTGTAATCTCTGCTCGCCATACTCCTATTATTGTAAGCATTTATCAGCTCTTTGTCATCTGTTTCATATCTTTCCTTATTCCAAAGATATATTAACTGGGTCTCTTCAAAAGTTAGTTTCTTTTTTAAAATCTGGGGTTGGTTTAAGGCAATCTTATCTAAGTAATCCTTTTTCAAGCCCTCATCAAATTCCAAAGTATATATCTCAGTTTCTACCTCTGTAGGTTCGTATAAACTGATACCCAACTCCCTATTTAATTCATTTAAAGCCTGAGTTCTTTCACCGTCAATATCAGAACGTTTAAGAACCTCTTTATCATATGCCAACTCAGCCTGTAAAAGGTCTGATAAGGTATTTTTACCCAAATCATTCATAAGAAGCGCGACATCATAAATCTTCTTACCATATTGCATGCCGTATTCAGAAGCTTGATACTTATATGAGGCTATATTTACACTTTCTATATCCCCATATACCTCAAGAGACTTTAGAGAATTGCAAGCTAGCTTTTTCTGCAAAGAGAGTATAAGTCGCCTTTCCGCAATCATTGGATTTAAATCTATGCGTTTTAAGTTCTGGATTTGAGAAAATCGGTTGCCTCCGATATAATCGCTTTTTTTCGCCTCATCATAAGCTTCCTCTAATTCTATAAGATTTAATCTAATATCAGCATCTATGACGTCAACATCAAGGTCATTTTTTACTGCAATGTCTATAAGAGATTTATTTATAGAGGGCTCTATATATCTAACCTCAGAATCACCTTCGTCAGCATTTACAAAAAAACTTCCACCAAGTATTCCTATAAAAAAAGTAAATCCCAAGACTATAATACTAAGGGTCTTCCCCATAAATTTAAAGCTATTCATTGGCAGCTCTCCTTATTCTAAACCTTGACTCTGATAATCATACTCATAAGATGGTCCCGCTGAAGCCGCAAAGAGGAGCTTTTTAGATATAATCTTTGCATTCATTGCAGCCATAACCCTATTGTTACTAGCCTCAATAAAGCCTATCTCAGCTTTTAAAAGCTGAGGTTTAGTTACCTTTCCAAGGTCGTACAAGACTTTAACATCCTCTAGTTTTTGTTTCGCCATACCCTCAGCACTGTGTGCTAAGTCATAGCTTTTAACCGCTATATAAAAATCTTCTTGTGCCTTTAATATCTCGTCTCTTATCTTACCTTCTTCTATCTTTCTCTGTAAATTGTTTTTTTCTATATCTATTTCAAGGCTTTTTTTATCAATTTCTTCGCCACTGTCCAAAACCTTGTAGCCAGCTTCATAATGCTCTATATCAAGGGTATTTAGAGCATTAATTATGTCGCATTTTGCCACTTCAACCCTAGCATCTATATGGTTCAGGTAGTATTCTGCCGTAGGAAGGGATCTTCTCTCCAAAAACCTATCGGTATCAATACTCACCTCAACTCCCAAGTATTCTTCAAGCATATCTAGTTTGCCTTCGGCACTAATTCGCTTTAGCTCTAGCTGAGCCTTGTTTGATTTAAGTTCAGCCCTTGCAATATCCAAATCTTGCTCTATTTTTCTACCAACTGAATACTCTGATAAGACCTGAAATAACTGAACATCCAAAAGTTCATTCTTTTTGCTTAGCAATTTAACAGCCAAGGCTTCCCTTACATAGTCTATTTCGAATAGATACGCACCTATTATCTTTGCGTTCTTTTCAACTTGATAACCCTTTTTCTTTAGTTTATTACCTAGTTTTGCCTTTTTCATAGCAAGGTCTTTTGCCATGGTCATTTGAAATTCTTGATCCCTAGTGGGGTATCCTCCTCGTTCAGAAAAAACATCATACAAACTTTCAACTTTATAAACTTCTAAACCAACAGAATAAAGGCTTTGTTCGTCACTCGCAACCTTGTCCCTATATACCTTGTATATATCCCCAGCTCTAATCGCTTTTTCTAAGGAAGGAAAAGGACTCGCCAATACCGGTTGAACCAATAGAGATATGATTATAATAAACGCTATAAGATACCTTGCTCTTTTAAACACAGTAAACCCCTTACTCTAAGACTAGGCTTTCCCTACAAGTAATAGTATACTATAAATGAAGGAAAAAATCAGCGAGAAAATATATCTCTTATTTCATAAAAAGTCTTCTTAAATCTTAAAAAATCTTTCTAAAAATACAATGGATTAGAAAACCAATATAAGTCAATAATTCAAAACAGAAAAATAAGCCCTTGAGCTTTAACATTAAAAGTCAAGGGCAACAGATCACTGCTTAGCTAAATCGCTAGAGCAGGAAGAATGCAACTGGGGCTGCTAAAATGAGCGTGATTATTGTTCTTTCAATCCAAATAAATACTATATCCTTAAGAGATATTGGTATTTCAGTTGACATAATACAAGGAATTGAAGCCGAAAAGAAAAGTATAGAAGATATAGAAACGACACCTATTATGTACTTTGATATTAGAGGTGCGTTTACCATTAGTAGTGCTGGCAAAAACATCTCTGATATTTCAATAGACATAGCCTTAGCTGTCAATAATGGTTCTGGAACTTGAAGCGCCATAGTAAATGGGTAGAAGATGTATCCCAAAAAGTCAAAAATAGGTGTATACTTGGCTAATAACAGTCCTAACAAACCTACCGAAAGTATTGAAGGCAAAATGCTCATAGCCATCAAAAAACCATCTCGTATATTTTCTACAATGTTTGTTATGAGTGGTTTAGCCTCACTTGCTGCCTTAATACCTTCCCTATAAGCTGCTGCAAATAAGTTTCCACTCGGTTTTACTTCAGGAACTCCTTCGCCTGCAATATAGGTATCAGGCTTCTTACTTAAAGGCCAAATCCTAACTGTTATAGCGGTAACCAAAAAAGTAATAATAAGGGTAGACCAGAAGAACAGGTTCCAGTGGTCCATCAGCCCAAGTGTCCTAGCGACAATTATCATAAAAGTTGCAGACACAGTAGAAAATCCTGTAGCTATTATAGCCGCCTCTTTGATAGTATATTTTCCTTCCTTAAAAACCCTATTTGTAATTAGTAGACCAATTGAATAGCTGCCTACAAATGATGCTACAGCGTCAATAGCTGATCTTCCTGGAGTCTTCCAAATTGGTCGCATTATAGGTTGCATTAGAATTCCTATAAATTCTAATAGTCCATAACCAACCAAAAATGACAGAAAAGCCGCTCCAATAGGTACTATTACTCCCACCGTTATAACTAACTTATTAAATAAGAACGGAACCATATCTTTCTCGAACAAAAAAGCTGGTCCAAAGTTAAACACTGCCATAAATGCAACTAAAACACCAACAACTTTTAGAATTGAAAATACCATCGTCACCGTATCTTTTTTCCAAGTCTTACTGTAAAATGGATAAATCCCGCCAAGGATGATTACAATTAAGGCGTAATAAGACGCCCCCGTAACTGACAATCCCCTCAAAAAGCTTACCAGATGGTCGAGTGGAATTGTTGATTTTTCGCCAAGCTGAATAGGAACAAAAAACATAAAAATTCCAATCAAACTAAACAGGACTAGTTTTAATGCTGCCTTGCTGTTTTGTTTTGTACTCATAAGGGGCTCCTTTCATAATATAAATGTGTATAACCTAAACCAAGCAAATTAAAAGCAATCTTTTAAATCTTTAATGCCAGAATTCTTTGTTCTTTATAGAGCTATAATGTAATAGAGTTTAATGCTTGGTTTTAAGACAATCCTAGCCAATCACTTTAAAACTATTCTTGACTTATGTGTAATAGTATACTATAAATAAAGGAAAATGTTAATGGTAAAATAAACGAACTTGTTAATAAAAATTGATTAAAGATTCAAAATCGCTTATATTAAGTGGCTATCGAGTGGGGATTTTTATGAAAAAATTTGCGTATCCTTTTTGGGCAAAAAAAAGAGAAAAAAACAGCCTGCCTTATTGGTTGCCTCTGTCTATACATTTAGAAGACACTAGAGGCATTGCAGGTGTCTTGTGGGAACAATGGCTAGGAGATGGGCAACGAAACCTGATAGAAAACTCATTAGATGATGATTCCAAAGGCAAGGGAAAGAATTTAATCCAATTTTTAGCAGCAGTCCACGATATAGGAAAGGCAACACCTGCTTTTCAAAAAAAAGAAGGCTACGATAACTCAAAAGATTTAAATTTTGCCCTATTAGAAAAGTTAGAACAGGCGGGATTCAATGGAATAAATGAACTTGTTTTAGCATCTTCTAAACACAGCCCTCACAATATTGCAGGGCAATTTTTGTTGTTTACCTACGGAGTAAACTCTGACATATCAACCATTATAGGTGGACATCACGGAAAACCTGTAGATACTGAAAACGATTATAAAAAACAATTTGCTTATAAGGCAAACTACTTTCAGTCAGAAAACAGAGAAAGTTATATATACAAAAAGTGGGAAAAATCTCAGAGAGATATTTTTAATTGGGCGCTAGAAACAAGCGGCTTTGAAAAGGTAGAAGATTTGCCAAGGATAAAGCAGCCAGCTCAAGTTATACTATCTGGTCTTCTAATTATGTCAGATTGGATTGCCAGTAACGAAGATTATTTTCCTCTATTTCCCATTAATGAAGAAGATTTCATTCAAAAAAACAGGTTAGAAATAGGCTTTTCAAAATGGAAAAAAAGCAATATATGGGATGCAGAGTATGTCTCAGATTTTAAAAACTTATATAAAAAGAGATTTGGCTTTAAACCTAGAAATGTTCAATCTATCTTGTCAGAGGTAATAGATAAAACCGAAAACCCTGGAATCTTCATTTTGGAAGCACCCATGGGAGTTGGTAAAACAGAAGCCGCCTTAATTGCGAGTGAACAGTTGGCTTACAAAACAGGAAGGAATGGGATATTTTTTGGTCTTCCAACTCAAGCTACCTCAGATGGAATATTCCCTAGAATAAACACTTGGCTAAAATGTATATCAGAGGATTTAGGAGAAAGAGTTCAACTAAGACTTTCCCACGGAAAAGCCCATCTGAATAAAGACTTCAACAGCCTTGCAAGAGGAATAAACATTGATGATTCAAGAGAAGAGGGAGTCATAGTAAACGAATGGTTTTCTGCTAGAAAAAAAACTGCCTTAGATGACTTTGTAGTGGGAACCGTTGATCAATTTTTGATGGTTGCCCTAAAGCAAAAACATCTGGCCTTAAGACATTTAGGCTTTAGCAAAAAAGTAGTCATAATAGATGAAGTTCACGCATATGATGCCTATATGAGCCAATATTTGTTAGAAGCCATAAAATGGATGGGTGCCTATAATGTCCCAGTTGTAATATTATCGGCTACTCTGCCAGCAGAAAAAAGAATTGACCTACTAAAAAACTATATGTTGGGAATAGGGAAAAAATGGAAAAGAGATGAAAGAATTAAAAGAGATAAAGATTTAAAAACAGACGCCTATCCTTTAATCACTTACAATGATGGATATGAGGTTTATCAAATCAGACAATTTGAAAAAATAAAGGATAAAAATATAAAGATATTAAAGTTAGATGAAACGAACTTAGTAAACACAGTTAATGAAATGATATCAGATGGCGGAATCATAGGCATTATAGTGAATACCGTAAAAAAGGCTCAAGACATAGCTATTGAATTTTCAAAAATATTTGGAAAAGATATGGTAGAACTCCTCCATTCTAGCTTTATATCAACAAGCAGAATAGAAAAAGAAAAAAACTTGCTTAAAATGATAGGGAAAGACGCCAACAGACCTAATCAAAAAATTATAATAGGAACACAGGTTATAGAACAATCTTTAGACATTGACTTTGATGTTATGATAAGTGATCTATGCCCCATGGACCTTCTGATTCAACGTATAGGAAGATTACACAGACACGATAAAACCGAGAGACCAAAACAACACGAGGAGCCAGTATTTTATATCTTGGGAACAAATGATGATTTTGAGTTTGAAAAAGGATCTTCATTTGTCTATGGAGATTACTTACTTGCTAGAACCCAACATTTTTTGCCAGAATCCATAAACTTACCCTCAGATATTTCGCAACTCGTACAAAAAGTATATGGATTTGATTTAAAGTCCAAAGAAGATGGACTAAATTTAGACGATTCTCTAAAAGAAAAATATAATACATATAAGGATTCCTACAAAGCTTTAATCACCAGAAAAGAAAGCAAAGCAAAAAATTACAAAATTTCTGATCCTGTCTTAAAAAAGAGGAGCTATGCTGAAGACAACTTGATAGGCTGGATACAAAACCCCTCGCCTAACCAAAGTGAAGAAAAAGCATACGCCCAAGTTAGGGATATTACTGATACAATAGAGGTAATCGCATTAAAAAAAGTAGAAGATGGATATGGATTATTTCCACAAAATCTCAACATTTGTGGTAAAATCGACGATAAAGATGTAGCAAGAAATATTGCAAAAAATACCTTGAGATTACCAAATATTCTAACTAGGCCTTACAACATAGATAAAACGATAGAGATACTCGAAAAATATAACCACAGGTATTTAGGTGACTGGCAAAGCTCCTCATGGCTTAAAGGATGTTTAGGCATTATTTTTGATGAAAACAATGAATTTACAATAGGAGACATCAAGATAATTTATAGTGAAGACTACGGAGTAAAGGTAGAGAGGATGTGATAATTTTGGGCAAATTTAACCTATTAGATGAACCTTGGATATCAGTTATTTTGGATGATAAGGGAAAAACAGAAGAAGTTTCCCTTAAAAACTTATTTGAAAACGCTCATTTGTATAAAAGTTTAGCAGGAGATACAAAGACTCAAGATTTTGCTGTTTTAAGAGTTCTTTTAGCCATTTTACATACGATATTTTCAAGGCTCAACGCAGAAGGTGAGAAATACGAATATATTGATTTAGACGACAAATTTAAACAATTAGATGAAGTGGATGAAGAAGACCTAGATCAATATACTGAAGATCTTTACAATACCTGGTTTGATTTATGGGAAAGAAAAAAATTTCCTAAAATTATAAATACCTACCTCGAAGCCTGGAGAGATAGGTTTTATTTATTTGATGAAAACTTTCCCTTTTTTCAAGCAACTAAAGCCGATATAGGTCCAGACAAAATAAATAAATCCAACGCAAGTGAAATCGCAGGAAAGAATATCAACAGACTTATATCAGAAAGCGGAAATAAAACAGCTTTATTTTCACCAAAGCAAGAAACAAATAAAAATAAAGAAATATTGACAGAAGCAGAGATTGTGCGGTGGCTTATCACATTTCAAGGCTATACTGGATTATCTGATAAGGTTATTTTTGGAACCCAAAAGTATAAAGCATCAAAAGGTTGGCTCTTTGACCTTGGCGGAATATACCTGGATGGAAAAAATTTATACGAAACCCTTATGTTAAACTGCATCCTCCCATATGAAGAAGGTGGAAACCTTAAAAGCATACAAAAACCATGCTGGGAATCCGCCAGTAATAAAGTTATTGATGATCACCTTGTTGGAGGAAACATAAACAATCTTGCCAGCTTATATACCGCTTGGAGCAGAGCTATGTATATTGAACCCAATTTTGAAGTTGCTTCTCCGTTCTTGTGCCATATAGTAAAATTGCCAGAGATAAATCACCAAGATAATTTTTTAGAACCCATGACAATATGGAAATACAATAAAACAGGCGAAAATAAAGATACGTCTACACCTAGAAAACATCAACTCAATAAGTCTATGTGGCGGTCATTTGGTTTAATCGCCCTAGATCAAATGGAAGATAAGCAAAGAAAACCTGGAATTATTGACTGGCTAAATAATATAAAAAATAATGCTGAGAAAAATAATAAAAGTATAGGCAAGTTAAATCCCTTAATCTGTGCAACAAGTATGCAAGATGACGGTAATGCAACTTCATGGGTTCCAACAGATGAAATTATAGATTCTCTCTCAGTAGATGATCTATTATTAACGGATTTAGAAGAAGATGGATGGGTCATTAGAGTTAATGATGAAATAGAAAAGACAAAAAAACTCGTAGAATTCACATATAAAAACTATATCTCTGATATAAAACAAATTAGAAACATTTCATCAAAGTTATTTGTAAGTCAAAAGGTCGAAGAACTGTATTTTAAAATAGACTATCCATTTAGAGTATGGCTATCTAGCATTAAACCTAGTGATGAAAAAGACGAAAAACTTATAGAGTGGGACAAAACTTTAAAAAAACTCATTATAGAAGATGCAGAATACCTAGCATTCCATGGAGGACCAAGGGACTATATGGGTGTAATCGTTGATGATAAAGTAAAAAATATAGCGACTGCTTATAACAGGTTTATATACAATTTAAATAAAGAACTAAAACTATAGGGAGGAGAGGATGGAAAACAAAGTTAAAAGTAGTGTTTCATCAGTTACAAGCAAAATACTTGTAAAACTAAATGCCTTGACAGACAGTAGTTCTGGCAAAGCTATTTTAGCTAAACTAAGAAATTCTGTCGGAAAACCATTAAGTGAAACTGCGGAAATCTGGCAGCTTTTATTTGACAATTTACCCGAGGAATTTCTAGGCAAAACCGGTGAAGCCAGTATGGAAGAAAGAGCAATTTTAACTACACTTCAGCTATACGCAATTCATCAACAGGGTGCACATAAAAGCGTCCTCCTTGAAGGAGAAGACAGATTTAAAAATATAGGATATTCACTAAAAAACCTCCAAAAAGATGGGCGTCAGAGTTCAATAGACAGAAGATTTAACACTATGATAACTGCAACAAACTTTGAGGAATTAACCTATCATTTAAGGCACTTGATTAAACTACTAAAATCAAAATCTTCAGAAACAAAGGTAGACTACGCAAAACTAGCAGAAGACCTATACTGGTTTTTAAGGGGATATGAAGAAAATATCCGATTAGCTTGGGCAAGAGAATATTATAAACAAAATTTTAAAGGAGACGAAGACAATGAAAAATAATGAAAACCTATTTTTAGACATCCACGCAATCCAAACCCTGCCACCATCAAACATAAACAGAGATGATACGGGAAGCCCTAAGACAGCACAATACGGAGGAGTAAGACGTGCCAGAGTCAGTTCTCAGTCGTGGAAAAAGGCAATAAGGGATTATTTTTGCGAATACGGTAGGCAAGACAATGTTGGAGTTAGAACCTTAGAAATAGTAAAATATGTTGGAGAAATAATCCAAAAATTAAATCCATCTATAAGTGATGAAGATGCTATAAAGATGGCAGATGAAGTTTTCAATAATTCTGGAATTAAGACAAAGGACTTTAAAGCTAAAGCTCTTTTCTTCTTAGGTGAAATTCAAGCAAGAAATTTGGCTAAAGCTGCAATAGAGGGAAATAAAGACAAAAAAGAACTCCAAAAAATTCTAAAAAACAATCCCGCTATAGATATAGCTCTATTTGGTAGAATGGTTGCTGATGATCCATCTCTAAATGAAGACGCTTCTTCCCAAGTTGCTCACGCTATTTCTACACATGCCGTTCAAAATGAATTCGACTTTTATACAGCTATAGATGATCTATCTCCAGAAGATAATGCAGGTGCAGGAATGCTTGGAACAATAGAATTTAACTCATCAACACTATATAGATATGCAAATGTCTCTGTACACGAATTACTAAATCAATTAAATGATAAAGAAGCAGTTATAAATACATTGAAATTATTTATAAAAGCATTTACTAATTCACTACCAACTGGAAAGGTTAACACCTTCGCAAATCAGACTCTACCACAAGCACTTGTAATAACTTTGAGAAATGACAGACCTATAAACCTTGTAAGTGCATTTGAAAAACCTATTAAATCTTCAACAGGATACGCTGAAAAATCAATTGAAAAACTTTTTGATGAATTTAAAAAGGCAGAAAAATTCGTAAACACTCCTTTAATGACTATGTTTATATCTGCAGAAAACATAAACTTATCTTATGACTTGATTGAAGAAAAAAATTCGTTAAAAGAACTTTTAAATGATTTTTCCAGAAAATTATACGAATTAATTCCTGAAGATAAGGGAGAATAACATGAAAACTATTCTCTTAAAGTTTGCGGGGCCGCTACAATCTTGGGGCACAAGTTCTCACTTTGAAACAAGACACACCGACTTTCATCCTTCAAAAAGTGCATTGATAGGAATAATTGGAGCTGGACTGGGATATAGAAGAGATGAAGACGAAAAAATCCAAAAACTCAATGAAATAGATTTTGCAGTAAGAATTGATCAACAGGGAAAATTATTGAGAGATTATCACACTGCGAAAAAATATAAAAGTAACGGAAATTTTGATAGAACTTATGTAACAAATCGCTACTATTTAGAAGATGCCGTATTTGTTGTAGCCATATCCCACAAAGACGAGGATTTCATTAAAAAAATTGAATCCGCTTTAAAATATCCATATTTTCAACCATTTATGGGTCGTAGGGCTCTACCCGTTTGTGCCGAATACATCATCAAAACGACAGATGAGGGAGCGATAGAAAGTTTAAGCAACTGTGAATGGAAAGCTGCAGAGTGGTATAAGAAAAAAAATGCCAATACTTCAGTAGAACTAGAAATATACGCAGATAGTAGTTTGTTGAAACAAAGTCACAAAAACTTAAGAAAAGATAGGGTTAGATCATTTTCACAAAAAGAAAGAAGATTTTCTTACAGACACGAATCTATGATTAAGGTAAACATCGTGAATAAAGAATCCAAAATCAATAAGAGCGAGCACGATATTTGGAGCAATATAGGAGACTAATATGTATATATCAAGGGTAGAAATTGATATTAACGATAGAAGAAAAACAAAAAATCTAACACATGTAGGAGCCTTTCACCATTGGGTAGAAGATAGTTTTCCAGAAGAAATCAAACTAAATGAAAGGTCAAGAAAACTTTGGAGAATAGATAAATTAAATGGAAAAACTTATTTACTTGTAATAAGTCCTAAAAAACCAAATTTAAACCTACTTGAAAAATACGGTGTAAATGGAAGTGCTCAAACGAAAATATACGATAAATTTTTACACTCACTAAAGCAAAACTCTCGTATGAGGTTTAAAATAGCTTTAAATCCTGTAGTTACACTATCAAAAGGAAGCGGGAAAAGAGGTATAACCAAGCCACACGTTACAATTGAGCATCAGATGAAATATTTAATGGATCGCTCAGAAAAAAACGGTTTTTTATTAAATGAAAATGAATTTTTCATTGTTGAAAGAGGCTACGAGATCTTTAAGAAAACAAATCAAAAACCTATTAAATTAGTTAAAGTAGTATACGAAGGAGTTCTTACTATAAAAGAGGTTAGTCTCTTTAGAAAAATGCTTACAGAAGGGTTTGGCAAACACAAGGCATACGGCTTTGGCATGATGACAGTTATACCCGTGGTAGAATAAGATGAAAAAAAGTGGTGCAAAAAAAGCGGAATTAAGAGAACTCCCTAAAATAAGTGATAGGGTAACTTTTATATACGTAGAGCACGCTAAAATCAACAGGCAAGATAGTGCAATTACAGTCACAGATAGTAAGGGGATTGTAAAAATTCCAGCAGCCATGGTAGGCGTACTTTTGCTTGGACCTGGAACAGATATTTCACACAGAGCTGTGGAGTTAATCGGAGATACAGGTACGAGTATGGTTTGGGTTGGGGAAAGAGGCGTCCGACACTATGCCCATGGTAGAGCCTTAGCACATTCCACCAAATTTTTAGAAAAACAAGCAAAATTAGTTTCAAATATGCGCTCACGATTAGATGTAGCTAGAAAAATGTATCAAATGAGATTTCCCGATGAAAATGTATCATCGTTGACAATGCAACAACTGAGGGGACGAGAGGGGGCAAGAGTAAGAAGAGTATACTATAACCAGGCAAAAAAACATAATGTAAAATGGACAAGAAGGGAATACAACACAAAAGACTTCGAAAGTGGAACTGTAGTTAACCAAGCACTTTCTGCAGCTAACGTTGCCTTATACGGTCTAGTGTATAGCATCATAGTAGCACTTGGAATATCTCCAGGATTAGGATTTATTCATACTGGGCACGACTTGTCTTTTGTATATGATATAGCTGACCTATATAAATCAGATATCACTATTCCAATAGCCTTTGAAGTTGCTTCTCTCTATGATTCCGATGATGATATAGGCAGAATAACCAGAATCAAGGTTAGAGACGCCTTTGTGGATGGAAAAATAATCGCAAAAATCGTAAGAGACCTACAATTTTTGTTCGAAGTTAAAAAAGATGACCAAATATTTATTGATACCATAAGTTTATGGGATGATAAAGAAAAACTTGTTAGATATGGGGTAAGTTATAGAGAGGACTTCTAACTATGCCTTTAGCTGTAATTACAGTAAAAAATGCACCTCCACACCTAAGAGGTGATTTAAGTAAATGGATGCAAGAAATCGCTACTGGAGTTTATGTAGGCAATTTCAACACAAAAATTAGAGAACAACTTTGGAATAGAGTAGTTGATAATATCGGGCATGGAGAAGCTACTATGAGCTTTTCATATAGAAATGAAATAGGATACCAATTTAACACAATAAACGCGCAGAGAGAAGTAATAGATTTTGATGGAATCCCCTTAGTGTCTTTCCCCAACAAAGAAAATTCAACAAAAGACGCCTATAAACCAGGTTTTAGCAATGCTTCAAAGTTTAGAAAAGTTAAAAAATATTCGTCTATCCCTACTAAAAAAAATGAAAAACCTTATGTTGTTATAGATATTGAAACAGATGGATTAAATGAAGTTGAAAATTCAATTATAGAAATCGGAGCAGTTAAATTACATGGCTCAAAAATATCAGAATTTAACAGTCTAGTAGAATACAAAAAGAATTTACCGAAAAATATAACTGATTTAACAGGTATCACTCAAGAATTATTAGAAAAAGAAGGAAAGTCTCTAGATATTGTCTTAGTAGATTTTTTGAACTTTATAGAAGACTTAGACATAGTAGGATATGGTGTTAATTTTGACATAAAATTTATAGATTATAATTTGAAAAACTTAGGCATGTCAACCTTGAAAAACAATAGACACGATTTGATAAAATATGTAAAAAGGGAAAAAATTTTTTTAGAAAATTATAAATTGCAAACCGTTTTAAGGGTTTATGATATAAACGAAAAAGTTCCTCATAGAGCTCTTTTGGATTCAAAACTTATTTATAAATTATCAACTAAAGTAAATACTTTTTTGAAAAAAATAAATAAAAAATGAGCATTTTAGGGATCTTCTTTACTGTCCTACCCGCACACGCGGGGGTGATCCTAGGATAAATAAAAGTTGGCTAAGAATTGGCTTGTCCTACCCGCACACGCGGGGGTGATCCTCCATAAGCTAACTCGCGGCTTACGCGTTTAAAGTCCTACCCGCACACGCGGGGGTGATCCTCAAATTATAAGACTTGTAGTGTCGGAAAAAGAGTCCTACCCGCACACGCGGGGGTGATCCCATAATGGTGTTCAAAATTTACGCTGTTAAAGTGTCCTACCCGCACACGCGGGGGTGATCCCTAGCTTTTCAGCTCCACAGCACGCTACAGAAGGTCCTACCCGCACACGCGGGGGTGATCCTCGGGAATACCAAGAGCGCTCGCTATCTGATAAGTCCTACCCGCACACGCGGGGGTGATCCCGAATTGAAAGAAGGAAGTGAATTAAGTGAGGAGTCCTACCCGCACACGCGGGGGTGATCCTCCTATAAAACTTCCAACTGTAGGACATACTGGGTCCTACCCGCACACGCGGGGGTGATCCCCTTCACACGCGGGGGTGATCCCCTTGCCGATAGTAGGTTATTAAAGGTGTCAGAGTCCTACCCGCACACGCGGGGGTGATCCCTACCTAGTGCCTTGGGCTGTTTTCAGAGACTGGTCCTACCCGCACACGCGGGGGTGATCCTGAGTGCTCTACCGGCATACACTTCTTTCTAACGTCCTACCCGCACACGCGGGGGTGATCCTATTTTTGATCTTCTCTTTAAATTCTTCAGATGGTCCTACCCGCACACGCGGGGGTGATCCCAAAGAGGTAACAACTAACAAGAATGATAAGAAGTCCTACCCGCACACGCGGGGGTGATCCCCCCACTATCTTGCCTAGTGTCTGTAATTTCGGGTCCTACCCGCACACGCGGGGGTGATCCCCACTTCGGGAGGTGTGGGATTAGTCGCAAAGTGTCCTACCCGCACACGCGGGGGTGATCCTCGCAGCAGCTTTGGAGAAGATGGGGAAGGTGCGTCCTACCCGCACACGCGGGGGTGATCCCCCCTACTTCTTCAGGTGAGAAATTACGAAGGGGTCCTACCCGCACACGCGGGGGTGATCCCTCTGCGGGGAGTGCAACACTCTTTCACTCAGAGTCCTACCCGCACACGCGGGGGTGATCCCAAAAACAAGGCCCCTCAAAAAGATGTTTATGGGTCCTACCCGCACACGCGGGGGTGATCCCAAGGGTGTTATCATCCTTATCAAGCCTTATTTGTCCTACCCGCACACGCGGGGGTGATCCCATAATACCACCACCTATTACTAATATTAAAATGTCCTACCCGCACACGCGGGGGTGATCCTCCAATAATTACAAAATGTATCTATATCAACATTTATGTCCTACCCGCACACGCGGGGGTGATCCTTACGAGCGGGACGAAAAGGTCTTGGCATAATCGTCCTACCCGCACACGCGGGGGTGATCCTCCAGACTAACCGCAAGAGGTTAAAGCTAAACCGTCCTACCCGCACACGCGGGGGTGATCCCCGCTTCGTATTTTTCGTCATAGGTATTTCCATGTCCTACCCGCACACGCGGGGGTGATCCTATTAATATTAAAGAGGTCACGAAGTTCATCAGGTCCTACCCGCACACGCGGGGGTGATCCTCTTTTCGTAGTCAAAAAGTAGCCATATGTCAAGTCCTACCCGCACACGCGGGGGTGATCCCGTGGATTCTTGAACTGTGTTTTTATAAACATCGTCCTACCCGCACACGCGGGGGTGATCCCAAGTGTTTTTGTCAAGTGAAAAATGGTCCACAAATCCAATTCAAAAACGGGCCACTTTAAGCTGGCTTTTTTAATTCTTAAGGGCTGTAATAGGAACAACGTATACTCCATCTTCTCTAAGATATGCTGCATTACAAATTCCACATACAACAATAAGACCACTAGGAGCTATTCCTCCAGAATTTAATATTTTATCCCTTATTCGGTCACTTTTCTAGATTTCATTCGGTCACTTTTGTGAGATTCCATCTAAAAATTCTTCTGCCCTATCATATATCAATAAAAGCATATCGTTTTCTGGGTTCTCAATACAAAGGTCACCTAAAATCTCAAGGGTGGCTATAACATCATCTACATCCTGCTCGTAAATTAAATTGAATCTAGCCTTTGCATAGGTTACTAAAACATCTTGATCTTTGGGATATAATTTTGAAAGATGAGATAGCTTTCCTACTGTTTCTGTAGCGAACTCTAACTCCTGTTTATTACTTAGGTTAAAAAGTGCCTTTACATATTCTAAAACAGCTGACCTATTTAACCTATGTATTGTTACTAGTTCTGATAATTCGCCTACACTTTCCAAGGCTTCAGCTACATCTTGCTTACTGCTTAAGTTATAGAGACCTTTTGCGTACATTAAAATTATATCTTCATTTTCTGGATGCCTTTCAGCAAGGGTTTTTAATTTTTCTATGCTATCTTTAGCTGATAATGAGTCTTCCTTATATATTAAATTCACAAGTGACTTTCCATATTGGAGTGCTATTAACTGATTTTTAGGGTAAGTATTTGCAAATTCAAATAGATTTTTAACAGTCTCTCTAGCGCCTATAACATCCTGTTTATTTCCTAAATTAAAGAGTGCCTTTGTGTATTCAAATACAATATCTTCATTTCCACTATATCGATTTAAAATACCATGTAAATTTTTAACAGTAAATGAAGCCTCCACCTCATCTTGAAGGTGGATTAGGTTAACAAGACCTCTTGTATATTCAAGGATTATAGCCTTATTTTGCGGAAATTTTTTAGATATTTTTTCAAGCTTATCAATGGTATTTGAAATTGAAATAGGATCATCATCATAAGACAAATTGACAAGCCCCTTTGCATACATCAACATAATATCTTGGTTTTCTGGATAAGCTTCTGAAATGGATTCTAGTTTAGCAAGGGTCTCTGAAACTAATGACCCTTCCTGATCACAAGTTAAATTTACAAGTTCTTTAGCATACTCAAGGATAGATGCTTTATCTGAATTTCCTTTGGAAGGCATAATTCCCCGCTTTGTAACCTTTAAATTTCTCATCCTCTTCACCAAGTTTCTTTATCTCACTGTAAATATCTTATTTGCGAATATTTACGATTCGCACTTATAGTTTTTTAGTAACAAATACGATATTTCCATAATTCTGGAGTAAGCCAAGCTTAAATGGCAAGTCTCTTCTGACTAGAGCTTTGGGGATAGGTAGTCCACAATCTGCAATTATAATTCTTTCTATATGTCACATCTCAGATATAACTCAAAGATATCAGAATTTAGCAGTTTTCCTTTTTTCGTCTTTTTACCCCTTTAAATGCCTCTATCTCTTTAGAAGTAGGCAAGGATGCCTGAGCTCCTATCCTAGTAACAGTTACTGCACCAACTTTTATTCCGTATTCTATAGCTTCTTCTACAGCTTCTCCACTTGAAAGTTTTGTTATCAATCCACCTATAAAGCTATCTCCTGCTGCAGTAGTATCTTTAACCTCAACTCTATATGCAGCTGTCTTATATGAGGTTCCAGACCTGCTTATATAAACCGCCCCATCTCCTCCAAGAGTTACTATAACTTCAGATACTCCCTTTTCAAAAAGTATTTTAGCCCCCTTTTTGATTTCAGTGTAAGTTAAGGGTTTGATTCCCGTTATAAGTTCAAATTCTGTTTGATTTGGTATAATGATGTCCGTGTTAATCAAAAGTTCATCAGTTATAGCCCTTGCAGGTGCAGGATTCAGTATGGTTACAGCTCCAACTCTTTTAGCAATTTCGAATGACTTCAATACCGTGTCATAAGGTACTTCAAACTGACTTAATACAAAACCAGCTTCTGCAAACATCTTTTCTTTTATATCCGAACCCTTGAGCTCAAAGTTTGCTCCAGAAATAACTACTATAGAATTATCTCCTGAACTATCAATCATTATAAGCGCAGTTCCTGTAGGTGCATTAGAAGTCACACCTACATATTCTGTATTTACACCATTTTTTTCTAGACTATTCTTTAGCATCTGTCCAAAGGTATCTTCTCCCACCATACCTACCATGGAAACATCGCCACCAAGCTTCGCTATTGCAACTGCTTGGTTAGCTCCCTTTCCTCCCTCGAGCTTTGATAGTCCATTGCCAAAAACTGTCTCTCCAAGGCGAACAGTTTTTTCAACACTTGTAACTAAATCTATATTTAGAGACCCTACAACAACTACTTTCTTCACTATGTTCTCCTTTTTCAACAATATCTAAAAACCAACCACACTACAATATTAGGATACCTTATAAGAATCGTAATGCAGTTACTTAATTGCGCAAGCAAGCTACCACGTTATTTCCACAAAACGCCAGAATCAAATTTCGCACCACTCTCTTTAATAATTTTTCCATCTTGTATTTGGTCTCCTGAGATATCCTACCGGTCTTGTTATTTATGACAACAAACATAGTTGCCGTCGACATTCCAATCAACTTGGCTATATCTTTAATCGTAATTTTCATAACCACCTGATTATACATTTAATTTGATTATACTATTATTATAGAAAATAGTTAAACAATCTATTTTAATGAGATTTTTTTGCCCCGTTATTTTACGATAATGTCTTAATATTTATTCCTCAAAAATGCCGAGATAAAAGTTAACAGATTTGCCGAAATAAAAATATAATAACCTATAAAAACCCTAAAAACAATGAAATACGGTCTTCGACCGCATGCAATAACAGCTTCGCAGTAATGAAATAGCGCCGTTGGCGCCATGAAATAAAATTTACCTTATAATAAAATTAAAATACTTATAATCCTAAAAACATCCAGACGAAGAGAAATGCGGGAAATTCTAGGAACTAATAAAATTTCAGGTCGCAGTGTACTAAAAGGGTACATAAGAGTTGGAATTTTATGTAGTGACGACGAAGTTCCCCATTTATCAATGTCTGGCGGAATTTCACGTCGTGATAGGAACATTTCACTTGCCGAAGGCAAATTTCATTGCAAAATAAAAGCTCAGAAAAACTGAGCTTTTATTTTGCTTGGTGGTCCTAGTGACGCAATATCCGAACCACTTGTGATTTATTACAATGGATTATTAATTTTATCGCTTATTTTAAAATAAAGCTAAGGATGGCTATAACAACCCACCCCTTAATTTTAAATTTTATTTCTCATTCTATACAACATAGTCCAAGCTTCTTGCCGAGTGACGTAGTCTCTCGGCCTTGTTCCGTCACTAATCCCCTGCTCTTTTACCCACTCGTGAGCTTCTTTGGCCCAAGGAGATATACCATCCTTAGTCTGACCCAAATCTTTAATAAGTCTTTCAAAAGGAAATTTCTCACCAGGGCAAAAAGGTTTGGCAATAGGCGTTATATCAACATGGCCAACTATATGTTCTCTATCTATAGGAATAGCATTTCCGTATATCCTTTTAACTTCTTCTATTATATGCCTATGGAGCCAAAGTGTTGCTTTATACTGAGCCTCTGTAAGTGCTCCGTGTGATGTCTGATATACCCCTTCGTGCTCAATTGATACAGTATATCTATTTGCATTTTCAAGATTTTGCCTTACGCTTTCAAGTTTAGATGCTCCATGATATATAGAACTGTGAGGATTGTTATTCGTACCATTCGCCCAAGCTGCATCTGTCAATTCTACAAACTGTGCTATCCTTCCATCTCTTGATACTGCAAAATGTGAAGATACACCACTTTCAGGGTTTTGAAACCAAGATATTGCACCCTCATAGGAACCTTCTATAATATGATTTACTATCAAAATTGGTTTCTCTCCACGCCTACCTCTATAAAAGTTATCTGTTGAATATCTGTCGATTCTCATCTTAATCCCCCGTCTCCATCCTTCTTCGCCCTTTCTTTATCAATAGATGCTTCCGCTAAGATATAGACTATAAGAAGTGAAGCACTTGAAATCACCCCCGTAATCTTCGTAATCATCTCTTGATTTACATCAAAAGCTACAAGCACTGAAACTACTATACCTACTACCATCGCCCAAAATTTTCTACTGGCTAATTTCTGTTCCCAATTTATTTTCATATTTTTATCTCCTTTTTATTAAAAATCTGTGTATTTTCTATAATTTCTTCGGCTGTGCAAAAATCTGGTTATCATATTTTTTTTCTAACACTTCATTAAGTAAAGCAATCTTGCCGTTTCCGTCAAGCCCTTCATAACCTTTATAGAGCTGTCTCCAATTTGCCATATCGTCTATAGAAATTATGTCTAAGGCTTCAAGATGTTTTCCCAACTGCCAAAGTCTATCCGATAATATTGAGACCACACCTTCTTTCAACTGTCTTTGTTCAGCACACTCTTTTTTTATATTTCTCCACACTCTTTGAGATTCCCAAGTTATAAAAGCCAAAACTATTGAAAAGCCCGCTTCTAGCCAATACCTCATTAGAAATTTTTCCATTCTGTCCCCCTAACCGCTTTGTGCTTGGTCTGAATATCTTGACCAAGCCTTTTCCGAACTTATTTGTTTGATATAATCCGCTAATCGCCCTTGTGTTTTATTCCCTCCTGAATCAACAGTTATGGTAGTAGATAATCCTCTTTTTCCAAAAGAATGCTTTACCGAAGTTATTAATCCTAATTCTTTCTGATAGTTTTCATCAGTAACATCACCTTTTATTAGCGCTGTATCTCCAGTTTCAATAAAAGGGTTAAATTTTATTTCAAAAACTTCTATCTTTCCAACTCTAGATAAAAGATTGGCTACATTTGTGGCATATCTGTCAGCTATCGTTGATGATATGTTATCTGGCATCTTTATATGTAATGTGCGATTAGATTTCAAGTTCCAGCCTTCATAACCTTCTACTTCTTTATAGATTTCAAAAGTCTTGTCTTTATCTTTAACACAAACTCTACGATAAGATTCGCTATCATCCTTTGTTATTTTGCGACTAAAGGCATCTTTATCTCTCTCGAAATAAAATGTTTCTTTTGCATTAAAGGAGCCAAAGTTGTTAGATCCAACAATTATTTTTCCATCTGATTCCTCTATTTTCCAATTATCTAAAGTTTTAAATATTTCGTTTATTCCACTTAAAAGCGTCATTTCTGGTTCAAAAGTATAACTAGCGGATTCGCTTGTAGTTTCAACAAAAACTTTATCCTTATCAATCTTTCCAAAATCTATGATGATTTTTTTAATAATTTCGCTGATTAAATCATAACTCAAATGATAATTTTCATCAAAGGTCTGATCTTTTAAAGCTTTACCAATAGTATTCCTACCTTGAAGCTTTACATCTGTTGAATGAATAGCCGTCCCACCTCTGTCTATAAAAAATTCTCCAATCTTTACCCTATTAGAATCTCCAATTTTAAAACTTAAAATGACTTTCGAACCAGGATTAAGATTTAAAGATTTACTTTCCCGCTCTGCGAGTAAGTATTTGCCTTTTTTCTCAGTATTAGCGAGATTTAAACTAAAAGACGAAATAGGATTGTTAATATTATCTGTAGTTGTCCCACTGGTTAAATTATCCGAAATATCATTCTTATATTCATAAATCAAAAGCCTGTGTTCATAGTTTATCTCCCCGTCACATTTAATAGCTCCCACAGCACCGAAAGAGCTTAAATTATTTAGCTTAAAAAATTCTATGCCGGTATTTTTCAAAGCCTCCGTTTCTAAATCAAAAGGTTCGTTGTAGCTAACCTCGTCTGTCTTTGTTGTGCTTGCGTGAAGCTTTCCGCCCTTAATATATAAGGCGCTCATTTCATTGTTATCAAAGTGTAAAAGGTCAGGAGAAGCACCTTGAATTTCAGTTCCCGAAGGGTTTTCTAAATCATATTCAAGTGCAAAATTAAGTTCCATCTCTAGCTACCTTGCCCAGCGGAAAAGTCGAAATTTACAGTAATATCAAGTATATGGTCACTATCTTTGGGGATGTAATCTACATGATAATTTGCACTGATAACTTCATCCTGTGCGGGTGGCGTATTAAAAGTGATTTTCGTATAAGCAAAATTAGTATAAAGAGAATTGTTTTCTGCTTTAAATTTTGAACGGATAAAAGAATTATTGGTTATATTACTTACACAAGGGTCAGATGATGCTACTTCGTCCGCAGTGCAAGACACAAAACTTTCATTTTGAACATTATAGTATTCTCCGTCAATTTTTATCGTTTCAAGCTCTCCGTAAACATCGAGAGTGTGAGAATTAGTGTCTTTCGCAATATAATCTACAACTGCTGGTAAAGAATCATCATTTATTTTTAGTAAGAAAACTGCAAATTTAACGCCATAATAACTCGACGGAAATATTTTCAATAGAAGTAATTTAGCATCTGGTTTAAAACAAATTGCTCGTATAGACATACGTCTATAACTCCAAAGGCCTTGCTCCATTTGGGATAATGTTGTAGTTAGATAAGATAAATCTTGAACATAATTTTCTACTAAAGTTATAGTGTAGTCAGATGATTGCACCAATGTTCCATTTTTATAGATTTCAATGGATTTTGGTTCGGTATTCGGGATTTGAAATTCTGTTTTCGAAGCATCTCCAACTCCTAATTCTTTATTTTCTAATGTAACTCCAGAAAAATTAGAAAGCTCGTCAATTTTAATGAACACCCCTCCTGATAACATCCCACGAATTTCCTTATTTTGAGTATTAGTCCCAATACGTAAGTAATTGCTTACAGTTTGATTTGTTTGCGTTTTTGTGAAAGCATAGTCTGGGCGATCGCTAATATCGCCGTACGAGTGAAAATAAAAACTTGATATTAAAAAGTGAACGTCAGGCATTTGACCGCCTAAAATATTCCCCAAATCGCCTCGGGGAATATAAAAACCGCTAGGAAAATTCATGTTATAAAAAACTGTTGCTGTTATTTTTAACTCGTCTAAAGCTGTCTTTGTTATTGTCAAAGGATTTCCTTCCGAGTCTTTTAAAAAAGCGTGTGTTCTCAAACTATTATGAGTATAGTATCCCCCCAAGCCTACCTCTGTGATAACTTTACCAGTTAAAGAACCTGCAGGAACGGTAGCTTGGCAAACTTTGGTATAAATCCCATTATCATAATCTTGCCACTGTTCCTGAGAAGTTCCAGAATAACTTCCCAGAGGATGAAAAAGAGCTGTATTCGACGGATTAAGAGTACCAGTGCCATCTCCAACATGAATATAATTGGGGAGAACGCCTATATTTTCAAAAAATCTATCTAATATAATATTTTGCCCATAACCTTTTTGTATGGTATTTCCATTCCTTATAACTTCTACTTCAAAATAATTATGTATTTCAGTCTTACACTTTAAATCAAACATTCTTTTCTCCTTCTATCTATGGGTTAAGATCATCAATATGGATATAGTCAAGTATTAGGTTTACATCTATGTTTACATTTTCGCTAGTATATCCTTCCTTCTTTGTAATTAAGATGTAGTCAACGTCTAGACTTACATCTATGTTTACACTCTCAGAGACGTAAGGGTCTAGATATAGGTCATATCCAGTGGGTTCAAAGGTTTCTATAAAGCTATCAGCACCATCTATACCTCCAAGTACACTATTATAATTGAGAGTAACCTCTTTCGCCCGCTTCATCCTAGTATCATAAGTAAGTGTAACTATTAAAGTGTTGCCGTCAGATGATAGCGACTCTATATCGTGGGTGTCGTCTACAAATGTTATCCGTCTTGTATCTTCGTATCCTATCGACGTTATAGATAATGAGTCTGGTATCTTTGTGATGTCAAAGGTTACCGGTTCTTGGAAAGCTACCCTAAGCTCTCTATCACCATTATTTGTAATAATTGGCGGTGGAATCACTGTCGGGATTAAGCCCGTAGGTGTGAAGGTGTATTCCATAGCTGAGTATAAGTCACCTAGAGCATTGGTTCCATTAACGCCTTTATATCTAAGAGTTATATCTCCAACTAAGTTATTAAAGTTTTGAAAAACTATCTCATGTTTTCTCTTCATATCGCTAGCTGTATATATCACAGCTTGCTTAGTCGTAGATTCCGTGTCGACTATCTCCCAATCTCCTATCTCTGCAGAATGAATATCATGTGCGGTTTTTACCACAATTTTTTGTCCCATATCACCATCTAAGTCGACGTTTGCACACGATGTTATTTTATTATCTTGATGTGTATAACCTAGTAAGGACACAAGACTTACATCTATATTCAAGTTTTCAGCAGTATTTGCACTTTTCTTTCCTATCTCTATGTAATCAAAACCCAAGCCGACTCTTATATTTACATTTTCAGCCTGTATGCCCATTCCCGCCCAATTTCTATCGGTTATCTTATAGTGAACATTCCCGCTTATATCCTCAATGATGATTCCCGTCCTATAATCGTTAGTTAAAAAAAGATTGATTGTCTTAGGCGTATACGAAAGAGACATTTCTCTTTCAGGCTCCCAAGCATAGTCTCCACTCGATTGTTCTGCATAAGTTCGGTAGTAAAGTTTATTATCTGTCTTGATATATGCAGCTATAACGCCATTATCATCTTCTCCCACAGCTACTGATTTCCACGCTCTTATGGTTGTTACTTCCTTAACCCCAGTCGCTATAGAGATTCTAGTGTCGTTATCGTGCCACATTTGGGTCTTTAACTCATCAGATGAGTCAATCCAGAAGATAAAAGGCTCTTCGTTTGTAATCACTATCCACCGATTCTCAAATCGTTCCCAATGGCCATTAAAAGCTATCCCTACACGCTTTCCAGCTTCGATAATGTTTCCATCTTGCCAGCCGCGGTCAAAAGTATCTGGATAATCTCTAAAAGCTGTTTTTACCAAACCTTCATCTATATGGATTTCAAAGATTTTGTCCGGATAGTCTTGCAAAATCATTCGACGTGGAGAAACAGCTATATCAGTTAAGCCAGTCTTTTCTCTTATTTTTTCCGTAGTAAAATAATTATTATCTGTAATCGCCATTCGTGGCCTGGTGACTAAAACTTCGATTTTCGGTTCTGCTTTAGCTGCAATAGTCCACTCTTTTTCATTTAATTTATTTAAAACGTAGCTATCAATATTTTTCATTAAAAACCTCATTAAACATATAGGAAAGTTGCAGATGCTACGTATATAGGCACTCTCCCTCTCAGTGTTAGCTTCCAGGTAAGCTCTTTAGATAAGAAAGCCTCTTGTGTAGATTCTTCGTCTGTGATTATAAAATGAGCTCCATTCGCCTGCATTTCATTAATCTTATTAACTTGACCTAACTCAGCATATATAGTCATACTTTTGGACGTCGAGCTTTTACCTATTGTTTGAACATGATAGCTTCCATCTAAGAGTCTCCTTTTAATTATTTGGCCCTCTTTTTTAACTGGAGAAACATTGTTTGTTGCAAAACTAAGCTGTTCCCCTAGTGAATCTTTAATAGCGATCATAATCTAGAATCCTTTCTGAGCTCATCCAAAATTATTTCCCTAACTTCTTCTAAATCACCATCTCTATATCCTTCAACTCTTATGCTTCCAGAATGAAAATGCTCAACTCCAGCTGTACTTTTTTCATTCAATACCTCTCGCATTAGAACTTTTAAATCACTAAGAGCCCCTACAAATTCAGGGCGTTTTTCAGCAATCCCGATTATGGCCGGCTTAGTAAACACCCCGCCTTTGTCAAAAGGTTTTAAAATTGTGGTCCCTGGTTGTTGTGACGGATACCCGCCAACATCCACATCTCCAATCTTAATTCTGGGTTTAAAGTTTTCAAACAAAGAAGCTAAATTCCTTAAAAATGATTGAGCCTTTGTCTTTATTGAATCAAATGGCCCTTTTTCAAGTTGTTCTGGTATCCCATCAAAAGCTGTCTTTAAAAATCCTGCAGCTGCAGGTATTCCTTCTTCAAATGCTTGTCTTATAGTTTCTGTTGTGTTTTTAACAGCTGTAGTAGTTCCTTCCATGCTTCTACTGGTCCCCGTTTTAATATCAGCAAAACTTTGAACAGCTGAAGTTTTGGCTCCATCTGTTGAAGCAACTATCTTCCCATTAATTAATTCAAACTTTGTATTAGTATCTTCTGAAAGATTCTGCATAGCCATAGATGCTGCAGATTGCAAAAATGAAAAGTTGGTAGTAGATAAGCTCTCTGCTAGTGCAGTTTTATTCCCAATATCATATTTTATCTCTTCAAAATCAAAGCCCGCTTCTTCAAGAAGTTTCTCATATTGTTCAATAGATTTTGAACTCAAATTTTCAGCGTTAACTTCACCCGACTCACTTGCTGCCCTAGTGTTGTCGTTTATTGCATTGTAGAGTTCGGCAAAACTAATTCCTGTTTCTTCCGCCATTCTAGAATATGTGTTTTTCATCTTTAGTCTATTTGCCTCACGGGTGGCTTGAAGTTTTGCTTCCATTTTTTCTTCACGATCAAGAGCTTCAATAAATTGATTTTTAGCTTTTTCCATTTCTCCATAATTTTCAACAGCTTTACTTACCGTAAAAGTAGTGAATGCCGTCGCACCGACAAGAGCAAGTCCCGTCCCAAACCCAATTCCTGCAGCCCCCGCTCCCGCAGCACTTGCACTACTAGCTCCAGCACCTGCGCCACCCAATGCGCCTGCTCCAGAACCTGCAAGAGATAAGCCTTTTAAAGCTCCCGCTCCAGATTTAATTGCTTTTAAACTTAAACCTAGGCCAGACGCCATTTCTACAAGCGGGCCAAGAACAACCTTAATACCACCTATTCCAAGAGCAAGCTCGGGGTTAGCCTTTATCCAGTCAGCTAGTCCCCCGACAATCTCTGCCAAAGGATCTAAAAGTGGAGTAACTGCCACCATTAAATCTGATAGAGCTTCTTTAAATTTTACCGCTGGATCAGCGGTAATCATCTCAGTTTTTTTTGCAAGGTCTTGGGTATTACTACCAGCTGTCTTTGTATGATCTTCAATTCCAAGTATAGTATCGATAATTTTAGTGCCCTGGTCTTCCCATTTTGTTCCATACACAGCTACCCCTAGAGAATTTTGAAGAGTCTTATCGTCAATGGACTGTAACATTTGAGCAACTTCTTCATATGCTAATTTACCTTTACTTCCCCCTTCTGCTATATCTTTCCCAAGTTGTTGAAATCTTTCAGCACCTATACCTGCTTTCTCTAATAAAGACTGCATTGCAGGGCTTATTTCATCTCCAAATTCGGTCATTTTTATGCGGCCCTCTTTTATACCATCTAAAAGGTTATCAATATTCCAAGTTCCGGTATCAATCCCTGCAGCAAAAATTCCTTGTATTTCCTCAGCTGAATAACCGGCTTGAGTTAGCTGTGTTCCATACTCTGATATTATGTCAACTTGTTCAGGTGGAAAACCTACATCCAGCAAGGCACTGACAAGAGCGAGTGATTCTTCAGTTGTTATATTTAAAGTTTTTGAAATTTCTCCATTTTCTTGAATTAATTCCGTTAAATCTATCCCATCATACACCGATGATAGAGCAGCTGCCGTTTTGGTAAATTCAATATTTTGTTCCAGTGTAAGTTTTTTGTTTTGTTTCAATTGTCTACGTAGGGCTTCTTGCCCCTCTCCATTTTCAATGCCGAGAGCATTCATTGATGCAAGAGCAGAGCGAGCTTTTTCAAGTTCTTCTCCTTCGAGACCTGTGGTAACTTGGATTTTTGTCCGCAGACTTGATTCATCTAATAAAGTTGAACCTAAATCTTTAACTTGTCCCGCCCCACTTGAGATAGAACCATAACCCTCTTTTAAAGCTTCAAATCCTTTTATATCTCGCAAGTCTTGTACCAAATCTTGTACATCGTTACTAGCTTCGTTCGCTTCTCTACCAATACTTGCAATCGCTTTTGATACCGCTGCACTATCACCCTTATCTATGTCACCAAGAGACCTAGCAAGGCCTTTTATATCAGCTTTTGAGCTAAGAGCTTCTTTCCCGATTTTCTCAAAAGCGAGTTTTAATCCCTTGCTATCAACCGCACCACTTTGTAAACCTCTAAGCAACTTAGTTCCGAGTACATCGGCAAAATCCTCTGTTTCTTTTCCAAGTCCTTGGAGCAACTTCTCAAGGTTTTCAGCATTTCTTTCGTAATTTTTACTTTCGCTAGCAGTCTGTGAAATGGCTTTTTCAATGCCCGCATACTCTTTTTTTGTTTTTTCAAGTGCTTTTGCAAGCTTTTCAAATTCATCTTGTCCCATGTCGCCACTATCAAAAGCGTGTTTTGCTTCTGTCATAGACTGTTCAAGGTCTTTTGCTTTATCCCCTGTCAATTTCAATTGCTTTTCAAGATTTTCAAGTTTTCTTGTGTAATTATCTCCGCCAGCCTTATCAAATTTTAGTGCATCATTGATTTCTTTTAGCTCGGATTTTAATTTGCCAAGCTCAGCATCTGACTTTGATATAGATGATAGTTCCTTGCCATACTTTTTAAGTTCAGATTCAGTAGCAATTACTTCTCTTTTTATTGCGTTGAACTGTTTTTCAGAAATTTTCCCCTCTTTAAATTGAGTATTTGCTTCATCTTGTGCTTTACTGAGTACTTTAAGTTTGTTGGAAGTCGTCTCAACATTTTTGGAAAGTATAGCTTGCTTTTGAGCAAGCAGCTCTGTGTTACCAGGATCTAGTTTAAGTAGACGATTTACATCTTTTAAATCAGCATTAAGACTTTTAGTCTCTTTTTCAAGACCTTGCAAAGCCTTTTGCAAAGGAGTTGTGTCGCCCCCTATCTCAAGTGTTATCCCTTTTATCCTGCTTGACATTTCGTCTCCTCATTTTCTTCTAAAGTGCATCTATATCTGCTTGCGTCGCTCTTCTAACTTCATTTTCTCTATCTGACTTTAAGTGTAAATTATCATAGTGAGTTATGTAGTCAAATATTGCTCCTGGCGTCATCCACTCCCAAGCTGAAAGTGGTAATTTACGTGTCAACGATGCTAAAATTAAGCTCTCAAGGCTTACCAAGTTTTCATCATCTTCTGACTCGCCATCATCTTCTATTTTTTTTTTCTAGAAACATGACGATTAAAACTATGTAGTATTAATTCCGATATTTCGCTAGCTATATCAAAAATTGGAAATTCATCAAAAGAATCTAGCCACTCAAGTGGTGGCGGAATACTATCATCCGCAGTCTTTGCAAACGCCCACGCTATCAGGTATAGTGGTTCTATCCCTATTTCATGAAATACATCCTCAAGAATAAATACGCCATTCTTTACTTTTAGAGCCGATAGAAGCCCTAAAAAATCATATACTGGGTCCTTCCCACTTTGTGCTTTATATCTTAACAAAGACGCTCCGGTGCTTTTAAATTTCACCGGGCGTCCGTCTATTTTAACTATTTTTTCCATAATTCTAACCAGCCGCTCTATTAGGTAAAACAACCTCAGAAAACCAATCATTATATTTTGCATCACCTGGTTTCTGGCGATACCTTATGTCATAAGACGTTGGGTGCGGAGCAATTACTAAAGGCAGCTTTTGAAGTTGTGGGTCTTTAGTTTTCTTCTTCGTCTTGTTCTCTACATTTGGACGAGAAATTGTTACGTTATAGTATGCAAATCTCGTTTGATGAGAATCTCCATCAACTTCAAACAAAAGAGCTATCCTACCGCCCTTAGCATTTGAATTTTCAATAATTCCGTGAGACTCATCTTCTTCAGCACCCAAAGCATCTTTTTCAAAATCAAGCGGAATAGAGTATATAGCCAAATCCCCCTTATAGCCTGCATTTGTCCCTTCTGACACATATAACATGTCATCTGCATAGATTTCTAAATTATCACCCACAGGTGAGAGCGTGATTGAATCGGCACCTGGAATTCGTTTTGGCGTTCCGTATGTTATCGCTCCAGTTTGTTCATCCTCAATTAAAGTTGCATAATATAAGCTCTTTAATCCGTATAATATTTTATTTCCCATGTTTTTCCCTCCAGATATTATATTTCAATTTCAAAGGTTGTTTTTAAAAAATTTTTGTCGATTTCATCAGCATTTTTGTCATATAAAATCTTATTTTCCAGCAAATAATCTTTGATTTTTTTCTCTAGGATAATGTCTTTGTTCTCGGTATATAACTCAATATCCACATTTTCCACCGTTATATATGGATTATCCCAAGCGAAAATGGTCTTTTCTCCTCTGCTGATAAGGACCATATAAGGCAGTTCTTCATGAATCTGAAACGCAGCATATGTTATTGGAATTCCGATGGAGTTTTGCAAACCTGTTTTAAGTTCTTCAAGTGTCATCTTTCAAGCTCCTTTTTTAGATTTTTTTGAAAATTCTCAATAGCTTCTTTTTCTGCGATTGATATATGTGGAATTGCCTTTGTTCTAGTACCATCTTTATTTTGATGACCTTTTTCTAGTAGATGTGTTTGTCTGTAATATTTTGCATTGTGAACTATATGCTGATTACCGGTCCTTTTCTTTTTAATTGTAACTTTCCACGATTTACCGTACTTTGGTCTACGCTTAGGTGATATTTCTTTTAATTTTTTCGCAGCTGCTTTTGCCGTTAAGTTTGCCACCTCGTCGATTTTTTTCAAAGTATCGTCATACTCTTCATCAAGAGCGTCCTTAATAAGTTTGCTAATATCCATTCCCATTATATTAGCTCCGCTTTGATGACTAGCTCTCTATCCAGTTCGCGTACATTTTCAACATTTTTTATGTCGTAGGTTTCTCCCCTATAAAGAATCCCCATCTCGTTTGTAATTTTCATTTTAGGGATATACCGCATTTCAAAAGTAGTTAATATTTCCGTGTTGTTGTTTCTTGCTTCAGTCAATTCACGCCCGTGTGAATTTATCACATTTGCCCTCGCATATAAGTAATGCGAGGGAACTTTTTTTTGTGATAACCCACTATTATCAGCAATGTATTTAACTATTTCTATTTTATGGCGGTACTTTTTATTTGCCCGCTTCTGCTTTTGCGTTTTTGAGAGCATTTATTCCTGCCTTTACTTGCGCAGTATAGATTTCGCCTGCGAAATTGGAATCAAAAAGTTCAATTACATTGTTGTATTCATATCTTGCGCAGTTAAACACAAGATTCCTCAAATCTTCATCATTATCAGTATCTAAATTTTCAACATCTAAAAGTTGTTTAATGTGATTTTTTGCTCTTGAAATTACTCTTTCAAGGCGTGCGTCGTCTGTGTCCCAATCAATATCTAGTATCTCTTTAAGTTCTACTAGCATTTTTCTCAACCTTTGCTACAGTCGGTTTTTTTCTGCTTTTATCTACGTCTTTTTCGTTCAAATCATTTGTTTCAGTCTTAGCCTCTGTTTTAAGTTTATCTTTTGACCTAGATTCTTCCCCCTCTAACTCTACAGGGGTTATAAAATCCCCCACTTCTTTTATTGCTTTCGCCCTCTTAGGAGTTATATCCACTAACTCCCCTACTTGACGTATATCTCCCGTTAGTTTGTCTTTAAAACTAGATTTTACTCTGTATAAACTCATATTGCCCCCTTTTTACGCCTCTGGCACTAGATTGGTTATGTCAAATACCAAAAAGCTGGCGTTATCTTTTGGATAGCCGTCTGCAAGCAACTTTGCTTTATAAACCCTTTGGTCTTCTAAAAACTTGCAATGATCACTAGCTTCAATTTTTCCGCTACCAGAGATAGTTGCAAAATAATCTTTGCCAATCCCTGCAACCATTCTATTTGTTGGAACCGCTGCAGATTGAATAATTTTAGCTGGGATGGGTAGTACTCCATGTACATACGTTTTATCAGCTGTCAAAAAGGTTGTAGATGCAAAAATTTTGCCCCAATAATCAAGAGGATTAACCACTATTAAGACGTTATTTACCGCTCTTTTCCCGCCTTTAGTTAGTGGAGCCATTATATTCTCTCCTAAAGATTTTGGAGCGAGCGTTGTTAGCTCTGTGCCCGTTTTATCTGGGTATTCACCAGCAACCACATTGCCATCAAGGTCTTTTATCATGCCGATAGGCATTGTTTTTCCAGTTCCTGCAACTACAGCTGTTTCAAGCCCGATAGCTAGTGATTCTTTCAAAACTTCCACAACGTATCTATCTAGCCATACAGGACCAAGTGCAAGCATGGACTGATGTACAGGAATAAATGCTGTTAAAGAATTCGAACCAACTTTTGCAACTTTGAAACCCGCTTCAAGTTGCTTAGTGATTGCAGATGTAATTGCACCCCACGCCGCTGTCTGACCATCTTTTGTTTCATCTCTAAAGGTCAACTCTGTGAGCCCAGTTGCATTTATAAAGTCTATTTCATCAAGTAATGCATGCTCTTGCTTTAATCCGTCGAAAACTCTTTCCATTACCGTTGGTGGTACCAACTTATCTACCGAATCAAAACCTCCAACTTCAATGACTTCATTGTAGTATTCTCTCTCTTCAGCGGTCAGCACATCTCCCACAACTCTGACTCTAGACGTCACTTCTTTTCCGACAAATTCCTTTGCTTTTTCCAAAATTCTATTTTGAATTATATCCGCCATCTTTGTTTGTGCTTCCATAAAGGATTTTTCGTCGCCATTCCTTATAGCTTCCGCCATGCTGTTTTGCACTTCAATCATCTCATAGTCTTTTATATTTTTGTTTTTCATTGTTTCCCCCCTCGTAATTTGTTGAAAATATTGTTTTGACTTGTTTTTTCGCTCTCGAAATATTTTTCAAATAGGTTACTAACTATATTTTGTGCTGATTTTTCTGCGTCTTTATCTTTAGTGAGAATTTCATCCGCAAAACCAAACGTCTTGGCTTCATCGGCTGTTATCCAAGTTCCCACTTTGATAAGATCTTCCAGTTCTTTATCCTCTCCAACCCAGCGCTCCTTATATGACGCTGTTACCGCCTCGTCGATTTTGTCCAAGTCTTTCGCCACTTGGCGCAGTTCATCTGCGTTTCCAACAACAAATGTTTGTGCCTTATGTATCATTAGCATGGCATTTGCCGGCATATAGATTTTATCCCCAGCCATTGCAATAATACTAGCTCCAGACCCAGCCAAGCTATCGATATATACGTTTACACTTGCCTTATGCTGGCGAAGTTTGTTGTTTATCGCTATTGATTCAAAGACGTCTCCTCCAGGCGAATTTATATGTACGTCTATCTGCATAACATCTCCCGCTTCTGAGAGTATGCTTTTCACAGCTTCTGACGATATAAAATCACTAGCTCCTTCTTTATCCCAATAGCTTGCCTTTCGAATAATGCCGTATAAATTCAGTTTTAACACCCCGTCGGCAATCTCGTATTCGATGCCTTTTTTACGCACCTTTTTCCCCCTTTCGTTCTACTTTTTCGTAGTTCTTAGTGACGTACCTTTCATTTGCCCAAGCCTCCTGTATTTCTTCTTTCCCTAAAATTCGTAAGCAATCATTTACTGAATATGCTCCTATTCTCGTTAAAATATCAAGCGCACCTGCAATTTGTGTTATATCAACGTGTTTTATTCTTGTTGTGTCCAGCTTTGTGTACGTACGATTTAAATACGCAGCCCTACCGTATGTCTTTCGATTAACTTCGTCTGTGATAATCTGTGCAAATGGCTTTATGGTAAATGTGATTAAATTATTTACAACTTCGTCGGTGTCTGCCACTTCACCTGTAATAAGTTTGCGAGGTATTCCAAAGCCAGTTGCTGTAAACTTAAAAGTTGCATCAGCGATTTCTAAATAGCTTTTTGTGGCTTTATCTACGTCTTTTCCAGACATATCTGTAAGCTTTAATCCATGGTTAAGTGGCAAGACCGCATTTTTCCCTGAAGTTAAAAAAGCTCGCATATTTTCTTCTAAAAGTTCAGTCAGTTCTGCTTGAGCTTGGGGCGTTTGTGGATATTGTGCAGGAATTTCCAAAGTATATTTTTTATCACCTTGAGCAGAGCTTTGTAGCGATTTTAGTAGTTTATTAAAGCTTGAGTGCATGCTTTCCACGACTTTTTTGATGTCTGAATTATTTAATTCAAAATGCCACACTTCTTTTTCAATGAAACTTTCACGTAAAACCTTATTTTTGATTTTTACTTCAGAATATGTATTTGCTTCAAAGGCATTTTCAGATTTTGTAAAGGAGTCTGCCACGATATAATCATCATCATACTCTATTACAAGACACTCATTTGTGTGGACTAGACGAGCTACCACATCCTGCCAAAATTTGCTTGAAGTTTGATTCTGATTAGGCTCGACATTGAGCTTGTAATACATTTTGTCTCGTTGTTCTACGCCATCTTCAAAAGTTAAAAACTCGCAGCAGCTTATCGTGCGGGAGATAATATTTACACAACTATCAATCGCCAATTTTTTCAAAAAGGCAGTATTTGCAGTATCAACAACACTTGCAGTAGTTGTAATGTTTTCGGTATCGTCAGAATCGGTTTTCCACAAGTTCCCAAGCCAACTTATAAGCCCCATTTTTCCCCCTTAGTAGGTGTATGTTTTCATTTTCTTCGGCACATAGTCCGGATCATACTCTGGTATTAAATCTAATTTACTCATGCCATGAATAAATCCAAAAAAGCCATCTGTCTTTTTAAGTCTAGGTTCAATTTTCTTGTATGTATAATTGCCTTTCCTATCAATTTCTTTATAGGTGTTATTGATATACCAACGCATTGTTGGGTTATCGCCCATTATTATCCGTTCTTCTGCGAAATATGTATCTATTAGTGGTACGATTTTAGAGTGAGTTATTGGCCCAGACCTTACTATGTAAAGTGGTATCCCTCTCTTTTCAAATTCATCTCTTACTAGACTCGCTCTGTAATCGTCGGCGGCCACTCCTAAAAGGTTATATATTTGTCTTTGCTCTATGTACCAGTCTGCCAAGATGTCTGGAGTAATACTATCCTTATGCACTATTGTTATTAATCCTGTTGTTTTTGCAATTCTTTCAACAGGAAACTTGATTTTTCTACTAGTAACTTCTAGCGACTTATGGCAAACAAAGGTATGTTCTAAAAAGACAACTTTGTTTTTGTATTTAAAGAGTGCCCCCACGCTTGCAAAGTCATTTATAGTTGCGTAGTCAAGAGTTCCAAGGCAAGTTACTCCTTTTAGCTTTCCAAATGGTATTTCTTGGTTAGTTTTTAGGATTTTACTCCATGGTGCTACACCTGTATACTTGTTATCCTCAATCAAGTTCATGCGTTTTGTCATAAAAGAAGCCGCTATACTTGACCTGTATTCCATCTCAGCATACTCTTTTTCCATCTCATGCTTTAGCACTGGCAAATAACTAATCGAAGGACAAGCTTTCTCCCACTTTTTCTTGTCTTTTACTTCTTTTTTGTTGTCCAATTTATAAATTAGACTTACTCTTTTGCTAGTTTTTATCTCTCCAGCAGTAATTCTTTTAGAAATATCAAGTTCTTCGTCAATCACTCCACCCCTAACATCTCCCTGTGTTGTTATGTAAAAAATTCTGCTGTGCTTTTTTTTACCAAACGCTTGTTTAAATACATCTATCAAGTCGTAATTTTCATATTCGTGTACCTCATCAAAAATCAAACAGGCAGAGCGTTTTCCATCTTTTGTTTTAGCATTGCTGGTATTAAATTTTATATAGCTTTTTGTCTTCTTGCTCTTGATGATTTCTTTGGTTTTTTCATAAAATCTTTTTAGCTTTGACCAGTTTGTCTCCAACATTTCGTATATATCATCAAAAGAGGTTTTCGCTTGGTCTTCACTATTAGCAATTATGTCTACGTTATAGCCTTTTATGCCATGGTCTTCAGTGGTAAGGTACCAGGATAGCGCAGATATGAATCCGTTTTTTCCATCTCCACGACCCATCATGATAAAAAACTCATCAAAGAGTACATATTCGTAGCCATCTACTATCTCATAGCAATGGACTAAACCTAATACAAAAAGTTCCCAGTCAAATAGCTCTATGTCAAAGTACTTTTCAATTATCTCTTTCGCCCTGGTAATCTTGTCAGTTTTTATAATTACATTCTTGCCGCGAAGTAGCTTTTTAACCCGCTTCAGCTCTCCAATTAACTCTTTACAAGCTGGCTTTTTTTTGTTTAATATTGTATTTAAGTAGTCATCAATAAAGGGGTGAAACTTATAGTTCGTCGTCATCTTCGTTTATTTCAAATTCAGCCGCCTTCAACCCTAAATCAGCCAGCAATTTAAGCATCTGGGCGTTGACTCTTGTAAGTTCTGTAACGCTATCGTTCTTTTTATAGCCAAATTGATTCTGGCCATTTTGATACTTAACCTTGACACCCCGCTCTGACACATCATCGATAAGCTTGTTTTTAATCTCATACAAGCTTATGTAATCATCCACAAGGTCCGCGTAGTGGGCTCCCTCAACTTTCTTTTGTTCAAGTTGGTGTAAGAGATCAGTTTTGATTCGCTTTGCTATTCTAGCTCTTTTCTTTTCTAGCTTTTCTTTTTCGAATTTTTCCGCCGATTTTGCTGCTGCAGTTTTTCTTTCTGCCAAAACAAACCTCCTTTCCCGCTTCCGCATAAGTATTCCTCACAATAATGATACCTTAGGTCAAACTCTCATTTACTCCCATCTTTTTAAGTGTGGACGAGCATACCCCACCCCCCTCGGATAGTTCTACGCACGCGCACGCACGCGCGTATATGTATACATACGCATGCCCGTTTGTGCAGGCGCGCAAGAAAATCTCTATTGTCAGGACTTGTGCTCGGTATTCTATCTGTTGATTTTATGCGATTTTTTTAGAGGGGGGGCTACCAGCGTTCGACGTGACTTGCCAAAAAATCACTTTTAGACGTTTTTTTGTTTTTTTTCTGCATTTTTTTTATCTTTTCTGGATGCTCAAGGTCATGACACCTATCGCAAAGAGATATTAAGTTAGCTGGGTCTAATGCTCTGAGTGGATTATCTTTTAAATGCTCCTTATGATGGACACAAGTCGCTAGAGTTACAATTCCTAGCTTTTTGCACCTTTGACATTCGTAGTTATCTCTAGCGAGTATCATCGCTCTTACTTTTCGCCATATTTTTGAGACATAAAAAACATGTACATCCCCAGCTTTTATGGCGTCAAGCAAATGTTTAGGTAGTTGCATCATCTCCACTTATCATACCTAACGCATCAGAATGGAGCCTAAATAATTGAGATTGAGAATAGTGCATTTTCTTTTCAATTCCGCCCCAGGCCATAAACTCTATGTACCTTAGGGCTAGCACTTTCTTTAAATTAGACGGCATATCAGTTGTGGCTTTTTCAAACTTTTGACGCAAACGGTAGTAGTCTTTTAATTTTTTGCTTATATTGCTTTTTAAGGCTTCATGTTGTTTAACAAGATTCTTTAACTCTGTTACGTCATAAACCTTCTTGGCTAATTCTAGTTTTTTATCAAGCACAAAGAGATCCTTTTCATAAACATCTATTATCTCAGCTAAATTTTTTAAGGTTTTAAGTTCAGCTTCTGTCATTGTTGTTTTCTGCACAACCTACTCCTTTCTTCTCATCTTGGCATGCAAATACACCCCAGAGATATATTCACTAACATAAACATCTAGGTTTAAAAATCTATAGTTCTTGTTCATTTTTTCAAAAACTCTTGGAGCAATATCTTGATTCATAGCAATAGAATGAGCCTTCTTTCGAGAGAGTTTATAATCAGACACACTTACCGTAGGTTTTTTTAAATTACGAGAACATGTATATCTCTTTTTCCCTCTCGGGTCTTTTGTGATATATCTTGCCAAGCCTTCATATCCGTTATCATCTTCTTGCAACCTTCGAGCATGAGTTCTGGCGCCGTGCTTCCACTCTTTTTCTAAAAGGTCCCTATCTGAAACATTTAAGACAATATGATGGTGAATTCTGATTTTTTCCCGAGTATCTGAATCATATTCCGTAACATAGATATACTTTAATTCTGGATGCCCGAGCTTTTTTAATTTGCGTTTTAATCGCCTTAAGTAATTTGTCATGTTCTTCTTTGCTTCGTCATATGATCCAGGCAGATTATCTGGAGAATATGTAAACGTCGCCCAAGTGTCGGAATCTGTAAAATTTGTATTAATTAATCTTATAACTCTCTTTATAGCATTTTTGTTATTTAAAGCCCTTTGAGATGGTTTAGATTCACTTTCTTTTTTTCTACGTTTAAGAGGCGGACTTTTCCAGAGAGGGTAACATTCGTATTCAAGTATGTTTCCTGACTTGATTGTCTTAACCCTATACTTTTTTAAATTAAAATCCAGCTTCCCTGAATGAGCTTCGAATGCAGCTGGAGTAAAATTATCAATATATATTTGATTATGATTGTCAATTGTATATAGCATTAGACATCCCTTTTTCGAATATGGTTCTAAACTTAATACTGATTACAAGGACTCCAGGGGGCATATAGCCCCGCTGAAAATCCCTGTAATATATAAGGAAGAAGTTACTTTCTATTTCTCTTTTTCTTCTTTCTCTTGGCTTCGTAGCAACAGTGAGGACAAACATATTTGCCCTGGGATATATTAAGTTTCTTGCTCACATTCCAAACTAAATTGCATTTAGAGCAAGTCTCATAGCGCTTAGTGTCTTTCAGCGTTTTCATTTTTTCCCTCTTTATCAGCTGTAGCTTCTAACCTTTTCTTTTCTTCTGCTATCTTTTTTAGTTTTCGTGATTTTTCATTTTCTATTCTGAAAGAAGCCAACTCCCAAGGAGTCCATCTTCTTTTTACAGTTCTTTTATGCTCAGTTATCATTTGCCTACTTCCTTTCCATAATAATGTGTGCTCGCGTTGGATCTTCTCCTATAAGTTTTAGAGCGTGAATAAAACCTTCCTTTATGTCAACCGGACAATGTTTGAGGGCATCCATCCAAGATGGATGCCTTCCATAACGCTCATAGAAAAGTTTCCTGTACCTTTTCGAATACAACGCATGTGGTTTTGATGGGTTATGTCTCACTCCACAAACTTTGCATTTCCCGTCTTGGCCATACATGGCATTCAGATTTTTTAGGTTTTCTCCACAGTTAGGACAGTTTATGATTTGCATTTTTCTTTCCTTTACTTCTTCGTTCTTTACTTTGGCTTTGGATTGCTGCCTTTAGTCTTATAAGATTGAGCTCCGACCTTGTTACTTCACTATATTCAGAAATTAATTTTTTAACGTTAAGTTGGCCCAACTCAGACCTTTTAACTAAAAGTAGGTTATCTAGATTAAAGTTAGTTTTGTCTGAATCCGCAAACACTATAACGTACCCATCTGGTATTGCTCCGTTAGCAGCCTCCCAAATTAATCGATGTTTGAAAGCCCATAGATTAGGTTCCCCGATTTTAATCCTGGTATATCCATCAACTGTATACTCCGCACCAATAGGCTTATGATTCTTGGGAACGTGTCCTTTCTGATACCAAGTTTTTTTGCATTTTTCTCTTTGCTTAGTAGACATAGGAACTCCCTTGTTAGGGGCTCGCCTTCCTTTTTTAAAGCGAGTATCCACTCCGCTTTTAGTATGATGATTGCGGTAATAAGCTCTTAATTGATTAACTTTGATGTCTAATTCAAAATTTTCATTTAAAATTTTCACCATATCTTTTAAAGGTACGCCTTTTGCGTTCTTCTTTAAAAAATCATGTTGCTTATCCGTTAATAATCTTCTCCTCATTATTTCGAACCTTCTAATAAAGTTGGAAGATTATGCTCTGGATTATTGATTTCATCTTTAAACTTCTCAGCTTCTAAAAGAAGCTTGCCGTTATCAATTATCGTTCTTGCTACACCACTTATGGCTTTCGCCCGCTTCAACTCCAGTTCAAACTTTTCTTCCGATATATCATTATCTAATAAGTTTTCCATCTGTTCGAAAAGATAGTTATTTAAATCTGCTAATGTGTTTTGCATGGCTTACTCCTTTTCCCTTATCTTGCTTTTAGAAAAAATTTTATATATAATAAAGGTGCTTACTTCTTTTTACTAACTTATAAGTAGAAAGAACTCTCGCTCACTTACGTGGGCATTTTTTTATAATTCTTTCTCTTCTAACTCCATCTCAATTATTTCCATAATGCAATAATTTGCTATATCAAGAAGGGTGTCCTTTATGCTCTCTCCTAAAACTCTCTGTTCTTTTCCGCTCTTTAATGTTTTTAGCCTTTGATATTTATCTCCAAGTCTTATCAAAATTGCATTTGGAAACTCTTTCCTCAAGATAGAGAAACTATCTCCATAGTCACTATTCTTGCTTTCATAAGCCTTATTAAGCACTTCACATATGTCCAAGTGTTTTTCTACTTTATTCATATTCCTACTCCTCCACCTCAATTACAAACGGAGTTAAGAACCAGTCTTTTATTTTTTCAAAAAAGGTCCTATTACATCTAACAGCTTTACCTTGTGCCGGATAAACGATGTATCCCATTTGAGCAGCAAGAGCTATATCTGATTCTTTCATGATTAGTATCTCGTTATAATTCATCAGAAACCTCCTTTTCAAATCCAGAAGTTATAGCCATATTAAGTGTTACAGAATTGAAGTCTTCTATAAGCTCACCAAGTTCATATAACTTTTGTTTAATTAGATCTAACTTCTTCAGCCTTTCATTAATTCCTGAAACTTGGATTTTTAAATTTAAATCTTGAATTTCTTTTTCCATCCTCATAATTCACCACCCTTTAATTCTTTGCCGTTTTTGGATAATGACCGTGTTTTTCCTTATACCATTGATTAAATTTTTGTTGCATTTTTTCATCTTCAAAAAACTTTAAGGCAAATCGCACTATTTTTTTTGCGGTATAGTCATCTATCATTGTTTTTTCTTTTGCCCTTTGACATGACATGCTTACTCCTTTCCTTTGCTTTTCAGATTCGGTGTCCTTTACGACACTAAATCGTTAAAAAAAATAGACTTTACATTTTTTAAATCCAAAATATCTATAAGATTCTGTATTTCAGATTGTGTAAATTCGCTATGCCCATTTATTTTTCGGTACCAAGCCGACTTGCTAATCCCAAGTTTCTTTATAATTTCATTTGTTTTAAATCCTTTTGATTTGATTTCATATTCTAATAAAGGTTTATTCATCTATACCTCCTCTCGTTTCCTTTACGACACAATGATAGCACTCTAACTGAATGATGTCAATAACTTTTTTGTCTTAAAAGAAACTTTTTTGTATAAAAAGATTATAAGTGTTGCAAATACGACACTAAAATGATACTATCATTACTAAAGAGAGGTGTTACTATGAGTACTGACATAGGCGGAAAAATAAAAAAATTACGCTCAAAGCAAGGACTAACACTTGAACAAGTAGCAAATATCGTAGGTGTGGGTAAAAGCACAGTTGCAAAATGGGAAAATGGGCGTATTACAAATATGAAGCGGGATAAAATTTCTAAGTTAGCCGAAGCTTTACGAGTCTCTCCGACTTACCTTATGGGATGGGAAGATGAATCTGAAAACACAAAAGTATTTTCCCCTGTTAAAAATAAAGGAGTTGAAATTCCAATATTAGGAAGAATTCCAGCGGGTATTCCTCTAGAAGCTATACAGGATATATCAGGACATATAACTATAACCCGACATCAAGCTAATAAGGCCCCCCATTTTGCTTTAAAAATAAGGGGTAATAGTATGAGTCCTCAGATACAAGATGGAGATACTGTACTTGTAAGACAACAAAGTGATGTCGAAAATGGTCAAATAGCTGTGGTCCTAGTAAATGGGAGTGACGCGACGTGTAAAAAAATAATGAAATCTGAACACGGTATAACGTTACTAGCATATAACCCAGTTTATGAACCCACGTTTTACAGTAACAAAGAAATTGCAGAATTACCAATCGAAATATTGGGTGTCGTAGTAGAAAGCAGGAGAGAGTACATTTAATATGAAAGGGGGTTTGAAATGAAAAACATTATATGGTTGTTTTTATCCTTACTTTGTTTTGCAGCAAGTGGTCTGGTTTTTTCTTTATATGCTGGTTTAGATGACTCGCTTATGATAGGACTTGTTTCTGTAGGATGTGGGCTTGCTTGCTTAATAGTTTTTTTTGCAAAGCGTAGAGACCCCTATTCTACAAAAGGCATGCGGGTTACAGGAAAACACTGGGCGATTGTCGCTGTAACCTTTATTATAGTATTTTCTGCAACTTACATATATCCAAACTTTATTCAAAGTTCACCTGAAGAGCTATCCAGAAAATATATAGAAAACCGTTACGGTGATACCGCCAAAGTAGAATACGACAAAAGCGCTGATAAATACACTGTAATTTTCACGGACGAAGAATTGAAAGACTATGTAACTGACGTAGCCGACCTTGCAACTAAGACAGATTTAACTCAATGGGATGTAATAACTAGCAAAACAAAAGATATTGCTTTTAACACAAACGATATTTACGATATAGATATTGAACTTTGTATCATAAACCCTTTGACTAAAAAAGAGATTTTCACTGCTAAAAATGCGGAAGTTACATTTGATATTGCTGTAGGTCTAAGATTGAGCAGCCAAGAAAGTGAAGATAAAAGTAAGGAAATAATTGCTATTTTAAAAGAGAATCTTAGTAAAGAAGCTCCTTGTGACGTAAAGTATGATGAAGCTTCAAAAGTCTATACCATCATCCTAGATCAACAAGAAAGTTTTTTAGCACTAACCTTGGCTTTAATAGCAAAAGAAGAAGATTCTATAGATCAAGCTCATGAAAAATGGAATGAGATAAAAGCTGGGTTTGAAGATATTTCTGCCAAAATCGCAAAGATTGATGGCACTGGGAATCTAGCTATTAAAAGTCCCGTAAACGAAAACATCCTTCTAGTAGTTAGCAACGGTGTTGTAGCAGTTGATGCATTTCAAGAGTAAAAAAATAAATATTTTTTTAGGGGGAACAATGAAAAAAATAACTGATAAACTAATCGAAAAAAGCGTAGAAGCTTTTATTATGGGCCTAGAAATCTATAACAAACCCACAATAAAATATAGAATAGAAGGATTTTCCTTTTTTATAATTAATGCTTGGGAGTTAATGCTAAAAGCAGAATTAATTAATCGAAATCAAAATATATACTATAAAAATGAATCAAATAGAACTATAAACGTGAGTCAAACTGTACATAAAATTTATTCTGATAAAAATACTCGTATTAGGTTAAATTTAGATAAAATTATTGAACTTAGAAATACAAGCACTCACTTCATTACTGAGGACTATGAAGTTAAATACGCCCCTTTATTTCAAGCCTGTGTACTAAATTTTACACAAGAACTATTGCGATTTCATAAAATTGATATTACAACGATTGTTCCGCAAAACTTTTTAACAATTACCACAAACTACGAACCCTTAACAAATGAACAAATAAAATTAAAATATCCTCCAGAAATAGCTGAACGCTTTATTAAACAGTCTAATGAAATTGATATATTAAGCAAAGAGTATAATTCTGATAAATTTTCCATTGATATTAAACAAGTTTTGTATATAACAAAAAAGAAAAGCGAAGCGGATTTTACCATAAGAATAGATAAAAACTCTAGCAATACAGCGAGCATTGTTAAAGAATTAAAAGACCCAGCGGATACTCACAAATACTCTTTTCATACTGTAATAGCAGTTGTAAAAGAACGTTTGAAAAAGCAAAACATAAGATTAGAATATAAGGGTGGCTTTAATCAATATACATTAAACATGTTTATCAACTTCCATAACGCTAAAGAAAATGAATTATACTCATACAAACACGTTATAGGTAAAACCCATTATTACACATATTCTCAAACTTTTGTCGAATTTATAGTATCAGAAATAAAAAAAGACCCAAAAAATTTCGTTGAGAGTCTAAAAAAAAGTAAGATAACCTCAGGCACATAGGAATGCTCAACGCAATGCGTCTACCCCATTATGGGACCCAGCGTTAACCCTTCACAAGTTATCTTACTAAGATTGTATAACCAAAATATAAAAATTTCAATAGTTTTAAAAAAAAACACATAAAAGTAATACAAAAGGAGAATAATTTGAAAGCGGTAATATATGCCAGATACAGCTCTAGCAATCAAACAGAGCAGTCAATAGAAGGTCAATTAAGAGATTGCACTGAATTTGCGAAAGCCCACGATATAACTATAGTGGGAACCTACATTGATAGAGCAATTAGTGCAAAAACAGATCAGCGAAAAGAATTTCAAAAAATGATAAAAGATAGCAAAAAAAATATTTTTGATACTATTATAACCTATAAAATTGACCGATTTGCCAGAAATCGATACGATTCTGCAATTTATAAGGCAGAGTTAAAGAAAAATGGAGTTAAAGTTCTGTACGCAAAGGAACATATCCCAAACGGACCAGAAGGAATTATCTTAGAATCATTACTTGAAGGGATGGCGGAATACTACTCTGCCGAATTGTCACAAAAAATCAAGCGAGGCATGAGAGAAAGCGCTCATAAATGCCAAGCACTTGGCGGAATGCCACCATTAGGCTACAAAATTGCAGTTGATAAAAAATATGTTATAGATGATAGTTCTGCCCATATAGTCAAACAAATTTTTGAAATGTATGACAATGGAGCAAGCGTGACGGAAATATGTACTGCCATGAACAAAAAAGGCTATAAGACTTCAAGTGGAGTGAAGTTTAATAAAAATAGCCTTTGGAGAATGCTGAAGAATGAAAAGTACATCGGAGTTTACGAAGCAATTGGAATAAGAACAGAGGGTGGAATCCCAGCGATTATAGAAAAAGAGCTCTTTGATAGAGTCCAGGACAAGCTTGTTTTGAATAAAAAGAGAGCGGGGAGCAAAAAAACAAAAATGAAATATGCTTTATCTGGAAAATTGTATTGCGGGCATTGTGGTGCAGGAATGATAGGAGAAAGTGGCACAAGTAGGAATAAAGGGACAAAATATTATTACTACAAATGTTCTGCTAAGAAAAACAAAAAGAATTGTGATAAAAAAACTGTTAGAAAAGATTGGCTTGAAGACCTCGTCGTTCGTGAAACGGTAAATCATATTCTGAAGCCTGATAAAATTAAGGTTATATCAAAAAGTTGCGTGGATATAAGCAAAAATGAAGAACAAAATAATCTTGAAATCAAAGCTATAAAGAAACAGATAACCGCAGTAAATAAGTCTTTAAACAACATAATGAAAGCTATTGAACAAGGTATAATAACCACATCTACAAAAGAAAGACTCAAAGAACTTGAACAGACTAAAGAAAAACTGGAATTTGAATTGTCTCTTTGCGCAATCAAACATCCTGTTTTAACAGAGGAACATATTGAATTTATGCTTTCACAATTTATTACTGAATCTGAAGATATTACCGAAGAATATAAACAAGATGTAATTGAATGTTTTGTAAATTCAGTGTATTTGTATAATAATAAACTCGTAATCACTTATAATCTAACAAATCAAAAAACTGAACTCGAAAGTTCAGTAGTTGAAACGCTTACAAGCGTTGATATACCTAGCCCGAATAAGGGTTCGGATATTGTTTCAAATGGTGGAGGCGAGGAGAATCGAATATAAAACTTTATACCCCGCTTATATCAACGCTTTTAAGAACATTATCTATTTCTTTGTTACGTTTTTTGTTACGTTTTTCGCTACGAAATTGAACAATATAGAAAAATGAAGCGGGTTTTCTACGAGTTCATATATGCGATATACTTCTCCATCGTTTCGTCTTTCTTATCCTTTGTAAGATGAGCATATATATCAAGGGTTATTTGTACATTAGCGTGTCTCATACGCTCTTGAATCTGCTTAATATCTAAGCCCGCAGCAATTAAAAGCGAGCAATGCGTGTGTCTAAGTCCGTGTAGGCTTATCTCTTTTACGCCTGTTTCTTTTATAGCCTTCTTTAAATACTTTGAAGGCGTTGAGAGGGTCATGTGTTTACCTAAAGTATTCGGGAAAACTAGCTTACTAAGGTGCATTTGCCTGAGTTTATGTAGCCTTAAGATTTCTATCGTCTTAGAATCTAGGGCTACAGTTCCGTGGCTCGCTGAAGTTTTTGGACTTTGAATGATTTGTTTATTCCCGCTTCCTATGGTCAGAGTTTTACTCACGCTAAGCGTTTTGTTTTTAAAATCTATATCAGACCATTCAAGGGCTAGAGCTTCGCCCCTTCTTACGCCTGTGTAAGCCAATAGCCTAAAGAAAGCGAACCATCTATAGTCAAAATTATTTTGAGTGTATTTTAGGAAGGTGTTTAACTCTTCTTTCTCCCAGAAATTACCCTTTAAGTCTACTCGCTTCCTATTCTCAGACTTTGGTACTACCACTAAGCGACAAGGGTTATCCTTAACAATTCTATTTCTTATAGCAAAATCAAAGACATTAGACATGTAGTTTAATATCGCCTTTGGTCTGGCTGTCCTATTCGACCAATCCTCGACACTTGACTGAACATCTGATAGTTTTATCTTATCTATCCTAAAATCGCCAAAATCGGGCAGAATATAAAGCCTAAAGTAGCCCTCTGTTTTATTTAACGTGGATTCTTGAACTGTGTTTTTATAAACATCTAGCCACTTCTTATAGACAGTCTTAAACAAGACTATTCCTTTGCTCCGCCTTTCTTCTTCTGTCTTTAGTCTTAGATAGGCGAGCTCCGCTTCCCTTTTAGTCTTAAACCCTTGGCGGTTGGTTCGCTTCTGCTTCCCTGTCCTCGGGTCTACTCCAAGGTAGGCACTAAATTTATAAAGGGTTTCTCCTTTTTTCTTGTACTTTTGAATCTTCATATGCTTACTCCTTTTTGCATGGAGATATATCAACTGACTTTAAAACCAGAATCTTCGAGCATTTCATAGAATGTAAATTCTGAAATAGTTTTGATGTCATACCCTTTTAATTGCATTGCCTCTGCTTTTTTCTGCTTTGTGCTTTTACCATCTTTTATACTTGGAATGAAATCAAGATTGCCAATCACAAGGTAATTTGTTCTTTTTGTAACGTTTTTCCCAACTGTGCCACCTAAATTTAATACTATTTGCGCAGCATCTTTTCGGGAATATTTTTCCATAGCGCCAGTGAAAACAAATTCTTGTTTAAAAAATATGGTATCTGGGTTTATATCTTCTGGTTTGACAGTAGATACTAAGCTAGACACATCAAACGCCCTATAATAACTACCTTTGTTTTTACTTTTCCACAAACTCTGAAAGTCTATATCATTGCTTTTTATGTAGTTCTTCATCTCTTTATAAGCTTGATGTGTAACAATACAATCATCTAGCGCCCTATGCCTATCTTCTCTTTTAATTCCGCAGTGTTCTGCGACTGTGGTGAGTTTATAGTTAGGCAAGCCAGTAAATACCTTTTTGCTTAACCTATAAAGGTCTACATGGTCGTTTTTAAATTTTGTTCTATCTTTTTCATAGAAATTATCATAAAGAAAATTAACATCAAAAGTAACATTATGACCTAATACAATCTCATCGCCTATGAAAGAAAGCACATCCCCTGCAACTTCATCAAAAGTAGGGGCGGAGGATAGTTCTTTGTCAGTTATCCCAGTTAAATCGACTATAAAAGATGTTAAGGGTTTTTTAGGGTTTATTAGGCTAGAAAATTTAGAAACAATTTCACCACCTTGAACCTTAAGGGCTCCGACTTCAATAATCTTGTCGTATCTTAAATCATATCCTGTGGTTTCAAGGTCTACCACAACATAGTCATCTGGTAACGCCATTAAACTACTACCCTTATCTCGTTTTTCGCTTGACATTTTCTTCTCCTTAAAATTTTTTTTTGGATTATTCACATAATTGTTTTGAGATTTTTCTTTCATAACCCATTGAAGCGGGTTGATTCTCTTTTTATAAAAAATAAAAAGTACAGAAACAAAAAACAATAGGCTAAAGATAGCAAAACTGGTTTTTCCCTCGTTTAAAAATCTTATAATCGACAAGGGCTGTATTATCCAAAAAAGCAATAAAATAACCCTAAAAATATTCATTTTATATCCTTTAAAACTTCCCTCTCAACTCGACTACCTTCCCTAATATAGAAATCGGCAGTTCTTCTATTTGCTGATTCGTATAGAAAGTCGGCTCAAAAACAGCTTGATTAGAAGCTACGAGCATGATACCCGCTTCCGATTTAACTATCTTCTTGACAGTGGCGTCCTCGCCATTTACTAGAACTACCGCAATATCGCCGCTTTCAACGTCTTCTTGCTTCTTTACTATAACAACATCCCCATCCTCCATACGAGGGAGCATGCTATTGCCTTTTATTTCAAGCCCGAAGTACTCACCCTTTGACGCCATCTCTTTGGTGATTTCTTCATAGTCTAAAATATCTGTGATAGCTTCAATAGGTATACCTGCAGCGACTCTTCCCAATACTGGAATACGTACGCCTTTTTTGGAAGCGGGTAAGAATTCTTTTGTGTCTTCTTCGTCTTCCCATCCCATGAGATAGGCAGGAGAGACGTTAAACACTTTGGCAAACTCTACTATCTTATCGGATGGTATTCCTCGCCCATCTTTCTCTATTTTATTGATTGAAGAACGGGAAGTATAACCAACCCTTTTCGCCAGTTCTTCTTGCGACATATTTCGTTGTTCTCGCATTTTTTTAATTTTATTCCCAATATCCATAGCGAACTCCTCTCAGTGAAACTGATTATACAATATTGTAGAAAAAAAAAGCAACTTTTTTTACAAAAAAGTGTTGATAAAAAATCAACTCGGTGATAATATTGCGTTGTAGACAAAAAGCCAACAAAGAACTTTTAAGGAAGGAGGGACGAATGAATTTGGTAAATACAGAACTTTTTGAAAAAATATTACGTGAAAAAGGTCTAAAAAAAGCAAAACTCTGTGAAACCCTTGATATTTCTTATACTCAACTTAAAAGAAAAATCACCAATGAAGCTTATTTCAAAGCTGATGAAATCCAAAAACTTTGCAAACTATTTGGAGTTACCAGCTTGAAAATGAAAGAAGCTATTTTTTTTAACACAGATGTAGACAAATAGCCAACTTGAAAGGAGTATCAATGAAAGAATTAGCGGTCATTGAACAAAGAGAAGTTCTAGGAAAAGAATTTAAAATCTACGGAGATTACAATAATCCTCTTTTTCTAGCAAAAGACATAGCGAACTGGATAGACCATAACAAACCCGCCGAAATGCTTTCTCATATAGATGAAGAAGAAAAGCTGAAGGCGATAATATCGCACTCAGGTCAGAAGCGTGAAATGTGGATGCTAACAGAGGACGGAATGTATGAAGTATTAATGCAAAGTAGAAAACCAATCGCAAAGAAATTTAAAAAACAAGTCAAAATCATTTTAAAAGACATCAGAAAATACGGAATGTACGCAAGAGAAGAACTGCTAAATAACCCTGACTTACTTATCGAAGTAGCTACAGAACTTAAAAAGCAAAAAGCACTCAATCAAGAACAAGCTATGAGAATAGAAGCAGATAAACCAAAGGTTATATTCGCAGATAGTGTAGCAAGTTCAGAAACAAGCATATTAGTAGGAGAATTATCTAAAATATTAAAGGCTAATGGCGTTGAAATCGGGCAAAATAGACTTTTTAAGTGGCTAAGGGATAAGGGCTATCTGATAAAGCGAAAAGGAGTCGACTGGAATATGCCAACTCAATACAGCATGGAACGAGCGCTATTCGAGATTAAAGAAACAGTAGTAACGCACGCAGACGGACACATCACAATAAATAAGACACCAAAGGTCACTGGTAAAGGGCAAGTCTACTTTGTAAATAAGTTTTTGAAAGAAAGATAGAGCGAAGGTCTAGGAGGTAAGCAAATGAGCAAGGTAAGAGAAATGATGACTGTGGGAGACCTAGAGTTCCTATCACAGGGGCAAGCAGCTAAGTGGATGGGCGTAGGTAGGTCAACCCTTATAGAGTGGGAGAACGAAGGGCTGAGGGTCATCAGAAAAGGTGGAAGAGTTTGGTATTCAAAGACAGATATTAGAAAGTTTCTATCCCAGTTCTCGGAGGGTTTCTGATGGATTGGGATGGGAAAACAAATATGATTTCGTTTAATGATTTTGCAAGAGCTACGATAGTCAAAGATTTTTTGAAGAGATTACCTGAAAAATACCAATGTTTAGAGACTGAATTTCTGAAAAAACACAATGACTTAGTTATAGAGTATTACGAAAAAATTCAAAAAAGAGATAAGAACTTAGAGGAGGTAGGCAAGTGAGAAAGCTACAAATAGATAAACAGAGCGACATAGACCTAGCGATACAACTAGGTTACATAGTCGAGATTAGCGAAGGCGGTAGAGTAGCAAGGAAGCCGTCGCTAGTGCAAAGGGCTAAGAAGTGGCTACTAACGCCCTTCCTAGTAATCGAGGTGGAGTGATATGACCAGTAAGGAGTTGAAAGAAATATTAGAAAATCATAGCCCAACTTGCAATACGCCTACTTACGAGGTGCCAACTTGCAATACGCCTACTTACGAGGTGCCAACTTGCAATACGCCTACTTACGAGGTGCCAACTTGCGAGGTGCCAACTTACAAGGTGCCGACTTACAAGACACCAACTTGCAAGACGCTGACTTGCGAGGCGCTGACTTGCGAGACGCCGATTTGCGAAATTCCACCCACGAATTTCCAGTATGCCCTATAGTTGGAAGTTTTATAGGATTCAAAAAGTGTAGATATGGAAAGATTGTGAAATTGTTGATTCTAAAAGACGCCAAACGCTCATCTGCAACAACAAGGAAGTGTAGGGCTTCAAAAGTCAAAGTTTTAGAAATTTATAGCTATGGAAATTCACAAGAAAAGTACGAAACAGCTATTTCAATGCATGGGGAAGATTTTATATACGAAGTAGGAGAGCGCATCGAAATTCCTGATTTTGATGAAAATAGGTGGAATGAGTGCTCTACCGGCATACACTTCTTTCTAACGGAAGAAGAAGCCAGAAGGTACTAGACATGAATAAATACAAAAAAAATCGCTCACTCCGAGAGCGAGCGACAAGTCTTTTTACAAAAAATGTAAAAAGAAGTAAGCAAAGTAATTATACCACGAAAGGAGTTACAAAGCAATGAATATCTACGAACTATCTACAGGGATAAAGCAATTACAAGACATCCTAGAGACAGAGGAAGACAGCGAGATAATAGCTAGGACCTTAAGCGAGTATGAGGCAAAGCTAGAAGACAAAGCGGATGCCTACGCTAGAGTTGATAGGAATCTAGCCTCACAGGAAGCGGGGCTCAAGGAAGAGTACGACAGGCTCAAGAAGAGAGCGGAGATTATTAAGACGAATCGCAAAAGATTAAAACTAAACTTACAAGACGCTATGACTCTGACAGGCAAGAAGAAGCTAAAGACAGAGCTTTTCAGCTTCACTATACAAAAGAACCCGCCGAGTCTGAAAATCACAGGAAAGGTGCCAGAGAGGTTCTTAATAGCGCAAGAACCTAAGGTTGATAACACAGCTATAAAACTAGCTATGAAGAGCGGTGAAGATATAGACTTTGCTGAATTAGTACAAGGCGAGAGCCTAAGAATCAGATAAGGAGGATAACGATGGCAGAAGTTGTATTAATACTCGGTTATTCGGGAAGCGGAAAGTCAACTTCCCTTCGTAATTTCTCACCTGAAGAAGTAGGGGTTTTCAACGTGGCAAATAAGAGACTTCCTTTTCAAAACAATTTAAGAACACTAGCTACCCACGACTACTCAGAGATAGCAAGGGTTTTAAAGGCGAATAGAAAGAAAAGATACGTCATAGATGACAGCCAGTATCTGATGGCGTTTGAATTATTTAATAAAGCGAAAGAGACCGGATATAAAAAATTCACGGATATGGCTGTCGACTTCTATAACCTTATCAAAGTCGCTAAGAGCTTGGATGATGAAACGATAGTTTATTTCCTACACCATTTAGAGAAGACGGAAGCGGGTGATTTGAAGATTAAGACAGTTGGACGGATGCTGGATGAAAAACTAGTTATAGAGGGATTATTCTCCATAGTTTTGGGTGCTACTCAAATTAATAAAAGGTATCAATTTATGACTAACGGGCAAGAACCCTTTAAAACGCCACTTGGGATGTTTCAAGAGCAGTTTATAGATAATGATTTGAAAATGGTGGATAGAACCATCAGAGAGTTCTGGGGAATTAAAGACGAGACCGTAAAGGAAGACGGGGCGGAGGCTTAAGCAATGGAAGGCGGATGGGTGAAATTATATAGGAAATTGCTTGATGACCCTTTGTGGAAGAATTGCAATCATGCTCAAAAGACTATTCTTATCACTCTTTTGTTATTAGCGAATCACAAGCCCAACAGATGGATTTTCAAAAGCGAGAAGTACGAAGTTAAAGAAGGCGAGTTCATAACCAGTCTCGCCTCCCTCGCCGAAGAAACAAAATGTAGTATCATGCAAATACGCACTGCTCTAGCTAAATTTGAAAAGTACGATTTTTTAACATACCAGTCAACAAAGCAGAACCGACTTATTAAGATAAAGAATTGGGCTAAATATCAATGCATTGAGCAATTGGAAAAAGAACACCTAACAAAGGAGTTAACAAAGAGGATAACAAAGACCCAACAAAGCGATAACAAAGAGGTAACAACTAACAAGAATGATAAGAATGATAAGAATATATATAAGAGCTCTAATGCGCGCGCGCGTGCGCGAGAAGATTTTTACAAGGAATTTAATCTCAGGCTCATCTCGAAGAACGTACCACCAACTCTAGCACAACAAAGGGAAGTGGATAAGCTGCTAGAAACGTTGGACGAAGAGTCACTCTTGAAGCTCGCAGACTACTGCTCACTAAACTTCAAGTACTCCAGCTATAAGAGCCTAAGGCTTATCTGTGGCGACATCGAGAGAGACTACGAGCTAAGCCCTAAAGGAGTGGAGGATTTTCTGAAAAGGAAGTCAGGAAAGCCTAGCACCAAGGGATATAAGGCTAAAGAGAATTTCAAACAAACAACTTACAAGGACATGAGCAAGGCAAAAGGTATTGAGGT
>PDWI01000789.1_pt1 | contig 52996 bp, 46 predicted proteins | sample 1430891 | NCBI WGS metagenome assembly PDWI01 (sample SAMN01162508, study PRJNA174530) | Oral metagenome, whole genome shotgun sequencing project. | biome: Marine environment; feature: Marine mammal; material: Swab sample of the gingival sulcus; isolation source: swab sample of gingival sulcus... | reverse complement strand
GTGGGAACTTCCACCTGCATATCCGTCCAGTCGATATAAAAAACTGCCGCATTGCACTGGAGACGATTCTCCCAAAATGAAGTCTTGATGCCTGCCTCATAGTTCCAGGTAAATTCCGGGGCAAAGGCCGAACCGAGATTTTCGACGATATTATAGCCGCCGCTGCGAAAGCCTCGGGATACGCTCAGGTACGGAGAGACAGTTTCTGTAAGATCATAGCGCAAGGCAATTTTGGGCAGCCAGGCATCATGGGTATCTTTCTCCGTGCCGCGGAGTGATCCATAACCCATCATCGACAAAACAGAACCCGGTTGAGGCTGGTGATAGTCAAATTCCTGCTCTTCCCGGTCATAGCGCAGCCCCAAAGTCAGATGCAGTCTCTCGGCAAAGGTATACGTTGCCTCTCCAAAAAGAGCGCCGCCGGTCGTGGTAAGATCTGACCTGGAACGCAGGGTTTCTCCGGGCATACCCATGCCCATATTCATAAAATTCATCCACATGCCAAAAGAGCTGTCCCTTTCTTCATTGAGGAAAAAGGCTCCCAGCAGCCAGGTGAACGGGGCATTGCTGTCTGCTGACATAAGACGGAATTCCTGGGAGAAGGTCTCTATTTCCTGGGTAACGGTAAGATTCATTATATCAATTGGCATAAAGTCAATATCATTGGAGGCATCGGCTGTTACCTTGCCAAAGGAGGTAATGGATACCAGACGGTTCATTCCAAAATCATACTCACCGCGCAGGCTCAGGTTATCGGTGTCTTTCTGGGCTTCGCCCATATATTCGACAGTGATATTTTCACGCAGTTCACCCGGCTGATCAAGGAAGGCAAAGTTTGCATACTCAGGATTGTCCCGCCGGTAAAGCTCGTAGATTAACTGAAAATCCAGTTTTTCCGAAACTGGCAGAGAAAAATGGAGACGGCCGTTAAATACCTCTTTCCTGCCGCCTTCATCTGAGCCATTGAACTTATTTTCAAACCAGCCGTCAGACTCGAAATACTGCAAGGCTCCGCGAAACCTTAATTTCCCGGCAACCGGGCCGCCGAGTACAGCGGAGGCTGTATAACTGTCAAACGAACCAATATCGGCAGCAACCCTGCCCTCCCATTCTTCTGTCGGTTGTTTCGTGATTACATTGATAATTCCAGCCTCGGAGTTCCGGCCATAGAGCGTTCCCTGTGGGCCGCGCAGCACCTCCACCCGTTCCACATCCATCAGCGCCAGATCAAGCCCGAAAGTGGTATAGACATCATCAATATAAATACCCACCGTAGGTGCCCCTGCCATTGAAGCGCCGATCCCCCGTATACTGGCAAAGCTCTGGTCGGCACCGGTATCGGTTATATAAAAATTGGGAAGGCAGGAATGTCCTGGACATTTCCTTCCCGTTTTTCGGCAGTAACCGTAATGGTTTCCATCTCCAGTGCTGCCTTTTCTTCGGCCAACGCAGGTACAACCAGAAAAGAACTTATAAAGAAAACTCCCAGATAGAGCCCATGACAGCCTCGCTGCCTTTTCTCTGCCGTCCGTCGGGACAGCGGAAACATTTTCAGGATATTCATGATTTCTCCTTTTTGAACCAGAGGTAAGGGGGGTATGTGATATTTTCCCGGTGTCTTGCCAAAATACTGTTTGAAAAGGCGGATAAAATGCGGTGTGTCATGAAATCCCAGGGCCTGGGCGGTTTCATCGATATTGAGTCGTCCCTGCTCCAGAAGTTTACGGCAGCGTTCGATTCTGGTCATTCGATACCAGGCAAAAACGGTCATGCCAAATTCCTGGCGAAACCCCTGGTTTAACCTGTTGGGATTGAGGCCGACAGCCCTTGCCAGCATGGTGAGAGACGGGGGATGTGCCAGATCGGAAAGCAGTAGATCCCTTGCCCCATGAACCCGCTCCCTTTCTGAAGGCCGTAACGGCGCGCAGGACGGCTGGGCAGGGCACCGGGTGAGTTCCCAGAGATAGCGGACAATAATCTCCATTGCCTTGGCCTCCAGGAACAACTGCTGCAAAACGCCCTGGTACGGACAGCAGAAGAGCTGTTCAATCAAAGCCTTCAGCTCGCCAGACATTGGTAGTTTCTGATTGCAGGGCTGTTGGCTCGTTTCCAGAATCCTCGTTAGATGGAGTGGCAGTTGCTCTGCTGAAGGGGCAAATTTTTCCAGAAAAATTTCAGGAGGGATATAGATATTGAGAATACGGTAGCGCTGCTCTCTGATCAGCTGGAACTGGCATTGTGACTGGGGCAGGAAGGCGAGAAAGGATGAACCGGGTGTACAGACAAAGCTCTCTTTTTTTCGTAAATGATATTGAGTAGTTCCCTGAGAATAACCTGTGAGATGAAAAGAAAATTCAACGGGTGCCCGGTCAATGAAGACATTATGGGAACTCTCTGTCACAGAGAGGAAATCCAGGAGTACCAGTTCAATTTTTGAAGGGAAAACCACATGGCACTTCTGCCCCTGGGGATAGATCTTTTCAAGTTTGCCCAGGAATTTCCAGGAAGTCTTTTGTTCTTGATAAGAAAGAAGCTTTTGCGACATACCACAACCCCTTAGAGGGTATTTTTCAAACACTCTCTATGGAGACTTAACCATTTACAGGGCGCAGCTATTCGGAAGACTCTTTTTCCAGCCCATGCCCTGAAAGTGTTGCCAGCAATTTTTTATACGGCTTCTCAAACCCGGCTTCGGGAATCCGCTGGGAGCTGCCGTCATCAAAAAAGACTTCAATCCCGGTCTCATCACGGGCCACCATGATGGAACCGGCTGCCGTAAAATGGCCTGCCATCGCCAGAAACGGGGCCAGTTTTTTCATCCATCCGGGCAGCCCCCGCCGGTAAGACGCAACCCGCTTAATGTGCTTGAAAGGAATGCGCCTTTCTTTCATCGGGGTTGAGATTACCAGGGCGTCCGGTTCTGTCAACAGCCAGAAACAGGCATACCAGGTGGAAAAAAAGAGGATCAGGCTGGAAACCAGCGCCATCGGCAGAAACATGATAAACGTGCCGGGAATGCCGATGAAGAAGGGGAGGACGGTAAAAAAAGCGGTGAGCATGAACCCCAGGAAATCAGGGCCGATCACGGCCGCCCCCAGTGAATAGCATAACGCATTTTCAGGCTTTTTGATCCTCGGAAGAAAAATGTAGGTCACCAGTGCCGCTGCCAGACATCCCCACCCGGCTGCGCTGCGGGAATGCCAGAATTGAACCGGGCCTGCCGTCAAAAAAACGAGTGTTATTCCCCTGCGGGCAGCTTCCGTATATCCTGATTTCGTCATTTTTATAATTTTTCCACTGCTTCTTTAATTTGATCCGCTCCCGGATTTACTCGCCCACCCGGTCCGGATTGGTAAAGATGGGGTATTCTTTTATCCCATGAAACCGGAACCGCCGTTCCCAAAAAACGACGGTGATGATTTGCCTTGCCTGATAGCATAATTTTCCAGCGGGTTGTAAAGAAAAAGTCCTGAACACTGATTTTTTATGATTCCAATTTCATACGCCCGGCTGGTTCTCCGCTTTTGATCCGGAAATCGGGTTCGCCGCCGTCCGGTTTTCGCCCCTGCGCCAAAAAAAAATTGACAGCCCCCTCTGCGCTCGTTACCCTTGTCGAAATTCAGGGATAACCAGAATAAGGAGAATCCTATGTCCATTTCCCCGATAAACGCCGTGGAATCCCATCCGATGAACTCTTTGACCATGATGGTCTATTCCGCCCTGTTCGCGGCCCTGATCGCGGCCGGGGCCTTTATCGCCATTCCCATCGGGCCGGTGCCCATTGTCTTGCAGAATTTTTTTGTTTTCCTGGCCGGCCTGGTGCTGGGACCGCGCTGGGGACTTGCCTCCGTTGCCGTATATCTGCTGGCCGGGGCACTGGGGCTGCCCGTATTCGCCGGCGCCACCGGGGGGATCGGCCGCTTTGCCGGCCCCACGGGCGGCTATCTTTTTTCCTATCTCCCGACGGTCTGGCTCATTGGGTATCTTTCCGAACGATACCAGCACCGTCCGGCGGCGGAATTCATCGCTCTTGCCGCCGGCGGCCTCCTGGTTTTCGCCATCGGTGTTCCCTGGCTGAAATTCGTGACCGGAATGGACTGGCTCCGGGCTTTTTCCGTTGGCATGCTCCCCTTTCTGCCCGGTCTGGCCGTTAAGATCATTGCCGCTGTTCCGGCGGCCAGAGCCGTGCGTCCGGTTCTGTCGAACCAAATGCCGGCACAAGCGGTTGCAAACAAAACCTGAATCAAATCTGAAATCACGCCGCGCGATGATTTTCCAGCGAAAATCCATTTGCCCGCAGGCAGTCGGAAACAGGGATCATGATACATAAGACAGACCCAGCAGCAAAACAGATGACAGGGCGCCGCGTCGCAGGCTTCCTGGAAGCAGAGTCCCTGGAACACCGGTATCCGGATGGATTCGCGGCCTTGAACGGCGTGGATCTGTCCATCCCGGAGGGTCAGGTTGTGCTTCTGGCCGGGGCCAATGGCAGTGGGAAATCCACCCTGCTGCGCCATTTTAACGGACTTCTCCGGGCCACGGCCGGAGAAGTCCGGGTGGACGGCGTCTCCGTGCGGAAAAATCCGGAGGCGGCCCGGCGCAAGGTGGGCATGGTATTTCAGGACGCGGATACCCAGATCGTGGGCGATACTGTTTTTGATGACACAGCCTTTGGTCCCCGGAACCTGGGGCTTTCCCCGGAAGAAACGGTCCGCCGCACCAGATCCGCCCTTGCCGCCACCGGATTGACGCATCTGGCCGACCGCATGCCCCATACGCTCTCGGGCGGACAGAAACGCCGCCTTGCCGTAGCCGGGATACTGGCCATGGAATCCCGGGCCGTTCTTCTGGATGAACCCTTTTCCAACCTGGATTATCCCGGCGTGCGCCAGGTGCTGGACCAGCTATACATGCTCCGGGGCCGGGGGCATACCCTGCTGGTGACCACCCATGATCTGGACAAGGTTCTGCACATGGCCGACCGCCTGATCATCATGCACCAGGGCCGGATCACGGCCGACGGCCCGCCCGTCCAGGTTCTGGAAAACAGCGGGCACCGGCTGGAAGAATGGGGCGTGCGCAATCCTTTGTCCGGATGGCCCGTATCCGGGGCATCTTTGCCGGGACCGCAGACCATCGCCGGAAAAAATCCGGCAGCCCGCTCACGGCGTCAGGCCGCATGACGCCCTTTGCCTATATCCCCGGCCGGTCCGTGCTTCATCGCCTGGACCCGCGTGTCAAGCTCGTCGGGCTGGCGCTTCTGACCATTACGGGACTGCGCCTCCCGGGCGGCGCCCTGACCGCCGGGATCTGTCTCCTGCTGCTGGTCATGGCCGCTGTGCCCCTTTCCCTGCCCCGCCTGTTCCGCTCCATGGGATTTCTGCTCTGCCTGCTGGCCATGGTGATCCTGACCCGGTCTGTATGCACACCCGGGGACGTGCTCGTATCCGGCGGCGGATTCACCGTCACCCGGCAGGGAGCCATCGACGGTCTTACCATGTCCGGCCGCATCCTGTTTCTCAGCCTTTCCGGCCTGCTGCTGACTGCAGTTTCTTCCGCGGCCGCCATCCGGTCCGCCCTCATATGGTTGCTGCGGCCGATCCCCGGCATTCCGGAACAGCGAGCCGCCATGATGATCTGTCTGCTGCTGCGTTTCATTCCGCTTATTCTGGAACAGATCCGCGCCACGGTCGACGCCCAGAAGGCCCGGGGAGCCGGCCGGATCAGAAACCCGGTCCGCCGCCTGCTCCTTCTGGCCATCCCGATATTGCGGCGGGTTTTTCTTGACGCAGATCACCTCGTCCTTGCCATGACGGCCCGGTGTCATACGGAATTCCTCCCGCCGCCGCGCTTTTCCCCCGGCCCCATGGATATGGCCGCTCTTCTGGCCATACAGACCGCCTGCGGATTCCTTGTTTTTCCCGTCCGGCTTCCCTTCTGAAGATTCCGTCCTTTTTCCCGGGACTGTTTTCTTTCGCCTTTCATGAAAATTTCAGGTTTTGACTTCCGCCTCTCTCCGTGATTAAACCCCTTATAACGGCCGGAGCGTGCTCCGGCCGTACCGATTCCGAACAGATTCCAACAGGAGACAAGGCGTGAAGATTCTGATCATCGGCGCAGGCCAGGTGGGCTTTCATATCGCCGCCCGCCTCGCCAGCGAAGACAAGGACGTGGTCGTCATTGATATCAGCGCCCCGGCCCTTCGCCGGGTTGCAGATTCAGCGGATGTACAGACCATTCATGGCTCGGGCAGCTCCCCTTCGGTGATGGAAGAAGCCGGCGTCCGCGAAGCGGAAATTCTTCTGGCGGTCACGAACCAGGACGAGACCAATCTGGTGGCCTGCCTGCTGGCCGATGTCATGAATCCCAAAATCAAAAAACTGGCGCGCGTGCGCAACGCGGAATATGACGATTTGCAGGACCAGCTGCGGACCTCTCCGCCCCATATTGATACAGTTATCAATCCGGAAACCGAGGTCATCACCACCATCGAACGCCTCATGAGCGTGCCCGGGGCTGTGGATGTGGCCGAATTCGCCGGAGGCAGGGTGACCATGATCGGCATCCGGCTGGAGGAAGGCACCCCCATGACCGGGATCAAACTCATGGAACTGCCGCAGAAAATTTCCACCCACCGCCCCCTGATTCCGGCCATTGTACGCAATGACCAGCTCATTATTCCCCAGGGTGACGACCGCATGAAAGCCGGGGATATCGTCTATTTCATCTGCGAGGAGGCATGGCTTTCGGAAACCCTGAAATTTTTCCACCGGGACACCGAGCCCCTGAAAAAGGTCATGATCATCGGCGGCGGCGGCATCGGATCACGCCTGGCCGAACGCCTCAGCCAAAAGACGGCTAAGGGGAAAAAAGCAAAGGCCCTCAAGGTCAAACTCGTGGAAAAAAACGAAACCCGGTGCGGGGAACTGTCGGCCCGGCTGGAAAAAGTGGTGGTTCTGCAAGGCGATGGATCGGACCAGGAACTCCTGATGCAGGAGAATGTGGACGCCATGGACGCCGTGTTCACCCTGACCGATGACGAGGAAACCAATATCCTGTGCTCACTTCTGTCCCGCCGCCTGGGCGCCCGAAAGACCATCACCAAATTTTCCAAATACGGATATTTCCCCCTGATGCGCTCCATCGGCATTGATCAGGTGGTGGATCCGCGCATGGCGGCCGTAAATTCCATTTTACAGCATATCCGGAAAGGAAAAATCCTGTCCGCCGTCACCCTGAAGGGAGAGGAAGGAGAAGCGCTTGAGGCTGTGGTGGTGGCGGGATCCGCCGTGGCGGGCAGGCGGGTGATGGATATTGAATTTCCCCGCGGGGCCCTGATCGCGGCGGTACTGCGGGGAGAAGATGTCATCATACCCACTGGCAGGACGGATATCCGGCCCGAGGACCACATTATTATTTTTACCCGCGAAAAAGCTGTCCGGCAGGTGGAAGCCCTTCTGCTGCCGAAAAAGGAGGACTGATCCGTGCGCTGGCGCATCATTTTGTCCGTGGTGGGGGCGCTCACGGCATTTACCGGCCTGTTTATGCTCCTCCCCCTGCTCATCGGCCTGGTCTACCGGGAGACCGGCCTGGATCGTCTGGCCATGGCGGCCCTGGTCACCGTATGCTGCGGCGTTCTCGCCTGGCTCGGTGGACGCCGCCCCGGCGGGAAGAAAGATCCCCTTTCTTCCCGCGAGGGCATGGCCATTGTGACCCTGGGCTGGCTGTCCGTGGGCCTGTTCGGTTCCCTGCCCTTCTATTTTTCCCATTTTCCCGACGGCGGTGAATTCGCGAGGTTTACCAACGCCTTTTTTGAATCCATCTCCGGTTTCACCACAACGGGATCCTCCATTCTTACGGATATTGAGGCCGTGAGCCGGGCGCTTCTTTTCTGGCGCAGTTTTATCCAGTGGCTGGGCGGAATGGGCATTATTGTGCTGTCTCTGGCCATCCTGCCCCTGATCGGCGTGGGCGGCATGCAGCTTTATAAAGCGGAAGTCCCCAGTCCGGTGCCGGACAAGCTCAGCCCCCGCGTCAAGGAAACCGCGCGGATTCTCTGGGCCGTCTATCTCGGCATCACCGCTGCGGAATTCATTCTTCTGTGGATTTGCGGAATGAACTGGTACGACGCCCTGAACCACGCCCTGACCACCCTTCCCACAGGCGGATTTTCGCCCAGAGGGGCATCCGTGGGATATTATGACTCCTGGGCCGTGGATATGGTGATCACCCTGTTCATGCTATTGGCCGGAATCAATTTCACCCTGCATTACCAGGCCATCAGGGGCCGCCCCCTGGTATTCTGGCGGGACAGCGAATGCCGGTTTTTCCTGGGGCTGGTGATTCTCATAACCCTGATCATCACCATGGATACCTGGCTGTCTCCAACCCTGCGCTATACCCTGGCCGATGCCTTCCGCTATACCGTATTTCAGGTGGCTTCCATCGTGACCACCACGGGATTCGCCACGGCGGATTACGAACTCTGGCCGGCCATGAGCCAGGTGATCCTGCTTTTTCTCATGTTCGTGGGGGGATGCGCCGGTTCCACGGGCGGGGGGATGAAGGTGCTCCGGATCATGGTCTGCTTCAAATACTGTTATAAAGAATTATTTTCCCTGATCCATCCCCGCTCCGTGAGCCATGTGAAAATCGCGGGCAAACCCGTACCCGAGGATGTGGTGCGCAGCGTACTGGGATTTCTGGCCCTGTTCATGCTGCTTTTCGCCCTGAGCGTGATCGCGCTTGCCGGCATCCTGGCGGGAAATAATGTGCCCCTTGCGGAAAATTTCATCAGCGCATTTGGCGCGGTGGCGGCCACCATCGGCAATATCGGCCCCGGTTTCGGCATCGTGGGCCCCATGGATAATTTCGCCGGCATCCCGATGGCCGGAAAATGGCTGCTCATCTGGTGCATGCTGCTGGGCCGCCTGGAAATCTATACCGTCATTATTTTACTGGTGCCGGAATTCTGGAGGAAATAATTGTTTTTTTAAAAAATTGATTGTGAACCATATCCCGGCGGCGGCGTAGAAAAACCGGTTGGATATAAAAAACTCATTGACAAAACCATTCGGGATCTATAAAAGTCTTCTGTTTATTTGCGCGGGCCGTTAACTCAGTCGGTAGAGTATCTGCCTTTTAAGCAGAGAGTCGCTGGTTCGAGCCCAGCACGGCCCACTCTGCCTCAGTGCGACAGCATAAAAACAAATTGCGTCCCCATCGTCTAGTCTGGTCCAGGACACCGGCCTTTCACGCCGGCAACAGGGGTTCGAATCCCCTTGGGGACGCCATAAAATACAAATTTTTGTCTGGCCGGTTTCAGGATCAGAAAAGAAAAACCCGCAAACCGTTGCGGCTTGCGGGTTTTTTCCGGATCCTGGCCGGATTTTTATTTGGTGCCGAAGGCCGGAATTGAACCGGCACGGGCGTAGCCCACTACCCCCTCAAGATAGCGTGTCTACCAAATTCCACCACTTCGGCATTTTTTGCATCCTATTGGGCCTGCGTTTCTGATTGAGCCTGCTCTGACCCGCCGCCGTTATCGGCTTCCTCCGCCGTCGTCGCGTCGGCTGCCCCCGGCGCCTGCGGGTCAGCGGCGCCTGCATCGCCAGCCTCTGGTGGAGGCGGCACCGTCCGGGTGGCTGTTTCAGTGTCCACGGAATCCTCTGACGCCGGTGTATCGGCAATAATGGAGCCGCTCATTCCCTGGTTGGACACATACGCCAGACTCAGAGAAGTCAGCATGAATACCACGGCCGCAAATGTAGTGGCTTTCCCGAGAACCGTAGCTCCGCCGGTGGCGCCGAACAGGGTCTGGCTTCCACCGCCGCCGAAGGCGGCTCCCATATCCGCTCCCTTGCCGGTCTGCAACAGGACGATCAGGATCAGGATAATACAAACAATGATATGAACGGTAATCAGTAATGCGGACATAATTTCCTGTTTTCTTTATGGTGGCGAATCGGATCGTCACGTCTTATCCCGTAAAGCAGATGATTCGGGCAAACTCTTCCGGATCCAGACTGGCGCCGCCGACCAGGCCCCCGTCAATATCGGGCATCCGCATCAGTTCGGCGATATTGGCGGACTTTACGGAACCGCCGTACAGGATCCTTGTCTGCGCGGCGAATTCGTCATCAAACATATCCGCCAGGCAGTTGCGGATAAATGCGTGGACCTCCTGGGCCTGCCGGCTGGTGGCGGTTTTGCCGGTGCCGATGGCCCAGACAGGCTCATAGGCCAGAACCAGACCGCGCAAATCATCACGAACGAAATCCTTTAGACCGGTTCGGACCTGTTTGTCAAGAACTTCAAGGGTTTTTTCCTCTTCCCGTTCCGCTTCGGTTTCTCCGACGCAGAGCACCGGCCGCAAGGCCGCCGCCAACGCCATGCGGATCTTCTGATTGACCTGCTTGTCACCCTCGAAAAAATACTGACGCCGTTCACTGTGTCCGATCAGAACAAATGCGCATCCGGCGGATCGGAGCATGCCGCCGGATACTTCTCCGGTAAAAGCGCCTTCGGTTTCCCACGAAAGATTCTGGGCGCCGACATGAATGCCGGTTCCCCTGAGGACTTCGGCCACCGGCGCCAGCCCGGGGAAGGCCGGGGCCAGCATAACCTCGCCCGGCAGATCTTTTCCCTTGAGCAGGGCCGCCAGACGGCCGGCCGCATCCACGGCCTCGGGTATGGTTTTGTGCATTTTCCAGTTGCCGGCAATAAGGGGCGTACGCTGTACGGTCATGGGTCGGTCCTTTCTCAAAGCTGGCCGCCGATCATGGCCGCCAGATCAACCATCCGGTGAGAATAGCCGGTTTCGTTATCGTACCAGGACAGCACCTTGATCATATCGCCCACGGCATAGGTCGCATCCGCATCCACAATTGAGGAAAGCGGGACGCCATTGAAATCAGCGGAAACCAGAGGCTTTTCGCTGAAGCCCATAATGCCCTTTAGCTGGCCTTCGGCGGCTTCCTTGAGGGCGGCGTTGACTTCCGGGGCCGGTACGCCGGATTTTTCCAGGTTCAGCACCACATCCACGATGGAAACATTGGGGGTGGGCACCCGGATGGCCAGCCCGTTCAATTTCCCCTGAAGTTCGGGCAATACCAGAGCCACGGCCTTGGCCGCCCCCGTGGTGGTGGGCACCATGGACACTCCGGCGGCGCGGGCGCGGCGCAGATCTTTATGCGGAAAATCAAGGAGACGCTGATCGCCGGTATAGCTGTGTACCGTGGTCATGAGTCCCTGGCGGATGCCGAAATTTTCCAGTATCACCCTGGCTACCGGAGCCAGACAATTGGTGGTGCATGATGCATTGGACAGGATATGGTGCCGCTTGGGATCGTATTGCAGGTGGTTGACGCCCATGACGATGGTGATGTCCGGCTCGGCGGCCGGCGCGGAAATGATCACTTTCCGGGCCCCGGCATCCAGGTGCTTGCCCGCGCTTCCGGCATCCCGGAACAGGCCGGTGCATTCAGCGACGATATCCACGCCCATATCTTTCCAGGGCAGATCCGCCGGATCCCGCATGGCGGACACCGGGACGGGTTTCCCGTCAACCCGGATGGCGCCTTCTTCCGGCACAACTGCCGCATCCAGTTTTCCATGGACCGAATCATATTGCAGCAAATGGGCCAGCGTCTCCGTATCCATGAGATCGTTGATCCCGGCGATTTCCACATCCGGGTGCGTGAGGGCGGCCCGGAATACCATTCGGCCGATTCGGCCGAATCCATTGATACCGACATTGATACTCATACCGATTTTCTCCTGTTTTCCTTGGGGGGTGAGGATTCCAGTCTCATCAACCGCGTTTCTTTCCCTTCAGCAGGCCGCTGGCCAGAGAGATGCTTTTACGGCCGAACACTTCCATCTCCAGCGCCAGGGACGCCAGATCCCGATTTTCCCGGCTGCCGATGGTGCGCAGCAGCATGGGAAGATTCACGCCGGAAATCACCTCTACCTTGCCGTCTTCCAGAAAAGAATAACAGATATTGGACGGCGTGCCGCCGAACATATCCGTCATGACCAATACACCGTCACGCCGGTTGACCTCCTTGATACCCCGGGCAATCCTGTTGCGCAATTGCTCCGGGTCTTCATCTATATTGATGGAGACAAAATTAGCGGCTTCGGGTTTGCGGCCCAGGATGAATTCCGCCGTGTCCAGAAGAGCCTGCCCCAGTCCGCCATGGGTAGCGATGACGATTCCGATCATATGTGCATATAGCCGAACCAGTTCCGGCCCGAAGCGGGCGAAACGGGTTCGGTTATTCCTTCTCAATATCCCGATGAGACAGATGGACCCAGCGTCCCTCGGTGTTCAGGTGAGAATAAATTCTGCGGGCAATCACAACGGAACGATGATGACCGCCGGTGCATCCGACGCCGATGGAAAGATAGGCCTTTCCTTCCTTTTCATACCGGGGCACCAGGAAATCCAGCAGATCTAGGTATTTTTCCAAAAATATTCCGGTCTCTTCCCGTCCCATGACAAAGGCATCCACCTCCGGGGTTTCCCCGGTTTTTTCCCGCAGTTCAGGGATAAAAAACGGGTTGTTCAAAAACCGCACATCCACGACCAGGTCCGCATCATGGGGAGCCCCGAATTTGAACCCGAAGGAAAAGACCCGGATGCGCATGGGAACCCGCTTCCGGCTTTCCGTAACCAGGGAATGAACCACACGTTTCAGTTCATGCACCGTATAACCGGAGGTATCAAGTACCTGATCTGCATTTTCGCGCAATTGGGCCAGGCGGGCCGCCTCGAAACGGATGCCGTCGGCAATGCCGCCTCCATCCTGTGACATGGGGTGGTGACGCCGGGTCTGGCTGTACCGGCGTACCAGCACATCTTCCCGGGCCTCGAAAAACAGGATTTCAATCTGATACCCCTTTGCCTTCATGGTGGAAAAAACATCGGCATGGGAGGACAGAAACTGTTTTTCCCGCAGATCCATGACAAAGGCGAAGCCGGGAAGGGCCGCGTCCTTTTCAAAAGGAAGCTCCAGGAATTTGGGAAGCAGGGCCACCGGCATATTGTCCACGCAATAATAACCGATATCCTCCAGGGCTGCCAGGGCAGCACTTTTTCCGGAGCCGGAAAATCCGGTCAATATGAAAATTTTCATGAAATCCCTGATCTTCCTGCGGCGGTGTCAGAGGGCTTCTTCTTCCTGACGGATCAGGCGGATGACATCTTCGCGGGAGCCGGCGTTCATCAGCCGGGAACGCATGGTTTCACTCTTGAGCAGCTGGGAAACACGGGCCAGCATTCTCAAATGAGATTCAATGGCGCCTTCGGGCGCGACCAGAACGAAAAAAATATGGGTCGGCTTACCGTCAATAGCATCGAATTCCACCCCTCTGCGGCTGATCCCCACTGCCATCACCAGTGAGTCCAGCCCGTCCAATTTCCCATGGGGGATGCCGATTCCGTTGCCGATACCAGTGCTGCCGAGACGTTCCCTGTCCATGAGCACCCGCGCCAGATCTTCCCTGGGAAGGGACGCATCCCGGCTCAGGATCTCCGCCATTTCGTCAATCAAGGCCTCTTTTCTCCGGGCCTGGAGATCCAGCAGGATGGCTTCTTTTCGCAGACTGTCCGATATGTTCATAAGGCGGGATTCTTTTCACTTTCTTCCGGCATTCTTTTTGTGCGGGAGAAGGCGCCCCGGCCGGATTGCAGGAGGAAGGGCAGCGCCGGCGGCGCCTTATGGGAGCGCCGCCTGTGCCAGGATTATCCGTTTTCGGGCTGAATCAGGCCGTAATTCCCGTCATTACGCCGGTAGATGACGTTGATACGGCCGTTTCTGGCATTGGTGAACACGATAAAGCTGTCCTTGGAAATATCTAACTGCATGGCGGCTTCGTCCACACCCATGGGTTTGTATTCAATGGTCTGGACAATAATTTCCACCTCTTCTTCTTCCGGCGTATCGGCAGCCGGGGGGGGGGCCGCATCCACGGCTTTCGGGCCGCCCCGGCCGCTCCGGCGTTCCCGCACCTTTTCCTTGGATTTTTTGATCTGCTTTTCCAGCTTGTCCAGCGTCATGTCGATGGCGGAATACATATCCGCCGTTTCTTCCCGGCCGTTGATTTTCAGCCGGTCTCCGACAATATGGATCTCGGAAATATGGCGATGTTTTTCCACAGAGAGCACCACATTGGCCTCCGCCGGATTATCCAGGAAGCGGTCAAACCGGTTCAGTTTATCGCTTACATAGGCTTTCAGGTGGTCAGAGGGATCCAGATTTTTAAATGTCACGGATGTCTGCATATTGGTCTCCTAGAATCGTTTCCGCTTGCTTGAGGGGAGAATGCGCATCATCTCCCGATATTTCGCCACTGTCCGCCGTGCAATTCTGATATTGGCTTCCTCCCCGAGTATACTGGCTATTTTATCATCGCTATACGGTTTGGCCGGATTTTCTTTTTCGATGATCCGGCGGATTCTGTCCTGCACGCTGACCGAAGCGACAGCGCCGCCATAGCCCTGGCTGATGCTACTGTTGAAAAAGAATTTCAGTTCGAAAATACCCTGGGGCGTGTGTACGTATTTATTGGTGGTCACCCGGCTGATGGTGGATTCGTGCATTTCAATATCATCCGCCACATCCTTCAGGATCATGGGTTTCAAATGGGTCACCCCGTTTTCAAAAAAATCCCGCTGGCTGCGCAGAATACTCTCCATAACCCGGTAAATGGTTTTCTGCCGCTGCTGGATACTTTTGATCAGCCAGGCGGCGGACTTCACCTTTTCCCGCACATACTCCCTGGCCGGCCCGTTGAGATGACCGCCGCCGGAAAGACTGCTCTGATAATAGGGGTTTACCCGCAGGCGGGGCATGCCGTCGTCATTGAGGGAAATCACATAGTCCCCATCCACCCGGTGGACATAGATATCCGGGGTGATATACTGCGGGGTTTCATCCGTGAATTCGCGGCCCGGTTTTGGTTCCAGCCCGACAATAATATTGACCGCCTCCATGACCTTGTCCACTGAAATTTTCAGGGCCCGGGCCACGGCCTTGAAATTGCGGTTTTCCAGATGATTCAGATGATGCCGGATGATGGCGGTCACCACCTCATTGTCCGCGCCGATACGCTGCGCCTGGATAAGAAGCGATTCCCGAAGATCCCGGGCGCAGACCCCCGGGGGATCAAACCCCTGGAGCCGTTTCAGCAATTCTTCCACCAGAACGGTGTCTTCCCCGGCGGCCTCGGCGATATCCTCCACCGAAGCATCCAGAAAGCCGTTATGGTTCAGATTGCCGATAATCAGGCTCCCGATGCGTTCCTCCGCCTCCGTGGGGTTGGTGACGAGCAATTGCCAGAGCAGGTGATCGCTCAGGTTTTCTTTTTTGGAAATAAATGCCTCGTATTTGGGAGCATCGCGTTCCTCGGACTCGTAATTGACCCGGCCGGGCGTATTATACTCTTCCAGGTACTGCTGCCAATCCACATCATCGCGCAGATTTTCTTCGACGGTCACTTCTTTTTCGGGCATCTCAGGCGCGACCAATTCCTGCTCCGGCTCCATTTCGTGGGAAGCGGCCCTCTCCTCCCCCTGTTCTTCCAGGGCGGGGTTTTCCTCCAGTTCCTGGCGGACGGTTTCCATCAGCTCCAAACGGGACAGCTGCAAGAGACGAATCGCCATCTGCAGCTGGGGCGTCATCACCAGATTCTGGGTCAGTTTTAATTGTTGTCTGAGTTCCAGGGCCATAGCGGATCCTGATATAACAATAAGCTCAACTATTCATATTTTTTGCCAAAATTATGCTTATACAATCGACAAAACCCCAATTTTTATCCTGCATCTGTGATATTATGATATATTCAGTTTTTCATTTTAGGCCAACTCACCAATGATTTTTTGAACAACTCATCCTGGTATTGGCTATTGAATACATACCAGTAAATTCGGGTATATAACCCCATTTCTTCTTCTTCGGATGTCTTTTTTACAGCATCATTTGCAATTTTTTCAATATCTTCAGCATTCCCAATTTGATTGTTTCAATGTTTCATCCATCCTGATTATAACCGGAATTCTTCCCCGAGGTAAACGCGGCGGGCCACGGGATCTCCCGCAATGTCTTCCGGCGCCCCGGACGCCAGCACCTCGCCCTTGTTCATGATACAGGCCGTATCACAGGTCGTGAGGGTTTCCCTTACATTATGATCGGAGATGAGGACACCAATGCCCCGGGCCTTCAAATGACGGATGATGCCCTTGATATCGTTGACCGCAAGAGGGTCCACACCGGCAAAAGGCTCGTCCAGCAGCATGAAGGACGGATCAGCGGCCAACGCCCGGCTGATCTCCAGACGGCGGCGTTCCCCGCCGGAAAGCACCCCGGCCTTCCGGTCCGCCAGCCCCTCAATCCCCAGTTCGCCCAGAAGTTCCCGGGCGCGATGGCGGCGTTCCTTTCCCGTCATGGGCAGAAATTCCATGACCGCCATCATATTCTGCCAGACACTTAATTTACGGAATACGGATGTTTCCTGGGGAAGATAGCCCACACCTTTCTGCGCCCGTACATGCATGGGGCAGGAGGTGATATCTTCCCCGTCCAGAAATACCTGCCCCCCGTCGGGCCGGATCATGCCCACCGTCATGTAAAATGTAGTGGTTTTGCCGGCGCCATTGGGACCGAGCAATCCCACAACCCGGCCGCTTTCCACTTCCAGGGTTACCCCGCTTACGGCCTGTCGCCCCCGGTAAATCTTCACAAGGGAACGGATGGACAGAATCGACACGGATCAGTTCAATCCCCTGCCGTCGGAAAAAAACTCGCCCTTGACCCCGCCATCAAACTGGATGCGCCCGTCATTGCGGTATACGGTGATCACACCGCCCCGCATGGTACCGGTTCCCCTGCGGGAAACCATGGCTCCGGGGCCTGTCATCACCAGCACTCGTTCGGCCAGGGAATATTCGGCCCGCGCTCCGGCCGCGTCCATATCCTGAAAATGGATATGGACTTTGCCCTGGGCAATGATTTTTTCGATGGTCCCTTTACCCCCCATGACGCCTCCGGCGGTGTCACCATCCGGCGAAGCATCGTCGTTGACGGTATAGTGAATGGTAAGGCTTTCCGCCGTGATGCGGGCCTCTCCCTGCACGGCCCGCACATTGCCGGAAAATACGGCGGTGCGGGCCGTTTCATCGGCCACAAGCCGCTCCGCTTCCACCTGGATGCGTTCATTCCGGGGCTTCTGCCGGGTATCGGCAGGCAATGCCGTATCCGCCGCCGCCAGGGACGCGGGGAAGGCCAGGCAGACAAGGAACAGCACAAGGGCGGAACACCGGAATACGGCATCCGCCACGATCTCATTCCGGTCCGGCACCAAAGAACCCTTTTACATGCCCGATGAATTCCGCTTTCCGGCCTTGGATATCCACCGCTCCGCTATCGGCAGTGATCAGGATTCCGGCGCCGGAAATCCGCACCGATTCAGGCGTGACGAATTCCTTTCGGTCATGCCGGTATTCCAGGGACGGTGTTTCGAGCCGGAAATCCGCGCCCTCCATCACCACGTCTCCGCTTACCCGGATATCATTGGAGCCGGTCTGCACCTGGCCCTCTTTCGCGTTGACGCGGATTTCTCCCTGTTGTTCAGAAAAAAACCGTACAGCGGGCCGCGCAAACACCGCCGCGTTCTCGCTGTCAATCAGGCGGGCCGACGCGGCATCCAGTTTCCACCGGGTCTGCCCGTCCATGGTGGAATATTGGGTCACGGACGCCAGGGCCATGCGGACACCGCTTTGAAGAAACGTCGGAATTCCCCTGTCTTCCGAATGCCCGCGGTAGGTGGAAAATACGGAAAAAACGCTGAACACCGTCACGGCGGCAGTCAGCATCAATACCAGTCTGATTCGTTTTTTTGAATTCATGCGGTTCCTTGAAAAAAAATTTATTGCATACTGCGGTCTGCGGGCAGGGGCGTCTCATCGGCCGCGCGATCATCCGGATCGGCAAACCGGGCCACTGCGGCGCTCCAGCATCCCCTGGCCTTGAGGATGCCCTCGCAGAGTTCCCGGACCGCCCCGTATCCGCCATGGCGTCGCAAAACAAGATCCGCCGCGTTTTTCACCATCTCATGGGCGTTTCCCACAGCCACGGCCAGTCCCACCCGGCGCAGCAGGGGCAGATCAATAAGGTCATCGCCCACAAAGGCCATGCGCTCCGGCGGCACTCCCGTCCGTTCAACGATTTCCGGCAGCACGGTCCCCTTGTCCATGACGCCGGCAAAGACCAGATCAATGCCCAGACTGCGGCAGCGATGATTCACCGGCGGGGAAATCCGTCCGGTGACCACGCCGATGCCAACACCCTGGTCCATCAGCAGTTTTATTCCGAGTCCGTCCCCGGCGTAAAAGGCCTTGGACTCGCTTCCGTCGGAATGGTAGATAAGACGGCCGTCGCTGAGTACGCCGTCTACATCCAGGAGGAGCAGTTCTATGGCGGCCATCCGTTCCCGGAGTTCCGGAGCCAGGGCCGTCATGAAGAGAGCTTCCTGGTGAAAAGAGACTGGTTCCGGTGGTCTTCCATATCCTTGTTACAGATCTCCCGAAGACGCATGAGACGACGCAGGAGCGGCTCCAGATCCGCCAGGGCAATGGAATTGGGACCGTCGCACAGGGCCTTGTCCGGGTCCGGATACACCTCCATGAACACGGCGTCCGCGCCCGCAGAAACTGCGGCGCTGGCCAGCGCCGCCACAAATTCCCGCTGTCCGCCGGAGGAGCCGCCCCGCCCGCCGGGCAGCTGCACGCTGTGGGTGGCATCGAAAATCACCGGCGCCCCCATATTCCGCATAATGGAGATGCCCCGGAAATCCACCACCAGATTATTATAACCAAACATGCTGCCGCGCTCGGTGAGCAGCAAATTCCGGTTGCCCGTGGAGGCCGCCTTTTCCAGCACATATTTCATGTCCCAGGGCGCCAGGAACTGTCCTTTTTTTATGTTGACGGGTTTGCCGGTGCGGCCGGCAGCCGTGAGCAGGTCCGTCTGGCGGCATAAAAAAGCGGGAATCTGTATAATATCCAGCACCCGTGCAGCGGTGGATGCCTGTTCCGGCGCATGGATATCCGATATGACCGGCAATTCGAATTCCGTCTGGATATGGGCCAGGATTTCCAGGCCTTTTTCCATGCCGGGCCCGCGAAAGGAAGAAATCGCGCTGCGGTTGGCCTTGTCAAAAGATCCCTTGAAACAAAAGGGAAAACCCAGCCTGATCGACAATTCCTTGAGAAAGGCGGCGATACGCCGGGCATCATCCAGTTCCTCCAGCACACAGGGACCAAGAAGGAAAAACAGGGGATGACCGGCCCCTACGACTATATTGTGCACATGAATTATCGGCGCATCCATATGCAATAAATATCGCGCACAAGGCCAAAAGTCAAGCGGCATCCACGGGGATCAAAGGCTTTATGGCATACTTATTGCTTTTTATCTTTGATTTCCCCTGTCTCCGCGTGAAAAGAGTTCCGGGCGGGCTTGATTCAATCCATTGAAATTGATATCTTCGACTGCCGGCCCATGGTCGTCCCGGTCATCTCCGGCCATCATTGCCACGCGGAATGATACGCCCTCCCCCCATTCCGATATTGCTTTTTTCATTCTTTTCAGCATTGCGCCGCCCTCCGTTCCGGCGGGCAGGAAAGGAAGTTTTGCCTTGTTACGACAACGATCCCGCACCGGGCCCGCCCGAATTTTTCTGACCGTCCTGATTTTCTGCCTGCTGGCTTCGGCGTCCTTTACCTGGTTCCGCATGGAAAACCGGCCCCCTGAAATCCAGGTGACCGGCCTGGGGGAAGCCATCCGGGGACCGGTATCCTTCTCCGTTTTCACCTCTGATGCGGACAGCGGCCTGCGCGCCGTCCACATCACCCTGTCGGGGGCCGGACGGGACGCTGAACTTTTAAACCGCGAATTCGCCGCCGATATCTTCCGGGCCGGAGAAGTCCGGGAAGAGCGGTTTCATCTGAAAACAGATCCAAAAACCCTGGGCATTCCCGAAGGTGAGGCGTCTTTCCTGGTGCGGGTGCGGGATCATTCCTGGCGGCGCTGGTTCAACGGCAATGCCGCTGAATTCAAAAAGCGCGTGCTGGTGGATATGACGCCCCCGGTGATCACCGTGCTCAGCAACCAGCACAATATCGCCGTCGGCGGCTCCGGCCTGATTGTCTATACGCTTTCCGAACCCTGCGCACATCACGGCGTTAAGGCCGGCGAGACGTTCTATCCCGGTTATCCGGCGGATACAGCCCTGGGCGACAGCGGGGCCGCCGGGGTTTATCTCTGCTTTTTCGCCGTATCCGATCTGCAAACGCCTGATACCGCCCTTTCCGTGGTGGCTGAGGACCGGGCCGGCAATCCGTCTGCGGCCGGATTTTATCATCATATCCGTATGCCCGGATTCGCTAAGGACAAAATTCCCGTTTCCAATAATTTCCTGAACCGGAAAATGCCGGAATTCACTGTGCCGCCCGGTGTAAAAGCCGATACGCTGGTGGACAAATTTCTCTACGTGAACCGGACCATTCGCAAGAAAAATATCGCCGGGCTGCGCAAGGCCTGCACCCGTTCCGACGGACGGATTCACTGGGAGGGGACTTTCCGGCGTCTGCCCGGATCTGTCCGGAAGGCTTCTTACGCGGACCGCCGGGAGTATATCTATAATAATCATATCATTGATCGCCAGCGCCATATGGGAATCGACCTGGCCTCCACGGCCCGGGCCGAGGCGCCGGCCGCCAATCACGGCCGCGTGGCCTTTACGGGCAATATCGGCATTTTCGGCCTGACCGTGGTGGTAGATCACGGCCTGAACCTGTTCAGCACCTATTCCCATCTCAGCGAAATCCGGGTAAAACCGGACCAGATGATCCGCAAGGGAGATATTATCGGCCGCACCGGCGCCACGGGCCTGGCCGGCGGGGACCATCTTCACCTCGGCATGATGGTGGGCGAAACATTTGTCGAGCCGGTGGAATGGTGGGACGCCAGCTGGCTCAGGAATAATATCACGAAAAAACTACAGGCCGCCGCCGGAAAGACGGCGGACACGAAGACCGGTAATGGCACGCCATAAGACCAACAAGTCCATTGCAGACATCAACGAATTGCCGGGCCATAGCCATTGTTTCCCAGGACTGACGCCGCGATGAAACAGAAAACAACGCAGATGAACATATTCGAGGAGGATCGCATGAGCAATTCCGGAGACAAACAAAAGGCGGTGGACGCCGCCATCTCCCAGATTGAACGACAGTTCGGCAAGGGAGCCGTGATGAAGCTGGGCTCGCGCGAGGTGGCCGACGTGCCGGTGATTCCCACCGGCTCCCTGGCCCTGGACCGGGCCCTGGGCATCGGCGGATTTCCCCGCGGCCGGGTCATTGAAATCTTCGGGCCGGAATCCTCCGGAAAAACCACCCTGGCCCTTCACGCCGTGGCCAACGCCCAGAAACAGGGCGGCATCGCCGCGTTCGTGGACGCGGAACACGCCCTGGACATCAGCTACGCCCGCAAGCTCGGCGTGCACTGCGACGACCTTCTGGTGAGCCAGCCGGACACCGGGGAGCAGGCCCTGGAAATCGCGGACATGCTCGTGCGCAGCGGCGCTGTGGACATCCTTGTGGTGGATTCCGTGGCGGCCCTGGTGCCCCGCGCCGAAATCGAGGGTGAAATGGGCGATTCCCACATGGGCCTTCAGGCCCGGCTCATGTCCCAGGCGTTGCGGAAGCTTACCGGCACTATCGGCAAAACCATGACCTCGGTGATTTTCATCAATCAGATCCGCATGAAAATCGGGGTCATGTTCGGCAATCCGGAAACCACCACCGGCGGCAACGCCCTGAAATTTTACGCCACCACCCGTCTGGACATCCGCCGCATCGGCGCCATCAAGGAAGGGCAGGAGGTCGTGGGCAACCGCACCCGCGTGAAAGTGGTGAAAAACAAGCTGGCCCCGCCCTTTCGCGAGGCGGAATTCGATATCAGCTACGGCGAGGGCATTTCCCGCACCGGCGATTTACTGGATATGGGTGTGGAAACCGAACTCGTGGAAAAAAGCGGCTCCTGGTATTCCTGCGGCGGCGAGCGCATCGGCCAGGGCCGGGAAAACGTGAAGCGGTATCTGGCGGAAAACCCCGAGGTCTGCGACCGCCTTTTTCACGAGGTCCGCGTCAAACTTGGCATTGCATCGAAAACCGGCGGCGAAGAGGCCCCCAAAACGGAAACCAACGCCTCCTGACCCCAACGGTGTCCTTTAACAGATCCAGGGAGCGAAACTGCGGCGGGTCCGGGGCGCGGAACCGGCGGAACCGGACGCGCCCTGTTCCTGTCGAAGGGCGTCAGACCGTCCGCCGGGCGGGGAAACCGGGCCCCATCATTCTGGAAACGAGATCATGAAAACAGGAAACGAAATTCGACAACAATTCATTGATTTTTTCGGTCGGCATCATCACCAGCATGTGCGCAGTTCCTCCCTGGTGCCGCAGGACGATCCCACCCTGCTCTTTATTAATGCGGGTATGGCCCAGTTCAAACGGGTGTTTCTGGGAGAGGAAAAACGGACGTATTCCCGTGCCGTGACCTCCCAGAAATGCGTCCGGGCCGGGGGCAAGCACAACGATCTGGAAAATGTGGGATATACGGCCCGGCATCACACCTTTTTCGAGATGCTGGGCAATTTTTCCTTTATGGATTATTTCAAGGAGAAGGCCATCGCGTTCGCCTGGGATCTGCTCACAAACGGCTACGGTCTGAATCCGGAGGATCTTTGGGTCAGCATTTATCTGGACGACGACGAGTCCGGCGATCTCTGGCAAAAGGTGGCCGGGGTGCGGCCTGAACGCATCGTCCGTTTTGGTGAAGAGGATAATTTCTGGGCCATGGGCGACACCGGCCCCTGCGGTCCCTGCTCGGAAATCCATATTGATCGCGGCGCCCACATGGCCTGCGGTCCCGACTGCAAGCTGGGCTGCGAATGCGACCGCTTCCTTGAAATCTGGAACCTTGTGTTCATGCAGTTCAACCGGGACGCCTCCGGCAAGATGGAACCCCTGCCCAAACCCAGCATTGACACCGGCATGGGCCTGGAGCGCATCACCTCGATCCTGCAAAACGTATCCACCAATTACGATACGGATCTCATGCGGCCTGTCATGGTGCGGGCCGAGGAACTGAGCGGCAGGAAGCTGGGGGAATCCCGCGAAGCGGACGTGGCCATGAAGGTCATTGCCGACCATTCACGGGCCATGAGTTTTCTCATCGGCGACGGGGTTCTGCCCTCCAATGAGGGGCGCGGCTACGTGCTGCGCCGCATTATGCGCCGGGCCATCCGCTACGGCCGCAATATCGGCCTGATGAAGCCCTTTCTCCACGACGCTGCCGAAGTGGTCTTTGACATGATGGCGCCCGCCTATCCGGAATTGAAGAACTCCGCGTCCTTTATCACCAACGTCATCAGAAACGAGGAAATCCGTTTTTCCGAAACCCTGGACAAGGGCCTGCATCTGCTCAATGAAAGCCTCTCGGAAATGGAGGCCAAAGGCCAGACAGAAGTGCCGGGCGACGTGATGTTCAGGCTCTACGACACCTACGGCTTTCCCGTGGACATCATCCGCGACGTGGTGCGGGACCGCCAGATCGCCCTGGACATGGACGGTTTCGACGCCTGCATGGCCGGGCAGCGGAAAAAATCTCGGTCCAAAATCAGTTTCAGCGGCATTGGCGAGGCCTATAAGGCCCTTGCCGCCGCCGGGGTGAAATCGGAATTCGTGGGCTACCAGACGCTCCACGCCGACGCCGGCGTGCTGCTCATGGTGCAGGACGGCAAGGCCGTGGACGCGCCGGACCCGGAAAAGGAGCTGGAACTTGTCGTCACCCAGACGCCCTTTTACGCGGAATCCGGCGGACAGACCGGCGATGTGGGCGTCATCGCGGCCGCGGATTTTGAGATGCAGGTGACGGACACGGTGAAAGACCCCGCCGGCCTCATCATTCACAAGGGCCGGGCCTCTGGAACCGCGGCCGTGGACGACGTGGTCTCCCTCACCGTGAACGCCGAAGTCCGGGCCGCCACAGCCCGGAACCACACGGCCACCCATCTGCTTCACGCGGCGCTGCGAGATGTGCTGGGTGACCACGTAAAACAGTCCGGCTCGCTGGTCGCGCCCGACCGCCTGCGCTTTGACTTTACCCATTTCTCACGGGTGAGCCCGGAAGACATCGCCCGCATCGAAGAGATCGTGAACCAGGGAATCCGCAAAAACCTGCCGGTGGACGTCGCGGAAATGGCGGCGGAAGAGGCCTTGCAGTCCGGTGCCACGGCCCTGTTCGAGGAAAAATACGGGGACCGGGTCCGGGTGATTTCCCTGTCCGGTATTTCGCGGGAACTCTGTGGCGGCACCCACACCGGCATGACCGGCGACATCGGTCTGTTCATCGTGGTGAGCGAGGCCGGCATCGCCGCCGGCATCCGCCGGATTGAGGCCCTGACCGGCGCCAGGGCCCTGGCCCATGTCCAGCGGCAGGGCGAAATCCTGCGCAAGGCCGCCGGAATGCTCCGGGACAGCCCGGAAAACCTGTCCGCCCGCCTGGAAAAGACCCTGGCCGGAGCCAGGCGTCTGGAAAGGGAGGTCGCGGACCTGAAGGCCCGGATGGCCGCCATGAGCGCGGCCGACGCTGCGGATGAGATCCGGGAGATCAACGGGGTCAAGGCCCTGAGCAAAAAGGTGTCCGCCGACAGCCCGGCGGCGCTGCGCGAAGCGGCGGACAAATTCCGCGACCGGATCGGCTCCGGCGTGGTGGTGCTCGGCGCGGCGGCCGGACCCAGGGCCATGCTCATCGCCGTGGTGAGCAGGGATCTCACGGACCGCATAAAGGCCGGCGACATCATCCGCGATATCGCCGCCATTGTGGGCGGCGGCGGCGGCGGCCGTCCGGACATGGCCCAGGCCGGCGGCCCCCGCCCCGAAAAGCTGGACGAGGCCCTGGAACGGGTGTACGGGATTCTGGAAGAACTGTGATGCCGCCGGCCCCGGACCGCCTGCTTTTTAAGCTCGTCTGAAACAAGGGGCGGTCCTCGATTTTGGGCGGGCCGCCCTTTTGTCTGGCGTCGCGGGCGCGTGTTTTTTCAGCCGGGAAGATGTAGCCGGAAAATATGCAATCGGGAACGCGCCATCGAAAAAGTGTAATCGGAAACGCTCTATCGGGAAGATGCAGCCCAGAACAGAAAAACGGACGGGAAAGACATGAAAAAAGCCGCCAATCTGAAAGAGATGCTTCGCTCCACGGATCTCGGCCCCCTGAAAGGCGAGAATTTCAAAAAATTTTTTGTGGAAACGGATGAGGCGAGAGGCGTGAACGCCGCGCTGCGGCTGAGCGATTATTTTGAAATCAATGTCGGAGAGCCGAAAAAAGTCCTGTTCATGGGCCACCGGGGATCAGGAAAATCCACGGAACTCTACCGCTTTTCCGAATACCTGAAAGAGGAGTTCCGCATCATCCATTTTTCTGTCAAGGAAGTGGCCGACACGGCGGATCTGAATTATACGGACCTGATTTTCATCGTCTTGCAGGCCCTGTACGATCAGGCCGAGAAGGACGGCCTCAGCGTCAACGAGCATGTGCTGGCCAATCTGGATCACTACTGGCGCGACGAAAAACTGATCGAGCGCCTGAAAATTGAAACGGCGGACGTTGAGGCGAGCGCAAAGGCCAAAGGCGGGTTCTGGTCCCTCATCAGTCTGCACATCAGGGGGGCCTTCCGCATTGGCAGCGAAACCAAAACCGTGGTGCGGGAACATATCAGGCCCCGGCTTTCCCAATTGCTTGTCGGCGTCAATGATCTGATTGCCGACATCACCCGAAAATATGCGGTCCAGGGCAAAACCCCGCTGATCATCATTGAGGATCTGGACAAGGTGGATCTGCCCGTGGCGGAGGAATTATTCCTGGATCGCAAAAACGTCCTTACCTCCTTTGACATTCACATGATATATACCTTTCCCATTTTTCTTCATTATTCCAGTAAGTTCAACGAAATTGAAAGAGCCTTTGACAGTCACGAGCTGTTGAGCGTTATCAAGGTGAAAGACAAGACGGGCCAGCCGTTTGAACCCGGAAGAAAGGCGATCCGGGAGATTCTGGAGAAAAGATTCGATCTTTCCCTTATTGCCGAAGATGCCCGCGAGGATCTCATTGAAAAATGCGGCGGTTCTCTCCGGCATCTGTTTCAAATACTGCAAAATGCCGTGCTGGACCAGCGCGTGCGTGACCGGGAGGCCCGACAGATAGACAAGGCCGCCGTGGAGAGCGCCTTCCGGAAGCTGCGCAACTATTTTGAGCGCACCCTTACATCCGAACACATGGAGATTCTGAAGGCCGTTCACGAAAGCCCGGATAAAAAACCGGCGGCCAACGACGATTTAAAGGAAATGCTCAATTGCATGGCCGTCATTGAATACAACGGCGACCGCTGGTGTGATTTGCATCCGGCTGTGGCGGAAATTCTGGCGGACAAGGGCAAAATTTGAACGCGCTCCTGCATCATGCGGATGAACTGAATCGGGCCGCGCTGTATCTCGAAGACCAGGATCGCGGCTTTGCCGTCGTCGAGGTGAACGAGGCCGCGCTTCAGAAACAGGCCGTGGATCATCTGCAAAGCGGTCTGCCGCCGGGGGACTGCGTGGTCGTTGACGTGGCGGCGGCGGGCGGCGGGATCAGCGAGGTGGAAATCGTCCGGGAGGCGGCGGCCCAAAATCCGAAGGCCCGCATTCTGCTCATTCTTGGTTTGCATTCCGCAGGGGCGGCGGACAAAGACATTGCAGCGGAAATTGTCCGCCGCCTGAATTTCCACCGGGAAACCTATGCCGATCTGGGCCGCCTGCTGGTCTTCTTTTTCCCCACCTGGTTTCTGGACCAGGTCATGCGTCACGCCAGGGATTTTTATGATTTCGTGCCGGTGCTGTTTCCCTTGCCCGCTGCGCCTGCGGCGGAAACGGCATGGCCGAAGATTCGGGAACTGCCGGACAAAACATTCATTGAAAACCGGATCGCATTTTTCAGGGATTCCCTGAAAGAGATTGACCCGAAAGAACAGCCCCGCGAAACGGCCCTTGCGGAAAAGGATCTGGCCGACCTGCTTGAGCAAATCGGGGAGGTGGACGAGGCGCTGAATTTATATCGCAAAGCGGCCGACGTCTTTGCCGCGCTTTCAGATGAAATTGAGGAGGCCATTTGCCGCAGGGGCATTGCGCGGATTCTGGACTTAAAAGGAGACGTGGACGAAGCACTTGAACTCCTTGGCAAAGCCCTTGAAAAATTTGAATTGCGAAATGACCGCAAACAAAGAGCCATCACGCTCGGCGATATCGCCCGCATCATGACCGATAAGGGCAACGTGGACGCGGCCCTGGAACTCCATTACGAAGAAATGGCGGTTTACGAAGATCTCGGCGATCGGCGCGAAAGAGCCATCACGCTCGGTCATATCGCCCGCATCATGGTCTTAAAGGGCGACGTGGACGCGGCCCTGAAACTGCATTACGAAGCAATGGCGGTTTATGAAGATCTCGGCGACCGGCGCTCAAGAGCCGTCACGCTCGTCGATATCGCCCGCATCATGGTCAATAAGGGCGACGTGGACGCGGCCCTGAAACTGCATAACGAGATACTTGATATTTTCGAAGCGCTGGGCGACCGGCGCGGAAGAGCCGTCACGCTCGGCTACATCGCCCGCATCAAGGTCTTAGAGGGCGACGTGGACGCGGCCCTGAAACTGTATTACGAAGAAATGGATGTCTATAAAGACCTCGACGACCGGCGTTCAAGAGCCGTCACGCTATGGGATATGGGAAAAATCATGGCAATGAAGGGCGATACGGAAAGCGCCCTGCGCCATATCGCTGAAGCCTATCAGACGCTGGCGCAACTGGGCGACGCGGGCGGTCTCAGCATCGTCGGGGAAAAATACGGCCAAATGCTGATGCAGACCGGCCGCCCCCAGGAGGCAGAACCCGTGCTCACCCTCGCACGGGACACCTTTCTGCGCCTGAGAAAACCGGACAAGGCCCGCAAGGTGGAAACGCTTTTGGCGCAGTTGGACTGAAAAGCGGCCCGCCCTCATCCCCTGTCCCCCTCTCCCGCAGGGAGAGAAGGATTTCGTTGTATCGACCGGGAATATGCAGCCCAAAACAGGAAACCGGACGGGAAAGACATGGAAAAAGCCGCCAATCTGAAAGAGATGCTCCATTTCAACGCCGCCAACGAAACCTTCCGCAAGCTCATGGGAAACGGGATACTGTATCGGGTGCCGCCGTTTCAACGGGATTATTCCTGGGAAGAGGATCAATGGGAAGATCTCTGGCAGGATGTTGAAGCGCTGTTTTCCGACGGCAAAGAGAGCGGAGAGCATGGCGCAAACCATTATATGGGCTGTCTGGTGCTGCAATCGAACGACAACAAGGAATTTCATGTCATTGACGGCCAGCAGCGGATGACAACCATCAGCCTTCTCATCCTCGCAGTTCTTTCTCATCTTCAGGATTTGTCCAACGCGGATGTGGATGCGGACAAGAATCGCCGCCGAAAGGAGCAGCTTCAAAACAGCTATATCGGATATCTGGATCCGGTCACATTGACGACCCGTCCCAAGCTCGAATTGAATCGCCATAACAACGGCTATTACCAGTCCTATCTGATTCCTCTGGAACGGATTCCCCAGCGCGGACTGAAGGCTTCGGAGCATTTGCTGCGCAAGTCTTTTTTTTATTTTAAGGACAGGGTCGGAAAATGGTGCGGCAACGGTGAGGAGAGCGGAGAGAAGGCCGCTGCGTTCATTGATCTGCTGGTGGACAGATTGTTTTTTACGGTGATCACCGTCACCGATGAACTGAATGCGTTCAAGGTGTTTGAAACGCTGAATGCACGCGGGGGGCGGCTTTCCGCCACGGATCTTTTGAAAAACCATTTGTTTTCTCTGGTTTCAGCGGAAGCCCCTCACGAAACCGAGACAATGCTTCTGGAAAGGCTCTGGGAGCGGATCATCGACCTTCTGGGCGGCGAACGGCTTCCGGAATTCCTGCGGATTTTCTGGAACAGCCGGAACAGGCTGGTGAGAAAGGCGGCTCTGTTCAAAACGATCCGGAAAAACATCACCAATAAAGCGGGCGCATTCCGCCTTCTCCGGGATCTGGATCACGCGGCGTCGGTTTACGCGGCCCTGCGCGATCCGGGAGATCCCTTGTGGAAAAAAGAAGAGCGGGATGCGCTGAACCGGCTCCGGCTGTTCCAGGCGCGTCAGCCGCTGGCGGTTTTAATGGCCTGTCACCATCGTTTCTTTGAAACCGACCGAAAGGCGTTCAGCCGGTTTTTGACCGCTGTGGTCACGGTTTCCCTCCGCTATAATGTGATCTGCGGAAATCAGGCCCATGAGCAGGAGCGCGTTTATAACGACATCGCCGTCAAACTGACCCAGGGGATCTATTCTCGCGGGGAAGAGGCGATTCTGGCCCTGCGGCCCGCATATCCGGAAGACCGGCGCTTCACTTCGGCCTTTGCGGAAAAAGAGATGCGCACCACCAGCAGTCGAAACAAAAGGATTGTCCGCCATCTCCTGTTCGAGTTGGAACGGCATCTCCACGGGCATGGATATGACGAACAGAGTGCCAAATACACGCTGGAACACATTCTGCCGGAACATCCGTCCGGGGAGTGGCCGGATCTGGCGGAAGGCGTGCAGGACCGCATGATCCACCGTCTCGGCAATATGACTCTTTTGGAGGCGTCCGCAAACCGGGATCTCGGCAATTGCGGCTATGCGGAAAAGCGGCGGGCCTATGAGAACAGCGGTTTCGGCATCACAAAGGCCGTGGCGGCGCATTATGACGAGTGGAACGAAGAAAAACTGAATTCACGGCAGGAGCGGATGGCCAAAGCGGCTGCCGAAATCTGGCGGATTGCGTTTGAAGAGCCGCCAGGCCGCTGCGACGGGGAAGATCCCGACGAAACCCTCAAGGAGCGGTCACGGTCTTGATTTGCCGTCTGCCATCATCCCTCCGTTGACGGCCCAAAATCCGGCGGCCAGGGAGTGAGCCCGGATTTCAGAAGGGCATACAGCATCGCGGTTCTGGGCATGGAAACACCGCCTGCGGCGGCCTGCGCCAGCGGGACGAGAAACAGGGCCTCCAGTTCCATGGGATTTCCCCGGCTCCGGTCCAGGAGCATACTCGGCCTGTACGGCCCGATATTCTGGGTGAACGCGATCATTTTATCGGTAAGGGATGCAGGAATCATTTCGGAAAGATTCCGGGAATTGCCCCCTGCAATGACCTCCATGATGATTTCCCGGATTTCAGCCGCAAGCGCCGGACAGGACATGAGTTCTTCGGTGGTGCGGCCGGTCAGGGCGCATAATCCGTTGAACGGGATGTTCCAGGCCAGCTTTTCCCAGCGGATTTTTTCCAGTTCCGGCGTCACTTCACAGGGAATATCCGCCTGGGTGAACATGGCGGCGATTTTTTCACAGTGCGCACGACCGATCCCGGCGTCCGCACCGATTTTGATGTGGCCGGCGGCCACATGGTCCACGGATCCGGGGGCGTCCCGGTTCACGCCGGTATAGGCCACGCCGCCGACAACCCGGCGTGATCCCGCGGCCCGGACGATCTGCTCTTCATTGCCAAGCCCGTTTTGCAGGGTCAGAATCACGGTGTTTTCGTCCAGAAGGGGCGGAATCAGATCCGCGAACCGGTGGTTGGCCGTGGTTTTCAGGCAGACCAGCACCAGTTCCACCGGCCCGATCTCCTCCGGAGACCGGTATCCCCTGATGCCGTCCAGGTGAAAGTCTCCCCGGATGGAATTGACGCGCAATCCTTTTTCCATCAAAACATCATAATCGCTGCGCAGCAGAAACCGCAGATCATTTCCCGCCCGCTGCAATTTGGCACCCATATACAGGCCCAGCGCCCCGGCGCCCACGACGACTGTTTTCATAACGGCCCTCCTTTTGCGGTCATTCTGTATCCCGGATCAGCGGGATGTGAAAAATTTCCGGAAACCGCGTCTGCCCCTCACGCCTCGTCAATGCGGCGGGCGCCTTCCATCATCAGGCTCATGAAATCACCCAGAGGCGCAGCTTCGGCATCGCCCTTGCGCATCAGGCCATGGCGGAATTTAAACCATCCCTTCGTAGCCGCCAGCATATAAAAGACGGCATCAACTCCCTTGGTTTCTCCGTATTTGGCGTCCACCAGTTCCCCGTCCCGGAAAATGGCGGCAGCCCGGCCCTTGGCCAGTTCAAAGAGGATTACCCCGGTTTTCTCATTCTCGTGCAGCGTCTGAAAAATTTCGGCCGGGGGCATTTCGCTCAACTGTCCCACCAGCCCCAGGGTGAATTCTTCAATGCGGGCCTCGTTATTAAGGGCCAGGCGGCGGGCCATATTGCGGCTAAAAAAGACGCGGATACTTTTGTGGTGGTTATAAAATTCCCTGAAGACCCGGCCGCTGACCCGTAAAATGGTGGCGGCCCGGCTCACCGCGATCTTTTCACGGGATACTTCTCCGGAAAACAGGCTCATTTCTCCGAACACCTGCCCGGCCCCCAGGCGGGCGATCTCGATTTCCTCCCTGGTCAGAATCTGGACCTCTCCGCGGATCACAATGCCCAGGTACCGGCCGATCTCCCCGGAGCGGACGAGTATGTCCCCTGTTTCATGCCGGCCGAGACGCATACCGGCGGCAAGTTCTTCACGCTCCTGCGAACTCAGTTCGTCAAATACGGACATGCGGCGGAGAATCCGCATAATTTCGCCGGTCTGCTCCTCCTCCCCCTCATCGGCATGAAAGGGCCGGGAAAGAGACAGAGAGATCCGGCCGGAGCAGCCGCTGCATTGAAACGTAACCCGGCCCGGCGGCAGACCGTCCGCGAACCAGCGCGTCATGTCTTCCACCAGAATGATGCATACCGGCTGTTTTCGGGCCATGCTCAGGGACGCGCCCCCCAGAAGAAATTCATCGCCGTCCTCATACAGCGGACACGCGTTGTTTTCCGTAATGGTCAGGGAAATATCCGGAATAAAAATCCTGGCGGAAGACAGTTCATTTTCCATGATCATTCCTTTGCCCGTCCGGTTCTGTTCCTTTTTTCCGCTGTTTTACGACGCCTCTCATACTCCGCTCCTTCACCGGCAACACGTCCCGGAATCCCCTGCTTCCCCTGCCTCGTCCAGTTTTCGCGCGCCTTCCATGAGCAGCCACATGAAATCGCCCAGGGCGGGCATCCGGTTTTCCGCATCGCTCAAAGAAGCGGTATAGCGAAACCGCCCCTTCCGCTGTTCCAGAAGGCGGAAAAAGGCCTTATCACCGGTCAGGTCTCCGACGCGGGCGGAGACGGGTTCGCCATTTCGAAAACAGATCCGGGCGTTTCCGCCGGGCAGAGTGATATCCACGGTCCCGGTTTTCTGATTGATATTCAGGGCCTGGAATAATTCCGCCGGCGGCATATCCGTCAGGCTGCCGACCACCCCGCTGGACAGATCCCGCAGATGCGCCATGTTCATGGCGGCCAGCCGGCGGGCCAGAAGGCGTCCGAAATAAAATTGCAGGGAGGGGTAGCGGGTCAGGATGCGGCGGAAATTTCTGGCTTTGATATAGAGCAGGCGGACTTCTTCCCGGGCCGTGATATCGGCGGCCACGGGATCTCCGGAAATCAGGCTCATCTCCCCGAAAACCTCTCCTTTTCCCAAAACCGCGATGCGGAGCCTGCCGTCCGTGACCGTGACCGCGCCCGATGTCAGGATATAGAGGCTGTCGCCGTCGTCTCCCTTGCGGAGGATGATTTCTCCGGGATGACATTTCCGGAATTTCAGAAAAGTTCCGAGTTCCCTGAGCTGCATCCGGGTCAGGCCGTCAAAAATGGGGAACTGCCCCAGCATTTCGATAATCTGCCCGATTTTCTTTTCTTTTTCGGCTTCAGGCCCGCTGGCGGCGGCATCCATTTCCCGGCGCACCCGGATATGAACCACGCCCCCGCATCCTGTTTCCGGCCCGCTGCACGCGAAATTCCATGCCGGGCATTCCGGTATTTCTTCGCCGGTTTCCGCGCCGGAGTCCTGGTCTGCGGCCGTCTCCCGGTCGTACACGGACAGCGCCATCCGGATATCGTCGGACAGTACCAGGCAGCAGGGCCGGGAGGCCGGCAGGGACAGGGCGCGGCCCGAGACCGTGAACGAATCTTTGGCCCGGTAAAGGGGACAGTTCTGTTCTTCCGCAACGGTCAGCAGGATTTCCGGCAAATTCATGGAGCCTCGTTTCGATGATTCACAACGGATTGAATAACGGCATGCAAAAATGACGTTTTCCTGCGGCCCGAAAAACGGCGGACCCAAAGGGCGCAGCAAAGAGCGCCGGCAAGCGCACCAAGGGCGTCGGCCAGAAGGTCCATGGGATCTGCCTGGCGGCCGGGAACAAAAAGCTGGTGCAGTTCGTCGGAGACGCCGTACAGGGCGGCCGCCAGGCACGCGCCGGCCGTGCGGCGGGACAAAAGAGGGCCGAACAGCCCGTTTTTTCCTTCTCCCTGGAAAATAAGGGCCGACAGAATGGCATAGGTGCCGAAATGAGCGAGTTTGTCCAGCCAACCGGGGCCGGGCAATGACGGAAGGCTGGAGCGGGACGACAAGACAAAGATCAGGATGCACCACAGGCCGGCGGGAAGACGGCGCGGGGAAAAATCCTGTTCACCGGTCATGATGGATTTCCTTGATTTTCGGTTTTTCGCATTCGTCCGGAAACAAGGCCAGAAGCTTGTTTCCTGCGGGGATATTCTACGACAGCCGGGAAGCAGCCGTCAATGCGGGAATTGCCGGAGGCGCTTCCTCCCTGATATTTATTTTTTGACAGCCACCGGCGTTTGTCGTAATTCTTTGTGGAGTTCTATTTTTCCCCGGCCCGGCGTCTGGCTGCCGGGCCTGCTCATTGAGGATGATAATGCCCGATACCGCCCCCTCACGGGACCGGGGCCATCTTGGCCTTTTGTGCGAACTGGATGACCTGCTGAATCTGGTGGCCCAGCGAACGGATATCACCGGATTTCTCAACCAGGCGACCCGCCTGGTCTCCAAACACCTGAATGCCGATGTCTGCTCCATCTATCTGTACGACGAACACCGGGATTATCTGGTACTCCGGGCCACACTGGGCCTGAATCCGCTGGCGGTCGGCCGTATCCGCATGCGGCCCGGGGAAGGTCTGGTGGGAGCCTGTTTTCAGGAAATGACCGTTGTCCGGGAACCGAATGCCGATCGAAATCCCCGGTTCAAGCTGTTCAAGGAGGCAGACGAGCAGGGATTTACCTCGTTTCTGGCCGTGCCCATCTATCGCGGCGTGCAGCGGATCGGGGTTCTGACGGTACAGCACGGCGAGTCCGGTTATTTCGCCCGAAACGACGCCCTGATACTCAAAGCCACCGCATCCCAGCTGGCCGGGGTGGTTGAAAACGCCCGTCTCCTCATGCTCATGGAAACGGCGGAAGACCGTTCCGAACCGGAAACGCCGGCTGGAGCCGCCGCGCCCCTGAAATTCATCAAAGGCCGGCCGGCCGCGCCGGGTTTTGCCCTTGCCCCGGCGGTCCATTACCGGAAAAACCGCCGGGCGCTTCTTCAGAGGCGCTCCGCTGAAAGCTGCACGCATACGGCGGAAGATTTCGAAGCGGCCGTTTTGCGCACTGAATACCAGATCCTGCGCCTCCAGTCCCGGCTTACCCGGCGTCTGCCGGAAAGCGCATCCCTGATCTTCACGGCCCATTTCATGATGCTCAAGGATCCCAAATTCGCGCCGCGCATGGCAGATCTGATCCGGGAAGGCATGTGTGCGATGGATGCCATCCGCACCGTGGCCGAGCGTTATATTGATGTCTTTTCCGCCAGCTCCCATACCTATATCCGGGAAAAGGTGGCGGATATCGAAGATCTGGCCTGGCGGCTTCTGGAAAACCTGGAGTCGGACGATCCGGCCGACACAGGGGATTCCGTCCGTCCCGAGCGTATTGTCATTGCCAGGGAACTTTTTCCCTCAGACATCCTGAAGATGGCGTCCGAGGACGTGGCCGGCCTGCTTCTGGTCAAAGGCGGGGTGACCACCCATGTGGCCATTCTGGCCCGCAGCCTGAAGATTCCCATGATTATCACGGACCGGCCAGATATCTTCTCCATCCCTGCGGGCACGCCCCTGCTCCTGGACGGCGGCATGGGCAATGTTTATGTGGATCCGGATGAAAGGATCATGGAGCGGTTCGACGCCCTTTCCCGGGACGAGGCCCTGCTGGAATCGTCGTTTGTCCTGCCGGAAGAAACCCGGACAAAAGACGGTGTGCGGATCCGGCTCATGGCCAATATCAATCTGCTCAATGATGTGCAGGCGGCCCTGAATCTCAATGCGGAGGGCGTCGGGCTGTACCGCACGGAATTTCCGTTTATCGTGCGCCCCGATTTTCCGTCGGAAGAGGAGCAATACCGGGTATGCCGTCTGCTGCTGACGCAGATGAAAGGCCGGGAGGTTACCATCCGCACCCTGGACGTGGGCGGAGAAAAGGCTCTGGCCTATGCGGATATGCCTGCGGCCGAGAATCCGGAACTGGGCCTCCGGTCCATCCGTTTTTCCCTGCATCATCCGGAAATTTTCGAGACCCAGCTCCGCGCCCTGCTGCGGGCGGGAGCGGAAAACCGGCGGCTGCGCATCCTGTTCCCCATGATCTCGGACGTGGATCAGTTTCTCCGCGTCCGCCGGATGGTGACGGATTGTTCGGCCCGGCTGGCGGATGAAGGAGAGGCCTTCCACCCGGCGCCCCGGATCGGCATGATGGTGGAAATTCCCTCGGTTATGGAGATTCTGGAACCCCTGGCCGAGGCAGCGGATTTTTTCTCCATCGGCACCAATGATTTCGTGCAGTATACCCTGGCCGTTGACCGCGGCAATGAAAAGGTGGCGGAATATTTCCAGCCTCATCATCCGGCCATTCTGCGGGGACTCAACCGGATCGCGGCCGCCGGAAACGCGGCAGGGATTGATGTGTCCGTATGCGGGGAAATGGGTCGGGATCCGGCCTTTATTCCCTTTTTCGCGGGCATCGGCATCCGGACCATATCCGCTGCCCCCCGCTACCTGCCCCTGATCCACCGGGTCATCAGCGATCTGGACTTCCGGCAGGCGCGGGAATACGCCGACGCCCTTCTTGCCGAACCCACGCTGGCGGGCATTGAGAGAATCATGAAAGACGCGGCCAACGCAGGATTTGTCCGGTTTGCCCGTCCGGCGCCGAAAACCGGAAAATCATCCGCCGCAATCGAAACACCCTGACGGTCTTTCCCGGACGGCTTTGGAACGACCTGAAAAAACAAGAAAAGGAGGTTTTCATGAAATGGCTGGCATACCTTCTGATTTTGGCCTGCATTGCTGTAGGGCTGGAATATTTTGGCATTTACGATCTCCCCTATGTCGATATCCCCACCCGTTCCAGCAAGCAGGAAGCGGTTCAATCCAGTCCGTTCGACGGCGGCAATACCGGCCGCCGCCGTATGGAGCAAGCCGTTGAAGAAACCTTGGACACCAGGAACTGAGGCGGGACGGCGCACCCGTGTTCCGGAAATTCAACGGGTATTGACAAGGGCGGCCAATTACTTTACTTATGACTTATCAGACAGCGTAACCAAATTATTTTATAGAAGATTAATTTTATTTCTTCTGTTCCGAAGGGCGCTTCCCTAGTGATTCGCCCTTTTTTTATGGACCCCTCACTGCGCATCCGCGCACCCCGGAGGAATGATCCATGGACATCATTGTTTTGGTAAAACAGGTGCCGGCCACCGAATCCATGATCGCCGTAAACAACGGCGCACTCAAGCTGGACGGCGCCAAAATGGTCATGAATCCCTATGACGAACTGGCGGTGGAGGAAGCCCTGCAATTGAAAAAAGCCCACGGCGGCAAGGTCGTTTTGATTTCCGCAGGATCCGCATCAGCCGTGGACGCCCTGCGCACCGGACTCGCCATGGGTGCGGACACGGCCATGCTGATCAATGATCCGGCCCTGGAAACCGCCGACGGAACGGGCACAGCCAGGGCTCTGGCCGCTGCCGTCAGGGCCCTGCCTCACGATCTGGTCATCGCCGGCCAGCGGGCCGTGGATGACGATAATTATCTTGTGGGGCCGGCCGTGGCCGAATTCCTCGAAATTCCTCATATCGCCATGGTCGTCAGGGAAGAGATTGCCAACGGCCGGATCACGGCCACCCGTTCCGTGGAAGGGGGAACCATCACATTCGAAGCGGACCTGCCGGTCCTGATCACCACCCAGCGGGGCCTTAACGAGCCGCGCTATGCCTCTCTTCCCGGCATCATGAAGGCAAAAAAGAAAAAAATCGCGCAAAAGACACTGGCGGACCTGGGGCTTTCCCCCGAGGATATCGCCCCCAAAACCAGGATCATCGCCCTGCGCGAGCCGGAAAAACGCTCCGGTGGACGCATGATCGAGGGTGACGCTGCAACGGCCGCCGCCGAACTGGTCAAGGCCCTGCGCGAAGAGGCCCGCGTGATCTGATCTGATTCGGGCGCGGCGGTTTGCCGGCCTGCCCGTTCCCTTTGTTTTTCAGCCTCTGGTTTCAAGGAGAGACAGCATGACGGTTCTGATCATCACCGAACAAAATGGCGGAACACTGCGCAAAACCGCATCCGAAGCCCTGAGCGAAGGCCGCCGCCTGGCCGACGCCGCCGGAACGGATCTCTGCGCACTCATCATGGGCAGCCGCGCCGGCGACCTGGCTGCCGGCGCGGCTGCTCTGGGCGCGGACCGCATCCTCACGGCGGACGCGGACATCCTGAACGATTATTCCGACGCCTGGACCGCAGCAGCAGCAGCGGCGGTGGACCGGTGCGGCGCCGACACCATTCTGATCGGGGCCTCCAGCATTGGCAGGGATCTGGCGGCCCGGCTGGCGGCCCGGCTGGACGCTGCCGTGGCCATGGACTGCGTGGCCCTGACCGCCGACGGCGGCCGTCTCGCCGCCACCCGCCCCATGTACGGCGGAAAAGTTATGGCCGATGTGGAACTCACCGGCACGCCCCGGATCATCGCCCTGCGGCCCAATGCCGTGGTGGTGGCGGAAAAGGCGGGCAGGGGAGAAACCGAAGCGCTGGACCTCGGCGAGATCGCCCCGGCCCTCTCTCTGGTGGGAAAAGAAATACAGACTGGCGGCGTGGACATCACCGAAGCCGATATCGTGGTCACTGGCGGACGCGGCGTGGGCGGCCCGGATTTTTCCGCGCTGGAAGCCCTGGCCGGAAAGCTGGGCGGCGCGGTAGGGGCCTCCCGCTCGGCTGTGGACGAAGGCTGGCGTCCCCATTCGGACCAGGTGGGCCAGACCGGTAAAACCGTGGCCCCGACCCTGTATTTTGCCTGCGGCGTGAGCGGCGCCATCCAGCACCTGGCGGGCATGTCTTCTTCCCGCGTCATCGTTGCCGTCAACAAGGATCCGGACGCGCCGATCTTTGAAAAAGCCGACTACGGCATCACGGGCGACCTGGCCGAGATCATACCGGCCATCACGGCGGCCCTGGACGGGTAACGGCGTCCGGGTTTCATTTTTTCACCATCAAACACCCGGTTTCCAGCTTCCCGCCATGCTGGTCCGCGTCCTTTGGACACCAATAAACCGGCCATGGGAAAACCGGATTTTTCATGAAAGTATATCTGGAAAACCTGGGCTGCGCCCGCAATACAGTGGATGGCGAACTCATGCTGGGACGCCTGGCCGGAGGCGGTTTCGTCATTGTGGAAGAACCCGGCGGCGCGGATGTGATCATCGTCAATACCTGCGGCTTCATCACGCCGGCGGCGGAGGAATCCATTGACACCATTCTGGCTTTGGCGGAATTCAAGCGTGAAGGCGCGTGCCGGCGGCTGATCGTAACCGGCTGCCTGCCCGAACGCTACGGAGCGGAAATCGCCGCCGAACTGCCCGAGGTGGATATTTTTCTCGGCGCCGGGGCTTTTGACCGGATCATGGAAGCGGCGCGGGGCGATTTTCCGGCGGATTATCGCGCGGGCGTCCCGCACCCCGCCTTTCCGGATCCGGATGAGATGGACCAGGCTTTTCAGAACGGAACGCGCCTGCTTACCACCGCTCCAGTGGCTTACGTCAAAACCGCGGAAGGCTGTTCCCGGCAATGCTCCTACTGCATCATTCCCCGGCTGCGGGGCCGCCAGAAAAGCCGCCCGGCGGCGGACATTATTGCCGAAAGCCGCCGGCTGGCCGCTGCCGGCGTCAGGGAACTGGTGCTGGTGGCCCAGGACACCACGGACTATGGCCGCGACCTGGGCCGGCCCGGAGCCCTGGCCGGTCTTCTGCCCCGCCTGGGAAATGCTGCGGCCGGCGTGAATCCGGATATCCGCATCCGCATTCTCTACGGACATCCGGACAGCATTACCGAAGACATGGCGCGGGCCATGGCCGCGCATCCGAATATCTGCTCGTATTATGATCTTCCGGTCCAGCACGGGGCTGACGCCATTCTCAAAGCCATGAACCGGGGACGGAACGCATCCGGCCTGTGCCGTCTCTTTGACCGCATCCGAAAACTTGATCCCGACGCCATCCTGCGCACCACGGTCATCACCGGATTTCCGGGAGAAGACGAGGCCGCGTTCGCGGAAATGCGGCATTTTCTCCGGGATATCCGTTTTCATTACCTGGGCGTATTTCCCTATTCCGACCACGAGGATCTGCCGTCCCATTCCCTTTCTCATCATGTACCCCCGGAAACAGCTGCGGAAAGACGCCGCATCCTCATGGACGACCAGCTCCCCGTGACCGAATCCTGGCTCCAGAAATACCTGGACACCGTATTGGACGTATTGATAGAAGAAGCGGTCGAGCCCGGCGTTTCCCTGGGCCGCGCCTGGTTTCAGGCCCCGGAAGTGGACGGCATCGTCTACGTGCATCATCGGCCGGCCGATCAGGCCCCGCCGCCGGGAGCGGTGGTGAAGGTCCGGATTACCGATACCCTGGAATACGATCTGGCGGGAGAGACGGCGTGAAGGAACTGAAGGAAAAAATCCTCCGGGAATCGGCGGCGGACCTGGCGGCCGTGGAAATCTCCCTGAAAGAGAATCTCGGGGCCCAGGTGGACCTGACTTCCGTGGTGGCAGGACATATTCTGTTCGCCGGAGGCAAGCGCCTGCGGCCCCTGCTCATGATCGCCTGCGCCCGTCTCTGCGGATACGGGGGGGATCGGGCGCCCCATTATTCCACCATGTTTGAATATCTCCACGCCGCTACCCTGATCCATGACGACCTGGTGGACGATGGCGCCCTGCGCCGGGGCCGGGAAACGGCTCATCGCAGATTTGGTAATGAAATCGCGGTGTTGACCGGGGACTTCCTCCTGGCCCGGAGCCTGGCCATTGCGGCGGAAACCGAATCCATGGGCGTCATCCGCATGATTGCCGCCATTACCGAAGAGATGAGCCAGGGCGAGATCCATCAATTATCCCGCATCGGGGATATCTCGCTTTCCGAATCCGAATATATGGAAATTATTTACCGGAAAACAGCGGTACTCATGGAAGGGGCCTGTAAAACCGGGGCTCTGGTGGCGGGCATGCCCGAGGAAACAGCCATGGAACTGGCCCGGTTCGGCCGGAATCTGGGCCTGGCGTTCCAGATGGCCGATGACCTGCTGGATTATACGGCCAAAGCCTCGGTCATGGGCAAACCCCCTGGCGCGGATCTGCGGGAAGGCAAGCTCACCCTGCCCCTTATCCGCACCCTGGCCGCCGCCGATCCGGCGGAAACGGCATTTATCGCGTCCATGGTTTCAGCCCCTGAAATCGATCCCCGGGATTTTGTCCGGCTCGTAGCCCTGATGCACGAAAAAGGCGGCATCACCACCACCGTGGATTCCGCCCGTGACCATATCCGTAAGGCGCACGGACACCTGGCCGCCTTTCCCGGCGGCCCTGCGAAAAATCTGCTGCTGGCCATTGCCGAATATGCCCTGGCCCGCAGGGCCTGAAATCCGGGTCCGGGGCCTGATGCCGAAAACCCGGTACATCCGTATTCCGTGCTGTATCTGATCCCATACTGACCCTGTATCTGAAAGGACCGGAAAATGCCGTTTCCCGCCCCCTTTCCACCCATCATCCCGCGCCGTTTCTTCAACCCGGCCGGTGTGCTGTCCGGCCTTTTTTTGCTGACAGCTCTTTGTCTGCCGGCGGCGATGGCCGGGCCGGCGACCGCCCCGGATGAAACGCCGGTGGTCGTCATCGGCCTGAGTCCCGTTTTCAGGGGAAACACGGCGGCGGCCCGCCTGAACGCCGTGGCCGACGGCATGTCGCGGGCTGTGGACCAGGCCGCTTTCGCCATGATTGAGACAAAGGCCCTGTCCCGCGATTTTTCCAGATACCAGTCCCTGGTTACGGGCCATACCAACGATTTCGTGGATTCCTACCAGGTGCTGGCCGAGGGGGCCTTTGACAAGGTCTACCGGGTCATGATGCGGGTCAGCGTCAGCCGGGAGACCCTGGGAAGCCGGCTCTTCCCCGTATTTCCCCAGAAAACGGCGGCGGCGGATGCAGCGCCTCCGGACGCCGCCGGGCCGGCGGATCGAAAACCGCAGGTTCTTTTTCTTATGTCCGAACAGTCCCTGTCCGATGTGGATCCCCGTTTCTGGTGGGGCAGTCTGTCCGACGACGGGGGCGTGCGCACGGAATCGGCCATGACGGCCCCGCTGGTGAAAGCCGGAATGGAAATCATCACCCATGACCGCATCACGCCGGACATGCCTCTCAAGTCCGCCATTATTTTCCAGCCGGACCTGGACAATGCCCTGGCCCTGGATATCGGCCGGGTCATGAAGGCCGACGCCGTGGTGGCGGGCAAGGCCATTGTCTATAAGATGCCCGGCAACGCGGATGAATCCGAGACCAGCTATAACGCCACGGTCACGGCCCGTCTGCTGGATGTCGGGACCGGCCGGAAACTGGGCGATACCCTGGAAACAGCGGTGACCAAAGATACGGATGACGCTGGTGCGGATACGGCCCTGGATCTGGCCGCGGGCCGGGCCGCGGAAACCCTGGCCGCTGCGGCCGGGGCTTTGAACGCGGCGGGGGACGCCGCCTCACAGGATGGCGGCGCCGGGGACGAAAATCCGGGCCGCGTTTACCTGGAGATCACCGGGGTCCGCCAATTGGGCAATTATATCCGCTTTCGCCGTTTTCTCACGGAGCAAAAAGGCGTGAACGGCCTCACCACGGAAAGCCTCAGGGGAGATGAGGCCCGCCTTCTCGCAGGCTGGAACCAGGGCGCCGGCGCCCTGGCCGCGCTGCTGAAACAGGCCCGTTTTTCCTTTTTTACCCTTGTCATTGATACGGTGGAAACCGATCGCATCGTCCTTTCCCTGTCCCCACTGACTGCGCCGTCCGAAAACTGACGGCCGCCGCAGCCGGCGTTCTGTTTGTTCCGGGCGGAAGACCGGTCCGGCGGATCCGGTTGAAAATCCGCCTTGACAAGGGCCGGGCTTATTGATAAAGATGCCCTGTTTTCAGGCACGTAGCTCAGGGGAAGAGCACTACCTTGACACGGTAGGGGTCGTTGGTTCAAATCCAATCGTGCCTACCAGTTTAACAGGCAGGGGGGCAGCCGTTTTCGGCGGCCCCTTTCTTGTTTTGGCGCACCGTCCGCTCCCGGGCCTTCCATTGACCTTCATTCCGCGCAGCAATATAAATGAATACCGAAACCGGTTTCTGTTTTGAAAACGTATCCTTTTGCTGGCCCGGCGGCCGGCCCGTGCTGGAAAACCAGAGCTTTTCCCTGCCGGCCGGGACGTTCACCCTGGTGCGGGGGCCTTCGGGCAGCGGAAAATCCACACTGCTGCGCCTGATGGTGCGGCTGGAGGAGCCGGATGCCGGCGAGATCCGCTACCAGGGCCGCGGCCCGCGAGACCGGGATCCGCCCCGGCTGCGGCGGCGGGCGGCCTATCTGCGCCAGGCGCCCGTGGTGCCGGATCTCTCCGTGCGCGAGGTTCTGCTCGCGCCCTTCTCCTTCGCCATCGCCAGGGATGAGACACCGCCGTCGGATGGAAAAATCACCGCCCGGCTGGAGGAAGTCCTTCTCGGTGATATCGGGCTGGACGAGCGGGCCGCAGCCCTTTCCGGAGGCCAGCGGCAGCGTCTCTGCCTGGTCCGGGCCCTTCTGACCGGCCCGGAATTCCTGCTTCTGGACGAGCCGACGTCCTCCCTGGACGACAAAAGCCGGGCCGCAGTGGAAGACCTTCTGGAACGGCAATGGGCCAGGGGCCTTGGCGTGGTGATGGCGACCCACGACGGGTACGTCCCGCGCCGCGCGGCCCTGAGGGAGCTGCGTATCCAGAACGGAAGGACGGAGATATGCCCCTGACCGCGCGGATACCGGATATCGGCAATCTGGAGATGGTCGTGGCGGCCCTGTTTATCGCGGCCTCGGGAGCCGTGTCCGCGTGGAACCGGCTGGGGCTGGAACGCTCCCTGCTGTCCGCTGCTGTGCGCTGTGTCCTGCAACTGGCGGTCATGGGGTTCGCCCTGCGGATCATTTTCAGCCTGGATTCCTTCCTGGTCGTGGCGGCGCTCTTTCTCGTCATGATCATTGCCGCAGCCCGCATCATCCAGGGAAATGTGGCAGAGCGGCGGATTCCGTTCGCAATGCCCTCCTTCCTGAGCATGTTCCTTGTGTACGCCCTGATCGCCTTTCTTGTTTCGGGCGTGATTATCGGGGCGGATCCCTGGTGGCGGCCCCGGTATTTCATCCCCCTGGCCGGAATGATCGCGGGCAATTCCATGACGGCCCTGAGTCTTTCCCTGGACCGCCTGTTTTCGGATATGCGCGCCCGGCACGACGAGATCGAAATGCGCCTGTGCCTCGGCGCCACGGCCGAGGAGGCGGCCCGGGATATCCTCCGGGATGCGCTCAAGGCAGGCATGATCCCGGCCGTCAATTCCCTGGCCGGGGTGGGACTGGTCTATCTGCCGGGCATGATGACCGGGCAGATCCTGGCCGGGGCCGATCCCCTGCTGGCCATCCGCTACCAGATGGTCGTGATGTTCATGATCACGGCCGCCACAGCCCTGACCGTGACGGCCGTGCTGCGCATCGTGCGCGGCCGCTGTTTCGGGCCGGGGCAGCGGCCGGTCCTGCGTCCGGGAAATCATTGACTTCATATCATCCGGATCATATACCCGCCGGATCATATACCCGCCGGATCATATACCCGCCGGATCATATGCCCGCCGGATCATATGCCCGCCGGATCATATGCCCGCCGGATCATATGCCCGATGGTATGGCGCGGACTTTTTTTCAGCCGGCAAAAGAGGCGGGAACGCGGATGACGAAAAAGAGGATGCGGACCAATCGGCGGGAGACAACGGAATGCTGATGCTGCTGCAGACAACTCCCAATATCCCGGACGGCGCCCTGCCCCGCCCGGACCGGGTAGAGGAACTTTCGGCGGGCAAGACCCTCCGGTGCCGGAAATGCGGGCATATCGTCACCACGGCGGCGGAACGGGTGGAAAAAGAAGGCCGCCATCTCCATGTCTTTGGCAATCCGGGCGGGTTTATTTTTGAAATCGGCTGCTTTTCCCACGCGCCGGGCTGCCTTCGTCATGGCGCGTCCACCATGGAATTCACCTGGTTTCCCGGATACGCCTGGCGTTTCGCCCTGTGCAAGGGCTGCCTGATCCATCTGGGCTGGGTCTATCTTGCCGATGCGGACGGATTCTTCGGGCTGATCGTGGATCGCCTGGCGGAAGGCTGAGGGAATCAAATCCCCCCTGTCCCACGCCCCGCTTCACAAAGGTTTCGGAGATCTGTTTTATCACCCCGCGTTTGTCCAGACTCCACTGGGGCGCTGCGAGTTCGGCGCTGTGGGGTTCTCCGGTGACGCGTTGAATCACGGTTTTCCGGGGCAGGCGCTCAATGAATTCGCAGACCAGATCCACATACCCGTCCCGTGTCAGGCAGCGGTAATCGCCGCGCCGGTGCATCCGTTCCAGCTCCGTCCCCTTGATCACATACAGCAGATGCAGCTTGACGCCGTCAAGTTCCATTTCCGCCACAGCCCTGGCGCTTTCCATCATGTCTTCGCGGGATTCGCCGGGCAGTCCCAGAATTACATGGGCGCAGATCAAAAGCGGATGCCGCCGGGCCAGATCCACGGCCCGGCGAAAGCAGGCCGCGTCATGCCCCCGGTTGATCCGGGCCAGGGTGCGGTCATGAATGGACTGCATCCCGTATTCCAGCCAGACCATGCGCTCCCGTCCGTACCGGCCGAGAAGGGCCAGCTTTTCCTCATCAACGCAGTCGGGGCGGGTGCCGATGGAAAGGCCCACGATCCCGCTTGCGGCGGAAAGCGCTTCGTCGTATAACTCCCGCAGGCGCTGCACCGGGGCATAGGTATTGGAATAACTTTGAAAATAAACCAGATATTTATGGGCCTTGTACCGGCGGATGATATGCGTTCTGGCCCGCTGGATCTGCTCGGTAAGCGACAGGCCCCGGGCCGCCTGCCCCGTGCCGGAACCTCTTTCATTGCAGTAGATGCAGCCGCCCGTCCCCCGGTTTCCGTCCCGGTTGGGGCAGGTCAGTCCGGCATCCACCGTGATTTTCTGGACGCGCTCGCCGAACCGCTGCCGAAGCCAGGTATTAAAATCCAGGTACGGCGCCGCATCCCGTCCATCGGCCCTGGGGGGGAATTTCGATTGCGCCGCCGGGAGAGATTTGTTATATGAATTTTTCGTCATTTTCTGAAGGATCCCGTATTTTCCGGATGAACACTGGTCTTGCGCCATGGCTGAACCGGCGGATGATTCCATACGCTGCTCCGGCATGATATTCCAGGCGGAACAGCGGCGGAACCTGGGCCGTCCGGCAGACATAAGGAGGTGGTGAGATGGCTTTGACCGGCATCCAGATCTTCAAACTTCTCCCCAAAACCAATTGCAAGGAATGCGGCGTGCCCACATGCCTTGCCTTTGCCATGAACCTGGCGTCCGGCAAAGCCGATCTGGACAGCTGCCCTTATGTATCCGACGAAGCCCGCGCCCAGCTGGAGGAAGCCTCCGCCCCGCCCATTCTGCCCGTGACATTGGGCAGCGGGGTGCGCAAACGCACTGTCGGCGGCGAGACCGTCATGTTCCGCCACGAGAAAACGTTTTATAACCCCCCCGCGTTTGCCGCGCGCATTGCCTCCGATATGCCGCTGAAGGAACTGAGCACCCGGCTGGCCGGCTGGAACGCCCTGCAATTCGAGCGGGTGGGCCTGAATCTGCGGCCGGAATTTACAGCCCTTAAGGACACGAGCGGAGACGCCGCCGCCTTTGCCGAACGGGCCAGGCTCATTGCCGATACATCCGAATTCAATCTCATCCTCATGTCGGAAAATCCGGATGTGCTCAAGGCCGGGGCCGACGCCTGCGCCGCGAAAAAGCCCCTGCTTCACGCCGCCACAGCGGATACGGCAGCGGATCTGGGTGCATATGCCAGGGAAAAAGACCTGCCCCTGGCGGTGAAGGCCCATGACCTGGAAGGCATCGCGTCCCTGACGGAAAAGCTGGTTGCGGCCGGCCATAAAAAGCTGGTCATTGATGCAGGCGGGGCGGATGTCAAATCCAGCCTGGAGCGGCAGGTGATCCTGCGGCGTCTGGCCCTGAAAAACGGCGACCGCCGTTTTGGATTTCCCACCATTGTTTTCCCCTGCGATCTGGCCGCCAGTCTTGAGGTGGAAACCATGATCGCGGCCATGTACGTTGCCAAGTACGGCGGCGTGATTGTGCTGTCGGATTTCACGGGCGAGAGTATTTTTCCGCTGCTGCTGGAACGCCTGAATATCTATACGGATCCCCAGCGTCCCATGACCGTGACCCAGGGTATTTATCCCATCAATAATCCGGATGAAAACTCAAAAGTCTTTATCACCACCAATTTTGCCCTTACGTATTTCATTGTTTCCGGAGAAATGGAAGCCTCCCGTGAACCGGGCTGGCTTCTGGTGAAAGACGCCGAGGGCCTTTCCGTTCTTACGGCCTGGGCCGCCGGCAAATTTTCCGGAGAGGATGTGGCGGAATTTATAAAAAAATCCGGCATTGAGGAAAAAATTGCCCACAGGAACGTGATTATTCCCGGGTACGCCGCCGCCATTGTGGGCGATATGGAAGAAGACCTGCCCGGATGGAAGGTAATGGTGGGGCCGAGGGAAGCGGCCCATATTGCGGCCTTCATGAAGCAGGATATATAAGCCGGACCCTGCGGCCGGATCTTTTCATGCGGATGTCAGAAATGGAGGTAACCTTATGGCAAAACTCAAGGATGTGCTCCGTCCCTTGAGCGGTGATGAATTCTGGGTAATCGGCGAAAGCCTGAACGTGATCAGCAGAAAAATCGGCGCGGCCTTTAAAGAGCGGGATCCAAAGCCCATTCAGGAAGAAGCCCTGCTCCAGAAAGAAAAGGGCGCGGACCTCATTGATATCAATCTTGGCCCCGCCAAAAAAGACGGGGTGGAGCTGCTGCCCTGGGTGGTGAACACCATCCAGGAAGTGGTGGACGATGTACCCTTGTCCCTGGACACTTCCAATATTGACGCCATTGCGGCGGCCATTCCCGTCTGCAGGATGCCGCCGCTCATCAACAGCATCATGGTGCGGCCCGAGCGGTATGAGGCCATGCTGCCCCTGGCCCTGGAACACGACGCGGATTTCGTGGCCCTGATGTGGGGGCCCGACGGCCTGCCCCGGGACGAAAATGAGCGGGCCGCCCTTCTGGTGGAACTCATGACCATCGCCAACGAAATGGGCATGGAAAACGACCGCATCTGGGTGGACGGGCTGGTGACGCCCGTGAATATCCAGCAGCCCCAGGCCGTTTCCCTGATGAATTTCATGGACATGCTTCCGGAATTCATGCCCGGAGCCATGAGTACCTGCGGCGTCTCCAATATTTCCAGCGGCATTCCCGCAGAACTGCGCTATATCATGAACGTGACCAATACCGCCATGCTGCGCCGCCACGGCATGATTTCCTTTATTGCGGATGTCCATGACCCCGTGACCATGGATATGGCCCGCGGCCGGCGGCCGGATATCTTCGAGGCCGTGGGCCGCGTCATGAAAGGAAATCCTCCGGACATGGCTTCCTTGTCCGGGGATGTGGCCAATTATGTCAAATCCGCCAAAGTCATCCTTGGGGAAAGCCTGTTTTCAAATTCCTGGCTGGAACTTTAGCCGTCCTCCGGAAGATTATCGGAAAGACGTACCGGCCGCACCGCGCGGTATCTCCGTTTCACGCAGACATACAATGGGCGTGACCCGGATCAATACCGGAAAAGAAAAAAATATGGAATTCCTGCTGTTGATGGCCGCCATCAGCTTTATCGCCGGGGCCTTCAGTTATATCATCGTCCGTTTCTGGATCACCCCGATCTGGAAATACCGCAAAACAAAAAACCGCGCCGCCGCAAGCCTGAACCAGTGCGAAGCCCGTTTCACGGCGGAGGGCGGAAAACCGGACGCGGCTTTGCAAAAGGAATTGCGCGTCCATTCCGTGGCGCTTTCCGAACTGACGACCCTGGAAATTCCTCACTGGTATCACATGGTGCTGACCAATCGAAAGGAATTTCCGGACCGGGCGGCCGAGGATCTGTCGCGCCTGTCCAGTATAACGGATGCGGGGCAGGGGATGGAGAAGATCCGGAAGATTCGGGAAGCGCTGCTGCTGCGTTCAGGGGGCGGAAAGGACTGAAACCTGATTCCGGACGGGCCGGTTTGGCAGGGATTCCGGTGTATCAGCAAGACCGGAGACCAAGATGGAAATTCAATACCGCCGCTTTCAGACCAGGGACACCCGCCGCGGCGCTGCGCCCGGACCGGCCGCGGCCTTCCGGAAAACCGGGGAGCGCCCGTCTGCGGCGCGGGCGGAGCAGCCGGAAGACGCGGGCATCCTGATCCGCTCCACAGGCGCGGACCGCATCACCATTTCCACGGGCGCGCGCCGGACCGTGGAGATGCAGGGCGCGGCCGGCGGCGATCTGACTCCCGGTGAAATCCGCTGGTTCCTGGACATGCTGTCGGAACTGACCCGGCGGCTTGCGTCCGCCCGCGCGGAACTGGACGGCATCAGCGCGGGGCCGGGGCTGCCGCCGGTGGATGAAAGCGCCGGAAACGCGGCTGCCGGGATTGCCGCCAATGCCGGAGCATCCCCGGATGAGGGGGACGGCCCCCATCCGGCGCGTGATCTTCTGTTTTCCGTTCTGCCGGAAGACCTGGCCCGGCGGCTGACGGAGATGGGGCGGCGTGTGGGAGGGGCTGCCGCCGGCATTGCATCCGATATCGCGGACGGGCTGAAAAACGGGCTGGCGGCGTGGCAGAAAGACCCTGCCGCGCCCGTGGTTCTGACCTCGGGGGTTCTGGCAGGACATGCGGCGGATGGATTCGGGAAGATCCGCCTGCCCTTTCTCCTGAGCGGGTCCGGGGGGCTGGCCGCCGCCGGATCAATTGGACCGGCCGGATCAATCAGATCAATCAGGCCGGTCCTCATCCGTCTGGCCGACGGGCCTTCGCCGCCGCTGGAGCGTCTTTCCAACCTTCGGATTTCCTTTTTTGCGGCCGGCGGGGAAGGTGACAAAGGGGCATTCTCCGGTTTTCTGGATTTCGGCATGGCGGAAATGAACGGGGACGCCGCAGTCTTTCGTCCAAAAGGAAACCGGCTGCGCTCACCGGATGCAGGAGAAGAGACAGCGGCCCTGCCGCATCCGGCCATGACCTTTCACTGGCTGTCCGGGGAAGGGGAAAGCGTCCGCATTGGAATGGGCGGCGGGCACCTGCCCGCCGGTGCGGATGACGACCGGGCGCCGGCCGGGGGTTCAGGCGGGGGGTCGGGCGGAGGATCGGGCGTGAAGCCGGAAGGGGATATTCCGGAAATGGATGAGCCGGATCCGGAAACGCGCCGGGCCGGGGAGGAAGACGGGGAAGGCCGGAAAAAGGAAGCCGCCGGAGAAGAGAACCGCATCACCGGAGATATCCTGGACCAGATGAACGAGACGGCCGGGGATATGATCGGCCGCGTGGTGCAGCTAGCCCGGGACACGGCGAAAAAGGCGGCCGGTCTCTACCGCCGCTGGATGGACGGGGACGCCCCGTGATGGCAGAGGAAGGGGGGCGGAACTCAGCCCAACTGCGCCAGAAGCGTTTCCACCTTGCGGGCCTCATCCGGTTTTCCCAGGCGCAGGAAGGTGTTCCGTGCAAGGGCGAGTACGGGTTTTGCCTCCTGGGGGCGGCCGGCTATTATCAGCATTTGGCCATATACTATCCCGACGATGCTGAGACCGCCCGCGTCGCCCAGTTGCGCCGCAATCTGATAGGCTTCACCGAGATGACGCAGGGCGCTTTCCGTATCGCCCTTCATTACCATGATTTGTCCTGTATCACAGAGCGTGACGGCTCTTTCGCGCCGGTCGCCGAGTGCTTCGAAAATATCACGCCTCTCGTTTTGCAGTTTCAGGGCCTCGTCCACGTCGCCCTTTAAGACCTTGATGCGGGCGATATCGCCGAGCGTGACGGCTCTTGAGCGCCGGTCGCCCAGCGCTTCGAAAATATCAAGGGTTTCGTAATGCAGTTTCAGGGCCTCGTCCACGTCGCCTTTTAAGACCTTGATGCGGGCGATCTCGACGAGCGTGACGGCGGTTTCTCTTTGATGCCCCCCGGCCTGAAGAGTTATCTTTGCTTCTTCAAATGCCTTCACTGCGCTGGTAATATGGCCTTGAATCTTAAGGATTCGCCCATGTCGAAGCAGGGCAGCTCCCATACCAACAGAACGAATGTCCGCATCAGGCGTTTTATCCCGAATGACACGGATCGCTTTTTTAACAAAGGATTCTGCCAGATCAATCTTTCCCACATCAACCAGAACATCGCTGGCCCTCAAATACAGCCCTGCCGGCACGGGGATATTGGCGTTCTCAAGGATGGAAACGCCGTCTTCGGCCAGCTGCGCCGCTTCCCTGTACCGAAAACTCTGTATCAGCCATTCCACGGCGTCTTCAACGCCTGCCTTCACCATTTCCGTATGCTTTGCCGCCGCCCCCAACACCGCAAGCTGCCATTGCGCCTGGGGCGGGCGCTTTTTCCCCCCTTCACCGCCCCAGGCCGCAAACAGCGGCCCGGCCACAAGCCCGGCGAGCATCTCCATCTCTTTTTCACTCAGTTTTTTCAGCCGGGGCCGCACCAGCGGATTGACGGCCACCGCTGTTTCGGTCCGGTTCACCATATCAGGATACGCATCCCACAGGCCCAGATCGGTCAGGCGACTGTCCTTTTCCCCCAGGTTTGCGGAAATCTTCGCAAAGGCCGAAACCGGAACCGGCCCGCCGCAGACCATTGAGGCCCGCAAGAATTCGGTTTCCGATTCGGTCAACAGACCCAGCAGCGGGCCGATTGCCAGTTTTTCCATCAAAAATTCCAGCAGATCCTCCTCTTTTTCAGGGGCCGTGCCGTCGGCCATATAGCGCTCCGCTTCTTCCAGGGCCTGGTCGCACCGCTCCGGGGCTTTCACCGCCAGCCGAAAGAGAAGATCCTACAAACCGGGATTGCCCCATGCCGCGTCAATGCAGCGATTCATCCGTTGAACCGCCGCCGTAAGCCTGGCGGGACTGGATTGAGAACCGGTTTGAGAATCAGATTGAGAACCGGGCCGGGCATGGGATTGGGTGCCGATTTGAGAACCGGATTGAGAAATGGAGGGCACGGCCAGAACATGCAGACGGGCCCTGGCCTGTTTGCGGCTTTCGTAATGCGCCATCGGCGGCAGGTGAACATCGTGCAGACACTTTGCCAGATCCTTGCCCTGTTCGTCCGGCAGAAAAAAGCGATGGCGGCTGGTCAGGAGCAGGCGGGACCGGGTGAAGCTTCCGGCCTGGTCAAATGCCTGGATCACGGCGCGGAGGGCCGGGAAAAATTCCTTTTTGACCTGGTGCAAACCGCCCTGAACGGGATCGTCCAGGGCCTGCTCCAGATCGTCGATCACCAGCAGCAGGGGGCGGGCCGCATCCGGTGTTTCCGGATCGGATACAAAGGGGACGGCCCGGCGCAGGTTTGCCAGAAAGCCTTTGGGCGGCTCGCCAGGCCGCAGATCCCGGCAGGGACCGGACAGCAATTTGCCCAGGGCCTCGCGCAATTCTTCCGGGTGATCGTCCATGCGGTCAATATAGCGCTGCACAATCCTGTCCACCGCCGGAATTGATTTCAGGGCCGCGTCCACGGCCTGCAGCACGGCCCTGGCGTTGTATTCGCCAAAGATCACCACAACCCGGTGATCGGCCATGCGGTTGCAGATCCGCGCCGCCAGACTGGATTTTCCCTGACGGCCAAATCCATGAATCAGGCTGCCCGCTGTTTGGCCCCGGCGAAATTCCCCCAGAATTTCCTGGATCAGGCGGCGGCGGCCCACAAATTCCCGGCGGCTTGCCACCGGCACCCGGCGGCCTTCGGGGTCCAGAAATTCCCGGTGGCCCCGTTCCTCATCGGTTTTGCGGCGATCCCTGTTCCCGGCGCATAAGGCTCCGCCCCCGGCCGGACCCAGATACAACCGCGCCAGATGCCAGTCCCGGGAGGGTTTTTCCCGCCGTTCGTCCCTGCCGCCGGGCAGTCCGTTCGGATGCGGCTCCGCACCGCTTTCCGGATGCAGCAGCGCAGACCGGGCCGCGCCCACGGCCCGGACCACATCCGCGCCGCCGGCCAGGGCCGTGTACAGGGCGGCTGCAAACCGGGTTGCTTCCCGGTCGTTCACCGATCCGGACCAGCCCAGCACGGCCGGAACACGGGAGGTCATGGCGCAGGCAAAGGAATCCGCCGGGTCCAGTTCTCCGCCGGACTTTCCGGGTTCGGCGGTC
>PDWI01000734.1_pt1 | contig 52999 bp, 48 predicted proteins | sample 1430891 | NCBI WGS metagenome assembly PDWI01 (sample SAMN01162508, study PRJNA174530) | Oral metagenome, whole genome shotgun sequencing project. | biome: Marine environment; feature: Marine mammal; material: Swab sample of the gingival sulcus; isolation source: swab sample of gingival sulcus... | reverse complement strand
ATCTGAAACATTAAAAAAGATGAAAAATCACGACATTGTAAAAGCCGTATTGGATAATCCAGAAGAGGCGTTTAAGTTTTGTTTTAAGCCAACGGGAAACAAAAATGAATATAAAGTTAATTTTCGTCCGATAGATTGGCGATTATTGGGATTGGGGCATTTTAAGGAAATAACGGAACAATTTAATCAAGTGCAAGTAAATGGAGTGGAAGGAATTTTAGATGTTCATGCATCGGTAAATAAACCTGGGTATTCTGTGAATGGGCGTTACTTGAGTATTCGTAATGGAGATACGGTAACTTTGGTAGAGAATGAAGATAAGGCGGAAGAAGTATTAAAGGCGAAGCGAGAGTCTTTTGCGAAAGAATCAAAACCAAAGAATGAATCGTATATTAAATTGTTGAAGGATAATCCTGATGTATATAAAGATGAAATTCTTGATGGATGGAATACGAATCATGATTTTGCTTTGAAATTTGATTATTCAAATATTCCTTCTTTTGATATGCCTTCTGAATATAACATGTCGCTTGGTATGTTGAACGCTACGGATGTCGGAAAAATAAAATCAGCTATGGCTTGGCAAGAAAGTAGAGGAAAGCTCAATATTCGAAATAGGTTTGGATATAGTGGTTTGTATCAATTTGGGGCGGCAGCCTTAGAAACTTGTAAGTTTTTAAAACCAGGGTCCTATCGTCGTTATGGACAAAAATCTTTGGAGTATGCAGACTGTTGGGTCGGTGATTATTCGTTGGATAAATTTTTAGCTTCTCGTGGTTTACAAGAACAAGCCATGAATAGGATGTTGTCGTTTAATTATAATTTAATGGTAAAAAAGGGAATTATTAACTCTTCTGACACAAAAGAAAGCATTGCTGGTAAATTGTGCCAAGCACAACTTGGTGGAGTGGGGAATGTTGGAAAATCTTTTAGAGATGGGTTTGGAACTAATATTATGAAATACGACCAACTGGGAAAGGCGGCGGTAGCATAATTTGGTTAAATTTGGCATAAAACCGGTTTTAGAATATGCTGTGATTATGAAACCCTTTAAAATCTTGAATGTTCCTATTCATTCTTTGTCTCGAATTGAGATTGAGAATTTTTTTGTGCAGGCGTTAAATGGAAAGAAATTGTGTCATGTGGCTACGGTAAACCCGGAGTTTTTGGTGGAAGCAAATAAAAACGATACGTTTGAAAGACTTTTGCAATCAAAAACGGCCTTAAATTTGTGTGATGGAGTTGGCATTCAATTGTTAGCAAACATTCTTTATGGTCAAAAAATAAGACGAATTAGTGGAGTGGAAACGGCTAAAATTTTGATTAAAATTTGTGAACAAGAACAAAAAAAGGTTTCACTTATTGGTGGGTTTGGAGTGGTAGAAGAGTGTCAGAAGATATTAAAAAAAGAATTTCCCAAATTGATATTTAGTCATTGTGAAGATGGAAATCCAAATGAAATATCGTCCGCGTTGATAGATTCGAAACCAGATGTGGTTCTCGTGGCTTTTGGGGCTCCCAAACAAGAGTTTTGGATTCAAAAATTTGCGGATAAAACAACGGCTAAAGTGGCGATTGGAATTGGTGGGACGTTTGATTTTTGGGTGGGAAAATCGATTCGTGCGCCTAAATGTTTGCAAAAAATAGGGTTTGAATGGTTGTGGCGATTGATAACAGAACCAAAGCGATTTGGTCGGATTTTTAAGGCGGTGGTTGTGTTTCCGTTGTTGGCAATAAAAGAACGAGTTTTTAAATGGAAATCATAATCAAAAAAAATCCCACGAAACTGGGATTTTTATAATATTTTAATGAGTGTTTAGTTTTTATAAATTCTCTAACTCGGCTAGAATGTTAGCTTCTTGTTCAGCTTCTTTGGCTTTTCGAGCGGCTTCTTGTTCGGCTAAGGCTTGTTTTTGTTGTTCTTTTTGAGCTTCCATTTTGGCGTTGTTGGCCGCAATTTCTTCTGGCGTTAATTCTTTTTTCTTTCCGTATTTCTTTTCAATTTCGGCTAACTTATCTCTTTCTTTCGTCAAAATTCCTCGTAGTTTTTCTACTTGGTCTTCGTCCATAATTTCTAACAAATTAAACCAATACTGACGCTCTTCATCGTCCATTGATTCAGCTTTGAGTATTAACTCAATCAAGGCCGGATCATTCTGCAAATATTCCTGTGGAATAGTAAAATCTGTCACTTTTTTCCCACTTTTAGTCGTGATAGCGTTTAAATCAATCGTATTTGTTTGTGTGTTATCAGTCATTTTTAGGTTTTTTTATTTGTTAGAATTTTATATTTTTTGTGTATGGTTTCAAGTTATGATTTGTTGAAATATTCTTGTATGGCATTATTTATTTTGTCGTCATTTCCACTTTCCTGATGCCAGAAAGTCTCTCCATAATTAATTTGTGTGATTATTCTGGTTTTTCCCGATTTAATGTTAGCATAATTTGTTATATATTTTCTTATTGTATTATCTTCGAATAATCCTTTCAATTTCTCAATTGTTACATTTTTTGTTCCAATAGCCTTTTTTACTTGTTCTAAGAATTTTTCTCTAGATTCGGTTTCTCCTCCACCGATGCTTGTTCCATTGAAATCAACGTTTTCTTTTAAATATTCTTCAAATTGGTTTAATATGGCCCGATTATTTTTTTCATTATTCCCATTATCTCCATTTTCATTTCCTTGTGATGGTTTTACGTTTCCATTATGTTTTGGAGACTCATCTTTGAGGGTTTCGTTCATGTTATTTATGAAATCACTGAGATTATCAGAATTTTTCAATGTGTGACGAATTAATTGGTCTTTGTCGTCGGTTCGGTATTCACCATTTTTTTCAAACGTAACGGCTAATGTTTTGGGGGTTCCAGTAATATTTATTCTGGTTTCACTATGGTTAATGGCCGTTAGAAGGTCTTGGAACTCATTATAATTACCAAATTCAAACAAGTCGCTATTGCTGTTGGCAATTTTGTTTTTTCCGTTCATAAATGCGGTTAATTGTTTTGCTTTTGGTTTTTGAATATTGGTTTTAAACGTTTTGAAATCTTCTGCTGAAATTCCTTTTGAACCTATAACTTTTCCGGTTTCTTCTACTGGTTTTAAGAATTTGTATAGATTTGCGTATTCAGGGTTTTCTGAGAACATTTTTAATTCTTTTGCTAATTTTGCCTCTCCTTCCCATGATTCAAGGGCGCTTTCTGATTGTTTGGCATTTTCTAATGCTTCTTTTAATTTTTTTTCGTATTCTGATTTACTCCAGTCCATTTCGATGTCCTTTCCGATAAATTTCAAAATAGCACCAAAAAGTTTTCCAAACATTCTGCCCCAGCTTTTGAATTTTCGGTTCAGTTTATCCATAGTGTTTTCAACAATTTCTCCGCTATCTATTTTTGATTGGTACCAATCTTTGAAATTAAGAGATCCATTTTTTTTCAGTCGATATTTTACATACTCTGCGGCTACATCATCTTCTACTCCTTCATCTAAGGCTTCTTTGGCTAATTTTAATTCCCATTCTCTATATTCCATACTATTTTTTTTCGCCGTTATATTTAACGGACCTTCTCCTATTCCTTTCATATTGTCGAGGATAGTTTGTACTTTTTTGGGAACTGATTTGTCATTATTTTTGATGGCTTCTACGAGCCCAATTTTTTCAATTTCATTTTGAATTTTACAAATAAACTTTTTAAAGCTGTTATTAACTTTACTTGCATCAATTGTTTGTAATTTTTTTATTGATAAATTATGTGTTTCTAGTTGTCTTATAATAACTTTGTAAAGTGGGTTTGCTCCTTTGACTTGTAATTTATTCAAGATTATCGCTAAGCTTTTAGCAGCACTTGGAAATTGTTTGTCAAAGTCAATGTCTGTTTCTTCTTGGTATAAATCATTATCTTCTGCCCAATTGATGATTTCTTTATTCGTTTTATCAAATTCCTTTAGGAACTTTAATGAGTCTTCGTATGATACAGTTTTTTTGTTGGATAATTGTTGGTAATTACTTACGATGTTTTTAATCAAATTTAAAAACTCTTTTTGTTGGGTTGAAAGTGATTCAAAGTTTATTTCTTTTAAATCTTTTTTGTTATTTCCAAATATTTTTTCTGATATTTTTGTTAATTTTAATAAATTATCTTTATTGGTGTTAAATTGTTTTATTAGTGCTTCTTTTTTTTCGTCTGTTAAATTTGTTTTATCTAAAATCTTTTCGTAATTAATAACTTTATACTTTTTTAGTATATTTTGCAATTCCTTAAACTCTTCTTTGTTAATTTCTGGTGTTGGGTCGGTGGTTTCTTTACTAGTTACCTTTTTTTTCGGAGAATTATTTTTTCCGACTATAATTTCAGTTCCTTTGGATAATCCTTTGCCTTGTTTGGGCTTTTCTGGTTTGTTGTTAATTATAGAATTGTCTGGATCAAAATTTTCTGTCTGAATCGTCTGAAGGATTTTTTTTATATAACCAACCTGTTTTGGGGTAAGTTTTGTTTTTAATACTTCAAACAAACTATTTTCCTGAGGTTTATTTAATGCTTGAAAGCTTTCTTTTAACCGGGTTTCTAGTTTTTCGGTCAATTCTTCGGCTAAGCTTTCTTTCCCGTTATTTTTCGCTTCAACGAGTTCTTTTAGTGTTCTGGTTTCTTTAATTGTGGCTTGTAAAGCCTTTGTTACCGCTTCATCTAATTTGTCTGAAACCATACCTTTGTTGCTTTCGGGACTACCATTTTGATACAAAAACAGGGTTTTGTATCGTGTTTCATTGAAAGTGTTTGATAGTAGTTTCATACGGAAGAATAATTAATCTTTATTTTTGTGCGTCTAGAATTTTTTTTATTTCTTGCAACGCTATTATAAGCGCTTCATTTTTTTCTCGAGTGGTAAGTTCGTCTGATTTTTTCATGTTTTTAGAGTGTTTTTAGGGCTTCATCTATGCTAGATTCTACTTGTTCTAATTCGGCGGCTTCGTGCTGTTTTATTTTGGCATTCAATTCGTTTATTTCTTCCATTGACTTCATTTTTCCGCCAAAAAGTCCGCGTTTTTTGGGGAGAATTTTTCGTCCAAAATAGTTTTTTTTCAGTATGAATCGCATAAAATTTAACTTATAAATCAAGCAATTATACCAAAAAAAACAAGAAAAATCAAATAGAAAATTACAGAGAAAAAAGAGCTAAATATTGATTTTTGTTTTTATTTAAACGCGAACCGACTTGATAAAAAATTATCAAGGGTTTCGTTTATAACGGTTGATATTTGAGTGGCATTAGGAGCAATTTTTTCTGATTTTTCAATGGCTCGTTGGGCGTATTTTTCGGCTAAATTGAGTGATTCGATGGCTTGGAGTCGTTTGTTGTACTTAATGGCTCGTAAGGCTGATACAAAGTGTTTTAAGCTTCGTGAAAGGGCTTTGGCCGCCACGGCGTTGCGGTCATTTTTTTTCAAACTTAATTTTTGTGATAGTGTTAAAATAGTATGCAAATGCTTGGTGGCTTCGTCTGATTTATTATTTCGAATTAAGGTCATAAATTGCCGAATGTTGGTTTGGAGTTGCAAAAAATTGCTGGTAGCGGCGTCTCCGTGAAAGATTTGTAATTGTCGGTATGTTAATACCGCAATTTCTCTTCGGGTAAGGTTTTTGAATGGTAAATATAATCCGTCAGATGTTTTGTGCGCGACTCCAAATTTAAAGGCGTATCGAAAATGTGGCGCCATCCAACTATCTAGAGCAACGTCCGGAGCCACAACCTGTGTTTTACTCATCAGTTTGTGAAAATCCACCCGAGTGCTTCGGAATAAAAACGCTAAAAATTCGGCCTTGGTGGTAAGTCGGTTTGGGTTGAAACTGGTGGCCTTCGGGTTGGTGATTTTTAGTTCTTTTGCACGAGCAATAACGGGAGCAAACCAAGAATTTGGATCAACGTCATTTGGGATAAGCAAAGGGTTGAAGTTGCTTGGAATAGCAATGCCTCCGGCTCTTAGGGCAAAGGTGAGGGCTTCGGCTTTTGTAACAAAATCGTTTGGAGCAAATCGCCCATCGGCTCGAGGGGGCATGATTTTTACATCTCGTAAATGAGAAAAAATGGCTTGATGTGGATCTTCGGCTGGAACATCGGTAAAAGCAAAGGCCACATTGAATAATCCCAAGAGTACGAAGCTGTATTTTACAAGGGATTTTCTCATCAACTCTATGATAAAGAGTTTATTTTTATTGGTCAATAATTTTATTCACAAAAAAATAAAAAATGTGTTCAATATTTTTTTATCTTTTTTTCTTAATCGTTTGAAAAGTTTGAACGATTATTTTTGGCAAAATCTCTTTGTTGGGTAATTATTTGTGCCACTTGATGAGCATTTCTTAAATCATAAAATACGAGTGTTTTTTGATCGGCGGCCGTTTCTATATTAATTTTCCCTGAATTAATAAGCCAGTTCCAAAATCCACGATTGTCGGCTACAATGTTCAAAATTGAATTGTATCCAACGGCGTTGGCGGTCGATCCAAATAATTGATAAATTTGTACAATAACTCGATGAGACGTAATAAGAAGGAAATCATTATTGAAATCGAGCCATAGTTTAAAGAAGAGAACCCCAATTAAAATAATCAGTAAGGTGGTAATAATAATTGACCAAATATTTAATCCGCCGAGAATAATGACAAAAGACGAAATAGATAATAATACGATTGGGACGGCTAAATTTCCGATAAACGAAAGGGGGTGTTTGTAGACTATTTTTAAGATTTTTTCGTCTTTTAATTTGAGAATTGTTTTACAAGGATTGAAGTTTGGGTCTTCAATGGCTCGTTGTTCAAATTCCATAATGTCGATAAATTTGAATAACCGCAAAATCCGTAGTAATGAGAAGGCCCATAAATATGGCGTGTCGAAGACTCGTTCGAGAAAGAACGGTAAAATAGCGAGAATATCGATGAGTCCGCTCCAAGAAAAAATGAATTTGAAGGGATTTTTTTCTGACCAAACCCGAAGACAATACTCAATTAAAAAGATGGTGACAGTAATTTTTTCGGCTAATTCGAGCGGTTTTTTTAGTTCTGGATGAAGCCCTTCGAAGAATATCAGCGGGAAAATCGCGACCGAACAAACGATAACAAAAGAAATAAATCCATTCACTGCCCTTGCTTTTGGCGAAGAAGGGTAATGAAAAACTTCGTAAATAGATTCTCGAATGTTCATGTTTCAATGTTATTTTAGGGAAAGTTTTATTTTTTGTCAAAGGACAATGATTGAAATAAAATTAAAATATGATTATTTTTAATAAGCATGAAAAAAATATTAGTTGGAATTGTGCTTATCGCGTCTTTTGTTCTTTTAACGGCTTGTGAAAAGAAAAAAGTCCCACAAAAAATTTCGAACACAACGAGTGCCAATGAATTTCATATTTGGACGGTCGGACAAAAAGATTTTCTTGATACGGTGGCTCGAGAGTTTTTGTCAAAATCAGGGTATCCGAGTGTGCAACCAAAGGTAACTGAATTTGATTCAGAAAGAGAAATGCAACAGTTTTTGGTTGAAAAAATGGCAGAAGATTTATCGCCAGATGTGGTTTTGACGAATGCTGACTGGATTTTTACTAATCGAAAAAAATTAATGGCGTTGAAAGGCGATCCGAAATTTACGCCAGAGGCCTTTGATGCGGCGTTTGTTAAAGCAGCGACAGAGCCGTTGTTGTCGGAAGGAGCATTATTAGGGATTCCTTTGTCGGTAGAAACGTTGGCGACGATTTATAATCGAGAGATTTTGATAGATAGTTTGGAAAACCGGAATGTACCAGGAAAAACCTGGGAAGAAATAAGACTCGACGCACAAAAATTAACTCAAACCAATAATTCTTTTTCTCGGTTAGAGCAGTCTGGTATTGCTTTGGGGGACTTAAAGTCTGTTAAATACGGAATTGATGTTTTAAAAAACATGTTGGTTCAAAATGGATTAAAATTTTTTACCGAAGACCAAAAACGAGCGAATTTTAGTCGTCAGATTGTGGTGGATGAAGATGGCGCGAATAAATCGTTAATAACTAAAGTAATTCATTTTTTTGCCAGTTTTTCTAATCCACAATATAAACAATTTAGTTGGAGTCCCTTGTTGGTGAAAGATAAAAAACATAAAGATTTGATGACTTTTGTGCAAGGGAAAACCGCGGTGGTATTTGCGTATCCATCCGATATAGTTTTATTAGAAGATTTAGTGGCGCAAACCGCTGGCTCAATTTCGTTTAAAGATGTTTCTACAGCATTGTTTCCACAAGCTTCGTTACAAAACAAAGAATTGCTCGCTCGAGTAAAGGCCTTAGCGGTGCCAAAATCGGCACGAAACCCGTTGGTGTCGTGGGAATTTTTGAAATATATGTCGAAGAAAGAAATTCATGAAAAGTTGTTTGAAGTGACGCATATTCCTTCGGCACGGTTGGATTTGATTGCTGAACACGGAAAAACGCCTTTGTATGATGTGTTTGTACGGCAGGCTAAATTTGCACGAACGTTTGTGTTTCCTAAACCAATCCCCGAAAACGTATTTGATGATGATTTAATCAAAATTTTTGACACGGTTAAGTTTGGAAATGATCGGCTAACAAAAAATATTCGTCGGTACGAAACAACGCTAAACAAAGTTTTGGAAGATTATTGGAAAAAAGACGAAATGATTAATAAATTGCGCCCTGCTGTGGTTAAACCGAAAGAAGAATAGAGGAACGAATTTTATTATACTATTAGGGAATGATAGAAAGAATATGTCGGAAATCGGGAAAAAAATTTGTGATAGCCAAAGAAGATTTGGAATTTTATGCCCAAATGGGCGTGATTACGGCAGAACAATTGGAGAAGTTGACGAGTTTGCCAGTGGGCGAGTCTATCAATATTGAGGCAGAAAAAGTTCATCAAGAATTACTTATTGGTTTGCCAACATTGTGTCCTGATGAGCGACAACGGAGGAGATTAGCTTGGCGAAATGAAAGAACTTTATACCAACGGAAATGTGATTTGTGTGAGAAAAATATGGTTTCAATTTGTCATCCGAATACTTGCTTTCCCGTTTATTGCCAAGATTGTTGGTGGAGTGATAATTGGGATGCGTTAGATTGTGGACAAGAATTTGATTTTTCAAAGCCGTTTTTCGAGCAGTTTAATGAATTGATGAATAAAGTCTCACGTTTATCCATAATAAATTCACAATCAAAAAACTCAATATATACGAATTTCTCTAGTAGAAATAAGAATTGTTATTATACGTTTGGAATGTTCTTTGATGAAGATGTTCATTATTCTCACTATGGATCAAATTGCAAAGATTGTTTAGATTGTTTAAGGATAAGTCATTGTGAACTTTGTTATGAATGTATTGATTGTGAGAAATGTTATGAATCTTTTTTTTCTCAAAATTGTCAGAATTGTTCAAATAGTTACTTTTTAAAAAACTGTATTGGATGTTCAAACTGTTTTGGGTGTGTGAATTTGAGAAATAAAGAATATTATTTTATGAACAAGTCATGTTCAAGAGAAGATTATTTAAATAAAATCAAGAACTTGAAAATGAGTAATAGCCATTTTTTGAATGATATGAGAATGAGCTTTTTGAAGTATTCAAGTCAATTCACATATCGTTTTATGACTGGAAAGAAAAATAGTAATATTCTTGGAAATTTTATATATAACAGTAAAAATTGTTACCATTGTTTTAGTACTGGAGACTGTGAAGATTGTAAATATGGTTATCAAATTGATGCTGTGAATTCTGGTTATGATATGAATTGTATGGGGTATGATAAAAGTGAATTATGTTATGAGTGTACAGGATGTACAGCACTATTTGATGCTATTTCGACTGAGTGTGTCTGGTCATCGAATAATATTTCGTATAGCGGGCAATGTTTTAATAATTGTAACAACTGTTTCGGCTGTGTGGGGTTGAAACACAAACAATACTGTATTTTGAATAAACAATATACTAAGGAAGCATACGAAGAACTGCTACCTAAAATCATCACCCATATGAAACAAACGGGCGAGTGGGGAGAATTCTTTCCTGCAGAAATTTCTCCATTTGCGTATAACGAAACCGTGGCGCAAGAATACTATCCACTAACAAAAGAAGAAGCGGAAAAAAGAGGCTATAAATGGAAAGAAGAACCAATTAATAAAAAATATGAAACACTGAAACAATCTTTCGACTGGAACCAAATACCCGATGATATACAAGAAGTTGGAGATGATATATTAACCAAAGTGTTATTCTGTGAACGGAGTGGGAAACCCTACCAAATTCAAAAAGCCGAACTGAAATTTTACCGAAAAATGAATTTACCCATTCCACACTTACACCCAGATGAACGACATAAAGACCACATGAAACTGCGGAACCCACGAAAATTATGGAGTCGGACTTGTTCAGATTGTGGATGTGCCATCCAAACGACTTTTGCCCCAGAACGTCCAGAAAAAATATTGTGCGAAGAGTGTTATTTGAAGGTGATAGATTAAAATAAACAGAAAATTCTACTATATCCTTTAAAAACAAGTATGTATTCGAGGTATCTTTCTGATAAGTGTACTAAATTTTTGTTCATTCTGTGACTTTCGGGCTAAGCCCGAGGGTCATTGAGTCGCAAATTTTACACAAAAAAAATCCAGAACGCTAGTCCTAGAAATAAAATTGGTTGCGGAGGCTGGATTTGATATTGGAGCGAAGCGGAAATCACGCTTATAACTTTTTGTCCTATGAGGAGTAACCAACGGTCGTTGGTGAAAACAAAAAAACACCAACCAAGTAGTTGATGTGATATTAAATTTTTAATTGGTTGCGGAGGCTGGATTTGAACCAACGACCTTCGGGTTATGAGCCCGACGAGCTACCACTGCTCTACTCCGCGATGTTAAATGGTGGGCGTACCAAGACTTGAACTTGGGACCTCTTCCTTATCAGAGAAGCGCTCTAACCGGCTGAGCTATACACCCATTTATTGTTTCCCTCAGGAACAAACAGACTATAAAAAATGATATTCTTTTGTCAAAAAAAAATAAGATTTGTTTTAGATTTAAGAACTTGTATTTTTTTGTAAAATGTTTTATAATAAAATAGAATGAAGAAAATTAAAGAAGGATTATCAGAAGCTCGACAAAGTCCAATGTCAATCGAAACAATGATTCATTGGTTTAGCCAAAATATAGAAATAACCCCACAAGAAGTAGATCGAGAAACGTTTGAACGAGCAATTGAAATTGTTCAAGAAACTGAAAATGGGAAAATTTGTTTGCTTCCACCTAATCCAAGTTGGCAAGATTTAAAAAAGATTACAACTAGTTTACGAGCGAGTGAGTTGGATGATGCAAGCCGAGAGAAATACGAAAAAATACACGAAACGGAGTATGATTTTTTGCGAAAAGTTTCGAAATATTTATCCGAACTTAAAATAGATAATTTAAGTGAAACGGAACAAAATTTGTATCAAGAAATTAAGGATTTTTTCGCCGAAATAGGAGACTTTTCCCAAAATAAAGAGGAAGTAATTTTGAATGAAGAGGATAAAGAGGAAATAGAGATTTTTTTATTAGGACGAGATATCTACGAAAAACAGAAAGTTCGTTTTGAAACACGAGAAGCTACTGGTAAGACCACGGAAACATGGGAAAAAATGATAAAAAGAAGGGCAAAGCAAGTGTTAAATATTTTGAATAAAGATTTTAGAGACATTCCAGTGGTTTCAAAAGGAAAGATTATTCAATCGCAATTTATCGACGGATTACAAGCATCTGTCAAGCCTAAAACAGAGTTTGTGCAAACGCCTCATGACATAGGAATGGAACAATTATTGGAAGATACTGAAGAATTAGTTGCATATGAAGGTGGCTCTACGATTAGAAAAATAATTGAAAGAGATATGCCGACTGAAAATAAAATAAAAATGATTGTAGGAATATTAAGATTAAATTTTAATAGTACGGATAAATACGAATATGGGGCTCCATTGTTAACTCGTAAAAACAAAGAAACTCAATGTGTGGGTTTTACTACTTTGGGGAAACATTTAGAAAAGTTAAGTATTGATTATTGTCCCTTTAAAATGAAAGGGCATTCAGTTGCCTTTGCTTTGGATGGTGAACAGGGTTACTTTATTGACATTTCCCCTAATTTAGTAATTCCGTTAACCGCTGAAGATTTTTCGCAAGAAATAACGGGAATAGATTGGGATACTTGGAAAGATTTTGTCCAAGGGAAAAGAACTGATTGGAAGGAGTTTGCCCTACCAGCTAAAATTACCGAAAATAGTGCCTATGCAAAAAATAATAAATTTCAAAGTGAAACAGGAAAGAAAGCTTCTTTTTTCGATAAAAACAAAGGCTTATTTAATAAAGTGTTATTTAATATTGGGCATCCTGCTGATAATGATATTCCTGATAAAATGAAGGCTGAGTATAATAAACAAGCTTTAGTTGGTAAATGTAAAGAGGCTTATTTAAATTATGGAAATTTATTAGTATGGGCTACTGATCTAGCTGTAAAAAATGAGCAAAAAGCGGCGGAAATATATGAAAAAGCGATAGAGGTTGGCTATAAAAAGGCTTATTTAAACTGTGCAGTTTTATTACAAGAGGCTACAGATTCAACCGTAAGAAATGCGCCAAAAGCGGTGGAATATTACAAAAAGTTTGTGGAAGTTTTTGAAGATGATAAAGAAGTAGCTGAATATGTACAATATGCTCAAAAACAGATTAAACTTTTGTCTGAGAAATAATCGAGGTTTGTTGAATTTCTGTATAGTTTAGGAAGTTTATCGCTGTTATTAAAACGTTTTTTGATTGAAAAAATCATTGGATTTTTTTGCGCACTCATCGGTTTGTCTTTAAGATGATGTTGATGAAATATTTTTGTTTAGGGTTAGGGTTGTTTCTATTTTTTGGATGTTCTTCTGGAAGTGTAGAAAAGACTCAAACGGTACATAAAAAGCGTCATCAAACGGTTGATGAGTTTATTGTTTCTTGTTTTGAAGCGCCTTCTTTTTCTATGTTTTCTTCGGATTTGAATAACTTTAGAGTGAAAAATGTGTGTGCTTATGATAATTTGGAAAAAGAGAATTCCTCGTTTCCGTTTTCTTTATGGATGAATTGTACAGAATTTACTAAGAAGGATGGGAAATTAGAAACTTTAGGCGGTATGGAAGGTCCGGTTTTGGTTGATTATTCGGGTTCTTTGACTGATTATGATTGTCAAAAAATGTCATATAAAATGCCTGGAGACGGAAGTTTTTATTGGCCGGATATTGAAAAAATATTTAGTCCTGTGGTTAGAGAAAATATTCGCAAACATACTGGAGCTGGATTAAGTGAAAAATTGGAAAAGCGGGCTTTAAAAAAATTACAATAAAAAAATTATTAAATAAAAAATATAGAAAATGAAAGATCCACGACACGCACAATTAGCAGAAATTTTAGTACATTATTCCAATGAAATTAAAGCCGGTGACCGAGTTTTGATAATTTTGTACGGAATTGAAGGAATGCCATTGGCGAAAGAAATTTATCGGCAATGTTTGCAAAATGGCGCACATCCACGCTTAGAAGTACGAGAGGCCGAAATTAATCGTATCTTTATGGAAGAGGCGAATGCCGAGCAACGAAAATTTGTGCCAGAATGGCAGTTGCAAGCGGCAGAGCAAACCGATGCGATGTTCCAAATTTTATGCGACCGAAACAATTCGGAGTTAGCGCATATTGATCAGCAATTGATGATTGAGCGACAAAAAGCACTGAAACCAGTTTCGGATATTTTGCATAAAAAACGTTGGGTGTTGTTGGAATATCCAACACAACTAGGCGCCAATAATGCAGGAATGAGTTTAGACGCGTGGGAAGACTTTGTGTATAACGCTTGCATCACGGACTGGGAAAAAATTAGTAAAGAGCAAGATGTTTTAAAAGCCATTATGGAAAAAACGGCTGAAGTGCGTTTGGTGGCTGATGGGACTGATTTAACCGTAAATATTAAAGATATTCCAGCGGTTAAGTGTTGTGGAAAACGCAATATGCCCGATGGAGAAGTGTTTACGGCCCCGAATAAAACGATGGTAAATGGGGTAATTACGTTTAATACTCCTACCATGTACATGAATAAGAGTTTTAATTGGATAAAATTAGTGTTCAAAGACGGGAAAGTGGTAGAAACTGATTCGGATAATAAAAAAGATTTAGACGATATTTTGAATACTGATGAAGGGGCAAGATATGTAGGGGAGTTTGCGTTTGGAACAAACAAAAATATTAAACTGCCAGTTAAATCGATTTTATTTGATGAAAAAATTGGTGGATCGAACCATATGGCTCTAGGAAAATGTTACGAAGAGGCGTATAACGGAAATGATTCGGCGATTCATTGGGATATGATTTTGCGACACAAAGAAGCGAACGGAAAGGTGTATTTGGATGGGGTATTGGCACAAGAAAATGGTGTTTGGATTTTGGATGAAATGAAACCGTTTAATTAATTTTTTCTTGTTTGAATTTTGAATAAAAAAAAATACCTGAATGTAGTTCAGGTATTTTTAGTTTGATATGTTGATATTTATCCTCGATAGTTTGGAGCTTCTCGTAGAATCGCTACATCGTGCGGATGACTTTCTTTGATTCCAGAAGTCGTGATTTGTACAAATTCGGCTTTGACTTGGAAGTCTTTAATGTCTTTGGCTCCGTTGTATCCCATCGAACTTCGAACTCCCCCACAAAGTTGGAAAATTTCTCCGCTGGCGTCTCCTTTATACAATACTTTTCCTTCAATTCCTTCTGGTACGAGTTTTTCGTCCGCCACATTGGCTTGGGCATATCGTTCTTTTCCTCCGACTTTCATGGCCGCCATTGATCCCATTCCTCGGTATGATTTCCAAGTTTTTCCGTTGGCGTAAATCATCTCACCTGGAGCTTGAGTGGTTCCAGCTAGGAGTGAACCAACCATGGCTACGTTTGCTCCAGCGGCTAAGGCTTTGGCTACGTCTCCTGAATATCGAATTCCTCCGTCGGCAATAACTGGTACGTCGTGTTTTTTGGCTACTTCTGCTACGTCGTTGACAGCGGTTAATTGTGGAACTCCTACCCCCGCGACGATTCGGGTAGTACAAATTGATCCAGGACCAATTCCTACTTTGATTCCGTCGGCTCCAGCATCGATTAACGCTTGGGCGGCTTCGGCTGAAGCAATATTTCCGGCAATAACATCGACTTGTGGGTACGTTTCTTTGGCATATTTTACGCAATCAATCACTCCTTTTGAGTGTCCGTGAGCGGTATCTACCACCAAAATATCTACTCCAGCGTCGACGAGTTTTTTCATTCGTTCGTCTCGGTTAGCGGCTGGACCACAAGCGGCAGCAACTCGGAGTCGTTTTTGTTTATCTTTTGTGGCGAGTGGATATTGTTCATTTTTTTCAATATCGGTTCGCGTCATTAAGGCAGAAATAGTTTTATCTTCGTTTAAAATCAATAGTTTTGAGTGTTTTGATTCTTCCAAAATATCATTAGCGGCTGAAAGCGTAATTGGTTCGTAGGCTACGAGTAAATCTTCCAACTTGGTCATTCGTTCTTCGACGGTTAAATCGGCGTGTTTTTCGAAATAATCAGTTCGAGAAATCATCCCAACTACGGGCGTATCAAGAGTTCCATCTTGGGTGATTGGTAATGATTTAAAGCCACGATGTTTTCGAATATCAATGGCGTCTTGCACGAGAGCACTTGGTGGTAAGGTTAATGGTTTTCGAATAAACCCATTTTCAAACCGTTTTACGAGTTTTACCATTTTGGCTTGTTGGTCGGGTGTACAGTTTTTGTGAATTACACCAATTCCTCCCATTAGTGCCATTTTAATAGCCATGTCAGATTCGGTTACGGTGTCCATGGCGGCTGACACAAATGGAATATTCAAGGTAATATTTTTGGTGATATTGGTAGAAATATCTACTTCTTTGGGCAAAATTTCTGAATATTTTGGAACCAATAGTACATCTTCAAACGTGAGTCCAAGCCGAATGTTTTTCATGTTTTGTGGGTAAAATTGTAATTTAAAAAAACTTTAAAGAAATGTGTTTTTTTGTGCAAATTATTTTGTGGAGAAATTGTAAAAAATAAAATAAATTTAGTTTTACGTCTTGAACGTTCTGAGAATATAAAAAATTAGTTATTCTAAACAATAGTAGAAGAAAATGTATGTCTTTTACTATTTAGGATGAGCAAATGAGATGAATAAAGACAAATTCATTTTTTTTTATTTTGTGTTAATGATATTTAGAGTACTAAGAGAATTTTAATGGCTTGATTTTAATTTATCTCTTTATTATTTTTAATTCGTATTATTAAATTAATAAAATATGAATCAACCTTTAGTGGAATCGAATTCTTCTATGAAATCTATTACTAAACAATTTTATTACTACTCGATAGAATCAACAAATGCGGTTCCTTATCGATTATCTATTACCTCAAAGAATTGTACAGGGGAGCCGATTGAGATAATAGATGGAGAGCAGTTATATCTATTTTATTCCTGTCGTCCGGTTCGAGATGATTTATTTTGGGTCGTTAAATTTTATAAGGTTATTGATGATTCTGTTACTAATTTAGAAAATGGTGCGGAAACTCTTATAAATGGAAAAGTTGGAGTTCCAATTATTATGATAATAGATTCTAATACACATATTGGAAATGGTTTGGGGTGTATTGGAATAGCTCCATATCGAGGAATGGGACGTTCGAAATCTGTTCTTATGCAGATTTTTAATATAATTCAAGATAGAAATGAATTAGATGCATTAAGTTTTAATCCTGTTCAGAGACAGAGTTCTTATAATGATTTAGCTAATAGGCAGATTTCGCAGATGGAATACTCTTTTGCACAACCTGATGAATTAGATTTAAATGATTTAATTTTACCTGAAAATGGGACAGTTATTGGTGATTCGGCAAGGAGAATTGCAGAGTTGTATGGTTGTGCTAGTGTGAAAATAATTATAAGTCGAGGAAAAAAAAGGTCTGGGTGGCTACAAAATGCGACTGATTTTTTCGGAAGTTCTTCTGCTTCGAAAATAAAATATAGAAATGAAGATACTAATAAAATAGAGATGCTTGATTTGTTAAACATGCAAGAAAAAGATTCTATTAGGGTTTATTTTCCAGTTTCTCGAAATAGGCCAACTGAACAAGAAATATCAACGGCATGCGTAGATGCTTTTATATTAAAGCAAAGAATTTTTATTTCACATAATTGTAGTGAAAATGTGTAAGTTTAATAGATTTTATATTATTGAAAACGTTTTACCGTATTTGTTACCATTTGTTTTTTGTTTTTTTGTTTTTTTTATGGATTGGCATTTAAGACCGCGTTCTGATGATTCAGATTTTTATGCAATGATTATTAATGTTTTATCTATTTTAATAGGTTTTCTATTGGCAGTTTGGGGTGTGTTGATAGTTCAACCTGACGATTCTAAATTAGGGAATTCGAATTGGTATAGAAGCAAAGTTAAGAATTTTTTTGTTTCTAGTCTTTTCTCATCTTTTTCTTCATTAATAATTTTAATTGGAATTAAATTGTTACTTTTAATGAATTTTACAAAATACGAAGATTATTATTTGTTGTTGTCTTTGTTTGGGATTTCTCTTTCTATTGTGTTATCAGTTCGAGTTAGTTTTTTGCTCTTTTATATCTATTCGAAAAAAAAATAATCTTTCTGTTTTCGTATTTTTTCGCGTGGATCAAAAGCGAACCGACTCGTTTCAAACCAAGGTTCTATGAACATAAAAAAAATGACTAAGCACAGAATGCTTACTCATTTTTTTGGCTCCAAAGAAAATAATTTAGTGCGAACCATAATGGAATTCAGTAGTAAGCGAAGATGTATGCCAATACAGATAGATTTTTTTATTACTTGGAAAGAGGCAATAAGGCTAATAGAAATCAATTCATTGTTTGGTATTAATAGTAGCCAAGTACGAAAAGAACCAATACAAGGTTCAGTTAAAAAAGATAAGTTTATTGCTTAACTAAAATGAAAATTTATAATAAAAAAAGAACTCCCAAGGGTGCGCATCAGAGAGAGGCGTAGGGAGTATTGGCTACTCTCAGCATAAAGGATAAAACAATTATTGTCAATGAAATATACGAAAAGACCAAGAACCACCACCAAACATATTGAGTTGTTAAAAAGAAAAGGCGTATTGTTTCGGTTTGAAGAAGATGCCTATGAAAAACTAAAATATATTGGATATTATCGTCTTAAACCATACATAAAGTTCTATCAAGCAACTGATAGTACTTTTAAGCCCCAGACAGACTTTGATGACGTAATACAATTGTATGCTTTTGATAGAGAACTGAAAATAAGGCTCTTTTATTCAATCGAAAGAATAGAAATTGCTTTTAGAGCCGTTATGGTAGAAATACTTTCAAATGAATATGGCGGATATTGGTATTTAGATAAAAATTTGTTTATTCCGCAAAAATTTGAAGTTCATCAAAACAAGATTCAAAAACGAATAAACAAAGAAAAAAACAAAGCGCCAGCTCTGAAATATTTTTTCAAAAAATATACTGAAGAAACATTCCCGCCTGCTTGGATTTGTATTGAACATATGACCTTTGGAGAACTATTAAATATCTATGAAGCACTTTTACGACCAGAACGGAAGAAAATTGCTCAAGAATTTGGACTAGATGAATCAATTTTAACCAGCTGGATGAAAGGATTAGTTGATATTCGAAATATTTGTGCGCACCATAGTCGATTATGGAACAAAAACATAAAAACCCCGAAATCAATGAAATCACAGCCTAATTTTGTTCATTCTCTTACCAACCCTATACAAACACCTGTTCTGACGCTCAACAGAAAAATCTATGATTATTTACGCATAATTGAGTATTTCCTTTTAATTATTAGTCCACGTTCTCAGTGGAAAACACGATTCAATAAACTACTGGAAAAATATCCTAAAATTTCTCTTGTGAGTATGGGATTCCCAAATAATACGAACAAACTATCTTAACAATAAAAAAAGTCTCAAATAATTGAGATTTTTTTATTACGACCTAAAACGGACACTAAAAACAGGGTTAGCAACCCTGTAAGAAGTGGTTATGGAACAAAAAGGACCAAAAAAGGACACAAAACACCCCACAACGGACAGGTTTTATCTCAAAAATAGAGGTATTTAAACTTTATATTCTGCGTCAGTTCCAGCCTTGCAGATATTAGATTTACATTTTTTCGGGAAAATGTAAAAACTGATAATATTTAAAATTAGGTAAAAAACTTATTTTTGTCTTCAAACACTAAAGTTGAATATTATTTGAAATTATTTTTAAAACTACATAGAATACGTTTGCCTAACAATTTTTACTAAATACTACGTTTTTTATGGGATAAAATAATCTCGTTTGCAAGTAAGTGGATAATCTGGAGCTTCTTTCTTCAGATACATTTTTCTTGCAAGCGTAGCTTGGTGAAAATTGTTAGGCAACTGACTACGGAAGCTCCAGTTTTTTGGTGTTTCTGTGGAAATAATTCTTAACAAATTTTTTCATATGAAAATCGAATGTCGGAAATGTGGAGTTGAAAGTGAAATAAAGCCCAAAAGACAGGGAAATGGAAAGATTGAAGTTGCTTTATGGCTTACGGCTTCTGCACCAGTAGCTTTGATTTATTCTTTGTGGCGTAGAGAAAAAAAATCTTATCCTTGTCCGATTTGTCAAAGCGAAGACACGAAGGTTCATTTTACAAAAGAGGAAATTGAAGCTATTCAGGAATATAATAAACGCAAAAATGAAACTTCAAAGGAACGAGCAGAACGACAAAAGAAAGAAATAGAAAGACAAAAAAAAGCCGCAAAAGAAGCTTATGAAAAACTATCTCCTGAAGAGAAACGAAAGCGATACAAAAAAAATTTAATGTTGACAGGAGTCTTAACAATAATATCTACCGGTTTAATAGCTGTTTCAAATTTTTTTATAATTCTTAGTGTTATTGGTTTTGCAGTTCTACTATGTATTTGGTCTGATGAGTCAAAAAGAAGAAAAAAAGAAGAGATAAAAAAAGTAGAAAAAGAACCTGTTCGAGATTTTACCCTAGAAAAATTTACTAGCACAATAAATAACCTACTTATTTTATCATCATTTACTTTTTTAGGGTTCTTATTGATGTTTCCATTGAATATAGAATCATTTTTAGTGTTATTTGTAATACCGCTAGTAATAACCATTCTTTTTTATCGTTATAAATATCTGCCACAGAAAAACAAAACCTCTATTGAAATTCGAAAAAAAGCTTATAAAAGCAATCTCATAGAAAGAATTGTTTGGGGTATAATTCTTGTATTATTCCCATTATTTATATTTGGAGTTTATTGGTATAACCAGTATCAAGAATCAACTTTATTTAAGTTTGATATTAAGAGTGGAAATTATACGAAAATATCAAATAATTTGATTGAAACAAAGGTTAAATCATTTGACCTTAACTTACATACTAATGCGATAGAAAAACTTTCTATAAATGGTAAAAATGTAGAAATAACAGATGATATTTCATATCCTGTTAAGATAAAAGATGATTTAACTTTAAATTTATCTATTACCAAAGAAGACGGAACAACAATGCCTTGGGATATTAAAATTGATTTTTTAACAGAATTAGACCTTATTAAAAAGAAAAAACAAGCAAAAGAACAAGCTAAAAAAGCTAAAGAACTTGCTAAAGAAGAAGCCATAAGAATAAAGAAAGAGTTAGATAAAAAACGGGAAGAAAAAGAGAAAAAACAAAAAAGAGAGATACAAGATACTATTGCCACTTACGAAAAAGAAGGTATGGCTACTTGGGAAGATTATAAATTAGTTGAAATTATAAAAAATGGTTTGGCTTCTAACAATCCAGAAATAAAAAAATTGGCTGGTCAGTTAAAGCGTGTAGCTCAAAATTTTCAAGCCAAAGACTTTCCTAAGCAACGAGTAGCCTATGGAAAAGAGATGAGAGACAAACTTTGGGAAGATGATTTCAAAGTAAGAGTTTCAGGAAGGTCAAAAGATGTAATTACTTTTATAAATGCTTATTTTGTAGCCAACAGAAACATCAAAGAATTTCATCAAAAAGTGAGTTCTGATTTACATAGACTGAGATTTTCTCGTGCAAACTACAAGTGGGCAGACACATCATATGGAGAATACACCTACTACACAATTGACAGTCCTTTAGATACTAAAATTGAGGGATTAGATTAGGTTTCTAGTCCCTACTAAATTATCTTTGAAAACAGGCTCTGACAGCCTGTTTTCTTGTATATTTTCTCTTTTAAAAACTGGGTTATTATGGACTAAAAAACAATAGATAGGACTAAAAAAAATAACTAAAAAACTATAAAAAAAATTTTCAAAATGTTAGAATAAAAAGAGGCAAAAACTTTTTTCTTTTTACTTTTTGCCCGTGTGGGAATAAACCCTTTTTATTCCTCTAAAAAACAATTCACTTACTATTGAGTATTTCTCAATGGTTTTTCGTAGTTTTTAATTTTCAGACCATGTTGTTTACTATTGGATACTCTAACAGATCATTCAAACACCTTTTACGACGAATAAAAAAATACCAAATTACTCGGGTAATAGATATAAGAGATTATCCGTATTCAAAACGATTTCCTCATTTTAGTCAGGAAAACTTACAACCAGCCCTAGCAACAGAAAATATCAAATATCAGTATCTAGGAAATATTCTAGGGTCATGTCCCTATTCAGAAACGAATATGTATGAATTTAACGAAAAAATATCAGAAATTATTATTCAAAGTGAAACAGAAAACCTCGTATTGCTTTGTTCTACAGGACTTCCATATCCAACTGAATACAATCCTTCAGGCTGTCATCGGTGGTGGAAGATTTCACAATATATACAACGTTATTGTCCACAGAGAAAGATTTTTCATATTCTTTTAGATAGTACTATACGGAGTTCATACGACTTAGATTACTACAATCACAACATTGATTTTAATGGAAATGTTTGGCGAAATTGAGCCACTTCTATTTTTTTATATTAACAACTAAATGTATTAAAAAATATCAATAAAAAAAGACCTTAACTTAACAATTCATCGGGAAAATGTACAGTTCCTGTCAAATTTTTACACTCATAATTACAGTTTATCATGACCTCATCTAAAGTTGCCATTTACGCTCGTATATCTACCAATCTGGAAAGACAAGATTTAGATACACAATTAATACCACTAAAAACATACGCCGAACAAAGAGGGTGGGATATTTATCAAATATACACCGATGAGACGAGTGGAAGTAAAGAATCAAGACCAAGCCTCAATAAGCTAATGAAAGACGCTCACAAACGAAAATTTCAAAGCGTATTAGTGTGGAGATTTGATAGGTTTTCTCGTTCGACGAGACAACTGATAAATTCATTAGAAACCTTCCGAACTTTGGGCATAAACTTTGTGAGCTACCAAGAGTCAATTGATACTTCTACGCCAGCGGGTCAAATGATGTTTACGATGATTAGTGCTTTTGCTCAATTTGAACGAAGTATCATACAAGAACGAGTAAAAGCTGGATTAGTAAAAGCAAAGGCAAAAGGGAAGCGTTTAGGACGACCTAAAACCAAAGTTAATAGGGCAAAAATTGTATCACTCCGCAAAGAGGGCTGGAGTATTAGAAAAATTGCCAACGAATTAGGCGTTAGCAAGAGTTTGGTTGGGAAAATGGTTTAAAATATCATTGTTTTGTTATTAAAAAAATTATACCATATGAATAGTCTTAACTGTTAGAAAATGAATGTTAATAATGGCATATGCCCAATTTGTAAAAAAAAGAATGTGCAGATTAAAACGTACGAATTTACAACAAAGGATATTGATTGTGAAGTATGTGGAAAATTTAACTGCTCTTTTGAGTTTTATGAAGATTTTTCAACATCAAATTATCCAGATAAGCATTTTATTCAGGGAGCAATTAGAGAAAAAAATACCATTGAGATAATTCCTTATCTTGTTAGGGAAAAAGTACAAAAAAGAAATTTTTATACGATTCAAGAACTCTTAGAGAGTGTTAATGTTCCAAAGACTCCTTTAGAAAAAATAGATAGATTGTTACTAAACCTAATTAAAAAATCTAAAGATGAACAGGGAAAGACCATGATTGTTTCACATACTTCTGACTATCCTTTAGCCTATGGGAAAAATCCTGATGAATTAAACTTTTTTCTTAGTTCGATGAATGAGAAAGGATTTTTTATGAATTATGATGGTAAGAATAATGTTACCGCCCTAACCCTTTCTTTATCTGCATGGGAAAGAGCAAGAGAAATAGAAAGATTTAATACAGAATCAGAACAAGGATTTATTGCTTGTTGGTTTAGTCCAGAACACGATAAGTTTAGGTTAGCAATAGAAAAAGGAATTAATCGTACTGGATTCAAACCATTATCCATTAAAGACAAGAATTATCCTGAGACAATTTTATCAAAGGCTCTTGGGGAAATCCGTCGTAGTAGATTTATAATTGTAGACCTTACAGCCGAAAGAAAAACGGTTTTTGTTGAATGGGGATTTGCTATGGGTCAGGGTGTTGAATCAATCTTGGTAATGTCGGAAAAGTATTGGACTGAAAATAAAAGTAATATGGAGTTTTATGCATCAAATTACAATATTCAGCGATATAGAGATGAACAGCATTTAGAAGAGATTGTTTTTAGAGCGATTTCGGAAAGAATTGGATTATTATAAATTTGTCCATAAAACCCTATAAAAAATAGGTTGAAAAACTCCTTATTTATCCCCCTCTAAAAAAGTAATTTTTCTGTCCTCAAAACATTTATTTTATGGACAAAATAAAAAAATCTATAAAAAAAATTTTACAAAAATTTTGTATTTTACGAAATAAGTATAAATTAATAGTGATTTCATGTAAGCAATATTTATTATTATGGTCAATCAAAAAAAGAAATTTGTATTTAGGATAACTGGTAAAATATCTTCTGGAGAAGATGTTTCTCCGGAAGTTTTTGATATAAAGCAAATAAAACCTTTTTTTAATGATGTGTGTAAATTTGTAGAGGCTGGTTCAGATTCTTCAAGGGAATCTATAGGTGTTTTGGCAGAGGAGGGTAGTTGGAAATTGATAGTTTTGGTTTCATCTTCTCTTTATGAGTCTCTTGTTTCGGATATTAAATCGATTTCTTCTAATGAATTAGAATTAGTTAACCCTATTCGTAGAGAGATTGTTTCTAATTGGCAAAAGCAATATAAAAAAACTGATTTAAATATTGAGATTGGACCATCAGAAGGGGATGATTTATTGATAATAAATAAAAATTCTAATTTTGAACTCGAAGACTTTTGGTTTGAAACAGAAGATATTTTTTATGGAATAGTTGAAAATTTAGGTGGTGCTCAAAAGCCTAATATGCATTTACGTACGGGAAATGGACTTTTATTAGTTGATGCTACAAAAGAAGAGCTTAAGAACATTCAAAAAAATGTTGCTTTATATGAGCAAGAAATTGGAGTGAGTGTTTATATGAAAAAGAATATGCGAACAGGGGGAATTAGTGACTTAAAATATAAATCTCATTGTTTGTATTCTAAAGAACTTTCTGAAGAAGATTTAGATAAATTGATAAGAGTTGGAACTAGTGACTGGAAAGGTGTAAATAATGCCGTTGATTGGGTTAATCAGATGCGTTTTAAAAATTAAATATTATGAATACTGTAAATAAAAAATTGTTTCCTGAAAAAGTATTACTTGATACAAACTTTATTATATCATTGTTGAATAGTAATGAAGTTCATCATGAAAATGCTAAGAATTATTTTGAAGAAATGTTAGACGATGGTGTTGATATTTATATTTCTTCAGTAGTTCTTTCGGAATTGTTTAAGGATTGTGGAAATGTATTTAACTTGTTTAAATGTTGTAAGTTGTTGAATTTTTCAGATGTAGATGCAAAAAAGGTATGGGATATATTTGATATATCTGTATGTAATGTAAGTACTGTGGGGAAAAATTGTGTTAAGGATGATTTTAAAATAGCAGCGCAAGCTATTAACAGAGGATGTCATGTTGCTACGGCAGATTCTGATTTTGTATCAATGTCTTCAAGGATTAATCTTTCGGTTTTAGATATAAAAATTCCTGTATCTGATTATTTGGGTAGATTAGATATTTAAATTTTATATATGAAAATTAAAGTAGATAAATATTGGGGTAAATTAGTTTGTAATGATATTCTTAATTATGGTAATGTCCGCAACGGATGTCCTAAAGCTGAAGGGGTATTTAATGATAATGTTTTTTCGGAAGAATTTTATTTTTATGGAGTGGAAGTTGAGAATGTATTAAAACTATTGTTGAAGTTTGGGGCTATTGGTAAATTTAATTTAAAATTAGGAGTGGGGGTTGATTTAGCAGTTCCAGGAGTTGCTGAAGGAGTGTATGTTTGGGATAGTTATCTTGAGTTTGAACAAGTTAGCAATAAATATAAAAACTCTATAGAATCTATTTGTATTGAGCATATTGATTATGACAAAGTTCAAGAATTTTTAGATAGGGTGGAAAACAAGGTGAAAGTTATTGGTAAGAAAGTTTATATTGGAGATATTGAAATAATTTTGGGAAATTTAGAGGCAAATTTATTAAAATTAGTTATTGATAATAAAATAATATCAAAGTTAGAGCTTGAGGAGAAACTTTATGGTATAGAGGGTGGACTTGAATATAAAAATACACGTATACGTGATTTGATTAAGTCTATCAATAAGAAAGTATCTCCTTTTTTAAAGAAATCTATACTGAATATGGAAGCTGAAGTTGTATCTTTGGTGTAAAATCCCTTTTTTTTCCCTTTTTTCTCCCCCAATAATCCCCTTGGGATTTGTTTTTATGTGGTTAATGAAAACCATAAAAGAAAAAAACAGAATAATTCAACCTTATAAAAGTAGGGAAGATTATATGGATGATTTGAATCGTGTTTTTATTAAAGACTATGGAGTAAAAATGACTAAAAAACAATTAAGTAATTCCACTATAAATTTAGATGTTTTTTTACAAAAACTAATATAAGTATTATATTGTAGGCATGTCATTAAGATGTGTCGTTTACGCTCGGAAATCATCAAAAGATAGTGATGAAAACAAACAAAAGTATTCTATTGATAGGCAAGAAAAAGATTTTGAGAAATATTTTGAGAATCATCGTGTAATAGGGGGGCAAGATCCAAGTAAAAAACTTATTTGGAACAAAGAAAAAGGAGTAGATTGGTTTTATGAAGATGCTTCAGCAAAGATTCCCTCTAATACCAAAAGGGCGGGTTCTTTTCATCGTCCAGAGTTTTTAAAGATGCTTAAACTAATTAAAAAAGGGCGCTTTGATGTTTTGATTTGTACTGATTTGTCTCGATTATCAAGAAATGCGGTTGATACTGGAAACATTGTTCAGTTGTTAGAACCTTTCGACGACAAAAAGAAAGATATAACGCCTTTGAAAGAGATTCGAACTATGGATAAGGTTTTTGGTACTACGCCGACAGATAAATTTACTTTGTCGCTTTTTATGTCGGTGGCAAAGTTTGAAAATGACCAAAGAGGGAAAAACACTTCATCTGGTTTGCGTAGAAAACGTGATGATGGTGGAACTGGTGGAAAAGCTCCAGTAGGGTATGTTAATAAAGGAGACGAAAAAAATAAGAAATGGGTAGACAAAGACCCTGATAATTTTGATAAATGTCGTGAATTATGGGAATTCTTTTTGAGTGGAGATAAAACCCTAAATCAAGTATATGAACTTAAAAATCACTTAAATATTCAGCATTTTTGGAATAAAAAAAATAAATTAATTGCTGATACGACTGTTAGAGAGATGTTTCGGAATCGTTATTATACAGGAAAGGTTTTAAAAGACTTAAAAGTAGACAATGTTTGGGTTGATGGACGACATCCAGCAATGGTTTCAGATGATGAATTTCAAAGGGCTCAAGAGATTTTACAAATGCTTGGTCGTAAGCATGCTTCTTATAATAATTCGGTTAAAATAGGTGATGTTATTAAGCGAATAGCGATTAGTTCGGAATATACGTATATTGATGCTGATGGTCGTAAGAGGCCTGCCCCATATACCTATACGGAACGAAAACGTTATTATTGTTCTTGTGGTAAGCGTTTTTTTGATAATACGAATCCGACTCATTGTCGTTTTTGTGAGAAGGCTTTTGATAAGAATACTAAAACAAGTCTTGATGCTCGATTTATTGCTATTATAAATAAAATTGAAAAGGGGAATGTGATTCCAGGGAAGACTAAAAAAGCAAAGAACTCTGTGAGTTTAAAATCCGTTATCAAAAGTTTAGAATTAGAATTAAGTAAATTATTTATATCAGATAATTTGTTTGAAGTTTTAACACGTCGTTTGTTTACTTTGTGGGAAAAAGAAAATGGTAAGTTAAAAAAAGAAAGGAAAGCTTTGAAAAAGAAAGAAGAAAAACTTGAAAAAGAGGCTGATAATTTGAGACGAAAATTTTTTGATGATTCTCTTTCGTCAGAAAAACAAAAAGATGCAGAAATTGCTTTAAATAGGGTGAAAGATGAAATAAGAGAATTGCAAGAGGCTCAAATAGAATTAGCTGGGAAAGTTGAGGATAGGTTCGAACTATCTTGGCAAAGACTACAAGTGCTTAGAAATGCTAAAAATATATTAGGATTACCTCAGTTCGAACCGAAAAAAGAATTGTTATTATCGCTTTGTTCGAACCTGATTTTTGATAAGAATTCTTTTGTTGTGAAATGGCGAGAACCCTTTGATATAATAGCTTCTGCTAATATAGACAAAAACAAAAAAACTGGTAATGATACCAGTTCTCTTGATAATTTTTCGGTTGGCTCCGGAGGTCGGGTTCGAACCGACGGCCAATTGGTTAACAGCCAATTGCTCTACCACTGAGCTACTCCGGATTATTGCTTTTCAAAAACAACAATCTCTCTGGTTACAAAGGCTCCAGCGCGTTTGTAACTGTAATGATTTTGTTTATCAAAAAGAGCGAGCGGATTGTAGCCACAATTTTTTGCTTTGGCAAATATTTTTTCAAGAATTTTTATAGAACCTTGTTTGGCGTTCCACGTAGGAATACAAGTAGCAATTCGTTGTGGGGCGTTGGGTTTATTCTGAGCGAGTGTTTCGAAAATTTTGCTCCATAGGGTAATAATTTTTTGAGCATTGTGTTCTATTTCGAGGTTGGTTGGTCGTGTACGGAAATTTTCCCCCAACCATCCTTCGGTGGCTATTACGCTGTTGGGGTATTTATTCCATGGAAAATCTTGGGCGTTGCATACAAAAAATGGAGCTTGTGGGTCGTACCGAAATTTTTCGGCTAAAAACTGGTGGTTGCGTTTGGCTCCAGCTAAAAAATCTGGATTGATGTCGCTTCCAAGGGTTTTGAATCCGCTGATGGCGGCTTCGTGATTTATCGTTCCAGAACCACAAAATGGATCGACGACGGTGACTTTGGATTGATTATTTGTGGCAAGGTTTAGTAAAATTTGGGCCAGCTTTGGTGGGAGCATTCCCATGTGCGCGTCTCGGAATCCTTTATCTCGGTCGCGTAAAACATAATTTCGTAAGTTTTGATTGGCGACTGTGCGGGCGAGTAAAAAACTGTTTTTGTTTTGCCAGACAATGAATTCGGCTCCTTTTTTTAGCAATTTTGAGTTGAAAATTCGACCAGAATCGAGTGGTTTTCCGCTTTTGTTTTCAATGCGAAGTTTGTTGTCAGTAGCTTTTTCGACTTCTTTGGTGAGAGCGGGGAATAAATCAAACGCAAAATTTGGTTTGGTGCCAAAGGTTGAAAGCCCTAAGTATTGGACTCCGTCTCGGTTTTGTTCGACAAAAAAGTTTGTTATTTCTCGAAGAATATCTTTTCTAGAATGGAATTCCCCGATAACTTCGGCCATGCGAATGGTACCGCCCAGTTGATCGAGAAATAGTTGTTCTGGCGAGCGTGGAATTTTTCGGGGATTTTTGAAGACTAAATTTTCAGCGTAGAGTAATCCGAGTGATTCGTCGAAAAATACTTCATCGCACACTGGGGCTAATTCAGCTCGAGATAGAGCCCGGTGTTTTCCAAGAACCAAAATGTAACTTTTCATCGAAAATATCGTAGGAAATTTTTTTGATTCTCCAAATCAGAAATGCCTTCTTTTTTAGGGGCGAGAATGTCCCTTATTTGTTTGATTTTTTGGGCGTTTTTTGGTATAATGAAAAGAATTATTTTCAGATTATTGTATGAAAAAATCTTTAGTGGTATTGGTTTCAGGTCCATCTGGAGTGGGGAAAGGTACACTTATAAAGCGTTTGAAGGAGCGTCATAAAGACTGGGTTTTTCCGGTAAGTTGTACGACTCGACCACCACGAAATTATGAAAAAAATGGTGAAAATTATTTTTTTATTCAAACGGAAGAATTTCAAAAAAAGATAGAAAACAAGGAATTTTTTGAATATTCAAAACATAAAAATGGATATTGTTATGGAACGATTAAAAGTGAATTTGAATCAGCTTTTTTGGAAGGAAATGTGATTGTTCGAGAAGTTGATTTTTCTGGACTAGCGAATGCTCAGAAATGTATTCCAACCGAAAATATCGTATCGTTTTTTATCAAACCAGCCGAAGGCGTTCAGCAGTTGGTTCGACAATTAGAAGGATATGAAGCGTTTTCGAAACAAGAGCTTGATGAACGATTAGAAGAAATGGGGCAAGAGTTTTCTCACGCCCATTTGTATTCAGAAATGCTTATTTGTGAGCCAAACAAGAAAGAAAAATTGGTAAAATCGTTTGAAGATAAACTTGAAAAATATTTATAAAAGAAAAATGGACACCCAAAAAAAATTGAGTTTGCAAGAATTAACCCAACAATCAGAAGCATTGTTGAAGCAAGCGGTGCCCTTGAAACAAATAAAAGAAAAGATGTTGGCGGCTGGATATTCAACGCTAACTTATGAAGCGGTTGAACGAATTTTGTACGCCAAAAATTTGGTTCCACTTTCTAAATGGCAGAAGTTGAAGAAGGATATATATGAAAAAATTGGGGTTGTGTCTATTGATCCACGAAAAAAAGTACAAGTTTTTATTTCGATTTTGATTTTCTTAGTATTAATGGTCTATTTTATTGCTATTTTTCGGAATTTAGAAAAAGGACCATTTTATGCATTCACTCATAATCCACTTACATTAGCCTTTCAGATACGAACAAACGCTTCTTCGGACTTGGTAGTCGTTAATTATGGGTTGGTGCCGAAACTTGATAAGACTTTAACCGGGTTTGACTCAGATTTAGAAGTGGTTCCGCAAAAGAAACTGACAGATATTTCTGACCATGAAGCGAAAGATACCTCGTCAACCATAAATATTGATGGGTATACGGTAGTAGATAAAAAATTCTTTGACGTTGCGGAGTTTGAAAATGATTGGAAAATGTTTACGTTGTTGGTTCAAACGTATTTATCGGATAATCAGGCGGTTATTACGGCTGGAAAATTCCAATTAGAACCAAATACCAAACGAGTAAAATATGCCAGATTAGAGGCACAAACAGCAGAAAAACAATGGTTGGTTTTCTTTGATGAAACAACGAAGCAAGACATTTTATTTTTAGCCAAAGACGGGAAACCCGTTCGGGATATTAAAAAATTAATTCCGTTGTATTCGTATTTACGAAATATTGAATTGGCGGTTTCAAACGAATTATTTGCACAAGGAGAAACGGTTTTTGAACTTTTCCCAGAGCAAAAAACTTCGATTCAATTTGATGTTGAAGGATTTGAGGGCTCTGAATTGAATATTGCGTATGATTTCTTTAATGATCCGGTAACAAACCAAGAACAAGTTTCGTTTGCGAGTTTGGCCTTTGTATCTAATGGATTGTTTGTTGAGGATTATCCAGTGAAGCGCAGAAGACCTGTGCCAGTGGTGGTTTCACCCGAATCAGAAACGGATAAAAAGGAGTCTTTGCCTGTGGACGGAGAAGTTATTGCCGAAGAAAATACAGTTGAAGTTTCGAAAGATGAATCGGAAATTGATGTAGACGTTGTTGGGGAAGAGGCAGAGGAGTCGGATGAAGTTGTTATTGAGTCCGAACCAAATAATGAATCTAATTCAGACGAAACAGAATCTGTATCAACAGAAGATTTAAGCACTGATGAAAATTCAGAAACGTCAACGCCAGTAGACACGACCGAAACGGTGGCGGAAACCCCGCTTCAAACGGAAACCACTGAGGAGGGTGAATCAGAACCAAAAGAAGCATCGCTGTCTGAAACGGTAGAAACGGCTCAAACGAAGGAACCAGAAAAGGTGTACAATGACACGAAATCAGATGAAAATGAATCAGAAATGGAAAAAGCCGCAGAGGAAGATTTAGTTGAATCAGAGAAGAAAATTGAGGAGAAAGATACTAATGTACCAGATGATTCGACCACGGTTGATGTTTCAAATCAGGGAGAAAGGAGTGATACCGTGACTGAATCAGATGAAAAAATTTTGGATTCGGCGGTTGAGCCAGTGGCGGAAATGACGGAAGTGGATAACGAAGAAAAAGAATCAGTTTCAGATGTCGTGATTGAATCGGAAAGCCAAAAGGATGTACCTGAAACAACAGAGAAAAATGTTTCGGAACCATCAAAAACAGCCTCAGAAGACGAAAAATCAGCGAATACAGAAACCGTGCCATCTCGTTTGAATTCGGTTAGTGTGGGGGCAGGAGAAACCGTTGAGGTTTCTGCTCAGGCGTTACACTTTCTTCAAGAAGTCGGCTCGTAGTTCGACGATACTTTTTCCGATTTTACAATCGACGCCCGTGGTATTGCCAGGAATAAGTTTGATTTTGTAGTTATCAACCCCTCGTTTGAGAGTTTTAGACATACCTTTAATTTTTAAGTCTTTGATAACTTTTACTTGGTCGCCGTCTTTGAGTATTACGCCGAGCGAATCTTTTACTACTGGGGCGTCATCATCAGCTGAATTTGTGCCACCTTTCGGTTCAAATTCGCCTGTTTCTGGGTTGTATTCCATGTTGTCCCAATCGGTATAATCTTGTGTTGTCATAGGTTTTGCGATAATAAATCGTGTCAATGATATGTTTCGTATGTTTTTTCTCAAATAAAAACGGGCATTTATTTTGAACAAAACACAAAAAATTTTATACTTTCAACGATGAAATTAGAAATGGTAATTGGGCTCGAAATTCACGTGCAATTAAACACGAAGTCAAAACTATATTCTCGCGCTGATAACGATGCGTTTGGGGCGAATCCTAATACGCGAATTAACGAAGTTGATTTGGGATTCCCTGGGGTTTTGCCGGTTTTGAATGCGGCGGCCGTGCAAAAATCGGCTCGAGCGGTAGCGGCGTTAAATGGAGAAATTCAGCCTTTTTCAAAATTCGATCGGAAAAATTATTTCTATCCAGATTTGCCAATGGGGTACCAAATTACTCAATTTGATAAACCAATTGGACTGGGTGGGTTTGTAGAAATTAACGTTGATGGACAAAAGAAAAAAATTGGAATCACTCGTTTACATTTAGAAAATGATGCGGGGAAAATGACCCATACCGGCGACAAAAGTTATTTGGATTATAATCGAGCGGGATCGCCTTTGATTGAAATAGTAACGGAACCTGATATGCGGAACGCAGAAGAAGCTCAAGCCTTTGCGAAGGAAATTCAAAAAATTGTGCGGTTTGCTAACGTGTCAGATGCGGATATGGAAAAAGGAATGATGCGCTTTGATGCTTCGATTTCTTTGCGACCAGTCGGGGAAAATAAATTGTATACTCGAACGGAAATTAAAAATTTGAATTCGTTTACTTCGTTGTATAAAGCGATTTTATTTGAGCAAAAACGACAGACCGATTTGTGGGAAACTGGAAACGCTCCGAGCCAAGAAACCACTCGTGGTTGGAACGAGGGGTTAGGGGAAACTTTGTTGATGCGAACAAAAGAATCAGCCGACGATTACCGATATTTCCCAGAACCAGATTTACCGCCCATTACGTTTACCGAAGAAGAAATTTGCGCTATTAAAAAGTCGGTACCAGAATTATCAGCTCAGAAAATGGAACGATATATGACCGAGTGGGGGATTTCGGAGGCTGAAGCGTTGAAATTAACCGAATCGGTTGATTTGACGAATTTCTTTGAGGCTATTGTTGCGCAGGCACCGTGTCCGAAAAAATCAGCGAGTTATTTCTTGTCCGTTGTTTTGGCCGATACCGAATGGAAAAAATCATGTATTACGCCCCAAGGAATAGCCGATGCGTTGCATTTATTAGAAGAAAATAAAATTTCGGCTAGTGGGACAAAAAAATTGATAAAAGCCTTGATGAACGAAGAAAAATCAGCCGAAGAATTAATGAAAGAATTAGGGCTGGAGCAAGTGTCTGACACAGGAGCTATTGAAGCGTGGGTTGATGAAGTTTTGGCTGAAAATGAGAAAGCGGTAGCAGACGTAAAAAATGGAGAAATGAAAGTAGTCGGATTTTTAGTCGGACAAATTATGAAAAAATCACGTGGAAGTGCGAATCCAGGAATGATTCAGTCGTTATTAAAAGAAAAATTAGGGCTTTAATTATCCTATAATTGAATCATGCTCAAGAGACTGTTTATCAAAAATTACGCGTTAATTGAATCTTTAGAGATAGATTTTCAGCGTGGATTTTCGGTGATTACCGGAGAAACCGGTGCGGGGAAATCAATTCTGTTGGGAGCGTTAGGGGCGGTGTTAGGCGAACGGATTACTACGGAGTTGGTAAAAAATAATACGCAAAATTGTGTGATTGAAGCGGTGTTTGATGTGTCAAACCTTGAAGGAACGCTCGCTTCGGAAACTCTTGATGGCGAATTAATTTTGCGTCGTGTTATTACGCCAGCTGGAAAATCGCGTTGTTTTGTAAACGATGAACCAGTAAAAGTAGCGGCATTAAAAGCGATTAAGCCAAGATTGATTGATATTCATTCGCAGCACCAAAATTTATTATTGCATGAATCTGATTTTCAATTATTTGTGGTCGATTGTTTGTCTGAATCGAGTGAAGAATTATCAGAATACCAAAAGATATTCCAAACGTGGCGAGAGGCTCAAAAATCTTTGGCCGATTGGCGAGCCAAACAACAAGTAGCGGAACAAAACAAAGATTACTGGCAGTTTCAGTTAGATGAATTGTTCGCCTTAGATTTGCAAGAAAACGAGTTGGAAACGTTGGAACGAATGCAAAAACAGAAAGATTCTTTGGTAGAATTGCAGCCGTTTGCTTCGTGTGTGCAGGCTTTGTCGAGTGGAAATCAGGTATCGGAAACAATTGAGTTGGTGCAGGGCTTTGAAAATAAGTTTTTAGCTGTGTATCCAAGTAAAAAAGAATATTTTGAACGATTGGAAAACTTAAAGTTAGAAATTGAGTCGTTAGGGGAAGAGTTTTTAGAGACCGTTTCAAACACCGATATTGATGAGCAATCCTTGCTAGAATCGGCGGAACGGTTGGCCCAAATTCAGCGGATTCAAGAAAAACATCATTTAAATTCGGAAAGGGAAATTTTCCATTTCCAGCAAGACTTAGAACAAAAACTGAATGAAATATCTGATATTGAAGCTGAAGTGCGACGTTTAGAAGCGTTACAAAAATCTTTATTTGAAGGTGTGTTGCGGGCTGGAGCGGTGTTGTCTGAAAAACGAAAAACGATTTTTGAAGATTTGCAATTTTCATTAGAAAAATCATTGAAAAATTTAGGCATTCCATTTATTCAGTTTTCTGTAGCCCAAACGCCGTTATCGGAACCATCTGAGAAAGGATTGGATGTGATTGAGTTTTTGTTTGCTGCTAACAAAGGGGAAAGTTTGGCTAAATTGTCTGAAAAAGCTTCGGGCGGAGAAATTTCACGCGTGATGTTGGTGTTAAAATTACTCATTGCGAATAAACGAGCGTTGCCAACGATTATTTTTGATGAAATTGATACGGGAATTTCAGGTAAAGTCGCCGAACAAGTAGGCGAATTGCTTAAATCTATTGGGCAACACGCACAAGTGTTTGCTATCACGCATTTACCGCAAGTAGCCAGTAAAGGAGACTATCATTTCCTCGTAGAAAAAAATCATGAAGGCGTTAAAACCGAAAGTCAGCTTCGTTTGTTGACGGAAGACGAACGAGTGAATGTGATTGCACAAATGTTGTCAGGTGAAACGGTAACCGATTCGGCCAAAGAACACGCTCAACAGTTATTGTTTTAATTTCTGTTTTAATATTTATTTACGACTGCGGAACCAAAATCGTTTATGGTGTTTTTCGTTGTGATGTTCGTGTGATAGCGATATTTTTTGTGAACTTTTGATATTCGAAACGATAAATTCGGCACCTGGGTTGAAGGCCCTAATAATAGTCGTTAATTCTGGTAATTTTTTTCGTTCAACCACGGCCCAAATTACGTGAGATTTTTGGTTGTCGTTGGTGTCGGCTTGTACGTGTGAAAACCGAATATTATGTTTTTTTAGGTAAATAATTAACTCATCGGCTGATTTAGCCGTAACGGCTTTAATCATTACTTTTCCGATGGCTAAGTATTCCTCAATCCGCATTCCGATATAGGTTCCTAGTCCGAATCCGACTCCGTACGAAAGGTACGCCACCATAGAATTTTCTCCTTTTACGATTTGTCCAACAATGGTAATCCATAAAAACACTTCAACCGCTCCAACAAAAGGGGCAATATTGTGTTTTCCGTTCATAATAAGGAGCAAGCGAATCGTCGACATAGATACATCTAAAATTCGGGCACCAATAATAAGAATAGGAACGAGAAGATAGGTTGTAATCGGCAGTGAAAATCCTAGTTCAGTTAAATATTCAGTCATAATTTTAAAACTTTATCCGTCTTGAAAATCATCTTTACAAAAAATATTTGGTCAACTTTTTTATTCCTAAAACGTTTCGCAAAAATATTTTTTTGAGTATTCTGACAGGGACTTAAATCATAAAAAACAGATGAGTAAAACGAATACTAGTATGGAAAAAATTGTTTCCTTGGCGAAACGAAAAGGATTTGTGTATCCGGGGAGTGAGATTTATGGCGGGTTTGCAAATTCGTATACGTATGGGCCGTATGGAGTGCAGTTGAAGAATAATATTAAAAATTTGTGGTGGCACTGGTTTGTTGAAAAACGAGCTGATATGGTGGGGATTGATGGAACGATTTTGTTGCACCCTAAAACTTGGAAAGCATCGGGGCATGTGGATACGTTTAATGATCCGATGGTGGATTGTAAAGATTGTCAGGCGCGTCACCGAGCCGACCATTTGGTGGAAGATAAATATGAGGGAAATGTGGACGGATTATCGTTGGCGGAATTAGATGAAAAAATTACCGATTTTGGGGTGAAGTGTCCAAAATGTGGCGGAACGAATTTTACGAAAGCGCGGCAGTTTAATTTGATGTTTCAAACGCAGATGGCCAAAACGGGTGAAGAATCAATTGCGTACATGCGTCCAGAAACTGCGCAGGCGATTTTTTTGGAGTTTAAAAATGTGGTTGATTCAACGCGCGTAAAAGTGCCGTTTGGGATTGGGCAGATTGGGAAAGCGTTTCGGAATGAGATTACGCCTGGGAATTTTATTTTTCGGGTGTTGGAGTTTGAGCAAATGGAGATTGAATATTTTGTGCATCCAGAGGAGTGGAAGGAGCATTTTGAGTCGTGGGTACAGGCGATGTATGAGTGGTGTGAGTTGATTGGGTTGGATAAGAAGAAAATTCATGAATTGGAAGTGGAGGGTGATGCCTTGGCGCATTATTCGGATCGCACGGTGGATTTTGAATATGAATTTCCGTTTGGGGTGAAGGAATTATATGGGTGCGCGTATCGAACGGATTTTGATTTGGGAAATCATCAGCGAGAATCAGGAAAAACGCTGGAATATCGTGATCCGCAAACCAATGAAAAGTATTTGCCACATGTGATTGAGCCGACTTTTGGGGTGGATCGAACGGTGTTGGCGGTGCTGTCGGAAGCGTATGAAGATGAAACTTTAGATGACGGAAGTGTGCGCACGGTGTTGCATTTCAAACCAGCGTTAGCGCCAGTGAAAATTGCGGTGTTGCCATTAATGAAAAAAGACGGATTGCCGGAAAAAGCGCAAGAAATTTTGCGAAAAGTGCAGGTGTTTGGGAACTGTGAATACGACCAAACCGGTGCGATTGGAAAACGATACCGTCGTCAAGATGAAGTAGGAACGCCGGTGTGTATTACGGTTGATTATGATACGTTGGAAGACGACACCGTAACGGTGCGAGACCGAGACACAATGGAGCAAAAACGAATGCTGATTGGGGAATTGTTGAACTATTTATCTGACAATTATTTTGTCTATTAAATTGGAAATGAAAAACTTATACATTGTGGCTACTCCGATTGGAAATTTAGCGGATATCACGTTTCGGGCGATTGAAACACTAAAAAATGCTGATGTAATAATTGCTGAAGACACAAGACGAACCAAAATATTGCTAAAACATTACGATATTCCTTACAAGAATTTAGTTAGTTTTCATGCGCGGTCGACACAAGACACGGCGACGAAAATTTTTGAAAAATTCACCAAGGAACAAAACTTTGTGTATGTGTCGGATGCAGGTACGCCTGGCATTTCGGATCCTGGGTATCGGCTTATTCAAGAAGCGTTGCAGCAAAATTTTCAGTTAACACCCGTGCCAGGAGCTTCGGCCTTGGTTACGTTGGTGTCGGTGGCGGGGATTCCCATTGATAAGTTTACGTTTTATGGGTTTCTGCCGCATAAAAAAGGCCGAAAAACTCTTATCGAATCATTGAAAGACGAGAAAAAAACAGCCGTCTTTTACGAGTCGGTACATCGGTTTAGCAAACTGTTACAAGAGTTAGAAGCATATTTAGGTGCTGACCGAACCATTGTGGTTGGACGAGAATTAACCAAAATGCACGAAGAAGTATTTCGAGGCACGGTTGCCGCAGCCTTAAACCATTTTGGTGAGGATAATATAAAAGGGGAGTTTGTGGTAATGGTAGCACCGGTGGGGTTTAAGGGGTAACGGTGAGTGTATGAGCAGTAGCGGGATTAAACAACGAAAACTTTGAGTTAAGCAACTGACCTGCTATTGCTTATATACCATGTTGTGTGTAGTTTTTAAATTTTCCAATGCCAGTTTGTATAATAGAAACTTTCTGTTTTTTCATTATATTCAAAATAGTCTCGTTCCCACATATCTATATCAATTTCATTACCCCAATGATCTTTTGATTTACCATATTTTGCCCATTCAAGTAGATTAGAATACACGTAATTTGAAATTGATAGGTGATTAGGTTTTTTACTTTGGTCACTTAAAACGGTTGATTTATTAACAGAATTACCAATCCAAAATAAATCTCGATTATGTTCCCCTCCAACACCAACTTTTGTACATAAAATTTCTCCATGATCTATACCTATTCCAAAATCTAATTTTGAATATTTTTTCAAAAGTTCATTAATTCCAAAATTACTATTATCAATAGCGTATTTTATTTGCATTCCACATTTAACAGCTGTCGATAATGTTGATTTTAAGTTACCTTGAAAAAATATTAAAGTACTATCTCCATTAAAACTTCTTACGTGACCTCCTAAACTATTTGCAATTTTAACTATTGTATGAAAGAACGCCATATGTAGTTTGGCTACTGTTGATTTATTATGCTTATTTAATACAGCTGTTGAGCCCCTCATATCTATGAAAAGAACTGAACCTTTAAATCTTAATCCAGTATTTCCAAAAGTTAATTTATTATCATCTAATTTTGGAATATACGAGATGTCTGTTATTTTAAATTTTTCATCTAAAATGGATTTTACTTTATTTTTTATATCTTCTTTAAGTCCCATATCAATTAATTAATGTTAGTAATATAAATAGAGATAAACACAATATTGAAACAAAAAGATAGTCAAATGATAGTGATAAATATTTGGTCTTTTTTTCTAATATTTTTGATACTTCAAATTGTTGTTCATTTATTTTTTTTAAAACAGTATTATTTGTTAAGTCTTCATATTCTTTTTCAAATTTAATTTTCCCTAATTTACCTATGTGTTCAAAATAGAAAATAGAAAATTCATTTTCCGAATAGTTTTTTGCCAATCTCGGTTTTAATACCTTGAAAATCGAAAGATAGACTATATATATTAGTAGTATTCCTGTTATAAGACTAATTATGAAGGTAAGAAAACTTAAAACCTCTAAATCACATAATGAATTTATAAGTTTAAGGTCTTTAAGAAATTCAATATACGCCGTAAATTCAATACCAATAATGACCAATACAGCACCTGATTTTTGCTCAATAAACTTAATTAGTTCTTGTATGTTTTTGAATGATTCTAATGCAAAACTGATTTTATCTTTAATCTCCATTTTTTATTTATAATTACACACAACACCATTATATATCCAATAAGTTTATTGTAAATCACAAAAAAATCCGCCAACGGCGGATTTTTTCTTATTTTTAATCTTCAATTTAATTATTTAACCGATACAATTTTGTATTCTTCTTCTCCGCCTGGAGTTTTAACCGTTACGGTGTCTTTGGTTTTTTTCCCAATAATAGCGGCTCCAACCGGTGATTCGTTTGAAATTTTGTGGCTCAAAATATCGGCTTCAGTTACCCCGACAATTTGGTATTGTACTGATTCTTTATCGCCCGTTCGAAGTAATTCAACAGTTGATCCAATTTGAATTTCGCCTGTTTTTTTGTCGGCTACTACTTCAGCGTTTTTGATTTGTTCTTCTAATTCTTCGATTCGAGCTTCTAAGAACGCTTGTTGGTTTTTGGCTTCGTCGTATTCGGCATTTTCACTCAAATCTCCGTATGAAATGGCTTCTTTTAATCGAGCGGCTACTTCTTTTCGTCCTACGTTTTTAAGGTCTTCCAATTCGGCGACTAATTTATCGTATCCTGATTTCGTCAATAATATTTTTTTGTTGTCTGTGGTGGCTGTTTTTTTTGTCATACGCACAAGGTAGGTTAAATTTTCGCCCCAAATTTACTTGCTTTGCTTGTCTTTGGCAAATTTTTTTGTTGATTAAACTTTGACGATTTTTGGCGAATCAGCAGAGTGGGGACGTTGGTAAAAAATTGAAAATGAAAAAAGAAAAAGCGGCGTTAGTTTTGTCGGGCGGAGCGGCTTTAGGGGCGGTAGAGTTAGGAATTTTATCTGTGTTAGAAAAACAATACGAGTTTGATTTTGTGGCGGGGACATCGATTGGAAGTTTGATTGGTGGATTGTTTTTGCAAGGAAAAAATGCCCAAACGGTGTTTGAGATTTTTGATAAAAAAATGGTGCGAGAAATGTTGTTGATGGATATGTCGGCCACTGGATTTGGATTTTTGAAAGGCGAAAAGTTTCTGTCATTCTTGCGTGAACAGTTTCAAGACCAGTCGTTTGATGATTTGTCTTGTCCGTTTTGGTGCGTGGCGACGGATTTTTCTAATGGTGATCGCCTCAATCTTCATACAGGGTCGGTGGCCGAAGCCATTCGGGCTTCGTGTGGAATTCCGTTATTGTTTCGTCCGTATGAACATTCAACCCTAAAAAAATGGTTGGTTGATGGTGGTTTGTGTCAAAATTTCCCGTTGGATATTGCCTTGAAAGAATATACGGGACAAACTATTATTGGCATAGACGTGGGGACGTTTGTTGACGAGTCAGAAGATTTTTCAAACCGGCAATGGTTTACTAATGTTAAGAAAATAGCCCCAACGATTCAACGCTCGTTGCGTATTATGATGAAAAATCAACACGTAACGTATGAAGATGACCGAGTACAGTTGTTTTGTCCGGATGTAACCGATTTTTCGCCGATGAAGTTTCGGCAAAAAAATTTTGATACGATGTTTCTTTTTGGGCAAGAGTTTGCTCGGAATCAATTATTAACCAGTAAGTAAAAACGATGAAAACTGCGCGTAAGAAATTGTTGCTGACCCAATTATTTTCTCGTTTAGGAGAAAGTCTGTTGGGAGTGTTTTTTCCGTTCTTTTTACGAAAAACGTTTGGGCTTAGTATTCCGCAAGTGTTTTTGTGGGGGGCGTTGTTTTATGGTTTGTTGATGTTTTTTTCAACGGTTTTGTTTCCGTTGATTCGGCGAAAAGTTCGGGGGCATTATGTGTTGGCTTCGGGGTTGTTTTTGTCGGCTATTTTTTACGCAGTGTTGGCGTGTCCGATGCCAAACAATTGGTGGATTATTGGGCTAGTAACGGCGTTATATTCGTTAGGAACCACTTTGTTTTGGGTCGAATTTAACACGCAATCATATTTATCAAACAAATCAGCGTCGCGAGGGAAATTTTTTGCTCATTACCAATCGATTATGATTGGGGTTAACATTATCGCGCCGATTATTACGGGGCTTTTGTTAGATTTGCAGTTGCAACAATATTCGTTATTGGTGGCGGTGAGTTTTTTGTTGTTGGCGGCGTTGGTTGGCGTTTCGATTCGGTTTCCTCAGAACTATTTTACGTCTAATTTGGCTTTGGTGTGGCAAGCACAAAAAGAGATTTGGAAAAACCGTTCTTTCCGAAACGGGTTGGGAGCGTTTGGCGTAGGAACGGCTTTCTTTTATTTGTGTTGGGCGTTCTTTTTTCATTCGGTTACCAAAGATTTTACCCAAATGGGATTATTGGTTGGATTGGCCGCCGTTTTTGAGGTGTTATCTTCTCAATTAATGGGACGGTTTTTAAAGAAAATTCCGTTTCGTAATATTTTTTGGGTGCGAATGGGGGATATTTTTATGCGTGGAACCTTGTTATTTTTTGCGCCGACTTGGATGGTCGGAATCGTATTGATTTTAGGGGGAATTTTGGGACCGATTTTTTTCTTGCCGTTTATGAATCGGGTACACGAACAAGCCGAAGCGTATGATAACAGTTATCATGTGTTTATTTTTTGGGAAAACGCTCTCGGCATCGCTCGAGTGGCGACAGCGTTGGTTTTGTTTTTGTCGACACAAATTTTTGAACTATCAACCGTGTATTTGATTGGTATCTGTTTGGCGGCCTTATCGACTCTTGGGTTTCGTAGGTTATAAAAGAAAGTTATTTTTTAGTTGAATTTTGGAGGTCTTTGTGCTATAATTTCTTGAAAATTTACCTAAAAACAAAAACCAAAATGACGGAAAAAACAGAAGACGTGCACGCACTGATGGGAGCTTTGAAAAAATCAATTGATACAGCTGAGAACGCTTTGTCAGCCGCTCAGAAGTGGATTGATAAAATTGAAGGGAAAGATTTTTCTGATGAAGCATTAAAACGAGCCAAACAACCGAATGACGCAGCCGAGCAATCGGTTTTTTATGGTGTGTTTAATGGAAAACAAATGGAAACAGAAACGGGAAAAGTGTTTCCGGTACCAGCAAATTATGCGAGTAAGTCAAAGTTAATCGAAGGCGATTCTTTGAAAATGACTTTGTTGCCGTCAGGCGAAATGATTTATAAACACATTGATGTGGCAGAGCGAGAACTCATGCAAGGAACCTTAGTGTTGGATAAAGACGCGTATAAGGTTTTGTGTAACGATCGTTTGATTCAAGTGCCGTATGCTTCGATTACGTTTTTCCGTGCGCAAGTAGGGGACTCGATTGTGGTTATTGCTCCGAAAGATGAATCGAAAACTTGGGGGGCGATTGAATCAGTGGTTTAAATTTGACTTAATTTTCTTGTATTTTATTTTAGAATCATATTTTATTCTAAAATAATATCATGAATCATTTTGAACAAATTGAACAAACTCCAGAAAATACTAGAAAGGATATAGAAATCTATATACAAGAGTCTATTTTGCCTTATTTGTCTGAATATGATTCATCTCGTTTAAAAATGTCTGGTGTGTTGACCGAAAAAGGCGAGTTTTTTTTCGATGCGGATAAACAAACAATTATTAATAATGAATCTGATTTTAAAGCGTACGTAGAAACGGAATTAATAAAAAAGTTAATTGTATTTATTGATTCTCTGCCTGGTGGAGGGAAAGGGTATGTAACGGATAGTATAAAACAATGGCAGGGGAGAGAGAACCCTGAACAGGTAGAAGTTGAATTAGATAATTTTTTGTATATCGCTCAATATTTGGGAATTCTTGATAAGCCAGAAATAAAACGATTATTGCAGCCATTATTTACGAGGCGTGCAGAATATTTTACAAAAGACAGAGAAACCTTTTTGTATAATTATATTCATTATGGTCGGGCGTCTAAATTTTTAGAGAAAGCATGGAAGTCAGGAAACCCAGTTTTTTATTCTCCAAACGAGGTTGTATATAATCGTAAGAAAGGTGATATTGGAAGTTATGGTCTTATGTCTGTTATTCCGAGAGAAAAAAATCAAACACTTACAGTAGATGGAGTGGGATCGGTTTCTTCCATTGTTTCACCAGTCTCATCTGATAAATCGGAAAAATTGGTCGTGTTTGGGAAAATAGAAGATATTTTGATGGGGGCCTATCTAAGAGATTATCAGAATAATAAGTTAAATGATGGACGTTTAGATATGCGGATAAGAGAACAGGCGGTGTTGGGGGTAGAAAAGTTCTTACTGGCATTAAAGCAAGCGAACGTTATTTATTATAATGAAGATTATCATAAAAAGGTTTTGCCCAATAGGTTAATTAATGAAATTGGATTTCGAGACCAAATTAATAATCTGTTGCCTCAAATGGCTCCTGTAGAAAGTTATGTAGAAAATTATCCAAATTTGAATTCTTTTCTTACGAAAGTTTCGTCTGATGTTAGAACCTCACTAGGAAATTTGTCTTATTTATAAGATATTTTAACGGGGTTATTTTTTGTAAGTCAAATTTGTTTTTTTCTGATTGGTGTGATATAATGAACTGATGAAATCAGTAGTTATAATCGGTGCCGGAAATGTAGGAGCCCATATTGCTTCTTGTGCGATAAATAAAGATGTTCCTGCAAAATTTTTACTCATTGATCGAAACGATGACTTTGAAAAAGGTCAGGTGTTAGATTTATGTGATAGTTTATTGTTTTCGCCTAATTCGCGGGTGGAGTCAGCAGACTTTAATGATGAAAAAGTCTCTAACGCGGATATTTTTATCATTACGGCGGGAGCCGCACAAAAACCTGGTGAAACAAGAATTGATTTAGTCCAAAAAAATGTTCAAATTTTGCGAAGTATTAAAGATTCGTTGGGGACGCTCAAACCTACGGCGGTTGTGATTTTAGTTTCAAACCCGGTAGATATTTTGACGCAACGGGCGAGTGAAATTTTTGGATTGCCACACGGACAAGTGTTTGGAACGGGAACGTTGCTGGATACCGCTCGGTTGCGTTGGCGGTTGGCTCGTCGCTTTGACCGGAACCCAAGTAATGTGCACGGATATGTGTTAGGCGAACACGGCGATTCAGAATTTGTAGCGTGGTCAACGGTTACCAAAGCGGATGATTTTTCAGATACCGAAAAAACAGATTTAGCCCAAACCGTAAAAAATGCGGCTTATAAAATTATTGAGAAAAAAGGTTCTACCTACTTTGGTATCGGGGCCGCTACCACAGAAATTTTGAAATCAGTGTTGTGGGATTCAGGAAAAGTGTTTCCCGTATCGGTGCCATTGAACGGTGAATATGGAATAATTGGAATGTCTATCAGTGTGCCAGCCAAAATTGGAAACACTGGTGTAAAAGACTTGGTAGAAATTGAATTAACCGCAGAAGAAAAATTGCTTTTACAGCAATCAGCGAATAATTTGAAACAGTATTTATAATAAAAATATTGATACCACAAAATAAAAAAATTAACAATACAAAACAATTGTAAAACAAAAAATATTGTAGTATAAGAACCACGATGGAAGTAATTGATTATTTGGTTTCAAACGGCAAAGACATTATGTTTTTGTGTATTGGTGGGGGTGTGTTAGCCCTTTGTATCGCTTTGTCACGAGCGTTGATTGAATTAACCAGTGTGTTAAAAAAAGTAAACCGCATCACCGACACCGTTGAACGAGTATTGTGGAAGCCAATTATGGTGGTAAAACAATTAAACGATATTTTGTCTCGTTTTTGGTAGACTAAATTATGTTTGAGGGGGAGTCGTTTGGATTTGTTATTGGGACAATTTTGGTAATGTTAGTGTGGCTATTAGTGGCTGGACTAACATTTTTTTGTTATCGAAAAAAATATAAATTTGTCGCCTTATTCTTTTTGTTCGGCTGGTTCTGTATTAGTTGGGGATTATTTATTGAACCTTACCGATTAGTAGTAAACGAGTTTGATATTAAAGCCCCACAATTACCAACAATGAAAATTGCTGTAGTGTCGGATTTTCATTTGCGAGTGGGGAAGTCTCGGTTTTGGGTCGAACGAATTTTGCATAAATTAAAACAAGAATCGTTTGATGTGTTGGTTATTCCGGGTGATTTTTTGACGAGTTCGGCTAAAAAATACGCGGCCGATTTTGCTCCGCTTAAACAACTAAAACAGCCAATATTTTTTGTTACAGGGAATCATGATTATCGTTTGAACGGAGAAACTTCATTAGCACGAGTTGATTTTTTACGAAATAAATTATCGAATTTTAATCTAAAAGAGTTAAAAAATGGGGCTACCAAAATAGGAGAAAACTTGTTTTTGTTAGGCGTAGCCGATAATTATTTAGGGTTTGATGATGTAAAATCAGCGTTAGTAGATACACCTGCCAATTCCGCCAAAATTTTATTAGCGCACTCGCCTGATATTATTGATGAGTTTGATGCTGCGAATTATCCGAATTTGATAATTAGTGGACACACACATTGTGGGCAAGTGCGGTTGCCTGTGTTGGGGGCCGTGCCAGGCGTGATACCAACCAAACACGGAAAGCAGTATGATCGTCATTATTACCCAAACAAAAATTTGTTTGTCACTTGTGGCGTAGGGGAGAGTGGCCCAGCGATTCGGTTTTGGAACCCACCAGAGATAAATATTTTAAAGGTAAATGGCGGATAGTATTATTGTGTTTGAAATAAAAAGCAGGGGAAGAAAAAATCCAGCCGTAGGCTGGATTTTTTTCTTGGTTGGGGTCGGTTTTATTTTTCGTAATTGAAGTATTTTTTATTATTATTTTTATAGTATTCTTGTAAGTCTTCTTTTGGAATATTGTCACTTAATACAAATTCGGTTCGTCTGTTTGTTTTAGATTCACCTTGAGTATCTTTAATTAGATATTTTTCACCGAAACCTATTGGTTTTATGTTTTTCTTATTTATTCCTTTACTTACAAGTTCTTTGAAGACTGATTCGGCTCGTTGTATAGAAAGGCCTAAGTTATATTCACTTGTTCCAGTGGCATCGGTATGACCAGCAATCATAATGAATTTATTAGGGTATGTATTAAAGTATTTAATGAGTGTTGCTGCATGTTTCTCAATAATACCTTTTGCATCTTCTGTGAGAGTTGCTCTGTTGTGAAAGAATTTAACATCTTTCAATGCTTTCAATGCTTTCAATGCTTCCTTAATCTCAATATTTGGCGGTTGAACTTGTTCGGATCCTTTGTTGTGTTTATCAGCAATGTTTGCCACTTTACCAGGGATATAAGGTGCTTTTTGTTCTACTGGTGTTATATTTTTAATTCTCCATTCTTGTATTTTTTTAGCGCGTTGTTGACTTAGTTCTTTGTTTGGGAATCTTAGTACCACTTCGCCGTTTTCTAATATTTCTAGTCCTTTTATATTTCTATTTTTATCGGTATTTGTTTGTACAGGACCACTTTTGTCAGGATTAAAATTCATTCCTACGATGTTTCCATTTTCGTCGGGGCGGACTTTTGTGATAAGAAGTTCTTTTTCTTGGATGATTTTTTGTGGTGGGTTGGTTCCAGGTTTTTCACCAGAAACATTTTTGAATCGTTCGATAGTAACTTTTACCAATACTGGATTTTCTGGGCTTGGTTTTTTTGCGAGCACGTCTTGGAGTAATTGTTCGGCGGTTCCTGTTTGTGTTACCGTTTCATATTGCGGTTGTTTTTCGACCTTTTTATTAGAGGGCGTTGTTGCTACTTTTACTCGTTCTTTTGATTGTTTTATTTCGTATTTGTCTCTTACTTCTTTTCTTGCGTTTTTTGTTTCTATTATTGGGTTTTTGTTTGGATTATTTTTTAACGAACTTAATAATTTTTGTACGTTTCTTACGTCACTATTGCTTCCGGATTTGTGGTTGAGTGAAGTGAGAGGGTTTTCTACTTCAACATTCTTTATTCTTCCTATGGTATTAGGTTTTCCATCTGGTCTGATTTTTATTAACTTTGTACTATAAATATTTTTTTCAGATATGGTTACCAATTTATAGAGATTCCCATTTCCATCCATTACTCCTTTTGAGGTAATACCATCTGGTGTGTTCGCTATGCTTTTTCCTTCAATTAAATTTTTATTAAATTTTTTAATTGTTTCTTGTTGTGCTTTAGTTGGGCTATACGCCTCAACTACTTCTTTGTTGTTTGTAATAATTTTTTCTTTGGTTTTTGCTACTTCTCTTTTCGGATTAGAAACTTTAGCTTTTGGTTTACTTATTTTTAGTGGTTCGGTTCCAATTGATTGTATTGGAGAAGTGAGATTTTCTCCATTTTTGTTTTTGAATGTCAATTTTGCTTCTCCGTTTTTATTAATTATAATTCCACCTTTAACTATTTCTCCATTTACATCTTTAATTTCTACTTTATATCTTCCTTCGATATTTCCTTTTGTACAATTTAATATTTCTCTAGATTTTCCAGATTTAGAATGAACTTTTAGTTTTAATCCACTTTCTTTCATTCCGGTGAAAATATTTGTTAGTCCTTTTTCGAATACAAATTTAATATTCTCTTTTGAATGTTTGTTTAATTCTGATATATTTTCATTTTTGTTATTTGTTTGTTCTGTTTTTGTTGTTTTTTTTACTTCTGCGTTATTTTTCTTTGCTTTGTTTGTAACAGTTTTTTTCGGTGTTGTTTTTGAAGCGAATAAATTGTTTTCAATCATTGCTTTTTTTGCCCAACTTTCGAACTCTTGTTTGAATTGGTTGTTTTCATTGAAATCTTTAAGGTTTCCGTTTTCTTTGGCAGTTTTTTTGAAGTTTTCCTTTTGTTTATACCATTTTTCTGCCTGTGTTAAAGATTTTGAGGGTTTCGCATGTTTTTTTATGTTCAGCGCTCATTTGATTGAATGATTCTTTGGTAATTGTGCTTTCAGATATTTTAGATGCTTTTTCTCGTTTTAATTTATCTTTTAACTTATCGAAGAAGCTTTTGTTTGTTTTTTCTTTAACATTTGGTTGCTTGTGATTTTTTTTGTCTTTTGCTTGTTCCTCGGCTAATTTTTTTTGTTTATTCTTAATGTTTTCGTACAACTGAGGATGTTTTTCTTTCACTTTTTTTAATCGTTTTTGTATTTCAGCTTTATTTTCTGAACGGGCAGCCATTCCTCGGAAGATAGCGGCCATTACAAAGTCTTGTAAAAGAGCCTCACCTTCAATATGACCGTTTTCAACCGCATGGAGCAATGTCATAGTAGCGGCATCGGCTGAAGCTTCGGTTCCAACCTTCAATAATTTTTGAGAGTTTAAGAATTTCGCAAATTTAGGTAACTTTTTTAATAATTGTCCTAATATCCCTTCAGAAACCCCAAGTGCGGTGAATAGTTTAATATTATCAACAAAGGCTTCGGTCATACTAGTGTTGCTTTCATTGGTATGGATTCCTAATGTGTCAGATGCACTATTCCATAACCCTCTAAGGGCCTTATCAGACAAAGTAAATGCCGCGGAAGCATCCACTATTTTGATACCTTTGTTGGCTAATTTAGCCGCTTTTGAAGCGTCTTTAGTTATGTTTAGGTAGTTTTGTGATTTAGCCCCTTTGGCAAACGTTTTCACAGCTTTTCCAACTTTTTTAAATCGGTTGAGCATTTTTATGGATTTTACGGCTTTTCCAGCTCTTAATAGTATCTTTGCTGTTCCCGCAATTAGTCCACCACACCAACTTGTTGCCACCATAGAAAGTACCATTATAGCCATTTCTTTCGCAAAAGCTTGGGTTCCATCGCTTACTTCAAACCAGTTTCCTCCCAGACCTTCCATGTCCGCATACAGTTGTCCCATTTCTCCGAGTTCCTTTTTTAGGTCTTCGTCCCAACTACCGGCATATTCACTTCCGATAAATTCATTAAATCCGTCTTTTAGAATAGATTGAGCCGTAAACATGGCTATAACATTATCCTTGGTTTGTGGGTCTAACAATTGCGTTCGGTATAAACTGTCTGCGGGGAGATTTTTTAGTAAGTTTTTATACTTTTGTTCTGCTTTCCAAGGGGCGTTATCGGCGGCTTCGGCTAAACAATCTTGTAGTTTTTCTTGTTTTTCTTTATTTTGTGTTATTTTTCCGTCTACATTTTTTTGTTGTTCTACGCCCGATTTTTTCCCCATTTTTCGCAGAGATTCGTTTCCTGCGTTTTGGGTTTTTCCCATTCCTCGTAATAGTTTAATATAAAGATTTTCTACCTTGTCTTTTTTTGAAACATTTCCATTTGTATATAAATCTGCAGCAGAAAAGTCTAATTTTTTTAGGTTTGAGTTAGTCTCCATAAGTTTGCTAATACTAGCGGCAATATTTGTATTATTTTTAGGACCATTTTTTATATCCGCTTCTACTCTATTATACCATTTTTGGTTTTCTTCTCGGTCTACGCCATCAAAAAATTGTTGAAAATGAGAATATAAACTTAATAATCGGTTAAAATCTTCTCGTTTCGTTTTTTCTGCTGAGGTTTCGTTGTCTTTTGGGGTTTCAATTTTATTGAATAATCCACTGGAGTACACTTTTCCAAAATCATTTCCGATTAAAGAAATATACTCTGATACATCCATGGTTCTTGAAGAGCCCCAATAATTATAATTTGGTGAGTCGGAACTGTCCCATTGTTCAAATTTGGTAGTGACATTTCCCGCTGGTACTTTTCCTCTCTTAATAATCTCTATAATGTTTTTTAAACTTTCTCGGTCTTCGTTGGCCAGCGAATCTTGGCGTCCATGCAGTCCAAATCCCATTCCATTATCAAGGTTTTTCATTTGGTCTTGAAGATTCTCAACCAATTCAATCCGTCCTTTAATTTTCTCTAAAGAAACGCCTTTGTTTAACAAATTTATGGCCCAATATTTATTTCCAACCAATTGTCTTGCCAGTGTTTCTTTGCCTGGATAATTTTCCAAATATTTCTCTGCTGGATCGGCCATCAACCCATCAATAAAATGGGTTAAAACTTTCTGGTATTTATCAAATTCTTTACGATTTAACTTGGTTTCGTTTTTATTGTTAGCGGTATCTCCTTCGTAATCACTGTTTTGAATTTCAGCAAAAGCATAGTTTTGTCCTGTTTCTTTCTTCCCATCGAGGGCGGCTATCAATTTTTCTTTGATTTCGTTTTTGAATTTTTGACTAAGTTTTGGGTTATCATTCACTTTGTCAGATAATTCTTTTAAGAGTGTTCCATCTAGTACATTATTTTCTTTATCTTCTTTTAAGACATTAGTGTTTGCTCTTTCTTGTTCAATATCTTTTGATATTTGATAAAAATCTGGTGTAGATATTGGCACTACATTTCCAAATACAAATTTTTTTGATGGAGAAATCGATAGCTGGTTTTTTAGTAATTTCATGAAGATAAGGGGATTATTGGTTCTCTTGGGCTAATTGAGCGAGTTCTAAAATCTCGTTTTTTAGTTCTAATAAATGTGATTTTTCGGTTTGCAGTACTTGGCTTTTGTCGATGGTTTTATCAATATCAGTAAAGACTTCAGGTTGTTCTTTTTGTATTTTTTGCAAGTATTGTTCTTCTAATGACAACATTTCGGTTAGTTTTTCGTCTAACCGTTGTGCATTAAAATCAGAAAGCTTATCCAAGGTGTTTAAAAGATTGTTTTTTTGACTGTCTTCTAAAAATAAGACACTTGCTTGAATCTTTTTAATGAGGTTGTTTTTGAAGTCCGTTTTCATGATATTTTTTTATTAAATCTGGTCATTGTACCATAAAAACGTGGTTTTGTTAATTATTATGAGTTGACGACAAAGTTAAAAAGTTTTTAATTTATATGTTTTGAATTTGTTTGTGAAAAAATCTTTCGTTTTATTGCTTAAACGAAAGATTTTTTAATTGATAAAAAGTTTTTTTTATACGTTTTGTTTTTCAATGTGTACTTCTAGATGATTGTAGTAGCTTAACGGTTGTTTTATATATGGGGTGTCTTTAATTGTTTGTTCAATGTTTTTTTTATTTCCAATTCGTGTTACTCCCCATTTGTATGATAGTAATAAAGCTGCTGGAAGATTTTCCATTATTTTATTTTTTGGATTCTGAAGTTGATACTGTTTAAGTATTTTTAGATTTTGTGCATGCATTATGAGTGTTGGGATAGCACATTTGCTTGGATCATAAAAATCTTGAGATTTTATATTGTATTTAATTCTATATTTTTTGTTAATATTTCCAATTTTTATTTGGGTAAGTCCTTTGGTGAATTCGTCAGAGAGTAATTTTTCTCCATGATATTTTATTGCTCTGAGAGAATTTTTTTCGTCTTCGTCATAAGATCCAAATTTACTTTCTGCTCCAAGAGAAGCATAAGAACACCGAAGAATTAACTCTTTTTCTTTTTCATTTAAATCAAACTCATTTCCAATTGTATTAATGTTTTTCTCTAAAGCTTTAATAAATTCTTGTGGTGTATGCAGTTTTTTTTCTTTTTCACTGGCATTTTCACTAATCTTTACAGAGAATTTTGGGTTTTTCTTTTTTAAATATTCTAATCGATTTTTCTGATATTGTTGTTCAATTTTTTTGACTTTTTGTGATTTTTGTTTTTTCATAAATTTTTTTAAATATTGGTCGTTTTGTCGGTAAATACTTACAATATGAGAATTGCTTATCCAATGTCCTTCAAATTTATTGTTGTCTGTAATTGGTTCGCTGTATATAGTTCCGTGTATATTATGGGTTAAGTATTTAACTCCGTCTTTTTCGGTTATTTGACCAATATGACTATTTATAGATTTTTCTTTCAAAGTGATTCCTTTTCTATATGCCTTGAATTGATTTGGACTGCCTTCATACCAAAGCCCCACAATGTCTCCGGTTCGTAGTTGAGATAAATCAACTGGATGTTCTTTTAATGTTTTGGAGATAAATTTAGAAACTTCGCCATTACTTTTTAAGTTTGTAGGAATTCTTACTTCATCGAAAAGGTTATATATTTTTATTCCACGATTATTTTTTAACAAGTAATCACCCATTTCCCAGGCGGATGGACTCCAGAGTTTTGCATTTTTTCGGTTAATAAAGGCTGTACAACCATTTTTATCAAAAGAAGTCCCATCTTCGGTATAAATATTCACTCCTCTAAACCCGGTCCAATCAATATTTTTCGGGTTTATGTGCGCTACATCAATATTGTTATTTACCTGTTTTTCCTGTGCTTGTTTTAGTAATTTTTGTTTTTTGGCAGGACTTTTTATGTTCATCATTTCTACCAATGTTTTGGCGTCAAATTTACCAGAAACGGGTATTCCTTTTATTTTTTGGTAGGCCTGCAAAGCATTTCTAGTATTTGTTCCATCTATACCATCAATATTTTGTTCGTTATACAAATTGTGTTTGGCTAATACTGATTGTATCGCTTTTAGTGTGTCTTTTGAATTTCGCCATTCGGTGTTTCCAGCACTTATTAGGAGTAGTTCTTGTTCGAGTAAAAAGTCTATCTCTTTTTGTCCAAGAATATTAGAAATTTTGTTTGTTTCTTTATTTGGATTCTTTTTCGGTTTTTCTCCAGTTTTTTTAGGATTTGGTGTATTATCATTTTTGCCACTATCGTTGTCAGCGACATCCATA